>Ga0315288_10010561_pt1 | contig 11642 bp, 13 predicted proteins | sample YL17G11_20_MG_FD_203454 | JGI IMG/M metagenome (GOLD analysis project Ga0315288, IMG submission 203454) | Sediment microbial communities from Yellowstone Lake, YNP, Wyoming, USA - YL17G11_20 | ecosystem: Environmental > Aquatic > Freshwater > Lake > Sediment | place: USA: Wyoming | collected... | reverse complement strand
ATGGTGCATGGGCTGATATGTATGTACTGAAACGTACCATAAGCCGGTTAGATAAAGAAATACGGAAACACAACAAGGCCACCGCGCGAGAAGCGACCCTATCCCAGTCTGCTGAACTAGCTGCTAAGATTCTGATGGGTGGTAGAACGGAGGTTGAGCTGCTGGGTATACCTAGACCAGCGCCGAGTATGACAAACATATCGCAAGTACAGATGGCAGGTCTACAAGGCGCTACGGGTAACTCGATTGGGCTAGGTGGTGTTTCGCTATGTAACACTGCACAGGCATATAACACTGCACAGGCATATAACACTGCACAGGCATATAACACTGCACAGGCATACAACACTGCACAGGCATATAACACTACATCTATAGGACAATGCCCATGAATATCATCACACTAGACTTCGAGTCGTACTACTCAAAGAAAGACTTTAGTCTTTCCAAGATGGCAACAGAGGCGTACATACGTGATCCTCAGTTTGAGGTGATCGGGGTGTCGGTTATGGTTAATGGTGGAGCACCGGGATGGTTCAGCGGCACAAGAAAAGAAACCCGTGCGTTTCTACTTCAATTCCCTTGGGAGAACTCGCTTCTCTTAGCACATAACTGCCACTTCGATGGAGCGATACTTAATTGGCATTTTGGTATTAAGCCTAAGGGGTATCTCGATACATTGAGTATGGCGAACGCGCTGCACGGGATAAACCAGAGTGTTAGCTTAAAGAGCCTTGCGGAGCATTACCAACTGCAAGCTAAAGGTACAGAGGTTAACGACGCCGACGGCAAGCGGCGAGTAGACTTCAACAAGGTAGACTTGGCCGCCTATGGCGAGTACTGCAAGCTCGATACATGGTTGTGCCAAACACTGTTTGATTTAATGGCACCGCGCTTTTCAAAGGCCGAGCTTAAAGCAATCAGTGCAACAGTGCGTATGTTCTGTGAGCCTGTGCTAGAGCTTGACCTACCCCTGCTTGAGCAGCATTTGATTGACGTACGTGAGGAGCAAGCAAACAGTCTTGATCGCCTAGCGACCGCACTAGGCTTAGATGGTGGCGATGTTAAAACCACGCTTATGTCGAACCCCAAGTTCGCGGAGCTACTCAAGTATTTAGGCGTAGACCCACCAACGAAGATCAGCCCAACTACAGGAAAGGAAGCATATGCATTCGCAAAAACAGATGAGGAGTTCACCACGCTACTTGAGCATGAGAACCTTACGGTTCAAGCTGCAGTCGCTGCGCGTCTTGGGAATAAAACGACTATCGAAGAGAGCCGAACACTTGCGTTTATCGGTGTTGCGCAGCGTGGTATGTTCCCTTTCCCGCTGAAGTACTCTGGTGCGGCGGTAACGCACAGATGGTCGGGCTTCGACTACAACGTGCAGAACATGGGACGAACCAGCGTCCTACGTCAAAGTATCAAAGCGCCAAAGGGATATAAGATAGTTGCCGCAGACTTAAGCAACATCGAGCTGCGTCTAGGTCTCTGGCTGGCGGGGCAGGATGATAAGGTACAGCTGATCGCTGAGGGTCGTGATCTGTATATGGATATTGCCTCGGTTATTTTTGGGAAGACATATGAAGAGGTTGAAGCGCTCGGTAAGAAAAGCCGAGAGAGAACTGTGGGTAAGGTGGTTAGCCTTGCGTCTATTTATGGCACAGGTGCTGCGAAGCTGAAAGATACGATTCGTATCATCGGTAGGTTGAAGGTAGATCAGGATGAAGCACAGCGTATGACGGATATTTATCGCGGAACCTATACGGATGTAACCGCAGCGTGGGCTCAAGGTAAAGAAGTACTTGACGCAATCTATCATAAGCAGCACCACGGAGACTATCTGCGCGATGGTATTTTGCAGGTTACCGAGGAAGGTATTATGAAACCATCCGGCATGCTTTTAACCTATCCAGACTTGCGTTGGACACAAGACAAAGAAGGAAAAATAGGGTATACTTATGAACAGAAACGGAAGATGAGAGATCGTGTGTACCCAAGTAAAGTTTTCCAGCGAGCAACACAAAGTCTAGCCCGTGATATTATCTGCGAGCATATGCTGGCGATAGATAAACGATACCATGTTGTAGGTACCGTGCACGATGAGATTATATGTGTTGTTGCTGAAGAAGAAGTTGAAGATGCCAAAGCTTTTATGTTGGGAGTAATGAGAACAGCACCAGTGTACTGCCCCGGTTTGCCCCTCGATGCTGAGGTCGCTGCGGGGGATAACTATAAGGATGCAAAATGAGTGACGAGGTTGACGCGGCGCAAACTAGAGAACTAGAAGATACAGGTAAGGCTATAGGCGCGGCCCGAGCAGTAGCAGCGATGATACCGGAAGGTGAAGCCGGTATATGTGAGTTGTGCGACGAGTGGAACGGCCGACTTGTTGAGGGCGTGTGCAGCCCCTGTAGGGATGATCCAAAACAACGACGTTATTTATAAGGAGAAGCATATGAAGAAGCTAGACGGACGTAGTAAAGAAGCAAGAGCAAAGAAAGCAAGAAGCGACGCGCTGTTCGCTAAACGTAGCGAGAAAGCTTGGAACGACGCGGCCGCAGCTAATAAAGCTAAAAACGAAGCCGCAGTGGCAGCGCAGTATGTGGCGAACGAACAACAACATGCTGATGGTTCCTTCACCGCGCAGACCGGTAGGACATACAAAGCAATCGATTTTGACGCACCTGCATCAGCCCTGGATACTCAGGTGGACGGCGACCACTACAAAAAGCTATCGATACAGCCCATGGTATACTCATTCCGAAACAGGCTTGATCCAGCACAACATACCGCCATTAAGTACATCACTCGGTTCCGCGATAAAGGCGGTCGTGCCGATCTAATTAAAGCAAAGCATGTTATCGACATGCTGATCGAACTGGAATATGGGGTATGACGCTAAGCTACTCGGCACTTAAACAGTTCGAGACCTGCCCGAGACAGTATCACGAAGTTCGGGTTCTGAAAAAGTACCCACCGCAGGAAACAGAAGCAACAATGTGGGGAAAGCGCGTGCATGAAGCGGCGGAACTACATATCAGGGATGGTAAGCAGTTTATCTTTGGGTTCCCAGGACAGGATACAGTGCGCGCACTGGCATCGCTCAAAGGGGAGAAGCATTGTGAGTTGGAGATGGCGGTGAACGATAAGCTAGAGCCAGTAGATTTTGCTGACCCCACTGCCGTGCTCCGCGGTATTGCCGACTTGGTTATTGTGGATGGTAAGAAAGCACGGGTGTTGGATTATAAAACTGGGGGGAATAAATACCCAGATGTGGCTCAGCTAGAGCTGATGGCGTTGATGGTATTTGCCAAGTTCCCTGAGGTAGAGCGTAGCCATGGTGGGCTGTTATTCTTGGCGCATGATACAATAACTCAGAAGATTACGAAGAAGGAAGACTCTGAGTTATTGTGGTCTGGTTGGTTCGGTAAGGTAGCTCGTATCGAGGCGGCGCACGAGATAGGCGTGTGGAATGCCAAGAGCAGCGGGCTGTGTCGAAAATGGTGCCCCGTGCTATCATGCGAACATAACGGGTTGAGGAACTAGAGGGGGAAGAAACATGCCAAGAAAAAAGAACATACCTGCGGGATCAGCATACTTTAAAGACCAGTGGGCGCAGCAGAAAGCACGTGGGGAAGATGACAAGCAGCTTGAACGACAAAAAGCCCGCCGTGAGTACGATGCTGCTGGGATTGATCGCAAGGGTAAAGACATAGACCATAAGAAAGCACTGCGTTCCGGAGGAACGACAACAGCAGGTAACTTGAAGCTGCGCAGCATAGCGGCGAACCGTGGTGATAATGGTCACAAGCCCGGTGAGAAAGCTGGAAAGAAAAGAAGCACGTTGGTGTAGTACGAAGTATCCGGCGCTGGGTCGGTAATGTGAGGAGGTGTACCATCGAAATAGTAGACAACCGTGCTCTGCGTATACGCGTTCGTAACCCCGAAAGGTTTACAGCCGTCATACCAAAGAGCCGCTATGAAGGCGAAGTCGCGCCCGGCGTTCACGAAATACTGATTCACTGGGGGTATGACGAGAGCCTTGTGCTTAAAAACATGGGTGTGAAATCGGTGCCATCACCTATAAGTAAGAACTATGCATGGCCTGGTATGTATAAGCCAATGGCGCACCAGCGGGAGACCGCTGAGTTCTTAACAATGCATAAGAGAGCGTTCTGCTTTGACGAAATGGGTTTAGGTAAAACAGCAGCAGCCGCATGGGCGGCAGATTATCTGATGCATTTGGGTCAGGTCAGACGCGTTCTAGTTATATGCCCGGTGTCTATTATGCAAGCAGCTTGGCAGCAGGATTTGTTTAAGGTACTGATGCACCGTACCGTAGGGATCGCGCATGGCGATAGGGCTAAGCGAATCGCGGTCCTTGCTTCAGATGCCGAGTTTGTAATCATTAATTATGATGGCGTGCAGATCGTCGAGGACGAAATTATCGCTGGTGATTTTGATCTGATCATCATGGATGAAGCGAACAACGTAAAGAACGCGCAAGCGAAGCGCAGTAAAGCTATCGGCAGGTTAATCGGTGCGAACACCCGCGTATGGTTGATGACCGGCACTCCAGCTGCACAATCGCCTGAGGATGCCTACGGGTTGGCAAAACTGGTATCACCTGATCGCGTGCCGAAGTTCTTCGGTTCGTGGCGTGATATGGTGATGCAGAAGATCACGATGTTTAAGTGGGTGCCGCGAGCGCGGGCGAAAGATATTGTGCATAGCGCGCTACAGCCAGCGATCCGCCACACGAAAGATGAGTGCTTGGACTTACCAGACATGCTGATTATTGACCGCGAGGTACCGCTAACACCACAGCAGAATAAGTACTACAAGGTACTTAAAGAGCAGATGTTAGCGATGGCGGCAGGAGAGGAGATAACCGCAGTGAATGCGGCAGCGATGTTGAATAAGCTCTTGCAGCTGTCATGCGGCGCAGTGTATTCAGATAACCACTCTGTAGTGGAATTTGATGTGAAGCCAAGGCTCGATGCCCTGTCAGACATCATAGACGAAAGCCTGAGTAAGGTGATTGTGTTCGCTCCATTCAGGCACACTATTACAATGCTTGAGCGGGAACTGGCGGCACGTGGGTACACAACGGCAACGATTAGCGGTGATGTGTCCTCAACCAAGCGAGGTGAGATATTTAGTAACTTCCAGTATCAGACCGACCCAAAGGTGATCATCATCCAACCCCAAGCGGCGGCACATGGCGTGACACTAACGGCAGCGAGTACGGTAGTATGGTTTGGTCCAACAACAAGTCTGGATACCTACCTGCAAGCGAATGCTCGCGCGCATCGTAACGGTCAGAAGCACAAAGTAACAGTGGTAAACCTGCAAGGCAGTAAAGCAGAAGCCCAGCTGTATAAGGCATTAACAGTGCGCGGGGCGGCTCACATAGAATTACTCGAACTTTACAAGAGTGTTATGGAAATATAGTAGTATCACTTGACAAGTAAGTAGTTTAGGTTCATAATAGAGTCTCAATAAAAACAAAGGAGGTGTTTCATGTCAGACCCAGATGCATTAACTGCAGGTAAACTCGCCGCTATCTATTTGAAAATACGAGATAAACGCGAACTTCTATCAAAAGAGTTTGAATCAGCGGACGTAAAACTGAAGGAAGCGCAGGAAAGTATCGAAGAAGAGCTGTTAACAAAATGTAAAGAAGAGGATGCGAACTCGATCAATACCGATTTCGGTACGATTATCAGAACGGTGAAGTCGCGGTTCTGGCCTGCAGACTGGGAAGCTTTCAATCGCTTCGTGTTAGAGAATGAAGCACTTGGTTTATTTGAGAAGCGCGTGCATCAGACAAACATGGCGCAGTGGTTGGAAGAAAATAAGGATAACCCTCCTCCAGGGTTGAACATCGATAGGAAGTATGTGTGTAGTGTAAGGAGACCTAAGAAATGAAATACGAGGTAGAGATATTATATCTCGCTCTCGGGTTTTTATGTGGTGTGTTGTTGGTTATATGGGCTAATTTTTTATAAGGAGCAGTAAATGGAACAGATTAAGATACCGAAAGATGTAATGGAGCTGCTGTATGAGGCAGATGCCTGCCAGAAGCTGGCGTATCACTACGCAGGGGGTTGGCTACCTTCGATTAAAGCGGTGTACTACACAGTGCGCGCCCGTAAAGCTGAACGTCTAGCCTATAAGATGCTACACCAAGTACACCCGAAAACAGCCACAGGGGTGTGGTTGGTGAAAATAGATGCAGGTACGCTTGTGAATCACGCTCAGCCCCCAGCCAAACCAAAAGCACCCCGTAAAACAAAACCAGTAGCCCCCACAACAGTAACAACACAAGGAGAAACAAAATGAGCAACGATATGACATTGTTTGGTAATAAAGCGCAAATGCCTGCATGGATGGCAAACATCGAGATGGATGCTACAACTAAGGTGTTGTCGGGTGGTGCTGGTGGTTCAAGCCGCCGCATTAGTATCGAGGGTAGTGTATTCCGCATGATTGTAAACGGCGAAGAGATGGCCGTTAATGAAGAGCGTGCAATGAATATCGTTATTGTTGCCGCGGCCCCCACAGTAAACCGTCAGTTCTATGCGGGCACCTATGTTAAGGGTGTCGCTACAGCACCTACCTGCTGGTCCCCGGATGGTAAGAAGCCCGCGGAAGATGCTGATAAACCGCAGAGTACTTCCTGCGATAGCTGCCCGCAGAATATTGCAGGGTCAGGTCAAGGTGAGTCTCGCGCCTGCCGTTATCAGCAGCGCCTTGCGGTAGTGCTTGAAGGCGAGATCGACGGCCCAGTGTACCAGCTAGCGTTGCCCGCGACCTCACTGTTCGGCAAGGGTGAGGCTAATAACACCAAACTCCCCCTGCAAGCATACTCGCGTTTCCTGGTTCAGAACGGTGCGCCAGTAACAGGCGTCGTTACTGAGATGCGCTTCGATACAAACGCAGCTACACCGAAGCTGACATTCAAAGCAGTGCGTCCGCTGACTGAAGCTGAGTACGATGCAAGTCAAGAACAAGGTTCAAGCACAGAAGCTAAAGCCGCGATCACTATGACTGTGTTTAAAGCTGATCAGAAACCCAGCGCACCAAAGCCCAAGGCTAAACCTGTAGCCGACGTGGTTGAGGCCGAAGAGCCTATCGCTGATGAACCGGTCGTTGTGGCGAAGGCTAAACCCGCTGCCGTAGCTCCCGTAGGTAAACGCCCTGTTGCCGATATCGTCGCGGAATGGGATGACTAAGTAGTAGTTTGATCAGTGCCGGCGAGCGCCCCCTAAGGGCGTGGGAACTAACCAGGCACCCCGTATAATTGTAAGCGGGAAAAATTCTAAGGAGCCTAAGATGGCACGATATTCAAAAAAGACTTACGACGCTGTAGCCGCTGCTCCGATGGGTATGTTGGGTGTCCAGTTCGGCGCGGCTTGCGTTGACGCTCAAATACCTGTGCAGGTTATTGCTAAGTGGATGGGTGTTTCGCGGCAGGGTGTGTACTACTGGTTTACCGGAGTTACCGAAGTAGCTGAGAAGCATCAGACCAAGATGGAAGAAATACGCCAGCTTCTGCTGAGGGCGCTGAAAGATGATGCCCTGCCGGTCGACGATTTAGCTGACGCAGTTAAAATAATTAAAAAATACAGGAGCACGAAATGAGAATCCACAAAACACAGTATGCGACATGGACTGATGAGGAAATTTTAAAACTCGCGGACCAGCAAGGGTTTAATGTAAGTGCGATCGGTTTGGAGTTGATGGAACGCCTTGCTTATCATATAGATATAACCGCAGCTGCGGTGGAAAAAGCTAAGCAGTTGCAACAGGAATTAAACGACTGTATTGACTCCCATTAGTCTGAGGAGTACAGTTTGTAGTCACCGCGCTCTGAGCGCGGTTTTTCCCTCCGCCCAATCTGCCGGTATTGCATATGAAACCAAGCGATTTCCTTCGTGCTATCCTGCCCACTGATGGCTACTATGCCCTCGTAGGTATTAAAAACAAAAAAGTACAACAAGCTTTACTCCCTAGTGTTAGTGCAATGGGACCTATTGTGAAGGCAGCATTAAACTCGGGCACTGACGTATATTTTGGCTGCGCCTCCTTCGTAAACGCCGATAGCCGTAAGAAGAGCAACGTGTACTACGTTAAATCTTTCTGGGTTGATCTGGATTGTGGTGAGGGTACTGAGTACGCTACACAGCAGGATGGTTTCAACGCGCTGCGCGCGCTGTGTAAGGCCACCTCCATGCCTAAACCGTGGGTTGTGAACTCCGGTCGTGGGCTGCATGTCTACTGGCCACTAGAAACAGCGATACTAGCCCCCCTATGGGAGATGTATGCAACCCGCTTAGTGGCGATGTGCGCCGCGCATGGTTTGGTTATTAAAGACCCAGGCTGCAGTACTGACGTAGCGCGTATCTTGCGCGTACCCAACACATTTAATTTTAAGAACCCCGACGACCCCCTAGCTGTAACCCTCCTATGCGGCGGTGCAGTGTCTAGCTGGGACAGCCTAAGCCGAACTATTCAAGCAGCCTGCGGCGTGGTAGGTATTAATGGTTTTCATGAAGCCCCAGTACCAGCTAAGAAGCGTCCAGTCGATGCAGTGACCGCCGCGCTAATGGGTAATAGCGTATCAAGTTTTAAGAAGATCGCTGTGCGTAGTCTCAACGGTACTGGGTGCGCGCATATCGCAGATGCTATCAATGGTCAAGCAGGGGCACCAGAGCCCCTATGGCGTGCGGTGCTATCTGTAGCACAGCTCTGCGAAGACCGTGACCATGCAATACATAAAATATCGAAGGGATACCCTACGTATAGCTATGCTGAAACCGAAGCAAAAGCTAATGCCACCGGGGGCCCCTATAGATGCGAAACCTTCGCGCTCAAGGTCAGCCCTGGGCACTGCATGAAATGTGAACACCGTAATAAAATAAACGGTCCAATACAATTGGGGAAGTCTATCCTCAGAGCTGAAGACCCGATCGAAGTGATCAGCGGCGACGGTACTGCTAGCACTGGTATTGCTGTAGTTGGTTTGACAGAGGCATCGATACTGCCGGTATTACCCTGGCCCTATTTCAGAGGTAAGCAGGGTGGTATATATGCAGAAGGTGTAAAGGGTCCTGAAGGCGAGCCCGGGGATGATGTTTTAATCTACGAATACAACCTAGATATTGTCCGCCGTATCCGTGACCCAGAGCGCGGTGAGACTTTGGTTATGCATCTCGCCCTCCCTAAAGACGGCGTGCAGGAGCTTGTTATCCCCTTAGCTGATGCGCAATCTATCGAGCGTATGAAGGATAAACTAGGCCACCACGGTGTCGCCGCTGGTAAAGACCAGATGAATCGCATAAGTACGTATATGACAAAGATGGTAAAACATATGCAATCAACAAGCGCGGCGGAGCCTGCTCGTACTCAAATGGGTTGGACAGGTGATCGTGACGGTATCGTATGGGGTCGTACTATGTTTACAAAGACAGGTTCCCAGTACTGCCCGCCTGCCACGAAGTCTACAACCGTTGCCAACATGATGCGCTCCTCCGGCTCGCTCGAGATGTGGGAGTCTATTGCCGGTCGATATGCCGCTCCGGGTTTTGAGTTATACGCCTGCTGCATGGTTATGGCGTTCGGATCAATGCTAAACCAGTACACGTACGAAGACCCTGTATGGATACACTTGGTAAGCTCCGACTCAGGTACAGGTAAGACGACCTTAATGCATGTGATGGACAGCATCTGGGGTGACCCCACAACAATGGCGCTTACTGCGGCAGATACGATTAACTCCGTGGAGAAGCGGCGTGTTGTGTTTAACTCTATGCCAATCTGTCAGGACGAGATTACGAACTATCCGCCAGAGAAGATAAGTCAGCTAGCGTATTCGCAGTCACAAGGGCGTGAGAAACTACGCTTGACCAGCGGCTCACAAGAGATGGTAAACAACGACCGCCGCAACAACACATACTTCTCTACTGGTAATAGGTTTGTCAGCGATATACTTGGCGCATTTAAAACGAACTCAGCGGGGGAGTTGGCTCGTCTTATAGAGATTCCTTTCGCTCCTTTAGTAGAGCTTGTGTCGAGCGATGATCACTTCGGCAAGATTAAAAACCACTACGGGCACGCAGGGCCTATATTTGCTAAATGGCTAGTCGCTCATGCCGATGAATTGCAAGGGCGTGTTGATGCTGTTCGTCAGAAGTTTGAAAAAGATTTCAGCAGTGTTAGTAAAGAGCGTAACTGGGTTGGCACTACTGCCGCAGGTTTTGCGGCGATTACTATCCTGCAGCAAGAGCTAGGCCTACTGAAAGCGTATGATATCCCTAGGTTGTATGAGTTCTGGACTAGCCATATGAAGACAGTGCGTGCGGCAACAGCGAGCCAAGTGGTATCCCACGAGAACGTGATCGGTGACTTTATCAACGAGAACTACAACAATATTATTATCCCTGACAGCCATGCAGCAACGGCCGCAGCAATAGGTGGGGCAACGGCTGCTATATATGGACGCAAGACTGAGCGTGAAGCCAGGAATAAACTTGTAATCCGCTGGGAGAAAACAACGCAGCAGTTATTTATCACACAGAACGAGCTGAAGGCATACTGTAACAAACGCTCGCATTCTTTCGTAGACTTGATCTCCCACTACAGTAGGGATAAGCAGTTTGTAGGTGTGGTGAATAAGCGCATGGGGTCAGGTACCGATATAGTAACCACACCTGTGAAAGCACTTAAATTCCACATACTTGGTGGTGAGTTAGGGGAGATACTGAACGATGCCGATAACCCATCAACCTAACATACGCTACCCGGTCAGCCTACTGGAGGTAGGCGACTCTTTCTTTGTACCTGCGTTACATGCGGGCGCACCAATGCATAAGGTACGAGCGATAGCTGACGAGCTTGGTTTCACCGTTGAGTACCGTACCGGTATTGATACAGCTACCGGCATATATGGTATCAGGGTCTACAGGACAGCTTAGCCTCCATACTGCATCTGCCCGGTGCGCTCACGCTTAGCTGCTTTATTGGGTGCATCGAGCATGGTTGACAGGGGCTGGTGTTTCAAGGCGTTCGGCACTACTTTAAAATGCTTGCGCTGGTCATCTTTGCTCTTCTGTAACTCCATCCACTTAGCCCGGAGGTCTGCCATCGCTTCAGTGTCTTTCTCCTTATACGCGCGGGTGTACTTATCCTCCAGTTCCTTGCTATTGTCTGCATAGTACTTAATCACATCATGCTGTTTAAACTCCTGATTTTTGATGTGCGTAATCTCAGCAGCGGGGAGACTCGCGGCAGTGAGTAGGGAACCAAAGTACGATATGTCGTCTGGCTTAACTACGAGGTCACCGTCTTTCATAGTGAAGCCTTCGTTAGCTAGGCGGAACCCTTCCATCGCAGAGGCAAGACCCTTAGGCATAAACTTCTCAGTGCCTTTGTATATATCGCCCTGTTTTATCAACCCCGCGCCGGCAGCCATCTGCCCAGCCAAGCCCACGGCGGGACCTAATAAACCTGCGGCGGTGGTAGCCAAACCAGTCTTGCTAGTGAGATCAACCTTACTGTAAGGTGCGATACTGAATATATTCTGCTCACCCAACTTGGTATCCAGACCTAAGCCCAAGTACGATGGTAGTCCGTGG
>Ga0315288_10010560_pt1 | contig 11643 bp, 18 predicted proteins | sample YL17G11_20_MG_FD_203454 | JGI IMG/M metagenome (GOLD analysis project Ga0315288, IMG submission 203454) | Sediment microbial communities from Yellowstone Lake, YNP, Wyoming, USA - YL17G11_20 | ecosystem: Environmental > Aquatic > Freshwater > Lake > Sediment | place: USA: Wyoming | collected... | reverse complement strand
CCGCGATGGGGGGAGTGTTGCCTGCAGCTCGCCATAGGGTGGAGCAACATGCCGAGACCAAGACGATCAAGCGGTACTTGAATGAACACGGGGTAGAGGATGCCTGAGTGGATCCACAACCGTGCTGAGCACATCTCGGCCAAGAACCCTTCGATGCCCAAGAGTCAGGCGTTCGCGATCGCGACACAGCAAAGCCATGCCGTGGGCAAGACCCCCAAGGGCTATGGCACCGCTGAGGGCCGGCACGTCGCGAAGGCCAAGTTCAGTACCCCGAAGGATGACAAGAAGATGGCAAATCCAGGACAGCTTGTATCTGCAAAGATGGCAGGTGTGAAGTTGGCGGTATCCAAGAACTGGGCGTTTCGACTGAGCTCATCTGGAGCAGAAAAGGCTGCGCCAGAAAGAGTTTCGGCATTCGCCAACCGCATGTATGCCAAATCGACAAATCAATACAAGAAGGTGCCACACAGCTTTCTTGAGAAAGGGTTTACTGAGCGTGGCTACAAGGAACTTACCCCATCTCAGCGATCAGCAGACAGGGTGGGTGGTCTCTATAGCTCGGCTGGCATTGGTGCATCTACCTCAGGTGTAGTGCGCAAAGGTGCCTCGAGAGACGCCATGTTGGTCGGCCCTGCGGACAAGAAGATCAGCAATCCGGAGATGTCGGAGGCTTCCAAGATGGCTTCACTTGAAAAGTCTGGTACAGCTTGGTCACGGTACGTGCGCATAGGCGGTAGTGAAATAGATCCTAAAGTGGCAAGGCTTGTACGTCAGGCCCCTAAAGACAGGCTTCGTCGCCTACTAAGCCACCCTTCACACGGTCCAGCCAGTGAGCGCGTTAAGGATATTGCTAAGATTGAGTTAGGGTTTGCTGAGCGTGCCACAAAGATCGCGTCGTTTGCACGAGGGCTCGAGAAGATCAGCTGGAAGGACAAGATCCCCGGCGGTCTTGCGGACAACAAGACTCCCGATAGCTTCGACATCAAAGCCCTGCGGGATGGCATGAAGGTCGAGAGCGAGCACGCCAGAGATCCCAACACTCAGCGCGAAATCTCGATGGACCACCTCACTGAGGACCCCCAGTACTACAAGAAGCTTCGGCGCATGGAGAAAGAGGCGAGCGATATCCGCAAAGCCATTGGGGCTGACCGTGCTCTGCAGATTGTAAAAGGCACGAGGGTAGATGCGCTTAACAAGAAGATCAGAGAGGTGGCGTTGTCCGCGAAGCGCTCGATAGACCCCAAGACAGGAAAACTGCCACCAGTTATGCAACGAGGTCGTGTAAAAAACTTCATAGGAGATGAGGTCCACAAGCACTTCAGGTCGCGAGTGCAGGTAGGCAGAAGACTAGTGCGAGAGAGGAACGCAGAGCGAAATGCAATGTACAAGGCTCGCAATGTCGAGAGGGCCCAACGCGCTACAGCGCCCAGCACTGAAGTGTCGAATGCGCCCCACGCAGCAACATCCAGCGCTGCGGCGCCTAAAGCAAATAAGCATTTAGGGCACGTTGTGCCCGTGGCAGCGGCGGCCAGTGCACTGGGCGCAGGGCTGTACGGTAAACATGTTCACGACCGTAATGAGAGTCTTGGTAGAAAGACCGCATCTGTCGAGTTCCTGGCGGAGCGTGAGCTGTGTGTCGCGATCGTGCGCGAAATGCAGAAGACCGCGGGTTTCCGAGACTCCATGCGTTCTATCGGACAGGCGATGGTGGAGCCCATTCCAGGCACCAAGCCGTGGCTGTTATCAGCCGATAAGGCGATCACCCGCAACGCCAGTGTGGGGAGCAAGACGGTGGGCAAGCTTCGACCCCGTGGGGCGGGGCAACCCGTTCGTTCCACCCAGATGTCAGGTGGCAAGGTATACAACGTGGCGCATCAGGCAGCGGAGTATGGGCTGTGAGGACGTCGGTGTTGCGCAGCTTTGTGGCTGAGCTAGAGAAGCGGGCGTTCACCACCTCTCAGTACAGCGGACCTCTCAGCATGGGCAGTTTCAAGCAAGAGAGTGGTCAGCCTGGCTACAACACTGCACAGGCGTTGAAGGTTGCGGACTTCGAGTTCGGGGCCAACTACCAGCAGGATGACGAGAGAGACCAGTACCCTGTGCCCAAGAAGTCGGTGCCGCTGAAAAAAGAGTCGGGGTATGAGGACGACTATTTTGGTGACGGTGGCGAGACGTCGCACAACTTCAAGCAAGAGAGCAGTCTGCCGCCACTCAGGAAGCCGAAGCTGAAGGTCGCGGGAGCGTTGACGCCAGCCGGGCGGCTCGCATCCTCAAGGGCCGTGGGGTTGCCCAAGATTACGGCGCCCTCGGGTCCCAGCATCGCGCAGCAGTCCAAACCTCACGGATTCGGTCACGCGATGCCTGGCGCCATCAAATGACCACGTAGCAACACTTCCATCAATCCCGTGATAAGGGTTTGGGAGGTGGCGCGATGCAATACCCTGAAGACCCTTCTTGTCCTGTAGTGTCGAGCTACATCAAGGCACTGAAGGCCGGCATAGATCCTGATGACTTCGTGTACGAGGGCCTGCTCGACTCATTGGCCTATACACCGCTGCACGAGAAGACAAACAGAAGTACCGAGATGTTTCGGGCCTTTTACTGCCTGGAAGCGATGCAGCGGCTGGTACTGGGCAAGTTGGGCAACGGCCCGTCGGGCGGCTGCCCGGAGACCGAATACACGTGGGTCGGACTCACCCGGTATATCGAGTACCTGTCTGAGCTCGACAAGACGTACACGGTGCAGAAAGTGCTGACGGCCTTTGAGGTCAAGAGGGCGCCGACGCAAAGTAAGCCTCCCGTGATCTTGCTCAACAAGAGGATGGTGGAGGCGGAGATTCGTGTAGGTCTCGTGACCTCCGCGGCGGAGTACTTGCGGCCCAAGCTTCGCAACGGTGCAAGCGTGGGGCACATGGGATTCTTTTTGGCCAAAGGTTTGCTGCATGTGTCGGCCCCAGTACATGAGATCAAGAACTGCCTTGAAGAGATGCTGAACATTCAGCGTGCTCCCAAGGATTGGTGCTCGCCGTGGGGCGTAGGAGATATCGTGGATGTCAAATGAACTGAAGATCGCGGGCGTTACTTTTTACCTCGAAGACTCTTCTTGTGTGGCTGGCAAAAAGGGCACGTACGTCGGACACGCGAGGCTCAGCGCGGCGGTCAACGATGTGGACCTGTGGGATAGGCTGCTAAAGCAGCTCAACGGCATGGTGCTCTACCGGGGCAGCGACATGAAGACTCAGATCATCAATGTGCTGCAGGGCAAGAACCAGGCACTGGAGAAGTCGGTGGGCCAGATACAAGACCAGATGGTCGACAAGGTGGAGAGGGCAGAACAGCGGGCCAGTGTCGCGGAAGCCGACAAAGTGGACCTGGAAAAGAAGGTCGCGGAGTTGGAGAGGGAGCTCGAGTCCGCGATGGAGATACTGATGGCAGCGGGGTGATGCTCCCATTTTGGTCCCGAGGGGGGTATAGTGTCGGTATGGCGACTCCAGAAGATGAACTCTACGAACTGTTGAAGCAGGGCAGTGATGCCGGCACCCAGATGCCCAACAACGAAGATCAGTCGGTGTCTGGCACCACCAACCTGTACGAGGACCCGCAGGACAGGGTCCCGGCAGGGTACGGCGGCTCTCCGTGGGGCGAGGATGGTCCCAAGGGCGTGTACCACTCGGACGGCGTCAGGGCCGAGAGCATCAAGGACCGCCAAGGTGTCTTGGGCCGGGCCTTTGGTGAGCGGGCGCTGTCCAACGGCGGGGATGAAAAACGACTGATGGCCAAGCATCTGGCCACCGCCGCGTCGGGTAACTTCGAGACCCACTCGTTGGGGATGGGCGGCCGGACCCCGGAGAAGACCGCTTCTCTGATGGAGCGGGTCCGTAAGCTGTCGGGCCGCGTCTGAGCCCCGCGCAACAAAATCGTCAATCGCGTGATAAGAGCGTTGGAGGAATGATGGCCAACGACCCTGTAGATACGTATTTAGCGTCGGTAAAGACGTCTGCGGTTGATCGGCACACCCGAGACATGGAGGTGTTCAACCAGTGGAAGAAGAACCCCACCAAGAAAAACATGGGGGTGTTGCTCACGCACTTTGATCCACAGATCAACGCGGTGGCGAGTAAGTGGAAAGCCCCCACCGTCCCCGCGGCGGCGTTCAAGGCTGACCTGCAGAAGAACGCCATCAAGGCGTTCGAGACATACAACCCGCAGCATGAAAAGAACCTGAAGCTGCGCAATCACGTGCAGAACATCATGAAGCGAAGCCACCGCTTCAACGCCAAGTACCAGAACATGGCGTACATCCCGGAGGAGAGAACGGCCCTCATCGCTCCGGTGAAACAGGCTCGAGACTTTCTGCACGAGGAGCACGGCAAGGTGCCGACACCTGGCGCGATTGCCGATTACCTGAATCAGGACCAGAACCACCACATGCTGCCCAAGCGTGTACAGGGCAAGGTGACGGCCAAGCTGATCAAGACCGTGGGTGATTATCAGATCGCCGACATCCCCGCCGGCTCTTTTGAAACAGACCCTGGCTTCAGGTCCATGTCGTATGAGCAAGAAGTGTTGGACATGCTCCCCGCGGCACTCAAGGGCGACGAGAAGACTGTCTACGACTATATGTATGGACAGAACGGCAAGCCACAGGTGAACAGCACCGGCGATATTGCCAGGCGCATGGGCAAGAGTGATTCACAAATCTCTCGCCTGAAGCGCCGCATCGAGACTACGTACAAGAAGTACCTCTAACGTCCGGAAAGCCGGCCACATAAGGAGCCAAGATGGCTGTACTGCTAGATCCGTCGGCGCAAGCCGAGGCACTGTCACGTCGACTCATCGCCGAAGATACTCTCAAGAAACAGGTGAGGGTCGGACACTCTCAGCAACAGGAGGCCATCAAGGCCGTGCTCAACATGAGCATCAAAGATACTCTCGTCACACCGGCGGCCACGGAGTTCTCGAACGTCAACCACACGGGCATCGAGAAGGTCATGATGCTGGTCAATGGCGCGCTGCCTCAAAGCATTCACCCCCATGCCCTTACGCAGATTTGTGACACCCTGGGGATCCCCAGAACATACGTCACAAAGCTGAATGACGGCGAGACGTGGGAGAAAATACTGCTGGCCCACAACATGAACCAGCACATGCACCTCACCAACTTCGCGACAAAAAAGCAGGAGGACGTGAAGTTCTTGCATCGAGTCGTCAACGGTGAGCTCCGGGGCTTCCTCTCGAGACGCTACAACCGCAACCTCTCCACCGGCCCGATGCTCCGTACATTCCTCGAGACTTGTGCGCAGCATGGCGCCGGCGCGGTGGAGGCCCATACGTCGGACGTCAAGACCACGCTGAAGTGTGTGCTCCCTCAAGTGTTTGAACCCATCGAGGGTGAGTTCGTGGCCTTCGGCATCACGTTCACCAACTCGGACTTCGGGGCCGGCAGGCTCAAGCTCTCGGGTACCGTGATGCGTGTGGCGTCCAGCACCATCTCAGTGCTGGAGGACAAGTACAGCAAGGTGCATGTCGGCAAGCCGATATTGGAATCAGAGATCGCGATGACCGAGGACACCGACAACAAGATACTGGTGGCCGCCCAAGCGGTCATCCGAGACTCTGTCAACGCGATACTAAATGACGACTCGATCGAAACAGCGATGCGGGCCATCCAGGTCGCCAATGAATCGACGATCCCCTGGTACAAGCTCAAGGACCTGCTCAACAACGTGTTGGGCAAGAAGGACCTGGAGCTCATGAAGACGATGATCGACAACAAGGGTTTCGACGTCATCAACCTGCCGCCGATGCACACCACAGACACTGGCGACAGAATCTTGTCAGAGTGGGGTGCCGCCAATCTGGTGGGCTGGTTCGCCTCGAAAGAAGAAGACGCGGAACGTAAGTCTGGTCTTCAGGATGTGGCGGGAAAGCTGCTGAAGCACAATGTGCAGGAGTTTGAAGAGTGAGTGAGAGACCAGATGAGGGGGAGGTCGCGCATTGGCGCGATCTCTTAGCCTCAAGAAGCCCCTACGTCATCGGGTGCGACGAAGTGGGGATGGGGTGCTGGGCTGGACCCATGTTTGTCGCGGCCACACTGTACCGAAGCGATTGGTCGGACCCACGGGTCAAAGACTCAAAGCGCTACAGCGGCCAGCACGCCCATCAACAGAGAACCGCGGTACTACGTGATGTGATCAGGCCCACGGCACTACACATCGAGACAGCGTGCATGAGTGCCCCAAAGTTAGATGAGGTGGGCATTGGGGAGGCGTGGATGATACTGATGCGCCGAGCCATCTTGGGGTGTCTGCAGGTGTCACCAAACGCCACCGTGGTGGTGGACGGGGACAACATCATAGGGCTGCCGGGATCTTCTGGGCAGGTAGTGTCACTGGTGGGCGCCGACAACATCGTGGCGTCGGTCAGTGCCGCCAGTGTGGTGGCTAAAGTGACGCGCGACACGTTGATGCGAAGAGTAGGGCCCCTTTACCCACAATACGGATTCGAACGGAATGTTGGGTACGGTTCTGCCTTCCATGAAAAAGCTATTGAGACGTATGGGATATGTCCGTTGCATAGGCGTAGCTATGCGCCCATCAGGAGATTCATTAAATCAGGGAGAGTACGGTAAAGGGTCTAGGTCTGTTGTGGTAAAGTAGCGTGTGGCAGAACAAGACTCACCTGAGAAGATTGCCCGTGACGCCCGCCTCGATGACATGAAGGCGGCGGCCAAGGCGTGGGGTGAGGCCGAGACGACGCGCTTGAAAAACCAAGTGGCGTTGAGTAAAAGAATGCTCAAGGGGCGGACCGGCTCGGAACGCCTCGTCCAGGCGACCACACAGGCTGTCAACGTTTTGACGGTCGATGAGATCAACGCTTTTCTATCGGGATGAACATGCCAGCAGAAGAAAAACAGACACCTCCGGATGAGGTCGTGGTCGATGAGATGCAGCCGGTGACTCTGGAGAAGCCGGCTAGCGCCAGTGATGTGAAGACACCTGCGGAGCCGGTCTTTGTCAGCCAGACCGACCGCCTGATTGCTGAGAACATCAATCTCAAGTTGATCGCGGCGGTGAGCCGAGAGACCCTGGCCCAGATGCAGCTCAACGAGGCGACGGCCGAACGGGTACGCCGCTTCCAAGACCTCAACATGGTCAAGGGCCAGCTTGAGGCCAAGTATCACTTTAGTCTTGCGACCCACATCATCAACGAGGGTGATGGTCAGATCTTGCCCCGCACCCCAGCGCAGGGCGGTACCCAGCCGTGACCACCACGATCGCCATTCAACCTCTCAGCCGGCCCATCACCCTCACGGGGGAGCTGATACAGCTCCAGGTGATCTTGTCCCCACAGGACTTCCTGGGGGTGTTTGACCGGCTGGAGGTGTGGCGATCTCGGGTCACCGACGCGGGGCCCTACGACGAGCTCACGGGCCCTCAGGTCAGCGGGGCCAGAATACCCAAGGGTGCGCCGGACCAGCCATCCACGCCTGTCACCGGCACCTCAGTGGTGATCTCAGGCATGTCCCTCAACCTGCTGGTCGATGAGCGTATCCCAGTCGACATCACGTTCTCGGGCCCAGACCCCGTGACGTACGCCAGTGCAGCGGCCCAAATATCCGCGCAGGGACAGGGTAGGGTGACGTCCTACGTGGACGCCACCGGGGGCATGGTGATCGAGACCACTACGCTTTCGACCAGCACGTCGCTGAGGGTATTGGGTGGTGATGCGGCGCCACAACTGGCTCTGCCGATTGGTGAGCCGGAGGGGTTGGCGTTCGGTCGAGAGGCGTGGATCCCTCTTGTGCTAGAGCAGAGCGACTACCGATTCGTCGACTACTTTGGCAGCCCCCTGTTCTTCTACAAGGTGCGTTCACGCAACTCATCGACTGGAGCCGTCAGTGAGTTCTCGGCATCATTTAGCGGGCCATCGAGACTAGGGGTCGACCCACAGCAGGTCATCGAAGGCCGGGCGCGCTTGGTTCAGTTCAGTGGCAGGCCACTGGTCAACCAAGAGGTTAGGCTTCACTTCCGGTTCAACGGAGCGATGGTCGGCGACAGTGTGGCGGTGGGTGGAGAGCAGATAGGGGTCACGGACGCGGATGGACGCATCTCGTTTCAGCTGATGAGGGGCCAGCTCGTTTCGGTCGCGATCCCCGGCACCAATGTGGTTCGAGACATCACGGTTCCGACCGACCCTGCGGTCAAGACCTTTAACCTGTTGGACCCTAGCATTGCGGGCGAGGACGTGTTCAAGGTGGTGGTCCCGAACCTCGTGTATGCCGACCGACGAACACTCTGACGAGCCTCTGGTCACCATATCGTTTCGCACCCGAGGGGGAGACGCGGCGCACGTTAACCTACCTTGGCGTAGTGGCAAGAAGCTAAAAGACTACTTGCACGACCCGTCATTGCAGGGGCATGCTGTCGTCGCCGTCGCGTTGAGGTCCAGGATAATGGATCAACGTAGAGAGAAGCTGCGACTTACTAGCGTGTTGAAGCCAGACACCGTTGTGTTATTGGTTCCTACCGAGAGAGTAAATGGGGGGTAGCGGTGAGCTTTGAACCAGTGGACGTCAAGGTCGTGAACCATGTGGCGGCACCGGTTCCTGATGTGTTGGTGAAGATCTACAACCCAGCCGGCACTGTGTTCTATACACAGGCCACCACCGACGTAAATGGCGTCGCGTCCCTATTGTTAGAAACGCTCGATTACTCGATGCGTTTCTACCGATACCACGTTGCATTCATCCAGCCTCAACTGTTCTCAGTATTGCCGGCGCCCGACACCAACATCTTTGATGTGGTGGCCGAGACCCTCGTACTGCCGATCTCCAACGACCCTAGACTGTGTCTATGCTCTGGTTACTTTCGAGAGCTCAACGGAGACCCGAAGAGCAACATGGACATCCGCTTTGTGGCGGAGTTTGACGCCCTTCTGCTGGATGGCGATGGGGTGATCCCCAACGAGGTGCACGTCCGTACCGACAAGAACGGGTACGCCCAGATTTCGCTGGTGCGCTGCGGCATGTACCAGGTGACCATCGGTGAACTGGGGTCTGATGTCCCGAGGGAGGTCAAGGTCCCGGACCAGTTGAGCGCCAATCTGCCGGATGTCTTGTTCCCCGTGGTGGGCAGCGTGACGTTTGACCCGCCCGGTCCCTATGCGATCAGCGTGGGGGTCAGTAACCAGATTGAGGTCACGGCGGTGGTGCGAGACTCCAACGGGGTGGTGCTGCCCGATATGGCGCCAGCCGACGTGCTGTGGGCCACCCTGGACCCCACCATCGCGGTCGCGATACCGCAGGGCACCAAGCTGGTGATTCGCGGCATCGCGGCGGGCTCCACCAAGGTGACGGTCGAGAGGACTGACCGGACCATAGTCCGAATACCCAACACCCCCATTGGCGGCCAGCCAGTAGACGTGACGGTCACATGATGGCTGTCCAACTTGAAGTATCGGTGGAGATGGCCAGGATGGCCCACAACGCCATGGCCCTGATGGCCACACTCCCCGCCAGCTTCTCGTTGGACAGACCCAAAAACGCAATCGCGACACTCAGGACCTGCGCGGTCTCGAGGGTGATGGAGTCCATCCCGTACCGCCCCGTCGATGGACACGCGATCGAAAGAGCACGGTGTCGGTGCTGTTACCCGGTGGTGGCCGTCAAGGCGCCGGTCAGCGCCTGGGAGCCCGACAGTCCACGAGACGTCAGCCGGTGCAAAGCATTGCTGCTAGAGGTGCTGCGTCGAGCTGCCCACGACTGGGTGCTGTACAGGCAGCAAACCCGGATGCACCTCAGGGTGTTGGCCGACGATGCGTACACATGGCTCTTCGATGAAGACGAAGAACACGAGTACAGGCGGCAACGAATACAGGAGATGGTTGAAGTGTCGGACGGCGTGCCGATCAAAGGCGCGAGAACCCTCACGTCCTTCCTGTCCATCTGTGACTCATTGGACCTGGACCCCGATACCGTGAGGGAGCGGGTACGCAAGATGGACGTCCAGACCATCATCGCGTCCGGTAGACCGGCGGAGACCAGGAAGTTACGTCCTGGGGTGTGTTCGTCGGTAGAGGACCACGAGCTGACGGCCGACGTGGACGTCGACTCAACGGTAGGACAAGACTTTGTGTCGATGTATGAGTCCTACGGTTCAGTGTCGACCCCTTACTCGATAGGGCGTGGCAGCGGACCGGAATACTGACGCTAGCGAAAGGGCAGCCCTTCGCCGCGCCGGTTGGCGCTAGTGGCAATGGCGGTGGTCTATCCACTGCACCGCCCTTGGGCGCACAGTGGGGAGCGGTTGCGCGTAAGTGTCGTCCCGGTACGGATGTACCGCGACGTGCCGCACCACGGTGGGCCGACCCACGGTGTAACGGTATTCGTAACCATATCCGTATCCTGCGGTGCAGCCGCCGGACACAACGAACAGAACTATGAAGATGTTTTTCATGGTTCTCCTTTCACCTCTATTATCACCGAAAATAGGTGCACATTGACTCAACAGTGTATTCTAGGCATCGGGTGAACGATGTCCAAAAAAGCAGACAACAACGTCATTGATCTCTTCTCTCGCGCCAAGAAGACGGGCAAGAAAGAGAAGACGACCAGCACCGGTTACGAAAAGATTGCGCCAGAGGACGATGTGGTGGTGATGCTCGCGACAAGTCTGATTGGGGTGGTGGACAAATACGTCGACGCCCACCCTGTGCAGTTGATGGCCGCTTTCAAGCTTGCGATAACGGCCGTGCACGAAGACTACGTCAGGAGGTATGGTAACGACGATGTGATGAAGCTTATGAAGATCTCAAGCCAAATAGGCGCACGCTACAAAGCTGTATTCATAGAAGAGAGATCACGCGACCACGGTACTTCTGATGAACCGACGGAGACAACATGACGAAACTGGATGAGTGTGTTGAGAAGCTAGAGCAGTACGCCAAGGCGGCGCAGGTTCCTCCACGTCTTCTTGCGCTTGTAAAGAGTGTGGTGGTGGAGGCCAGGGCCCACGAGACAGGGATAATCGTTTACGCGAATGAAAATCAGTTGACGCTGCCCCACATGGATGGCGATCAAGAGAAGTGACGATAACGAAAAGGGCCGCAGGCGCCCTTTTCGTCACACACACGGACTACACCAGCAGCGCGTGCTTCGACCAAAACTCCACGCTGAGGACGCGCTCCTCGTCGCTCATCGAGGGATCGCCGGGCTCACGAGGAGCGACCGGTCCACCGTACACGGTGTACAGCGTCCCATCGGGACCGATGACTGCGGTGAGCTTCCGGACCATCAATGGGCTGCAGACAAGGTCGAGGATGCGGCTGTCCCAGTCACGCCCTGTCCGCGTCTTCATGCGTACGTGCTCGTCCATCACGGGTGCCGTGCCTACGTCAGGTCCGCGCAAGTTGCACGGCACTGCTGGCAGCGAAGCCGGGATGTCCACAGTGATGATGGTGAACTCGTCTTTCATCGGCGCCACCGCGGCAACAATGAGCGCCAGATGGCTGACGCTCAAGTGGTGGTCCATGTGCGACCCAATCTGAAGCTTGATTTGCATTGTGTTCTCCTTGAAGAGGATTCTTCCTCACTCCTTTTATCACTGCATTTATGCCATTTTTGACTGTTGAGGGACCATGACT
>Ga0315288_10010559_pt1 | contig 11645 bp, 12 predicted proteins | sample YL17G11_20_MG_FD_203454 | JGI IMG/M metagenome (GOLD analysis project Ga0315288, IMG submission 203454) | Sediment microbial communities from Yellowstone Lake, YNP, Wyoming, USA - YL17G11_20 | ecosystem: Environmental > Aquatic > Freshwater > Lake > Sediment | place: USA: Wyoming | collected... | reverse complement strand
CCTCGGTACCGGGTGGGGGTGGCGGGGGGGCGGCGGGGGCGGGGGGGGGCGGCCCCGGGGGGGGGCGCCGGGCGCCCCGCGCCGCGGGCCCCCCCCCCCCCCCCCCCCCCCCCCCCCCCCCCCAGGTCGCCCTCCCCGACGGCACCGCCGCCCGCCTCCGCCTGGGCATCGATTGCGGCCCCCTGGGCGACGGCCTGCTGGGCGCGGGGGCGACGCGGCAGTATCAGTGCGTGGCGGGAGGGGGGGCGGGGCGGCGGCGGCGGCGGCGCGCGCGCGCGCCGACTCCCTCCCCGCGCCCCGTTCCTCCAGAATCGCGGGCCCGCCCCTGCAAATCGCGCGCGGCCTGGCCTCCGCCGCGCCCGCGGGCTGCACGCTGGTCTCTGCCGCCGCGCGCGGCGCGGCGTCGGCCGCCGCCGCGGCCCCGCTCGCCGAGCTCGACGCGGCGACCGCGGCCGCGGCGGCGGCCGCCGCGGCGGCGGCCGCGGCGGCCGCGGCGGCCGACATGAAGACGGCCAAGGGGCGCGTGGTGGCCGTGGGCGCCCCGGCGCGCGCGCCGCCGCTCGCCACGCTCGCCGCGCTCGCCCTCCCCCCCCGCTTCCAGGCCGCGGCCGACGAGGCCGACTTTCGGGCGTGGTGGGCGGCGTCGCGGTGGCCGGCCGACGCCGCGGTCGCGGTCGCGGCGGCGGCCGTGGCGGCGGCGCGCGCCGCGGCCGCGCACGCAGGCGCCGCGCCCTGGGCGCCGGCGGCCGAGGCTGCCGCGTTGGCGCTGTTGGCGACGCTGGCCGCCCTGCTGCGGCCCAGGGAGGGCGTGCGCGGCCCGGTCGCCGCCGCCGCGCGCGCCGCGCGCGGCGCCGCGCTCGTCGCCGCCGCCGCCGCGGGCGCCCCCGCCCCGGCCGCCGCGGCCGCGGGCCCCCTCCTGCTCCTGTCGCTGGCGGGCGCCTCCCTGGCCCCCTGGCACCTCGTCGGCGACGTCGCGACCCTCGTCGCCGCGCTCGCCGCGCCCCCCGCCGGCGCGGCCGCCGCCGCCGCGCGCGCCCTGGCCGGCGTCGCGCTGCCCACCCTCATCCTGCTCGCGCACGAGCGGCGCATGCGCGCCGACTACCTGGACGCCGCGCCGCGCCGGGTCGCGAGCGACTGAGCGCCGCGCCGGGGGCCAGGAGCCCCGCCGCCGTGGCCGCTCGCCAACGACACCAACCAACATTCTTTCTGCATCGTCGAAGATCGGGCTGCCGGCCTGGGGGCCGGCAGCCCGATGCCTCTGCCGGCCCCCAGGCCGGCAGAGGGTGCGGGGCGAGAGGGACGGGGGTGCGCGCGCCCCCCCCCCCCACACACACACACACACCCGCACACGTCTCGCGGCCCCGCGCCCGGATGCGCGCCTCGCGCGCTCCCGCGAGAGTTTTGGCGTGATGCAACCACGACGCCACGCCGCGGCGTTCCGCCTGCGCCGTGTCTCCGCCGCCCGCATCCCGTGCCGCGCCGCGTGGCCGCCGCCGCCCGCCGCCTCCCTCGTCACCGTCCGCTTCACCGCGCCCGACGGCCGCTTCGGCGAAACGACCGTCGCGCCCGGCACCCCCCTCCTCGACGCGGCCGACGCGGCGGCCGCGCCGCTCGGCCTCGACGTGCCCGTGGGGTGCTGCACCGGCTCCTGCGGCATCTGCGAAGTCGAGGTGGGGCGCCGGGGGGCGACCGACGGCGTGAGCCCCGACGGCGCGACTGCGGTCGTGCGCGCGTGCGTCACCGCAGTCCCTGCCGGCTACGCGTCTGTCGACCTCTCCTTTGTGCCCGATGACGCGGCGTGGGGCGTGGACGCGTGGGACACGTGAGGGGAGAGGTGGGAGAGGAACCGCGGCCAGAGTTGCAAGCGTCCGCGCCCCCCTCAACCCCATTTGCCGCTCCGCGCCCGCATGCACACGACCGCGGCCGCCGCTCCCGCGGCCGCGCCGACCGCGGCGGCCGCCGCCAGGGCGGCGCGCGGCGCGCGGGGAGGGGCGCCGGCTTCATCGACCGCCGGGAGCCGCCGCAACGCGCGCGCGTCGGTCGTGACCCCCCCCTCCAACCCGCGCGGCAGCCCCGGCAGCCCCCCACCATTGGCCAGCGACGGCGCGGGCGACAGGCGGCCCGCGTAACCGCCGGACGGGGCGCCGAAGCCGCGCGGCGGCGCGAGCGACGACGCGGCGTCGAGCGAGTCGTACTCCGGCAACTCCGCCGCTATCGCCAGCCCCGCCCTGACCACCACCCGGTCGCTCTGCGGCCTCGCAAACAGCTCGGAAAAGGCGCGCGCGCGAAAGGCGACGAAATGGGCGGGCAGGGAGGGCGCGAGGCGGCCGAGGTGGGGGAGGGACATTGCGTCGGCCGGCGTCCGCGTGACCGCCGCCGGCCACGCGCCGTGCGGCGCGTCCAGGTGCGCGATGGACGTGGCGCGGGCGAGGACGGCGAGCAGGTCGTAGTCGCCGTAGGCGTAAAACTGGTCCCGCACATTATCCGACGCGAGCGCGACCCGCACGCCCGCGGCCGCCACCTCGAGCAGCGGCGGCACGCCCCGCCAGCGCGGCGCGCGCCTCCCCGCGGGGTCGCGGTCCTGCGTCCACTCGTTGACCAGGGGGAGGGAGACGACCGTGACACCGGCCTCCCGCACCACCGCCAGCGCGGTCGCCAGCGCGGGCGCCGGCAGGGCGGCGAGCGAGCACGCGTGCCCGCACACGACGCGCCCGCGAAACCCGCACCGCAGCGCCGCGCGCGCGACGTCGACGAGGCCGGTCGCGGCCCGGTTGCCGTTTTCGTCGACGTGAAAGTCGAGGTCGAGCGAGCGGGCGGCGGCCAGGGAGAAGGCGCGGTCGAGCAGCGCGTCCCGGTCGCCGTCGCACGTCGTCCAGTCGTCGTCCGGGTCGCCCCCGTTTTCCGCGCAGCACACGGCGGCGCCCAGGATGCCTCCGTGGGCCGCGACGGTGTCGGCGAGGGCGGCCGCGGCGTCGGCGTCGCGGAAGTGGGAGAGCGCGACGAGCGACACGCCTTGCAACTCGACCCGCCCCGCCCACCGGTCCCGCACCCGCGCAAACGCGGGCCAGGTTAGGGCCACTTGGGCGGGCGTCATGTTGATGAGGTGGGTGCGCAGGGCGGCAGTGCCGTGGGCGTAGGCAGAGGCGAGCGAAAACTCCATCCGCGCTTCAACGTCGGCCGCCGACCAGAGCGCGGCGTCGCGCGCGGTGGACCGGTCCGCGCCGGACAGGGAGCCGGTCGCGTTGCGGGAGCGCTCGCAGGTGTGGGATTTGTCTGGGACGAGGCGAGGAGGAGACGACGGGGTCGGGGTCGGGGAGGGGTGACCGGTCGCGCGCCCCGCGCCCGACACCCCTTTCACCACCACACGCCACCATGCCCTCTCTCCGCTTGCCTATGTGGGTGTGGAGGTCGCAAAAGGCGGGGAACACGATCCCGCACCGCGCGTCGACGGCCGGCACGCCCCCGCCGCCCACGCCGCCGCGCGGCTTGGCGGGGTGGACGGAGGCCACATTGCCGGCGGCGTCGACGGCGATGTCGACGTGGACGAGGGAGTCGGGGTCGGGCCGCAGCGATGGCGTGGGGCGCACGGGCGGGGAGCCGGGCGCGCCCGCCTCGCCATCCAGGCACGCGGCCGGCACGAAGCAGTTGTGCAGGATGTAGGGGGGGGGGGGGAGGGCGAGCCAGCGGTCGGGCGCCATGGCCGCGACCGACTGCGGCGGAGCGCGGCGCGGCGGCGGCGGCCTCACTCTCTCCCCCGGCCCGTCCTCCCTGCGGCCGCCCGCGCGTGCGGCGCCTGTCGGGCCGCGCGCTTCCGCGGCCCAGCGGTCGCTGGCGCGCTCCCGAGGCCAGCTTCCAATGGGGCGCGCCATGGTTTGGGTGGTGGCGTGCGCCGCCCTCCTGGCGACGGCCGCCCCGCCAACGTTTGCCGCCCCCCACCCCCTGGCCGACCTGGCGACCGCTGCCGGCGACGCCGCCCTGGCCGCCCTGCGGGACGACGCGGGCGGCGCGGGGGCGGTGCTCGCGCTGAATGCGGTGCACGCCGCCTCGCTGACGGTGGGAGCGGTGATGGTGGTGGGCGTGGAGGTCGGGCGGGCGTGGGAGCGGCGGCCAACGCCTCATTCCTTTCCTCTCTCAGTTTTCGGTCGGCCGCGAAGAGGCGCTCACCCTGGAGATCGACGGCCACCCCTTTAAACTGCTCATGCACGCCATGGACGAGCCAGAGGCGGCGGCGGCGCCGGGCGGGCGGCCGCTCGCGCTGGCGGCGGCCGCGTCGGCCGCCGCCGCGGTCGGTCGCGGCGACGGCGCCCGCGTCGCCCTGCCGCCCGCCGCCGCGGCGGCGGCCCTGTTGGACACCGAGCCTGCCTCCTCCACCCCCTCCCGGGGCGCCCCCGCGCCCCCCGACTCGCTCGCGCTCGCGCCCTTTGTGCTCGCCGGCCCGCTCCTCCTGTGCCTCACCCACCCCGGCCCCCTCGCCCTGCGCCTGCCGCGCCATGTGGACGTGCCACACGCGACGAGCGTGGCCGTGCCGGACGGCGCGGCGGTGCGCGTCGTGGGCGCCGCGCGCGCGACCCTCGCGTCCGCCCTCGACCTCGGCGCCCCGTCCCCCGCCTGGTTGGCGGCCGCCTATGGCGAGCCCGTGGCCGGCGTCGCCCCGGGCGCGCCCGTGTCGCCCGGCGCGGGCGCGCTGGCGGCGGCGGCGGGCGCGCGGAGGGGCGCGTCGGACGAGCCTCCCGCCGTCGACCTAGACCTCGCCTCCCCCGGCGCCCGCCTGGAGCTGGCGTCCCTGGACGGCTCCCCGGTGCGCCCGCTGCGGGCCAGGGCCATGGGGGAAGGGCGGGTGGAGCTCGTGCCGCGCGGCGGGAGCGAGGTCGAGGCCGAGGCGGGCGACGCCGACGCCGACGCCGCCCCGCTCGCCCCCGCCTGGGCCTGGCCCCTGGTCGACCTCACCGGGCCCTCCCTGGCCCGCGCGGACGCCGCGCTGGCCGAGCTGGTGGCGGCCGCGCGCGCGGCGCGCGCGGACACGCGCGCGCCGCCCGCCGCGCCGCGCCTGCGCCTCCAAAAGGCGGGCGCGGAAGCGGTCGCTTTTGTGCGCGTCAAGTTTGACGTGACGCGCACGATCGGCGGCGGCGAGGAAGAGGGGAGCGTGGTTGCGGCGCCCGGCGCGGCGTCGGCCGCGGCCGTCGCCGCCGCCCCCACCACCCACCGCGAGTCATGGGAGGCCCTCGTCCGCGTCGCCCCCCCCGACGCGCCCGGCGGCCCGCCCCGCCTCGCGGCCCTGCGCGCGGAGCGGCTGCCCGGCGTGGGCGTCGCCGCGGGCGGCGGCCGCGTCGTGTCGGTCTCGCTCGGCGCGCGCGCGTTCCTGGCCGCCGCGCGCAACGCGACACTGCCAGAGGCTGGCGGGCACGAGTTTGTGTACCCGCCGGCGGGGCTGGCGGGTTTGGCGTGACGGAGGGGAACGCGAGGCGCAGGGGTTCGCGTGCAACCCACCGCTGCTCCCTCGTCACACGTCGAGCACAAAGTTGAGCTCCCGCAGGTCGGCGGCGACGCCCTTGCCCCGCTTCTGGACCGATGCCCGGATTTCGGCCTGGGGAGGCAGACCAGGGTGGGGAGGGTTCGGGTTGGGGTTGGGGTCTCAAGGGGGAGCGTCGGCCGGTGGACCGCCGAGCCCGCGCCCTCGCCCGCGCCGCCCCTCCCACCTCCCCTCCTCTGCTCACCCCGACCGTCCACGGCACGTCCAGCCCTGGCACCCTGAGCGTCGCGAGCGGCATGCCCTTGGCGCCCGCGACCGTTTTGCCCGCGGCCAGCGCCGCCGCCGCCGCCGCCGCGACCAGCGGCGGCGGCGACACGTCGTCGATATCCACGCCAAACACGGGGCGCCCGTCGGCGTGCGCGCCGGCGACGAGGCGGAGGAGGACCGACGCGCCGGGCAGGCGCACTCGGAACGCGTGCGACGCTTGGACCAGGCCGGGGGAGGAGACGCGCAGTTGGGCCAGAGGGCGGCCGCCTTTGGACTCGATCTGTGGGGATGGGTGTGTGTGTGTGTGGAGGGGGGGCAGCAGTCGCTGGCTCCGCGACCGCCAGAGCGACTTTGAACGCAGCGCCCCGCCCCCCGCCCCACCCGCTCCCCCCCTTTCACATTGTACGTCAACGCCGCGTGGCGCACCACTTCCCCCGACCGCAGGTCGGCCGCGACGCCGAGCTCCCCGGTGAGCCCGGGCGCCAGCGGCACCAGCTTCCGCACGCGCACCGCGTGCCGCGCGTCGGGCGCGGCGGCGAACACGCCCAGGAAGCGGGGGGGGGCGGCGAAGGTCGGGAGGTGGGCGGCGGAGGGGTGGGCGGACCCCGAGCGCAGTGCGGGGGCCGCGCGGTCTGTCATCGGGGGGCGGGCGGGTCGTGCGAGATGCGGCGGGCGGCCTGCGACGGCGCGGGCAGCGCCCGGCCGGCGGCAGAGTGCGCCGGCGCAAGGCCGGCAGCAGTCCCGACGCCGGGGAGGGCGCGGGCGCCCGCATCGCGCGACCCCGCCCGCCCCATGCTCACCGTCGCCATCGTCTACTTCTCCCTGCAGGGCCGGCTGGTCACCCTGGCCAACGTGATCGCTGAAGGCGCCAAATCGGTGGGCCGCGACGGCGCGAGGGGGGTCGGATGGGCGCGCGGCGATGCCTGTGACGACCCTGGATGGCGCACACATGCTCTGGCCGCGGCGGACGCGGCGCGCGAGGCGCGGCGGGCGCCAAACGCCGGCGCCGGCCGCGACCCCGGTCACCCCCCTCGTCCCCGCAGGTCCCCGGCGCCCGCGTCTCCGTCTACCGCGTCCCGTCCCCCGTCCTGGACGACGCCGCCTTTGAGGACGGCGTGCTGGACGCCCCCCTGGCGACGCGGTCCGCGGTCGAGGCGGCCGACGTCTTGATTCTGGGCGCGCCGTCGCGCCAGGGCGCGCCCTGCGGCGAGATGCGCCTCTTCCTCGACTCGCTCGCGCCGTTGCAGGCCGCCCCCGGCGGCCCAGCGCTGCGGGGCCGGGTCGGCGCGGCCTTCACCTCGGTCGGCGGCGCCGACCGCGGCCCCGGCGGCGCCGAGACCGTGCTCGCCTCCCTCCACGCCTGGTGCCTGCACCACGCCATGGTCGTCGCCGGCAACCCGCCGTCGCCCGCGATGGCGGGAGCGGCGGGCGCGACGCCGCTCGGGGCGGTGGTGGTGGCCGGGGGGGCCGCCGGGGGGGGGGCGGGCCTCGAGCCCGCGGAGGTGCGCCTCGGCTACGCCCTGGGCCAGTGGGCGGCCCAGGTGGGGTCGCTGCTGCACGACGCGGCCGCGCACGGGCCCGCGCCGCCGGCGTCGCCCGGAGGGTGAGGGGCGGGGAGAGGCGCGCTGCCGCGCCGAGCCAGGCGCCCGCGCGTGCAAAAAACCACCCCCCCCACACAAAACGCCGGGCCTCGTCACACGCGCGCGGCGGCGGCCGCCCCGGCAACAAAAATCGAGTGGACACCCCACCCCACCTGCTCCCTCCTCTCATTTCTTCTTGTTCGCCACCGTCTTGGCGCGACCCTTGCGCGTGCGCGCGTTGGTCTTGGTCCGCTGCCCCCGCACCGGCAGGTTGTTGATGTGGCGCCGGCCGCGGTAGCAGCCAATCTCTTTGAGGCGGCCGATGTTGAGCGCGACGAAGCGGCGCAGGTCGCCCTCCACCGTGAACTTGTCCACCTCGTCGCGCAGCGTGGTCAGCTCGGCCTCGGTCAGCTCCCGCGTGCGCTTGTTCTCGATGCCGGCCTTGGCGAGAATCGATTTGGCGATCGTCGGGCCGACGCCGTAAATGTATTGAAGGGAGAACTCGACCCGCTTCGCGTTGGGGATCTCCACGCCGGCCACGCGCGCGGCGACAACGTGCAGGGACGCGCGGCGGGACGGCAGGGGGCGGGCGGGCGCGGGGCGGCGGGGCTGAGGGTGGAGGTGGGTGGTCGGCCGCAGCCGCCGCGGCGCGGCGGGCGCGGGGAGGGGCGGTCGGGCCGGGCCTCCGGCCGGTGACGCGCGAGCATGTCGCCCGCGCGGCGCGGGGTGGCCGGGCGGGCGCAATGCGGGCGGTGGCGGGCGTGGCGGCGGGCGGCGCGGCGCGGCGGCAGCGGGCGGCGCGGGTGGACCGCTGCGGGCGTGCGCCGCGCCGGCGCCGCCCCCGGCGGCCGCCTCGCCTTTGTCGCCACCCTGCGGCCGGGCGGCGGCCTGCGCCTGGCCGCGTCCGCGCCCGCGCGCGGGCCGCCGGCGCGCGCCCCCCAATCCGCCCTTCGCCCACCTGCGCGCCGCCCAGCGACATGCCTCCCAGGCGGGCGGACAGGGCCTGCATGGCGGACGGGCTCCAGGGATGAGCGTGGGAGTGGGAGAGGTGGCGGTGGTCGCGCGCGGTCGTCAGTCTCACTCTTCGAAACGCCGCCTCCCTTCACCCGTCTCTCCTCCATGATGACCCGCCCGCGCACGCTGCTCCTTCTCGCCCTCGCCGCCGCCGCCCTCGCCCAAGCCGACGTCGCGGACGCCGCCAAGCGCGCCAAGAAGGTCAAGGCCGATACGACGGTGACTGACAAGGTAAGAGAGGAGCGAGGGTGGAGGCTGCGGGGTCTCAGGGCGCGCGCGTGGCCGGCACAGGCTCCCCGTCATTGGCGCGCACGATCACCGCCCGCCCGCCCTCCTCCATCCCGCCACGACCCCCCACGCGCGCCCACCAATCAGGTCTACTTTGACGTCGAGATCGGGGGCGAGAAAGCTGGTGCGCGGAGAGAAAGGAGGAGGGGGCGCGATGGAAGGCATCGCGCCGGGCGCCCTCCCACCCCCCTCCCACCCTCCTCCAGGCCGCATCGTCATGGGCCTGTTTGGCAAGACCGTCCCCAAGACCGTCGACAACTTCCGCGCCCTGTGCACGGGGGAGAAGGGCGTCGGCAAGGTCTCCGGCAAACCGCTCACGTACAAGGGGTCGACCTTCCACCGCATCATCCCCAAGTGAGGGAGGAGAGGGGAGAGGAGAGGGGGTGGGGGCGTTTTGTGTGTGGGGGGGAGGGCGCGCGGCGTTCCCCGTGTCCTCGCCGACACCCCCGCGCCCCGCCTCCCGCCACCCCCCCCCCGCAGCTTCATGATCCAGGGCGGCGACTTCACGCACGGCACCGGCACCGGGGGCGAGTCCATCTACGGCGCCAAGTTCGAGGGTGGGAGGGGGAGAGGGGCGGGCGGCGGGGGACGAGGGCGCGGCCCGCGCGCGCGCGCACCCCTCCCGACCCCGTCCCTCCTCCCTCAGACGAAAACTTTGCCCTCGCCCACACCGAGCCCGGCATGCTCTCCATGGCCAACTCGGGCCCGGACACCAACGGGAGCCAGTGCGTCGAGGGTCGGGGGGGCGCGCCGCGCCACCGTTTCCCTCCACACAGCCCACCAAACCACCCCACCCTGTCGCCCTCTAGGTTCTTCATTACCACCGTCGTGACGTCCTGGTTGGACGGCCGCCACGTGGTGTTTGGCAAGGTGCTGGAAGGCATGGACGTGGTCAAGGCGATCGAAGCGGTCGGCACGCCGTCGGGGACGCCCGCCAAGACGATCAAGATCGTGGCGTCCGGCGAGCTCAAAAAGTGAAGGGCGAGAGAGATGCGGGGTGGGCCTCTGTGGTTGCAGACGGCGCGCGGGCGCGACCTCAAAACCGGCCCGCTCGCTCTCCCGTCGCCCTCTCGCTCGCCCTCGGCCTCGACGGCTCCCTCCTCTCTCTCATCTCTCCCTCCCTCCCAAACAACCCTTTTCACGCCCCCTGCCCCGCGGAGTTGGCGTCCCAGTCGTAAGGGGCGTACGCGAGCCGCGGCGGCGCCCCCCCGTCGCCGAGCATCCGCCCGACCGCCGCGGCGGCCGGCGGCGGCATGAACCGCGCGAGCCAGGGGAGCAAGGGATCCGCCCCGGCCGCCCGAAAGTCGCGCGCATACCATTTGAAGATCGAGGAGACGGTGACCGTCCGCCTCGACTCGTCCACCGCCGCGTCGCCGCACAGCGCCCCCATCGCGCCGTCGAGCGCGGCGTCCAGGTCGGCCGCGTCGTACACTTTGATGGGGGGGCAGGACCGGGCGCCGCAGTTGAGGGCAGCGTGGAGGCGGGGGTCGAGGGTGGCGAGCGCGAGCGTGGCGCGCGGGTCGCTGCGCGAAAAGTGGGTCCCCCACGGCAGCCGCAGCACGCCCGCCAGCGACGCCACGCTGGGCGCGTTGCGGCGCAGCACGCCGTGCTCCATGTCGTCCGCGGCGAAAGGGAGGCCGCCGACGTCATACGTCGAGACTTGAGAATAAAATTTTGCGCGCTCGCCCGGCGTCGCGCCGGGGCCGCCCCGCTCCGCCACCGCGTGCACGACGACCGCGTTGTAAAGGTTGACGAAGAGGGCAAACCGTTCACGCGCGGGGAGGGCGGCGAGGGACGAAAGGGGGACCGCTTGCAGCTCGGCAGCGGCCGCAGCATAGTCGGCAAAGGCGGGGTCGGCCGTCAAAGCCCCGTAATCGACGCCCCTCCCATCGGACGCCAAGTGGGCGTCGTAGAGCGCCAGGATGCGCGCCCGCAGCGACGCGGCGACCGCGGTCGGCGGCCGCGCAGCGCCGACCCACGCGAAGCGCGCGTTCAAAGGGGCGGCCGGCGGGGCGCGAGGGGCGCGCCGGGCGAGAAGGAGGGGGGCGTCGGGGTCGGAGGTGGCCACGAGGGCGCCGGGGGCGGGGTCGGGGCGCGGCACGCCGTGCGGCGGCGCGACCAGGCGCGCGGCCGCCAGGTCCTGGAGCAACGCCGCGGCGTCCTTGGCATCCAGCGGCGTCTTTTCGGGGCCGCCGCGGGCGGCGAGCCAAGCAAGAACGACGCCCGTGCCCACTGGGCTCCCCGCCGCCGCGTCGGCCGACACCGGCGACCCGCCGCGCACGCCCGCCAGCCTCGATTCCACCGCTTTCACCTCATCGTACCGCTCCTTGCTCATGCTGGGCGGCCGCAACCCCGCGTCCGGGTCGCGCGTCGCGCCCGGCGCCGCCGCCCCCAACACCGCCGCCACGCTCGCCGGCAGCGGCGCCAGCCCCGCGGCCGCCGCCATCGCGGCGGCCAGGGCGCCATTGGCCAGCGCGGCCTCGGTCTCGTCGCAGCCGCCGAGCAGGCGGCCGCCGACAAAGACTTGCGGCACGGACGCGCGGCCGGACGCGGCCTTGACCGCGGCCAGGGCGGCCGGGGAGGCTGCCAAATCCACCTCGGCGTACGCGATGGACGCGGCCGTGAGCACGGCCTTGACGCGGGCGCAGTAGGGGCAGCCGGCGGTGGTGACCACGGCGACAGGGGCAGGAGGGGGAGTGCCCGCGGGCGGCGCCGCGCCCGTGGCGGAAGCACCAGGAGCGATCGCGGTGGGCGGCGAGGGCGGCATGCGGGCGCGGAGGGGCGTGGTGGCGCGGCAGGCTCGGCTCGGAGCGGCGCGCGTGCCGCCAATCGGGGGGCGCCTAGACGCGCGCGCCGCGGGCGGGGGCGGCCGCATGTGCCCCGCGGCGGGCGCGGGGGTCGGGGAGGGGGGGGCGGCGCGCCGGGAGGCTCGGAGAGTGAGGGCAGAGGCAGCGCCCCCCCCCCCCCCCCCCCCCCCCCCGGGCGGGGGGGCCCGGGGGTAAATTTACAGCGTTGGGGGGTTTGCC
>Ga0315288_10010554_pt1 | contig 11647 bp, 19 predicted proteins | sample YL17G11_20_MG_FD_203454 | JGI IMG/M metagenome (GOLD analysis project Ga0315288, IMG submission 203454) | Sediment microbial communities from Yellowstone Lake, YNP, Wyoming, USA - YL17G11_20 | ecosystem: Environmental > Aquatic > Freshwater > Lake > Sediment | place: USA: Wyoming | collected... | reverse complement strand
CAGGATCTCGTGTGGCTCCGGATGCCCAGAGATGAGCCGAAGCAGCTTGTGGAACGCTCTGTCCGAGCCCCCCGTGTGGATGCACTTGCAGCCGCAGTCCCGTGTCCGATGCTTGAGTCCACTGCTGTCCCTCATGCTCCAGACGACCCCACAGGCTCGGCAAGACGTGTGGCGGAAGAGCGGGATCGGTCCACACACCAGACAGGTGATGAGCCTGGCATCCGGATCAGGCGGCGGAGGCGTTCGGTATGGGTTCACTCGATGACTCGGGCCATCTCGAAGTGCATTCCATCGGGGCGGGAACTCGAATGCCCTAGCCAGTAGAAGCCGTTCTCGTTGGCGAGGGCCACGAGCTTTCGGACCGAGCCGGTCTTACCAACGAGCGCCGGGACAGCCCCCAAAGCGTTAAAATTCGCGTTGATGTCGAACGCCGTGGCCCAGGCGTGGTTCGAGAGGTAGGTCTTGGAGCCACGAACGAACCGAGGAGCCCAGGTGCCCGCGAACGAGAGGACGAGGGGCAGAAGCATCGCATCCTCCCAGTCCTGCCAGAGAGCCTTGAGCTGAGCCGCACCCTGACGATGGAACGGCACCATCGCAGACGAGGGGGCTCCGGTCTTGCCCCGGAGCTGCGGGATGTCCACCTGAACAATGTTCGTCGAGGCCCAGTTGTCCGTGATCCGGATGGCCTCCGGGTTGCCCGTCGTCGGAGCCGCCACGTACGCGAACGTCCCGAAGAGCTGCCCACGCTCCGTGGACGAGATGGGGCCGAAGTCCGGCTTCGGGGGCCAGTTGGGGCTGTCCTCGGCAGTTGAGGTGTCCTGTACCCCGGGGTAGCCCTTCTGGAGAGCGACCGCGTACGTCTGGGGGCCGACCGTCCCGTCCCCAGTCAGGTTGTTCGCCCGTTGGAAGTCGATGGTCGCCTGCTTGGTGTCGTCGTTGAAGACGCTGTTGACCTCGCCTTGGAAGAGCCCCTGGCCGACCAGGAAAGTATCCCACGCCCACACATCTTCGCCCATGTCACCCAGTCTGATTGTTCTCATCGTTCTCTTCCTCCAGTAGTCGTTGGTATGTGTTCTTGATCTGATCCTCGGGGGTCGGGTCGGGGTCTTCGATCTCGCGACCGAGGATCTCCCGCACCCGGTCCTTACCAAGGGTCTTGTATAGCTTCGACAGGTCAGCGAGAAGCGGCTCCATCCCATTGGCCAATTGGCCCGCCTTCTTCTCCAGCTCCTCCTGCTTGGCCTTCAGCGTTCGCCCGAGTTCGTTCTGCTTCTCAATCGTGCCCGCCTGCTCGTTCGAGATCTGGCACTGGTGGGCAAGAGCCAATCGCTCGACTACTAGCTCCTTCTCTTTCACGGCGAGTAGCTCCATTTGAGCCACGAGTTGTTCAGCCAGAGAGCCCGTCTCCAGGTGCATCACGTACCGATGGGTCCGAAGGGCCATGGCCTTCGAGAGCGTCACCTTCCCCGGCATGTACGACTGCCCCATCGGCATGGCCGGTTGGTGTTCATCGATCCCAGGGCAGTAGATCGACTCCGTGAGGATGGTGAGAAGCACCCACCCGCTCTTGGTCATCGTCTCGACCTCGCCCTCATGGACGACCTTGATGACTCCGGTCTGGGGGAACTTCATCCGATCTCGTCCTCACCCGTCAGCCGGTCCCAAACGGAACCTTCCTGGAACTGAACGGGCTCCTCGAACTGCTCCACGGGTCGCCACGGGCTCTCCTCCTTGGCTCGGATGAGCTTCCAGTCTCGGTGCTTCACGACCGCGTAGTCGCCACCCTCCGAGGGCCAGAGCACGTAGTCGGGTTGCCCGACCTCTTCATCGACGGTCAGCTCCTCGCAGGCGATGAAGAACACCCACGCCCCACTCGTGAGCTTCACGAAGTCGGGGTTCGAGCCAGGCGGCTTCAAGAGCTTCTCTCGCTCCTCTACGATGAGATGTGCCCTGAACAGCTCGGCTGCTGCCGCTGACTTGCCCGTGTGCCGGAGCAAGACGATCACCCGCTGCCGATTGTTGATGATGTCGGTCAGGGCGACGAGGATCTCGTCCTGAGTTTGCATCAGAGCAGCTTCCCCCCGTGTCTGTGGGCACGGCCGGTGTTGAAGGCGTGCTTGGTGGCGACCGCTCGGGCAGGGTCGATCCCGAAGAACTCCGCCTTGTCGAGGGCTCGGATGATCTCGTCCGCGATCTCTTCCTCGGCGTTCGTCAGCGGGTCGAGCCCCATGTCCAACATCTTGTCGGACTTGTCGCAGAGGGCACCGAGAGAGCCCTTCCGGGCGGCCTCCCAGAACTCGGACGCCTCACCGTGCTGGTTGGCGGTGAAGACGGCCGCTCGAACGGAGGTCATCCCCGGGCTGTCCCACTGCTCCTGCGTGAGCCCGGAGTCGGGAGGCGGCTGTCGGAAGCCCTTCGATGTCGAGTTGACGGTGATTGCCGTCATGAGCTTTCGGAGAATGTCGAGATCATCGGGGGCGAAGTCCATGCTCACCCCTACACCGAATCACTTGAACGGGTCGTCATCAAAATCGACACGCCCCAGTCTTTCGAGGGCGGTTGGGATCTTCGACCGGTCCACCGGGGCGGGCTGCGTGGTCACCGGACGGCTGCCAGTGCTTCGCTGACGAGCTACGGTTCGGTTCGCTGCATCCTCCATCTGGGCCGCCATCTGCCGCTCGACTGCGGTCATCCGGTTGGAAGCTTGGGTCGGTATCCACTCGACCGGAGCATCTCGTCCGATCTCCAGGTTGGGTTGGGGCCGACCCATCGGCTCACCCACCCGACCTACGACCCGACCCTCGGACTGCCCAGCCGCGATCCGTCCTTGGAAGGGTGCCCTCACCGGAGCCCCCTGGTCCACTCGGAAGCGGTCCCGGCTGGGAGCAACCGGACGTGCCAGCCCCGCAGGCCAGTCATCCCCGCCCGTCCCATCCATCTCCAGTGTGTCGAACTGGACTTCGAGCGGCACTCGTCCGGCGGTTCGCACGGGCAGGGTCAAGGACTCGGCGGGGAACCCCAAGTCCCCCATGAGGGTCTGGGCAGAGATCAACCCACGTCGGTAGAGGTCGTCCAGGAAGATGTTCGGGTCGAGGTCAGGCAACTCGTCACCGTTCAGATTCGGACGCCGCGTCGGAACTGGTGTACTGGAAGCCACACGAGTAGGCGTGCCCCCATCCCGAAGGGTCAGGGTCGTCAGAATCCCATCGTCACACCCACACGCATCCCCCGGCCCATCCACATCGTAGATGGATCCTCGACAAGAATGACACCACCCGAGTTTGCTGGGCATTCATGATCCATACACCGGCCCGTCCGACTCGGGCAAGCTGTAAGTGCCTGATTTACTGAGAGAATCGGGTACTCGGGCCACAACTGGTTGATTTCTATGCCGATTCGAGACGAATTGAAAAAGACTCCTCCACTCAAAGATCCGTCGTGGCCTGCCCGTTCCGAGTCAACTCGCGTGTTTCTGGCACGGCCTCGGACCTGGAAGGACATCAACGCCTGGCGTCGGGGCGTACGGATCGGTGCGTTCGAGATCCGCAACATCTTGGCGAATCTCGAACATGCCGGGCAGGTCAGGTCGGTATACCAGAACGAAGTGGTCGTCTGGGTTCAGATGGGGGTCACTGTCCAGAAAAACGTGCGGCGACCTTCTCAGGCGACAGAGGAGCCCCCGGATACTTCTGACGAAGCACTGCTTCGACAGCTTCTCCCAGATCCCGAGGACGCTGAGCCAGAGCAGGATCTTGAAGAAGAGCCTGACGAGCAACCTGAGTGACCGTCTGCCGCTCCTTCATGGGGATCTGAAACAGCTCGAAGAGCCGCATTTGGTCCACAGGTGGCTTGGTCAGAGCGATCATGAAGTCCCGGTCGAACCCACCCTCCGAGGCGTTCTCCAGCAGAATCTCGCGGAGTCGGACTTGCTGATCCCGGCTGAGGAAGCTCACCGGGGTCTTCACGGCCCAGCCGAGATCCACGAGGTCGAGGACGAGGTGGATCTCTTTTTCCGGGAGCTTGCGGGACACGGCTGACGCGAAGTCCGGGGTCTCGTGGAACATCTCCTTGATGACCTCCCCGAGCCCGAGGTCGTGCAGAAGCTTGACGCTCTTGCGGGGCGATGGCCCTTCGAGGATGTCCCCGACGAGGATCGTCCAGACGGCGTTCCAGGGCATCTGCTTCAGCTTGGGGGCGTTCTTGCGGATGCTCGCAGCCACGTCAGCCGGGATCTTGAACCCGTACTTGGCGACAAATTTCACGGATCTGAGCATCCGGGTGGGGTCGTCCCCGAACGTCTTGTCGGGGTCCACCGGGGTTCGCATCTCGCGGTTTTCGAGGTCAGCCTTGCCCGTTCCGAGCATGTCGAGGATCTCTGCTCGATCCGGCCCGTGTTCGAGGTCAGCCAACCGCCAAAGGAGCGTGTTGAACGTGAACTCGCGACGAACGAGGTCTTCCTTGATGGTCGCGGGTTCCACGGTGTCGGGCTTGTAGCCCTTCCCCGGGCCTTCGCCTTTGCCGTAGGACTCCTTGCGAGCGTTGGCGATCTCGATGACCTCGCCCTTCATCTCGTAGCCGTCCAGCTCCCACGACTCCGAGATGGTGAGGATGGCGACCCCGTACTGGTTCGTGGTCACGTTCGTCCGCACCGGGATCATCTGGGCAACCGCCCCTGCGAACCAGTCCGAGTCCTTGCCGCCGCCGACCCCTACGGAGTCGAAGACCACGTCGATGTCCTTGATCGGCTGGTCGAGGATGAAGTTCCGGACGGCCCCGCCCACGACGTAGACGTGTTCGGCCACCCCAAGGCCGCGAGCGACCCCCGAGAGGAACTTCATGAGGGCGATGCTTCGCCCGTGTGCGTCGTTCGCGGTGATCATAGCCCCAGTGCCTTCTTGCCTTCTGCCAAGGGCGCAATGTCTACATGACCCTTCTCGCCCACGTCCACATCGAAGTTGCCCTTGCCGAACTCCTGGTCGAGCCACGCCTGGGCTGCCTTGCGAACGGGGCCCGCGTAATCGTCCTCCCAGCCCTCTTCGTCCCAACCCTCGTGGTCATCGTCCTCGCCCGGGTGGTAGTTCTGGCCCACGTAGTGGTCGAGACGCTGCCGGTTCGCGGGTTCGATGCTCCACATGGTGTACGGGCCGCCCTCGAACTCCACTCTCAGTGCTCGACCGGCGGGTCCGAGCGAGATGCCCCGGAGCCGTCGAGTCACGTCCTGTACCGTGAGCCCGGTTGGAGCCGCAACCGGAGGTTTGACCACCTTGGCCTTGGCCTGAAGGCCCTCCTTCAGGTTGGTGAGCACATTCTTGAGGCGGGCCGGAGCGTCCTTGAGCGTCCCACGGCTGCTCAGGCTCTCCAGGGAGTGTGGCCCCGATGAAGCCCCCATGCCGAGCGTTCCGTCCTTGTGGTCGTAGACAAACCGGACGTGGTACTCGTGCGAATAGGAGTGGTCCTTCATGCTTCCGAGGAGGGTTACATCCCCCAGCTCGTAGGGTCCGTAGCCCGAACGCATTGGACGAGACTCCACACCGCCCCAGGCTTTGCCGGTCGCCGCCGGCCCGAGGCCCTCGATGAACTTCTCCCAGTCCTTCTTGGCCGCCGCCACGAGCCGGGCGAGGGTCTTCTTCGGATCCACGGCTGTAGTAGCCGCAGCCTGAGCCTGATCAAATCGGGCAGCGACTTTCTGGGCTTGGCAAGAGCAGGTTCCCCCGCACTGACAGGTTCCGCCACCCTCGTGCCCCATCTGGCCCGCTCCCGCACAGGCCAGCCGCACGAACGCTCGGTACATGGCCGACTTACTGAGCGCCAAGGCAAAAGGGAAGGTCACCATGAGCTTCTCATCGCCCTTGTCTCCACCCCACAGCACCATCTCTCCGGCCCCCCAGGCTACCGTCGGGATGGTCTGATCTGGCGGAGCCTCCAGCCCTACCTCTGAATCCCCCGTCGCCTTCTTGTACGCGAGGGTGACGTGGGGCCGGTACTCGGGGAACTTCTTGTCGTACGAGACCCCGGCCGCATCGAAAGCCGCTGTCAGAGCATCCCGAAGAGCGTGAAGCGGCTCGGACTCGATCAAAGCGATGAGTGGGATGCCGTCTTCGGGGTTCGGCGGGAAACTCGACACGGTCTTCGTCTCGACCATGAAGGGCTTGGACCGCGAGGTGACCTCGAAAGCGACCTGCGTGGCCTTGGTGATGGCCTCGATGGGCTGATTCTTGCCCAGGTAGATCATCGTGATGTGCATCGAAGAGAGGTCGGACTTCTCCCCATCGACCTCCACTTGAGCAAGCAAGCGGGCCGTCTCGTGAGGAACTTTGAGTCCGATGAACGCCATTTCTCCCTCTATGGTTTACTGATACTTTCGTACAGGCATGGCCCTCGTACTCCCGCCTGACCACGGTCCTGAACGCGACGAAGCTATCCTGGCGTACATCCGGGATAGCCAGTACACCGCCAACCTCGTCCCGGTCACCTCTTCGATCGAGGGGCACACGGCGACCTTCTACGTCTTCCAGGACGCCCTGATGATCGAGGGCGTCAGGATCAACGTCTCGGCCAAGCTCCAGCAGACCATCGCGGACATGCTCGGGTGCTCCCTGATGACCCCGAAGATCGCCGACCTGGCCTGGATGCAGCGGGCCACCACGTTGACCCCGTTCACCCGTCCGATCACGTCCAAGACCGCCGACATGATCGACAACTCGGCCAAGATGGACGCCGCCTTGGCGAAGCTGCCCCCGACCCCGACGCTCGGGATCATCCAGACGGTCGGGAAGCACTGGCTGATCGACAACGATCTCGCAGCCAAGCCGGGCAAAGCCGAGAACTACGGCTGGCACTTCGTGGGCTCGAACTACCAGGGGCTGACCGGGGAGGTCAACGCCAGCCTTCAGAAAGACCCCAAGAGCGGCCAGTACGTCCGGCTCATCCAAGGTCGAGGTTGGGCTCACGACATGAGCCACGTCGATTACTCGCAGATCTGCGTCCTGGTCAGTCAGATGGCTGATCTCGACGGAGCTGCCGTGGAGCTGGCCAGCATCCTCACCGACCCGGCTCTCGCCGCTCTGGGCAGTCACCAGGGCAAGATGACGGTTCTCCGGCAGCCTGGGGTTCCGGTCACGCCTCTTCAGGAGGTGCTCTACCCGACCACCGAGATCACGCCCGATTCTGATCATTCGGATCGCTCGCTACGAGACCGTCCCCAGTCCTGACGGAGACGTGCCGTGAAAAACTTCAAACGACTGCTGGCTGCCGTCCGAGCCATCAGCCCGCAGGCACACGTCAGCCTCATCCAGGTACCGGACAACGAGGACATGTGGGTTGTCAGGATCGCTGTCCACGACGTGGTCCTGGTCGAAACGGGTGCGGGTTTGGTTGAACCCCTCATCCGTGACGCCACCCACAAAATCGAGGCTATGAGCCAGCGGATGATGACAGCCGCCAGGGGATCCATCCCCCCATCAAGTTAGGCCCGCTCGGAGCAATTGTGCCGGGCCCACGCGAACGGCAGGTACGAGACCGGGTACTCGGCGTACTTCAGCCGATAGTCGAGGCTCGACCGGTGGTGCTCTGCCCGGCCCAACGCGGACGGGCAACTCCCGAAAGTGCTGAGGAAGAGGGGTGCCCCGGGGCCAAGCCCCAGGATGTGGGCGCAATCCATGGCGGTGCCCTGGATGACCCCGATGTAGACCTGGCAGACGGAGACCTCGATCCGCATTCGGGCGAGGTCCGTCTCCTTCTTGGCGATCATCCAGGCTTGAGTCAGGTAGCCGAGGGCCACACCGGGCTTCGTCTCTCGGGCTGCATCGAGAGCCCGCTCACACAGGTCGTAGAATTCTCGTTTCATCTGGATCTCCTCTGGGTAAAGACACAGGACACGGGGCTGCCGATAAGTACGGGGCGTCCCTGGCCCGTACTTACTTCCCGCCTCTCGCGGGCCATCCGACAACCCCCTCACCCTTAAAGGGGCTCCAGGACGGGTTCTGTTGCAGAGAATCGACCTCCCGGTGTACTTTCTCTCCCGTGCAGGCACTTTTCTGGCTCGACGACCTCGTGAGGGCGCACCTCCTGCTCTTCACTGTCCTGGCAGCAGGAATGGTTGTGCTTGGCTCTTGGGGGCTCCTTCGGGGCTACGATCGTCGTTGGGATCAGCGGGTCACCCGTCTGGTCGAGGAGCGGTTGGCTGATTTTCTGTCCAACGACGCCCGTCAGCAACACATGGGACGACAGACTCGCCGTCAACTCCAGGAGATCACTAACGAGGCTCAAAACCGACTTTTGGAGTATGAACAGCGGTTCACGGAGGAACTGAGCGGCAGCCTTCGTGATGTGGTAACCACCGCTCGAACGACGGGGATCCCCATCCACATTCATGTGGGTACCATGCGAGAAGCAGACCTCATTCGAGACGCCCTTGGAGGCAGTGTCCTCATCCAGGTATCCCGTCGCACCACTCGTTCACCGACCCAAGAGCCAGAACTGGCGGCCCCAAGAACCGGCGATTCCCCCTCCCATTGGGACCGCCTGCTGGCAGATGAAGAGATCACATGTCCGACCAACACGACCGAAACCGAGACACCGACCCCGCCCCTGCTCGTGAAGAAAGCCCGGAAGAAGAAGACCTTAAAATCGCATGGGAGCTTCTTCGAGGGACGAATGTCCCCGATCCCGTCCCCACCTTCACGGGACAGAACCCGGGCGACTTCATCCTGGGCACCCACACGGGTCGCACGATCCTGCGAATCACCCCCCAGGGTCGGGTTCAGCTCGGGCCAGACGTTGACCTCGACGAAGCCTCCGAGCTGTTCTGGACCAACCTTGCTCTCAAGCGGAAGGGAATGGAAGAGCGGCTCATGCACCTCGGTATCATGGAGGCGATCCTCCTTCAGATGGCGGAATCGGATTTTGCCTACGAGCGGGCTCAGCTTCGAGCCCAGCAGGCCACCGCGACCGAACACGACCGGATGATGGCCGAGATGGCTCGCCGGAGCCTCGAATCACGAGTCCACGGCGTCCTGGAGTTCGCTCGTGGTCTTCGGCGGCGTCCCGATGCTCCGACCCCCGAAGAGCTTTCGGTGTTGCCGGAGGAGCCCGAACCAACCCCAGGATGACCTACTCGGAGGGCTCCCGGGTCTGGGCAGTTCGCGACCTGTGGCGGGCAGCCGTCAACCTGACACCCTTCGAGCAGCACATCGACGCCCTTCCGGACATCGAGAGCATCGACAGAGGGGACATCTGGGACGATGGTACCCCCACCGGGCTAGAAGAGGTCTTCCTTCACATCGCTCGGATCGAGGGGGCTGACCTGGCCTACCCCATCATACTCACGCCCGAGGGCCACGTCTGTGACGGGGCGCACCGGATCTGGAAGGCCAGGAAGCTGGGGCTCACCCACATCCTGGCCGTCCGACTCCCGGTAATGCCTGCACTCGGCGGTACGAGTGCCCCGGGAGATGCTCCCGGTCGTCCCGCATCCCCTTGCTGACCGGGAGACGCATTTTCGGCTGACGCCAAGCCCTGCATTCGCAGCAGGGCTCCCCGTCCTCCCCCGCGTCACACGGGTGGTCGAGGTCGTTGTTGCACTCTTCGGCGGAGACTTCGTTGGTGGTCATGTACCTCCTAGACAGTTCTCGTCACCGATCAAACGGGGTGTACCCAAAGATTTGAAGGCACGCGAGGACTGCCGACGGGCCAGACGCAGCGGAGCGTTCGCCCATGGGTTACTCCCCTGCCGTCACTGCAAATCAGGCTCACATGCCCGTTGAGCGGGTTGACGTGGATGGACACGATCGTCGCCAGTTCGTGGCCAAAGCAGGTAGAGATCACTACCTGCATCCCAAGGCTTAGTTCGGCGCGTCTCATGTACCCCCTAGACAGTTCTCGTCCCCGATCAAACGGTCCCAGTACGGAGTCCACCGAAGTAGGCGAAGCTCCTCCTTGGCCGCCGCCTCGATCCGAGCCAGCTCGTTGAGGTTCCGCTTCCGAAGGAAGAGGCCCTTCGGGCTGTCCCCCTTGTGAAGGAGCCAGCCGGGTTCTTGCCAGACTTCGGCCCGTTTGAGGATCCGAGCCAGCAGCGAGGACACGTCCACGTAGGAGGGGTTGCTCCACTGGGTGTCTGGCTTCACCTGCCGTTGGGTCTCCAGGATGCACTCGTGTACGACACCCCGAGCCCGTAGACGGGCCTCCCGATGCTCCTGGGTCTCCCGGATGACTCGGGGCGTGCCGTCAAGCCGGGCCCCCACGGTGCCCTTGCAAGCGAAGAGGTTCTCACACTCGTAAAACCGCCCGTACCGGCCCTGGTTGAGCCACGTCTCGCACCCGCAGTCGGGGCACTCGGGGGGCTCATCGTCATAGGTCACCGGGGTAGCCCGAAGCTCACGACGGATGACGTTCCACCACTTGGTCGAAAGCTCCCGCGTCACTGTCAGATCATACACCAAGGGGCGTCTTTCGAGCATGAACTCTTTGATCGCTACCCACCTCGCGTCTACTACCCCCATGAAGGTCATCATCCTCCAGGGCGTCCCGGGCAGCGGCAAATCGCACTACGCGAATGAGTTCGTGGCCCGTACCCAGGCGAAGTCGGTCGTCTGCTCGGCCGACGACTACTTCTACCAGCTTGGCGGCGGTACGAAGTACGCTTTCGATGCCCGTCAGCTTGGTGCGGCCCACGGGGCCTGCTTCCGCAAGTTCATCGCCTCGGTTCAGGAGGGGGTCGAGGTCGTCGTCGTGGACAACACGAACACGACGGTCAGCGAGATCAGCCCATACGTGCTGGGTGGCGAAGCCTACGGGTACGAGGTCGAGATCATCCGGGTGCTCTGCGACCCCGAGGTCGCGGCGGCTCGGAACACCCACAAGGTGCCCGAGAAGGCCATCCGAGCGATGGCTGACCGGATCGCCTCGTGTTCGTGCCCTCCCTGGTGGAAGGTCACGACCGTTCAGGCGGGTTAGATGCTGGTTTGAAGGGTCATGAAGAACTCCCCTCGGGCATTGGGCCGGGGGATGTCCGCCACGGAGGCACAGAAGTAGCCGTTGGGAGCCCTGGGGTCGCCTGAGAGCGTCCACTCGTCCTGGTTGGTCCAAAGACCCCGGAGGCTGAAGACGAGCCGCTCACCGACCACGTAGGTGATCGGGACGAGGGGCGGGATCAACCGGCTGGCGTACGTGTATCGCTCGAAGGCACGAGTCTGGATGAGCCAGCCCCCGGCGCAGAAGGTGCCGTACCCGTACTTGATCTGCTGCTCGGTGTAGGCGATGAACTGGTCGGAGGACTCGTTCGAGCCCCAGAGCATGAAGCCCCCGTACAGGCCGGTCGAGTACGAGACCAGGAACTCGTCCTTCGGCGAATCGACCCACCTGACCCCCTGGCCGCCAATCCAGCCCCCTGCCTGCATGACCGGGTCCACGGCCACCGGGTAACTGTCGCCCTTGAAAAGCACGACGACATCGCGGGTCGGGTTGAAGTCAGGCATCCTACCGAAGGCTTCCTAGCAGAACTTCTTTGATCCCGGGGGGCTTCTGTCTAGGAGGTGTATGTTCATCACCATCACGCAGAACTCCTGGCAGGTCGCGACGAACTCTGACGCGGAGTTCACGTTCCCGATCGACGGCCGGGGCATGAAGGAGTTCTTCATGGCCCATTTCG
>Ga0315288_10010553_pt1 | contig 11648 bp, 10 predicted proteins | sample YL17G11_20_MG_FD_203454 | JGI IMG/M metagenome (GOLD analysis project Ga0315288, IMG submission 203454) | Sediment microbial communities from Yellowstone Lake, YNP, Wyoming, USA - YL17G11_20 | ecosystem: Environmental > Aquatic > Freshwater > Lake > Sediment | place: USA: Wyoming | collected... | reverse complement strand
CATCACTCTAGCAACGAAAAACCCGGCTGTGAAGTCGGGTTTCGGTTTGGTCATGCAGGCTGCGGGGTGCCGCTCTTCTTGGGGAACGGGGGCGGGAAGATTTTCTCGAACTCTTCGCGCGTCAGCGTTTCCACCTCGAGCAGTTTGTTGGCCACCGCGTCCAGTTCGGTGCGATATTTTTTCAGGATCGCCAGCGCCTTTTTATAGGATTCGTCCACCAGCTTGCGTACTTCCTGGTCGATCTGTTCGGCAATGGCCTCGGAATAATCGCGTTGCTCGGAGATCTCGCGGCCCAGGAAAATGAGTTCCTCCTTCTGGCCGTAAACCATCGCGCCGAGATCATTGCTCATCCCGAAGCGGGTGACCATTGTGCGGGCAATTTTGGTTACGTTCTCCAGGTCATTGGCGGCCCCTGAGGTAATATCGTCGAAGACGAGCTGCTCGGCTGCGCGGCCGCCCAGGAACAGGGCCAATTGCGCCAGCATTTTCTTGCGTGAGGTGAGCATGCGATCATCGGTCGGGCGGTTCCAGGTCAACCCGCCAGCCTGTCCGCGTCCGACGATGGTGATCTTTTGCACCGGGTCGGCTTCGGGGATGGCATTGATGACCACTGCATGGCCCGCTTCGTGGTAAGCAATAATGCGTTTTTCTTCTTCGCTGATCAGCCGGGACTTGCGTTCGGGGCCCATGATCACGCGCTCGATCGCTTCTTCCAGTTCAGGCTGGCCGATCGCTTTCTTGTTGCGGCGGGCCGCCAGGATGGCGCCTTCATTGATCAGGTTTTCCAGGTCTGCGCCGACGAAACCGGGCGTGCCACGCGCAATGCTGCCCAGGTCCGCCTCAGGTTCAAACGGTTTGCCGCGCGCATGGACTTTCAGAATGGCTTCGCGGCCGCGCATGTCCGGCCGGTCGAGGGTGATGCGGCGGTCGAAGCGACCGGGACGCAGCAGGGCCGGGTCAAGGATGTCGGGACGGTTGGTGGCGGCCACCACGATCACGTTCGTATCGGTATCGAACCCGTCCATCTCCACCAGCATCTGGTTGAGGGTCTGCTCACGCTCGTCGTGCGAGCCGCCCAGGCCGGCGCCGCGCTGCCGTCCGACCGCGTCGATCTCGTCCACGAAGACGATGCAGGGCGAATGGCGCTTGGCCTGTTCGAACAGGTCACGCACGCGGCTGGCGCCCACGCCGACGAACATTTCCACGAACTCCGAGCCGGAGATCGAGAAGAAAGGTACAGCCGCCTCGCCCGAAACGGCTTTGGCGAGCAGGGTTTTCCCCGTACCGGGAGGGCCAACCAGCAGGACGCCCTTTGGAATGCGCGCACCCAATTGGATGAACTTCTGCGGTTCCTTCAGGAACTCGACCACTTCTTTCAGTTCTTCCTTGGATTCATCTATGCCGGCCACATCCTCGAATGTTACAGTGGAATGTTCGCCACTGAACATGCGCGCCTTGGATTTGCCGAAGGCCATCGCCGCGTTGTTGCTGCCCTGCGCCTGGCGAAAAATGAACCAGAACAGCCCGCCAATCAGAATCATCGGCAGGATGTAAGTGGCCAGGGTAATAATGCCTGCCCAGGGACTGGGTGGATTTACTTCGATGGTCACCTTTAGAAGCTGTTCGGGCGTTACGCCAAACGCCAGCAATTGCGAAACGAGGGTTGTCTCAGCCTCTTTGCGTGCCGTCTGTTCGATCGGACCGCTGGCACTGGAAGAAACCACTGTTAAACTATTGTCATCTTTGACGACAATGCGTGTGATCGTGCCATCCTGGATCTGCTGCGCGACCTGGTTGATGGTCAACGGCCCTTGTGCAGCCGGCTGCTGCTTGACGTTAAAGTAAACCATCGCCACGATCGCAATGAACAGCAGGAGATAGATAATGTAGGACTGATTACGTGATTTCACATGGACCTCCTGTCCGTGCGAATAGATTATACCAACCTATATTCGTCTCTGCCAGATTCGTGTAATATAATATATAAAGTTCTAATAAATTCATCCTATTTGTCCGAAAAGACACCTGCAAGCAAAACAAAAGAGCGCAGAGTCTTTGAAAACCTCTGTGGAATTGGAAGAATAAGGGGGGAAATCCCTGTTTTTCCACCTTACCACGCTTATTCCCTGAGGGCCATAATTAGATGGAAAGATGGGATGGTGTTATTTGTGGTAAACTTAATCCATTCAGGTGGCAGTAAATGGCTGAAAAAAGCACAAAAATGATCCTCTGTATTGAAGATGAACAGGAAATGATAGACCTGATTCGTCTGATCCTCAGCCGCCGAGGGTTCGAAATACGGGGCGCCAATGGTGGCAAAGAAGGTCTTGAAATCATCCGCAATGACCATCCCGACCTGGTCCTGCTTGACCTGATGATGCCCGAAATGGATGGATGGGAAGTATATCAACAAATGAAAGCAGACGAGGCCACCAAGAATATCCCGGTGATCATCGTCACCGCCAGAGCCCAGAGCATAGAGAAGGTGCTCGGACTGCACATTGCCAAAGTGGACGATTACATTGTCAAGCCGTTCAGCCCGCAGGAATTATTAACCAGCGTAGATAACGTGCTTGGACGAAAGCAAAACGCCTGAGCCAATCCGACCGGAACGGGGCGCACCAGACGCCCCGTTTTCATATTCTTTATGAAGACAATCCGCCTCGAAAATAAGAACCAGCCGCTTCCATCGCCATTACACGCCCTGTACTGCGATAGTTTCCTGTGCCGGTTGCGCGGCCTGATGTTCCGTTCCAGCCTCGCGCCAGATAAAGGCCTGCTGCTTGTCGAGGCACACGAGAGCCGTCTCGACACCTCCATCCACATGCTGTTCGTTTTCATGGACCTGGCGGTCATCTGGCTTAATTCCGAGAAGGTTGTCGTGGATACCGTCCTGGCGCGCCCTTGGTGGCCAGCCTACACTCCACACCAGCCAGCCAGATATATCCTGGAAATCCACCCGGAGCGCTTAAACGACTTCAAAATCGGGGATCGTGTAGAGTTCCAAAATGCGTAAACGAATTGTCGCCTGCATCTTAGCCTTCATCCTGGTAGTATCAGCAACTCCCGCATCTGCCCAAACCCCCACCTCTCTGCCCGGTCCGGTTTACATTGTCCAGTCGGGCGATACGCTGTGGGGTATTGCCATCCGCTTCAACACCAGCGTGACCGACATCATGGCCGCCAACAACATGGTCAGCCAGGATATTTTCCCTGGCGACCAACTCGTCATTCCCGGGTTATCCGGGCTGAGCGGCACACTGATCACCGAGCCGGTCCCGTTTGGCGAAAGCCTGCGCAGCCTGAGCCGCCAGTACCGCGTTGACCCGGCACTGCTCATCAAACTCAATCACATTGTCAGCCCCGCTGAACTATATGCCGGTTACAACCTCGTCCTGCTGCAACAGGATGAGCATCCTGCCCTGACAGCCCGCACTGCGCTTGCCAAAGGTGACACTTTGCTGGAGTTGGCCGTCAGGCAAAACACTGACCCCTGGACCATTGCCCAACTCAACGGTCTCACCGGACCCCAAGCCTGCCTGCCTGGCGATTTGCTCTACCTTCCCTCGGGCACATCCACCGCAGCGCCAACCGGGATTCCCTCCGTGCTCACCTCCGCTGTTGTGGACCCATTGCCAATCACCCAGGGAGCAACCGTCCAAGTCATAGTCAAGGCAGTCCAGCCGGTCACTTTGAGCGGCCTGCTGGTGGATCATCCCCTGCACTTCTTCCCACAGGATGACGGTTCCCAGGTGGCACTGCAAGGCGTCCATGCCATGACGGAACCAGGTCTGTACCCACTGCGGATTGACATCACTCTCCCGGACGGCTCAGTCCAATCCTTCGAACAGATGGTGCTGGTCGCCTCCGGGAACTACCTGACAGAAATCATTAATGGAGTTGATCCTTCCACCATTGACCCAGCCATCACCGGACCGGAAGACGCGTGGCTGCTCTCGCTGGTTACACCTGTCACGCCCGAAAAATACTGGCAGGGGATGTTCCAACTGCCAGTGGACAGTGACCAATATTGCGTCCGCTCGAGATATGGTAATCGCCGCACCTACAATAGCGGTGCGCTTTACGGGTTCCATAGCGGGATTGACTACGGGGTCTGTTCCGAGGCGCATCCATTCGACATCTACGCTCCAGCCGACGGCGCAATCGTCTTTACCGGTCTCAAGACCGTGCGCGGCAATGTCACCATCATTGACCATGGCCAGGGAGTTTACAGCGGCCTGTATCACCAGGCAGAAATTTTCGTCGCAGTCGGAGACCACGTTATGGCGGGCCAATTGATCGGAAAAATCGGCAACACCGGGCGCGTCACCGGCGCACACCTGCACTGGGAAGTGTGGGTCAATGGCATCCAGGTCGACCCGAACCAGTGGCTGAATGAAACCTTCCCACATTAATTGTCGGGTTCCCGGAATCGCCTTATCTATTAGATAAATCGGGTGAGTTTGATGGGTTTTCCCTGCCCAACTCCCCCATCTCTTTTCCTCTTTTTGGGGGTTTCACAAAAGACCCTGACCTTCAGGCATAAGTTCTGATACTGTTATGAATCTCGCTCTGAGTGCTGTTTTCTGCGCTCAAAGCCACCAGAAATCGCCGCCATGAACGGTAGCGCGAGCACCATTTTTGAGTTTTTCATAATATGCCCAAACATCAGATCCAAGGGCTGTCAAACCACAGAAAAATATCCTTGAGAAGTGTTGGTTATTGAACATGCGATTCGGACGAAGGACAAAGAGAGAACAAGACAAAGGATATACTAAGAGTCGGTTTAATCTGATTTGGAATGATTGGAAAGGTTCATGCTTGGGCTTGCCAAGCAATCCAATCCTTGGAGAACTCGGAATGTTCCAAACAGAAGCTCGAGGTTATCATGCGGTTGCATATTTCAGCTGGCAACCACCCATTTTTACCGTAGCCAACCTAGAGCGATACTGTTGCAGATGTTGAAATATTTGACTCCACTCGAAATTTTCTAGAGATGTTTGCCAGAGTAACAATCTTGCCTTTTTTTAACTTTGAGAAGAATCTACTATGGAAATTTTTTCATGCCGTCCGCTAAGTCCGTATATCATAAGCAAACCCAGATCCTGCACTAACTTGGGGTCATTATAGAAACGGTATTGGAGATGGGGATCGATAAAAATATCCATAAAAGCTTTGAAATAAATGCCAAATGCTTCTTCGGACAAATCCAAATTGATCTGTCCCTGGTTTTTACCTTCTTTAACCAGTCCCAGAAGCAGATTCGTCATTTTTTCCTGGGCCAAGTCGCGGATTTTTTTAATTTCTGGGTCATTCAGAAGGTCAAAACTGGTAGTGAACACGGTCCCATCAGCCTCAGAGGGCCTTTCGTGGGCCATGATCTCGGCGATAAATTTAATGAAAGCAGCCATCTTTTCCCGAAAGAGTTTATCGGGAGTTGACATTTCCTGAATACGATTAACAAGCTGATCGACCACAGTAGTCACAAATTCACGCGCCAGCTTATCTTTACTCCCGAAATTGTTGTAGATCGTCGCCTGAGAAATACCTGCTTTGCGGGCGATATCAACGATACTGACTTTCTCAACGCCGAACTGGCTAAAAAGTTCCCAGGCGGCTTTGCGAATATCTTCCTTGCTTTGCTCTTTCCGACGTGTAAAGCCATTCAAATTTCCTACCTTCCTCTTACTTGGCTTTTCTACTGTCTGGTTTAATTGCCCTTTATTCTGCTTATTCTTGCGTTTTGAAGTGTCCATATATTGTTCCCAGCTTGAATATTAGAATTATTAGACTTATTAATATTGACAATTCCAATTATTTGATTATAATCCATTCTTAGAATCGTCATAAGGTAATATTACAATATTCTAAATCTTAATACAAGAGGAGATTTGGACATGGTTGAAACAAAAGAAGCTCGCATCTACAGGCTAAGATGGTGGACATTGGCTGCCATCTCAGTCAGTGTATTGGTCATGGTCCTGGATACAACAGTGATGAATGTAGCTTTACCCACCATCCAGAGACAGCTGGGTGCCACCAGCTCTGAACTCCAGTGGATGGTGGTCGCCTACACGATGATGTTGGGCGCATTGATGATGACCACCGGTTCACTGGGTGACCGGATTGGCCGGGGCAAGACACTCCGAGCCGGTTTGGTGGTTTTTGGTATTGCAAGTGTTGGAGCGTTCCTATCTGGAACTCCTACGCAACTTATCATTTGTAGGGTTTTTATGGGCGCTGGAGCGGCATTGATGATGCCCAACACACTGTCTACCATTACAAACGTATTTTCAGAAAAGGAGAGAGGCCAGGCGATCGGGGTGTGGGCAGGTCTGAATGCCGTTGGTATCGCACTTGGTCCCATTATTGGTGGATCACTGGTGCAACACTATAATTGGAACTCGATTTTCGGTATCAATATTCCCATAGTAATAAGCGCCTTGATATTAGGCTGGTTCTTCATCCCGGATACCCGGGATGATCAACCGCGTAAGCTGGATATCATCGGCAATCTTTTATCACTGGCAGGATTGGCGACCTTGATCTATGGCCTGGTCACCGGCGGCTCCCGTGGCTGGACCGATGCTCAAGTCCTTGCAACAATAAGTGCTTCTGTGTTGCTCATCGCCCTATTCATCTTTTGGGAGAAGCGAACATCTCACCCATTATTGGAATTGAGTTTTTTCCGGAATCCGCAGTTTTCTACTGGTATTGGTATACTCATCATCATAGGTCTGGCTTTGAATGGGGTCATTTATGTTTTGACTTACTATATGCAATTTGTCCGTGGGTATGACCCGCTCGGAGCCGGCTTGCGTTTCGTGCCGTTTGCCATTGGAATGCTTTTCGGATCCGTTATGGCAAATGGATTTGTCAGGAGACTGGGTGTAAAGCCAGTGATGGCGACAGGTTTTTTTGGTGCAGCCATTCTCCTGATGGTCATGTCATTCCTAAGGGTAGACTCACCCTACTGGCAATTAGGTACAGAGTTATTTCTCTTCAGTCTCTTCCTGGGTTCCATTGCATCTTCAGTGACGAACGTGATCATGGGGTCGATACCGAAGGCCAAAGCAGGTATAGGTTCGGGTATTAACACAACCTTCCAAATGATAGCGGGCACTATCGGGGTTTCGGTATTGGGTGCGATTCTCGCCAGTGTCTATGCGGCGAATTTTCTTAAATCCGCTGCTGCCATCCCCGACCTTCCAGCCACCCTCGCTCAAAAAGCCAGTGATTCAGTAGGTGTCGCGATCGGGATTGCCAAGTCTGGGCAAATTCCTGCAGCTCTAGCCGACAGCCTTGCTCAAACAGCCAGACTGAGCTTCATGGATGGCTGGGGGATCATAATGGTCATTTCCGGAACAATCTTTGTGTTCGGAGCCATAGTCGTCTTAATATTTATGCCATCACGCCAGGATACTCTGACGCACGAACCGGGAGATAAAAAGCAATGAAAACGATATTCCCATTTACTTCAACTGAACCACCTGAAATGGACCAGGTAGGCGGTAAGGATTCAAACTTTGTGCCAGGTGACGCGCCGCGCAAATTTGCCACTTGGTTTGGTGCACTTAGCTGGAAACTGTTTGCGCGTTGGTCGCCCGTGCTTCCAATCGGCCGAATGGCACAGATGATGGCAACCAAATCCGCATTAACACCCGATGTTATTGCTGGATATGAAGCTCCATTTCCAGACAATCGCTATTTAGCAGGCGCGCGGGCTATGCCACAACGGGTACCGATGAATCCAAAATCGGACGATTCCAGGAAGAACCTCGATGCGTGGCGTCGGTTGGCCGACTTTGACAAACCGTTCAGAACGGCATGGAGTGACGGCGACTTCGAAATGAAAATCTTGCCAACGATTGACAAGGTGATTCAGCGTCATATCAAGGGCGCACACAACCAACGTCACGTCGTCATTCAGGGTGCATCGCACTTTCTTCAAGAAGACAAAGGTGAGCTGGTGGCGCAGGAACTCAACGCCTTCATCGCTGAGACAAAAGAGCAACAAGCGTAACAAATATAGTCAACTGAGAGGTAGTTAAAATGATGCAGATTATTCGCACTCCCGCCAGCCGTTTTGAACATTTGGTCGATTATCCTTTCCCCGAGAACTACCTGGAAATCCCCTTTGAAGATTTTCATCTACGCATGCACTATGTTGACGAAGGCAACAAAGACGCCAGAGAAACGGTTGTACTCCTGCACGGTGAACCGTCCTGGAGTTATCTGTATCGCAAGATTATTCCACCGCTGGTCAAAGCGGGTCATCGCGTCATCGCCCCCGACCTGATCGGCTTCGGTAAATCGGACAAGCCTACCAACATCAAAGACTACACCTATGATCGGCAAGAGGCATGGCTCCGCACAGCATTGTTCGACATCCTGGGGCTGAAAGATGTCACGCTATATGCGCAAGACTGGGGTGGGTTGTTATCTTTGAGAATTGTGGCTTTCGAACCAGATCATTTTGCGCGCGTCATGGTCGCTAACACTGGTCTACCAGTAGGGGGGAAGGACTCCAATTTTACTCCCGGAGACCATCCCAGATTATTAATGGCAACAATTGGCACAAAGACTTGGCAAGCTGCTGCACGCTGGATCCCAAATTTCCCTGTTGGGAAAATGGCTCAAATGCTGGCGAGAGAGTCTAAATTAACCCCGGAAGCAATAGCTGCTTATGATGCACCATTCCCTGACGATAAATATAAGGCAGGTGTGCGAGCCATGCCCCAACTAATTCCTACGGACCCAAATTCTCCTGATACTATGAGGAATAGAGAAGCTTGGGGAAGATTGGCAGAATTTAATAAACCATTCCGTACCGCCTTTAGTGATAAGGATGATGCTGCGAGGATACTACCTGTAGATAAGCATTTTCAAGAACATGTTAGAGGAGCCAAAGGCCAAAGGCATTTAAGAATTCCGAATGCGGGCCATTTTTTACAAGAAGACAATGGTGAGCTTGTCGCAAAGGAACTCATTGCCTTTATAGTGGAGAATCCCCGCTGATCAACCATTGGATGTATTCAGACCAATGATATTCATTCGGTTCTGGGTTCAAGTCCCTGGTCGCTAAGAAAAGTCTCCGGAAACGGAGGCTTTTCGTTTGGAAGTGGTACTACGTATTCTTTCTCTTACCAGGTCGGTTCCTAATGTTGATGGATGGCTTGTTACTACTTCATTATGAATTGCCGCTTTTCACGATCTTCTGCTGGATGACAGCAGATGAGAATGTCCATTATAAGCGCACCCCCCAATATAAGAACATCAGGTTGCAAATAGATTATATCAATTCATTGACCAACCCCAGGATATATATTCCCACCAACAAGCCAAACGCACCCAGAAATTGTGCTGCCGCGCTGATCTGACTCACTTCCGGCAGCATACCAGTCAGGATCGTCACGCCAATCGCGGCTCCCAAATACCTTCCCAACTGCACGAGACCGCTTAATACTGTCCTATCCTCGCTGCTCACAGCATTTTGAGAATTGATCAGCAACGTCGCCATGATCCCACCAAGAAACAATCCCAGAACACCGGTAACGATATAGAACATCAGTAAATTACTTACACTAACGGCATAGTACATTAACCCTGCACTGAGCACCGAGGCCCCCCATAATATTTTGGGGAAATTCGCATTGAGTTTCGTCACAAGCCGGCTGGCAATGAGAAGACCAAAGGTGATGCCCAGCATAAACAGCATCAGAATTTTACTTTCATCAATATTGAATCCCTGTTGCTTCAGGACAACACCGCACAAAGGCAGGATGGTGACCAGCCCGTACATAATTCCACCGGCAACGAGCGAACTCAGGATCGATCGACGTAGGATTTTTGTCTTAAAGAAAGCAACTTTAATGATCGGGTCTTTATGCCGGCGTTCATTCCACACCAGTATGATCGCTGTGATAATCGCGCCGACGAGGAGCAAAACCCCCGTTACTCCAAGTTTGTTTTGACCACTAAAAGCATTTGAAAAGCTGACAGTCAGGGCGCAGAAGACGCCAAAAACGAGGCCTCCGATCAGGTCAATCTCCAACCAGCGGATACCCTGGCTAACCTGGGCTGCCTGCTTGGCCCTTGCCACTAAAAGCATCGCGAGGACAATCATTACGAGAGTAATGTAAAAAATCCAGTGCCATCCTAATTGTTTTGTGATGACACTGCCCAGGATCGGGCTGAGGATGTTAGCCAGGAGCTGGATGAAGCTCAGGCCGCCGATCATCGCGCCTCTTTTTTCAGCCGGGAATAGGTCTGAGATCAAGGCGATGGAGACTGGGATCATCATCCCTGCACCAAGCCCCTGGATCACCCTGGCAACGATTAGGTGCTCCATGCTGGGAGCCAACCCGCCATACAGGGTGCCAATGGCGAAGATACCCATGCCAAGCAAATAAAATTTCTTTTTTCCGTAGAGGTCTGCCAGCTTGGAGAAAACAGGAATGGTCAGCAGGGAAGCCAGCATATAGCTCGAAAAGACCCAGCCGTATAGATAATCACCGCCGATCTCCGTGACAATGAACGGCATGGCGGTTGCCAGGACCAGCTGCATGATGCTGATGCCAAACATGCCCAGGATGATGCCCAGGAAGGTGGTCATTATGGATGAATTCTTGGGGTGATCGTCAATAACTGTCATCTTGTTTATCCTTTGTCTATATCATTAAGCCAATCAAGTAAGACCTTAGTATCGGGGGTTGAGTCCATGAATAGATACAATGTATCGGAATGGTACAGGTGCGGAACGATGTGGCAGTGAGCCCGTTGGATGGAACCATTGTTAAGCTTGGCAGTAAAGGAAATCGAGTTCTCTACCTGGCACAATGGGTCCTTGGCGCCATGGATGCATAACACCGAAACAGGAAGTTCAGGTGTTGCGTGGTGGGAGGGGTCGGCGAGATCTGGCGAGGGAAGGTGTCCAATATATGGTCGGAGCAGTTTTTGCATACCCAGATTCTGGCAGGCAGAGAGGTTAATCGAACCACTCATCGGGAAGATGCCTTTAAACAAGGAACGTTCTTTTTTTGCATAATTCCGATCATAACAAAGCAGGCTGCTAAGATTTGCTCCTGCTGAGTGACCACCCATGACGATCTGGCTCACTGAAACTCCAAATTCCTTTAGGGTAGCGAGTCCAGTGGTTAAACCTGAAGCAACATCCTCAATTTGAGTGGGGTATATAAATTCAGGTACCAGACGGTACCCCGCCAGGATGGTCGGGTATCCAAGTTCGGCAAAAAATCTTCCCACGAACCGGTATTGACCGGGATTCCCCATCGACCAGCCTCCACCATGAATGAAGTATATTGCCGTCTTACGAGGTTGCACGCCAGGATAGGGTGGATAAACCAGGATGACTTGCTGTTCATGATCGCCATATGCAACCACCTCTTCTTTCCCGGGGTAGGGAGTTTTGGCGATCTTTTGAGATCTGCCCCCGAGGGTCATCAACGCCTTGAACTCACCAAGCTGCCATGTTATGTTTGTCATTATTTATTACTCCTTTTCCCTTTTTATGTATTCGGTGCGATTCCATTCGACTGATTCTTCTCAATCAAGTAGCTCGTCCACCAACAAGGACATCATTTCTATTCCATTAAATATTAGGGTTGGATTTCTTCTTCTTAATGATG
>Ga0315288_10010551_pt1 | contig 11648 bp, 8 predicted proteins | sample YL17G11_20_MG_FD_203454 | JGI IMG/M metagenome (GOLD analysis project Ga0315288, IMG submission 203454) | Sediment microbial communities from Yellowstone Lake, YNP, Wyoming, USA - YL17G11_20 | ecosystem: Environmental > Aquatic > Freshwater > Lake > Sediment | place: USA: Wyoming | collected... | reverse complement strand
ATCGTGCTCGCACAATCGAAGCGGTTAATTATGACTGAATTACTCAGGATTGGAGAGGGACCAACGTACAATTATACCCTTGAGATCGCGGGTCCTCCTCCCCGCGCGTTCTTCGTATATTATCCCTTTTCTTTCTTCGCTTCGCGGGCAGGCAGCGGCAGCACGCCGGCCATCTCGCCGATCACATTGACCAGCTCCGTATTGGCCGGCACCACGATCTTCGAGTTGGTGGCGAGTGCCTTCTCGACCATCTCGAGCCGACGCAGGACCTGAGCGTTTCCCACGAAGTACTTGTCCGCCGCATCGTTCACGAGCTGGATCGCCCGGGCCTCGCCCTCCGCCTCGAGGATCTTCGCCTGCTTGACGCCCTCGGCCTTCTTGATCTCCGCCCGCCGGGATCCGTCAGCCATCGTCTCCTGCGCGGTGGCGTAGTCCACCGCCGCGATCTTCTCGTTCTCGGCCTTGACGACCTTGTTCATCGTCTCCTGCACGTCCTTGGGCGGGTCGATCTCCTTGAGCTCCGTGCGCACGATCTCGATGCCCCAGCTGCCCGTCTCGTCGCGCAGCGTGCGCTGCAACTCGCTGTTGATCTTCCCGCGCTCGCTGTTTGCGGACTTGAGGGTCATCGTGCCGATGATGTTGCGCAGTGTGGTGCGGGCGAGGTTCACGATCTGGTTCTGATAGTTGAACACGTTGTACGTGGCGGCCTTCACGCTCGTCTCGTCCGGCTTGACCTTGAAGTAGACCTGGGCGTCCACCCGTGCGTTCAGGTTGTCGTTGGTGATGATCTCCTGCGGCTCCGCGTCCACCATCACCTCGGTGACATTGACCCGGTACATCCGATCGATGATCGGGACGATCCAGTTGAACCCATGCCGGGCGAATCGTCGGTACCTGCCCAGCCGCTCCACGAGGCCCCGATGCGTGGGCCGGACGATCCTGATGCCCAGCAGGAAGACGAACACGACGAAGGGAACCACAAACCACAGCCACCCCATACGCTCACCCCCAATCGGACGATTTGCTCGAACCCGGTGAGTATACTACTTTTGGGGCGGGCGCGGGGGGCGCTCGGCGAGCGGATACTTCTTCCGCAGCCGCTGTGCGTTCTGCTTCAGGCCCAGCGACTCGAGCAGATCGATCGCCTCCTTGATTCGTCCCATTCGCTCGTAGGCGCGAGCAGCCCCTCGCCCGTCCCTCGCGGCCAGGAAGCAGCGGAGGGCCGACTCGTAGTCGCGCGCCTCCATGTAGCCGCGCGCGGCGTCCCGCACATCCCCGCTCTCCTCCGCATACCTCGCGGCAAGGCCCGCGTCGTCGTTCAGCCGGCAGGCGAGCTCGGCCTCCTCGCGTCTTCCCATCTCCATGAGCCGCGCGACCGCTTCGCGGTAGCGCGAGCGGCTGTTGGCGAGCACCGAGACGTTGACATCGGTGAGCGTGAGCGTTGCCACGATTTGTTCGAAGCCTTCTCGACTCGCCGCGGATGCGGCGCATGCCGCGAGGTCGGGATCGCCGGTCTCTTTCGCTGCGCGCGCGACGGTCTCTATCCATCCGCGCATCCTCGGGGAAGCAGATCGCGCGAAATGAAGGTGGGGGCGCAGCAGATAGATGATCGCATTGGGGACCTGGTACTTGATGAGCAGATCGAAGATGGCCGAAGGGAAGCTTTCTTCGACAGGCCAGAAGCCGAACGATGTGAAGAAGAACTTCTCGATCAGCTTCGCCACGCTCGTCCGGGGAGCGCTGCCGGACGCCTTTTCCAGCAGGATCGTGAAAAGCTCCACCGGCTCTCCTTCGCTGCCCAAGCTCTTTCGCTGATTGCCCCAGCGCTCTTTCAGCAGGAATTCGACGAAATCAACGGAGAGGGAGACCCCGTCCCCCTTCGCGTACAGAAGCGCCTGCATGGGGGATTGCGTCTCGAGGAAGTAGCGCAGGGCATCCTCGTGCCAGCCCAAACGGGAATAGACCTCCCGCGTGCGCTCGCCGTCCTGCAGCAGCCTGAAGCGCGCGAGAGCCGGCGCGAGCCGGCCGTCTGACTGCATGCGCCTGGCTTCGGCATACAGCGCATCCGCTGCTTTTCTGTCGTCGGAAGCCTCTCTGGTGAGATGGGCGTACAGAAGACTCTGGAGCTTTTCCACGAGGGCCCGATCTTCGAGGCCGGATTTCTCGAGCGCCCGGGCAGCCTCGATGTACTGGCCCATCTCCTCCCGGCAGGCAGCAAGCCCCCGATAGTCCCCAGCCTGCTCCAGCTCTCCGGCCGCGAGAGTGCGCTCTCCCGCCCGCAGGAAAAGCGGACCGGCCTTGTCCGGCATCGCGAGGGCCGAATAGCGCAGCGCCGCCTTGAGCGCCGAGCGCCTGCTTTTGACCTGGGGAACCGTCGCAAGAAGCGCCTCGCGATTCGCCTCGGAGGCTCCCGCGAACTGCGCGAAGGCCGCGACGGCCTTGCGGGCATCGCCTCTTCCCTCGAAGTGCTGGGCGATTGCCAGATCGTCTCCGAGCTGCCGATAGCAGCGCAGGAGCTTCTCGTCGTTCCCACTTTTCTTGTACAAGCGCGCCGCCTGTTTGAACTCCCCTGTCCGGAAGTACAGGTCCGCTGCCTTCACCTCCTGCCCGAGCTTCAACAGGCATGCGGCCGCCTCGAGGGGGAGCTTCGCCTTCTCGAGCAGAGGCGCTGCGCGGCCGTAGTCCCCGGCTGCCGCGTACGCCCTGCCAACGCGCTCGTAGGCGCCCGCTTTCTCCCAGCAGTCCAGCGCCCGTGCAGAATCCCCGATCGCCTCCCATTCCCGAGCCGCCTTTGCAAAGCTGCCCTCCGATTCGTACACCCGCGCGGTGCACGGCCTCTCGCGTTCGCGATCGCCCAGCGCCCTCCACAGTCGGCGAGCGCCGCTCCAGTCCCCGGAGCGCTCGCGGCATTCCGCTGCCTGCCTGCGCTCTCCGCACTCCTCGAAAAGCGGCGCTGCCGCGGCGAACTCCCCCTCGCTCTTCAGCAGCAGGGCGCTCGCGAGCGCGAGCCGTCCCTCGTTGCCCGCGTTCCTGAAGCATTCCCGGGCGGCCGCGTAGTGCCCGTGTGCGAGATAGTATTCGCCCTGCGCCTCCCACTCCGCCGGCGAGGAGACCACGCGCCACAGCTCGGCGAGCCGCTCCTTCTCGGATGTGCGGAACACGAGAGGCGCGAGCGACACGATGTCCCAGATCACAGACGGGGACTCCCCGTCGTAGAGAATGAGGGTGTTCCTTGCCCGGGTGACCGCCACGTACAGAAGCGCAAGCTCGTAGCGGAGATGGGGGACCCGGTCGCGGTCGAAGCTCCCGCCCGCGGCGATGGATCTCCAGACCGCCCCGGCGCCTCCCGCGCCCCCGGCGCCCCTAGCGCCCTCGACATCCCCGTCGCCGCAGAACCTCCACAGGAAGACCGTGTCGAACTCCAGCCCCTTGGCTTCGGCGATCGTGAAGACCAGCTCCGTCGCCAGCGCCTTCTTGAGCGCGTCCCTATCTTCGGCGGTCCGGGTCAGGATCACCTGCCCGGCGCCGCGGAAGTCGATGCGCGCGAGGATCTCATCCTCCGACAGGCCTGCCAGCAGGAGGGGAGGCCTTCCGCCGAACTTCCACTCCTCGCGCATCTCCGTGTCGGTAAGCCCCACAAGGCCCGCCTTGAGGTCCAGCAGGGCGTTGGACAGCCGCACGATGGAGCCGACGCAGCGGAAGTTCAGGCTGAGCCTGTGCACGGGCGGCACGGGAAGACCCCGCTCGTAGAGCTTGTTCTTCACCTCCTCCCAGCGGAATCCGCTGGGATTGATGATCTGGCGCGGGTCGCCCGTAAGCACCACGCCGCGGGGATCGGCCGCCAGGCGGAAGAGGAGGGAGATCTGCACGTCGGTGAGGTCCTGCACCTCGTCGCAGACCACGAGGTCCCACGAGAACTCCTCGGTGGCGCCGTCCATGCGGCGCAGGGCAGCCTTCGAGAGGTCAATCTCGTCCCAGCGCCCCGAGCGGGTCAGGCGCTCCTGGTAGAACTCCGCAATGGCGTGGATCTCCCGCCTGTCGTACAGGAACGTGGGAGCGCGCTTCTTCCCGAGGGCGAGGTACTCCTCGATCGACAGGAGAGGCGAGGCGAAATCCGAGGCGCTCTTCTCGACGAGACGCAGCACTTCATCGAGGACCTTCGCGCACTCCCCGGCCGTCTCGGCCGCCCCTCGCGTCATCTCCCGGAGAAACCCCGCATAGTCCCCGAACGAAGTCCGCCGTTCGATGAAGGCGCCGGCCCGGACGGCGATCGAGAGATCGCGGATGCCGATGAGGTACTCGCGAAGCTCCCCGCGTTCAGAGGCCGAGATCTCGCGCGAGAGGAAACAGGCCGCAAGCGCCGCGTATCGCTTCGGATTCAGGGAGAGCTTGGATCCCTTGATGATCGAGCGGATCTCCTCCCACACCAGCTCCGCGTCGAACCTCCTGCGGTCCTTGTGGTCGTTGAAGATCTGGGTGAACTCGCGAAGGCCTACCTCCCGGTCGGGAGGGAAGTCGCGGGGGCCCGCCATCGCGATCTCGGCGAGCAGATCCCGGAACACCATGAACCTGGGCGCCGGCACGCCTGCGCTCTCCTCCCGCTTCTCCATGAGACCGGCATAGATGCGCTGGGCGAGGGATTTCAGCAGGGGATTGTACGTCAGGAAGAGCCTGCGCGATGCCGAGGATGCCCCCCGCAGCAGGTAGTACACCGAGAGGGTGGTCTTGCCGCTGCCCGCGGTGCCCGCGAGCAGCACGGGCGGCGAGGCGGCCAGCAGCGCCTCCTGCTCCCGGGTCAGGAAAAGGAAGGACTCGAAGGAGCCGGGATCGGGTGAGGCGAGGAGCCTCCGCCATTCGCCGTCATCGAGAACGAGCCACCGCTGGGGCCCGTAATCCTCGGGGACCTTCTCCTCTACATCCTCCTGGCTGCGCCATTCCCTCGGAACCTGATCGATCGAGAGGTCGGGCCGCTCCTCCCGCTCCAGCGGCTCGAAGTCCAGGAACGGGGCATTCCCGGGCGCGATCCGCGACGCCTCGGCGGAGATGTCGTCGTGGCGCGCGATCCCCCACACGTAGATCGCCGTCCTGCCGCGGTGGTCCCCGAGGGTGAAGAGCAGCCTGTCGCCCTTGCTGAGTCGGGCCTCGAAGACGACCCTGCCGGCGGCGCCCTTCAGCTTCTTCACGCGTACGCCCGCGTCCCAGAAGCCGTTCTCGAGGAACTCGAACTTCTCCCGCAGCCGCCCCCGCTCGCGGCTGGACAGATGGAGGAGGTGGCTCTTCAGGGCGTCGTTGAGCAGGACGATGTACCGGTCATCCGGCATGGGGCGCTCGTTTCATGGCACGAAATGTCCACATACCCTACAGGCATTTGGCGCGCAGTGCAACCATGTGCTCCCCCGTGATATACTTGGATTGCATGAAGGAGGCACCAGATGGCACTGAGGCTCAAGGAAGTGGTGTTTCGGGTCCGCTGCAGGGAGATCGGCTGCCCGTTCGTGAGCGATTTCTCCGTGAAGGAGAACATCATGGGCGCCACGCAGGAGGACGTGGACAGCGAGGCGCTGAAGATCGCGCGCGACCAGGCCATGACGAAGCATGATGCGATCTACGGCAGGAGGCATACGATGCTCAATCCCGAGACGCACAAGGTCGCCGGCACCTACGAGACGCTTGGTCCGGTTTCGCCGGCTGCAAAAACCGCGCCCATGGGCCGGGCAGAGCCCCTCAAGGCCCGGCGCTTCGACCGGGGCGAACGGATCGTGACGAAGGGAGAGCACGCCACGACCGTGTGCGAGGTCATTCGGGGGTCGGCGACCAGCGAGGCGCGGCCCGGTATCGTCTACCGGCCGGGCTCGACCTTCGGCGCCGCGGCCCTCTTCGAGCACAAGAAGCGCATGGCCAGCATCGTCGCGGCCGAGGATGACACGCTGATCGGTTTCTACGACATGCGCGAGCTGTCGAAGACAGACCCCAACAAGGCGCGCGAGCTGTACAACGAGGCGATGGAGGACATCTTCCACGTTCTCGCCTACCTGGAGAAGAAGATCGCGAAACTCAAGGCCGGAGCAGCAAAGAAACCGACGAAGACGCCGGCACGGAAAGCGCCAGGGAAACCGCTCAGGCGATCCGCGAAGAAGCCCGCAAGGAAGTCCGCAAAGAAGTCCGAGAAGAAATCCACGAAGAGAAAGTCGAGGAGCAAGTAGGACCCCGCGGATCAGCGGGCGAGCGTGGCGACCCACGCCTCGATGTCGACGAGCATCGCCTCATCGACCGCCGCGCTTCTTCCCATGCCCCCTCGCACCTCGAGGGTAGAAACCACTTTCCCGCCCCGGGATTCGAGGCTGCCCCTGACCGTCGCGAACAGCTTTGCCGCCGGGGCGCCCCCTTTCACCGCGACGAGGAGGAACTGTTTTCCGCGCGGGTCGATGTGCGCGAGGAAGGTGTTCATCGCCGGCACGGGGTACGAGGCCCACAGCGGCTGGCACAGCACCACCCGATCGCAGCCCACGAGCGAGTAGTCGGGATTCACAAGCTCGCTGCGCACGCCCATGATGGCCTGCCGGCCGGCAGCGAGGAAACCCCAAGGACCCCTGCGCCCGATCTGCTCCTGCAGCTTTCTGATGTCCGCGCCGAGCCTCGCGGCGATCGCGCGGGCGGCGGTCTCGGTCTTTCCCGTGCGCGAGTAATAGACGACCAGGTCCTTCATCCCTCTCCTCCTCGATCAGCTCGGGCGGCCGCCCTGCTGTGAAAACTCCATGCCGAGAAGCACGTACTCCTCGTCGAACCCGTTTCTCCTGTAGAAGCGCTGCGCCGCCGCGTTCCCCTTCTCGGTTCCCACTTCGATCTCGTCCATGCCCCGCCGCCGGGCCTCCGCGACGGCGCGTTCGATGAGCAGGCGCCCCACCCCCTCCCCGCGGCGGTCCCGGTCGACCACGAGCTCGTTGATGAGCGCCGTTCCCCCCGCGTGGAAGAGCGTCTTGTAGAAAATGAGGGAGAGAAACCCGATCGCCCGCTCACCCTCCACGGCGACCCAGTTCTGGTAGACGCTCGGAGTTTCCCGCATCTCCCTGAAGATCGACTCGATGTCGATGCCCGCGACGCTCCCGCCCCCCGTGGATGCGTGCGCGGCCAGTTGAGCCAGGAGCCCGCGGACGGACTCGAGGTCTCCGTCCCGAAGCTCGCGGATCTCGATCATCCCGCCTCCCGCACCCTGTCGAGCCATTCGGCGGCCAGCTCCGCGAACAGCCGCTCCTGTTCGATCTGGAGGCAGTGGCCCGCCCGGTCTAGGACGGCGAATGTCGCGCAGGGATAGCTCTCGATGAGTCTCCAGGCATCGCGGTACCCCACCACGGAGTCCTGCCTGCCCAGCACAAAGAGGGCCGGCTTGTCGAAGGGGACTTCCAGCGCGTCGACGTCGAAGCTGAGCGGGTAGCTCGGCCCGTGCAGCTTCCTCAGAAACAATTGGTCCCCCGCGGAGAAGCCGGGGACCATCTCCTTGCGGTAGCGCCTCCAGGTTTCCTTGTTCTGCACGACCATCTCGGTCTCGAATCCCTTCCGCTGGTCTCTCGAGAGAGTCGCGTGGAAGCCCTTGTCTCTCGCCAGAACGCGAAAGGCCGGCCTGTCGCGCTTCTCCCTGTCCGGGAGGATCATCGGGCACAGGAGGAAAAGGCCCTCCACCAAGGGGGCCCTCTTGCGCACGATTCCCCGCGCGAGGTACCCCCCGTAGGATTCTCCCAACAGCGCGAATCGGCGGCCGGGGGCGAGCGCGTCCAGGAAACCCAGCAGCGCCTCAAGGATGCAGTCAGACGAGGCCAGATGCGCAGGCGCCCTGCTCCCTCCCATCCCCGGCAGATCGACGTAGATCCGCTGCCAGTCGTCAGAGCGCCGGGCGAACACGGGCTCCATGCACGCCTTCATCATGCGCCGGTCGAGGGAATACCCGTGGATCAGCAGGAGCGGCCGGCCCGAGCCGAGAGTCTCGTACTGGAGCGTCGCCTCGCCGAGTGAGATCTCCATGCCGGCTCAGAAGTTCATGCAGGTGAGCCCCAGGACGTCGGCGAGGACCCGAAGCTCGTCCCGGCGGTCGCCGTACAGGATCACGGTATGCTCGCGCGAGATGTTTTCCACGAACCCCTCCAGGTCGTCGAACTCCAGCAGGGCGCTGGACTCGCAGTGCGGCATGCCGCGGTGGCGCGTGCTCTCGAGAATCCTGCCGCCCGCAAGAAGGAGCGTCTTTCCGTCGAAGCGCAGCTCGACGACCGTCATCCGCTCGCCTCCCCGGAGGTCCCCATCCAGCCCGCACCCCCTGCCGTCTCGTTTGATCTCGTAGGTCCCTCCCCAGTCCTTGAGGAGGGTCTTCCCTGTCGGAGCCATCTCGGGGGAGACGACGCCGATGAAGCCGCAGTGCGCGATCCGCGCGAGGCGCTTCCACTTCCTCTTCGGGTAGACCTTCGGATCGGGTGAAAGTGGAGAGCCGAAGTGGTCCGTGAGGGCTCCGACATAGGAGACGGGGTACATGTTGGACATCATGCAGGGGGCATCGAGAAAGAACGAGACGAGGGCCATGCTGAGCATCGCGCAGAAGTCCCCGTCGCAGGAGGCGATGTACCCCTCTTCCCGCAGGAGAGCCTGCGCGAGGCAGGGCACGTCCCTTCCCCCGCCGATGACCAGGTCGCCGAAGCAGTTCACCCCGAACCCCAGCGCCCTGTCCTCCTGTAAGACGGCGCGGATCGCGATCGTCGTCCTCAGCGCCTGCCGAAGCTCGCCCTCGCGCACGCTCTTCACGAGGTAGCGCCCCTTTCGCGACTCCCACAGCTCGTCGATGTCGGGCTCTGCAACCGCTGCGGCGCGCTCCCTGATGTCGGAGAGAGGGCGGACGAGGATCCGGGTCCCGAGGCTCTCGGTCATCAGGTGCCCCGCCGCGTTGGCGTTCCAGGGGAAGTTCTGCTCTCCGAACACGACCATCCTCGATGAGCCGAGCATGCGCTTCATCGCGAGGGCGGCGAGCAGCGCGATGCCTTCCTTCTCTTTCCTGACGATGCGCGCCTGCACGCCCAGCGCCCGAAGCAGATCGCGCGCGGACCACCGCCAGAAATCCGGTTCGTCATACTCGATGAGAGGCCAGAAGATCAGGGGGAGCTTCCTGTCGACGAGCGGCTGGGGGTGGGAGTTCCATACCTCCGTCGGGTAGGCGGGGATGCTGAGAGGCAGGATCGCGTCGACCTCGGGCCCGATGCTCCGCACCACGCGCCCCCAGTGCTCAGGGGACTCGACGGGGATCACGTCGTTCAGCACGCCGTAACCGGCGATGCGCCCCGCGAGGACCTTCGTATCGATGGTCGGCTTGCCCCGGGTGGCCAGGATGGGCTGGATCCGCGCGAAGGGCCGTTTCAGGAACTCGGCCGGCTCGACCGCAAGGAACCGCTGCGATCGATTGCTGTTCATGGTACCCCTCCCCGCTCGTCATTCATGCATCGTTCGCCCGGCCGCGCAGATCCGCGGCCCTGTCCATGATCTCCTGCCGGCCGATCCCCGCCACCTCGTAGAGGGCAAAGATGTTCTCATCGGGGGTCTCAGGGGGGATCGTGTGGGAGGCGGCGAGGATGTACCCGCCCCCGCCCGCGGTCATCCCGTCGATCAGCCGCTCGGTGGCCCTTCGCACTTCGGCGGGGCTGGCGAAGGGCAGAAGCTCCTGGGTGTCCACGCCTCCCATGAAGGCGAGCGAGTCTCCGAACTCGCGCTTCAGCTCCAGGGGGTCCATCCCCGGGCAGCCGGCCTGAACGGGGTTGAGCACGTCCAGGCCGCACTCGATGAGGTCGGGAATGATCGGCCGCAGCGCGCCGCAGCAGTGGTGCGCGACCCACAGGCCGCGGGACTTGCCCACCGCGAACAGCTCGGCCATGAGCGGCTTGATCATGCTCCGCCACGCGGAGGGGCTCATCACCATCGAGCGCTGCCCCGCCACGTCGTCCCCGCACCACAGCCAGTCGATGGCGAGCTCCGCGCAGGCCCGTCGGGAGAGCTCGAGGGCGAACTCCGCGCAGCGGCGGAGCATCGCCCGCGCCAGCTCGGCGTCGCCTGCCAGATCGAGGATCGCCTCCTCAAGGCCCCGCAGGCGCCAGTACATCTCGAAGGCGCAGGGAGAGACGTCGCAGCCGATGAAGTACTGCTCCCTCTGCGCGAGCAGGGGGTCCATGAGGTGAAGGAGGAAGTCCGTCTTGTCGACGGGGAAGCGGTAGGCGAGGACCTCCTCGCGGGAAGCGCCGGCAAGGGGGAAGCCCACCGGCTGGTTGAAGGCGCCCTCCCTCACCCAGCGGATCCCCCAGAAGTCGACGTGCCCCTCCCCCTCGCGCTCATGGACGATCCCCTCCATCGCGTAGTTGTTGTTCACCCAGGTCATCTTCACGTCGTCGCCCATCGCGCTGCCGACCAGATCGGCGGGTATTCCGAGGAGGTCCCCCAGCCTGCGGGCGGTCTGGGGATGAAACCACATGAAGACGGGCACGCGATCGACTGGCTCTCGCCGCAGGGCCGCGTGGACCCTCTGCTTCGGCGTCATGGGAAATGTCTACCACGAAAGCGGCGCAGCGTCAGCAGATCGCGCCGGCGGGGCGAGCGGTGGCGAAGCGAACGCTCGCGGCAGAAGCCTCCCGCCTACGGTGAGGCCGCGTCGGGATTGGGGAGGATCAGGTCCCTGACGATTGCTGCCAGGTCGGCTGTGGCCTTGCAGAACTGCCGCAAGGTCCGCGCCGCCGCCCCGTAGCCCTCAAACTCAGCGGGGCTCATCCCCTTCTCGTCGTAGGCGCGGCGGAAATCCAGGAACTTCCTGGACAATTGCTCCACGATCGCGGGATCCACCGGACGGTCCATCCTGTTCTCGACGGTGATGCTCGAGGCGTTGTACCTCTTCTGCCACTCGAAGGGCGGCGAGATCACCACGTCGCCCCCGATGAACTCGCTCCAGTGCAGGTGATTGCGGAACGCCGCCGAGAGCAACCGCAGGCGGTAGCCGCGCTCCCTGTAGATCCGGTAGGCCTTCTTCATCACCGCCACCCCCGCCCAGTCGTACACCCAGGGATCGGCGATGATGTTCTCCCTCTCGGCCACCACTTTCAGCCAGTCGTCCAGACGTCCCACCATCAGCGTGCAAACGGGCCCCATCCCGGCGGTGTCCTTGCCTGCCTTCTCTCGGCGCGCGAGCCCCCGCTCCACGGCCTCGGCAGCCGCGATGGCCTGCGGGAGGGTGAAGCTCACCGTCGCGTTGATGCTCACCCCCCGCCAGGTTGCCTCCTCGATCGCCTGGACGCCTGCCGCGGTCACTGGAATCTTCACGATCATGTTCGGCGCCAGGCCGTGGAAGCGCACCGCCTGCTCGACGATCGCTTCCGCGTTTCGGTAGAGCGCGGGGTTGGTCTGGATCGACAGGCGGCCGTTCCTCCCCTTCTCCCTGTCGTAGATCGGCTTGAGCAGCGCGGCGGCTTTCCGCGACATCTCCTCGACGAGCATCCATGCCAGCTCATCCTCGCTCGCCGTGGGGTTCTCGCGCGCGATCTGAGAGATCCTGTACTTCCACTGGCCCCACTCCTTCTTCAGCACCGACAGAACGATGACTGGGTTGCACGTGGCGCCCACGGCGCCGTTGTCCTCGA
>Ga0315288_10010550_pt1 | contig 11648 bp, 9 predicted proteins | sample YL17G11_20_MG_FD_203454 | JGI IMG/M metagenome (GOLD analysis project Ga0315288, IMG submission 203454) | Sediment microbial communities from Yellowstone Lake, YNP, Wyoming, USA - YL17G11_20 | ecosystem: Environmental > Aquatic > Freshwater > Lake > Sediment | place: USA: Wyoming | collected... | reverse complement strand
TGTTCATGTTATTGTGCATAGCGTCCTAAGGGAGCTGCACCAGGGATTCGTTGACAGTCATATTGGCTTCTCTCTGCTCGGTACGATCTCCGATACTGATGTGAAGAACGGCAGACTGATTGCACAGTGGAGAAGGTGGCTGGAATGTCCGCGCATGGAGACACGGGGCCGGCCGAAGCGCGACCCGGAACTGGCCGAGAAGGCCTTCAGACTCCTACGCGAGGGGCGGTCCAAGCGCCGCGCTGCAAAGGAGCTCGGGGTGCCACGGTCGACCTTCTACGACAGACTGAACGCTGAGCAAGAGGAGAACGGTTTGGAGGAATAGCCGTTTGGCCCGATAGCGGCCGGCGTGTCGACAAAAGAATCTTTTCTGCCGACACGCGTCGAAAAAGAAGTCCTATCAAGCGACATGTTGATCCTCCTTCGGTGCGCGCTACACTAGTGGCGTTGCACCGATTTGTTGTTTGTGGAGGCCGAGCATGACGGGTCTTGACCTGAAGCTGCTTCGGATTCGTAGGGGTGTGCGGCAGTACAAGCTGGCGTCCTCGCTTGGGATCAACCCAAGCCGTCTCAGCCTGCTTGAGAACGAGCGTCTCCCGCTGACTCCGGAGATGGCTGAGCGAGCAACTCGCGCGCTCGAGGTTCGGCATGACAGCGCGACGACGCGCCGCGGTGGGAAAGGAGAAGAGCCAAGCAAATGAACCACCAAGAAAGCGGTCGCCGGGTGTACGTTGACGGCGCGCGCCCGGCGACCGGAAGCGGTGTGGCACATGCCACGCCACAATCACTCTACGCATCGCCGCGCGACTCGTCAAGGCGGTGCGGCGTCTGGGACCGTGCGGATTTCCACCGAGACGCCCGCGTAGAAGGCCGCGGACCCGGCGTGGGCTGCAGAAGTCTTCGACAGGGGCACGGGCTCGCGTGGAGAGGGGGATCCAATGAGCCTACGTGACCAAGTGCTAGCGCGCCTCGACGTTCGACGGTTCTACGAGAGTCGCGGACTGACGCTTGAGCGCGCCGACAAGGACCACTGGAAGGCGCTGTGCTCCTTTCACGCCGAGGACGAGCCATCTCTGTCGATTCGGCAGGCAGACGGCTGGGCGCATTGCTTCGGGTGCGGATTCTCTGGCAGCCTCTTCGACTTCGAGATGAAGCGGACGGGTGCCGGGTTCTCGGAGGTGCTGCACGCCCTCGCTCAGGAGTTCGGGGTTGAGGGGGGCGCGGAGACGACAAGTGGTGGGACCACCATTGATGACGGCTATGTCAGTCGTTGCCAAGAGGCGCTACGGAGGTACCCGGACGGACTCGCCTACTTGAGGGAGCAGCGCGGCTTCTCCGATGAAACTATCGACCGGTTCCAACTCGGCTGGGACACGCGCCGTCAGCGATTCACACTGCCCATGCAGAACGCGGACGGACAACTGGTCGGCGTGAAGCTGTACCGAGCCGGTGCGGAGCGCTCCAAGTGGATCTGGGCGAAGGAGGGGGAGAAGCCGCTGCTCTTCCCCTGGCCCAGCCGGGAGGAGAGCGAGGGGGTGCTCCTTGAGGGCGAGTTCGATACCATCTTGGCACGGCAACACGGACTCACGGCGTGGACCGGAACGCGCGGAGCCAAGACGTTTGATGTTGAGTCGGCGCGCGCATTCGCTGGCAAGCGAGTCACGGTGCTGTATGACCGTGACGAGGCCGGGAGAACTGGAAGCAGGAAGGTGGCACGGCTGCTCGCCGCGGAGAAATGCGAGGTGCGGATCGCGTCCTGGCCGGCAGGGGAGGATGACGGCTACGACCTCACCGACTTCCTCCTGCGAGACGGCCACACTCTCGACGACCTACATGCCGTTCTGACTGCGGCTGAGCCCTTTGAGCGAACGCGGACGACTCGCTCCGGGAAGAAGGGTGAGGAGCTTTACCGCGCTGGACTCGTCTTGGCCGATGGGGCGATGGCGGAGATGTGCTACGACCCGTCGAGGGAGCCGGCAACGTTCTTTGCGTTGTGGCGAGGCGGCCAAGTCGAGTTCGTGCCGGAGGCGGAGGATCGAGGCCGAGTGGTGCGGCCGTTCCCCCCCGACCGAGACATCCTCGCTAACAGAGTCGTCCTACTACCGTCCGGCGCCGCCGACTACGGCGATGAGGCAAGCTTGGTCGCTGAGGTGCAGGGGTTCATCCACCGCTATGTGGATGTTGACGAGTTCCACGAGCGCCTGGCCGCCTACTATGTGCTTTTCTCTTGGGTCTATGATGATTTCCGTGTGCTGCCCTACCTCAGGCCGCTCGGCGACTACGCCACCGGTAAGAGTCGGTACCTGACGACCGTCGGCTCGCTGTGCTATCGGCCGATCATGGCCGCGGGGGCAATCACGCCCGCCCCAGTCTTCCGGATAATCGAGGAGTTCCGGGGCACGTTGGTGCTGGACGAGGCCGACTTCCGGTTCTCGGAGCACTTCGACGAAATCGTGAAGATCCTGAACTGCGGCTACGAGGTGGGTCGCCCGGTGCTGCGGGTGGAGGAGCTGAGCGGCAAGCGGCAGGTCGTCGCCTACCAGTGCTTCGGCCCCAAGATCATCGCCACCCGACAGAAGTTCCAGGACACCGCGCTGGAGAGCCGATGCCTGACCTGCCACATGACAGGAGACCCCAGGCCGGACATCCCATTGGTCCTGACCGCAGCCTTCGACCAGCAGGCGACGGAGCTGCGCAACAAGCTGCTGATGTGGCGGTTCAGGCGCAAAGGGAGCTTCGCCATCTCGGAGGAGCAAGCTGATCGCACGATGGACCCGCGGCTGAACCAGATTCTGCTGCCGCTGCTGGCGATCATCACGGACGAGGCAGCGGCCGAGGAGGTCCGGCGATTCGTTGGGGAGGCGAATCGGGCTCTGATCGCGGCCCGTAGTGAAACGGCGGAGGCGGAGTTGGTCGCGATCCTCTGCGACCGCCTACCGGAGGTCGGCGGGCCGCCTGACGGGGATGGGCCGACCATGAAGGAGCTGGCGGAACTACTGACCGATCGCATGGGCGCGGAGAAGGCCTTCACTGCCCGGGGTGTGGGCGGAATGGTGGAGCGGCTCAGACTGGAGAAGACCAGGACTCGGTCGGGCGTCTGCCTCGTATGGTCCGACCAGACCAGGCGTGCCCTTAGCAAGCTCGCGCGCCGCTACGGTCTGGCGCCACCTGAGACGGTTCCCCGTGAACGTGTGAACGTTGTGAACGTTGCTATGGGGGACTCCTGGGACGCCAATGCTGCTGAATCAGCCGCTCCGGCATATGGTGAACGTCCATGAGGGGTCACCCCAAGGGATGTTCACAACGTTCACAAGTTCACAGGCCGGCTCCCCACCGCGCCTCGGTGTCGTCGGCCGGGGACGCTGAAACGACTCTGAGTAGGGCGAGCGGCGAGCGGACCCTCTCCTGGGTCGGGAAGGCCCTTGACCCCGACCAACTGACCCCCGACGAGCGCATCCACGAGGTCGCCTCCCTGCTCGCCGCTGGCTTCGTGCGACATTGGCTCCACAGGGCCGTGGACGCTGGAGAGAAAGACCTTGCTATTCTTCGGACTTCGAGCGAGGTATGTGACGAACCTCAGTCCGAAGGAGAGAGCCTATGAGCACGAGCGTCGTCAAGCAGATCGCCGACCTGGAGCGGGCGTCAATGGCCGACCTCCAGCATCGCTGGCAGCAACTGATCGGCACGGAGCCGCCCCTCTACAATCGGGAGTTCCTGGTCCGGCGCCTCGCCCACCGCCTGCAGGAGCTGACGCACGGCGGCCTCAGCCAGGCCGCCCGCTCTCAGATGAGCCAACTCCTGGAGGAGGCCGGCTACGACGAGATCGGCGCCGAGCGCGCGGATCGGAGGCCAGCCCGAGGCCGTGGCGAGCTGCCCGTCCTGGGGACGCGTCTCATCCGCGAGTGGAATGGTGAACGGCACGAGGTGACGGTGGTCCAGGGCGGCTTTGAGTTTCAGGGCCGGCGCTACCGCTCGCTGAGTGCCATCGCCGCGGCCATCACCGGCACCCACTGGAATGGGCCCGCCTTCTTCGGGCTGCGCTCCAAGAGGAAGGAGGGCACGCGGTGAGAGACCAGCAAGATGCACAGGCCGCGGCGCGCCGCGTGCGCTGCGCCATCTACACCCGCAAGAGCACGGACGAAGGTCTGGACAGTGAGTTCAACAGCCTGGACGCCCAGCGGGAGTCAGGCGAGGCTTACGTCACGAGCCAGAAGCATGAAGGGTGGGTGGCCTTACCGACCCGCTACGACGACGGCGGTTTTTCGGGTGCGACCCTGGATCGGCCCGCACTGCAGCGGCTGCTGGCAGATGCGGAGGCGGGCCGCGTCGACTGCATCGTCACCTACAAGCTTGACCGTCTCTCGCGTTCGCTGCTGGACTTCGTGAAGCTGATCGATCTCCTCGACCGGCACCAGGTCTCCTTCGTTTCCGTGACCCAGCGCTTCGATACCTCCACCTCCATGGGCCGGCTCATGCTCAACATCCTCCTCTCGTTCGCCCAGTTCGAGCGGGAGATCATCGGAGAACGTATCCGGGACAAGGTGGCAGCCACCAAGAGGAAGGGCAAGTACTGCGGTGGCCCTCCGGTGCTTGGCTATGACGTGGATCGCGAACGCAAGCGCCTGGTGGTGAATGCCGAACAGGCCGCCCTCGTGCTGCGCATCTTTTCCGACTTCGTCAAGGATGGCTCTACCACGGCACTGGCGCAGACACTGACCGCGGAGGGCCACACCACCAAGGCCTGGATCGGGAAGGACGGTAAGCACCGCCCGGGCAAGCCCTGGCACAAGGGTCTGCTCTACCGCGTCCTCAACAACCCCCTCTACATCGGGGAGGTGACCCACAAGGGCCAGCGCTATCCCGGGGAGCACGAGGCGATCATCACCCAGGAAGTGTGGGACCAGGCGCACGCGATCCTGGAGCGGAACTGCCGCGCACGCGGCACACAGACGCGCGCTCAAGCCCCGGCCCTGCTCAAGGGCGTCATCCGGTGCGCCCATTGCGGGTGTGCCATGACGCCGAACTTCACCAAGCGCCGCGGCAAGGTGTATCGGTACTACCTCTGCGTGCACGCCGAGAAGAACGGGCGTGGCACCTGCCCGGTGCGGTGCCTGCCGGCGGGCGAGATCGAGCGCACCGTCGTCGACCAGTTGCGCGCGGTGCTGCGCGCGCCGGAGATCCTGGCGCAGACGTATCGGGAGGCGCGAGCGCACGCTGATGAGCAGGCGGCCCAGGGCGAGGCCTTCTCGGAACGGGATGTGGTGGACGCGCTCTGCTCCCTGGACCCGATCTGGGAGCATCTCTTCCCTGACGAGCAGGCGCGCATCGTGCAGTTGCTGGTGAAGCAGGTGGACGTGCACTCCGATCATGCGGAGGTGCAGATCCGGGCTGAGGGCCTGGCCTCGCTGGTGGCGGAGCTGCGCGAGGGGCAGGAGGTGGCAGTGTGAGTGAGCGAGTGCAGGCAACGCTGAGCGCAGATGGCGGATGCGCGGTGATCCGCGTGCCGCTACAGATCAGGCGACGGCGCGGTCGCAGAGAGATTATCGTGCCGACCGACGCGGATGCCGCCACGGCCGTCCCCGTGCAGACGAGCCGCGGCCTCGCCCTGACCATCGCCCGCGCCCATCGCTGGCGCGAGCTGCTGGAGGGAGGGCAGTACCCGACGATCCGCGCGCTGGCTGCCGATCTGGGGGTGGACAACTCCTACGTGGCGCGCATGCTGCGACTGACGCTGCTGGCGCCTGACCTCATCGAGGCGGTCCTGGCGGGGACGGAGCCAGATGGGATGTCGCTGGAGAAGCTGTACCGACTTCCACCAGCGTGGGAGGAGCAGAAGCAACTGCTGAGTGCTTCGTCAGCTTGAAAGCCGCGCAAGGAAGCCACAGGCGACCGTCTGTGGCGACAGGAATCCTAGTGCGGCATACGCCAGGGTGGGTCTCCCGCCCTGTTGAACTGAGCCCCGGCGAGACCGCTGAACTGGTTCGATTCCGCCCCCCTACTCCGCGTGGGAATTGAAGTCTCACGCGCGACCTCCCCCGCTGCACCAGCAAGGCGCTTGCTTCTCTCTAACTGTGGACGGATTGGGGCAGTCCACAGCTTTGTGACATCGGGGAGCGGCAGAAGGTCGCCAGTGACGCCAGAAGGTGCGCCAAGGCGATGGCTGTCAGAGAGGGCGATACGCGCGGAGAGACAGTCCTCTCCGAGAGGAATGGTGGAGGCGGTGGGAATCGAACCCACGTCCGATGGACAGTCCTCGCAAGACCCTACGAGCATAGCCTGCGTTTTATCTTCGCCCGGCGCAAGCCCGCAGGCGGGCCTCTCGCCAAGCGCTCCGGTTCACCGTCGAGGCCTTTCGCGCCGACGATGTCTAACACCCGTGGCCGCTTCGCAGAAGAGATCCACGCCCGATACACACAGAAGGGAACCGTCACCAGAGATGACGGTTCTTCCCCAATCATGGCAGCGGCGCGCGCTACCCGGGTGTCGGGATTCTCGATCCCGGCGTGTTTCTGGAGGTGTGGGCGCGGTCCCAAACCGAGGGGGATGAACCGCACGCGCCCTGTAGTGCCGCTTCCCTCGTGGCAGGAACTTCTGGTAAACTACCAGCCTGCGTGGCATTCCCAGATGGCCGCAGAGGTGAGCGGCTTTCGGGCGCGCCAGCCAGAGGAAGCTTGCTATGGCCAAAACCAACGACTACCAGAAAACGCTGAACCTGCCGAAAACCGATTTCCCCATGCGGGCCAACCTGCGCGAGCTGGAGCCCCGCATCCAGCGGTTCTGGGAGGATATTGGCCTCTACGAGACCATCCAGCGTCACCGCAACGGCAGCCCCCAGTATATCCTGCACGACGGCCCGCCCTTCTCCAACGGCGACATCCACCTCGGCCAGGCCCTCAACAAGGTCCTTAAGGACGTGGTCGTCAAGTACCAGACCATGCGGGGGTTCGACTGCCCGTACGTACCGGGCTGGGACAACCACGGCCTCCCCACCGAGATCGCCGCCATCCGCACCTTCGACATAGATCGCCACCAGATAGATCCGATGGAGCTCCGCCGCCGGTCCGGCGAGACCGCGCTCCATTTTGTCGGGGTCCAGCGAGACCAGTTCCGCCGCCTCGGCGTGCGCGGCGATTGGGACCATCCGTATCTCACCATGAACACCGAGTACGAGGTCTCGGTGCTCGAGTGCTTCCTCAGCTTCGTCGAGAAGAAGTGCGTCTACCGTGGCCTTAAGCCCGTGCATTGGTGCCCGGAGTGCGAGACCGCGCTCGCCGACGCGGAGCTTGAGTACGCGGAGACCACCTCCTTCTCGGTCTACGTCCGCTTCCCCGTCATCTCGCTGCCCGCGGGCTCTTTCGGGATCCCCGCCGTCGGCGCCGTCTCCTTCGCCGTCTGGACCACCACCCCGTGGACGCTGCCGGCCGACGTCGCCGTCGCCGTTCATCCCGATCTCGAATACGTGCTGGTTCGAACCCCGGCAGAGCATCTCGTTGTGGCGCGCGGTCTCCTGGAAGAGACGATGAGATCGGTCGGCGTCGGGGAGTATGAGGTCGTTGCCGCCACCAAGGGATCGGCCCTCGAGGGCGGCCGGCTCAAGCACCCGTTCGAGGACCGCGAAGTGCCGGTCTTGCTCGCCTCCTACGTCACCCTCGAGCAGGGGACCGGCTGCGTCCACACCGCGCCCGGCCACGGCCGCGAGGACTTCGACACCGGCCAGAAGTACGGCCTGCCGACCCTCCAGCCGCTGGACGCCCGCGGTGTCTTCACCTCAGAGGGTGGCAAGTTCGCCGGCTTGTCGCACCATGACGCCGATCCCAAGATTGTCGCCGAGATGGAGGCCCGCGGCACCCTCCTCAGGTCCGGCGAGTACCAGCACCAATATCCGCATTGCTGGCGCTGCGACTCCCCCGTCATCTTCCGCGCCACCCAGCAGTGGTTCGTGGACCTCATACCCTTCACCGAGCAGGCGCTAGGCGAGGTCGAGAAGGTCAAGTGGGTTCCGCCTTGGGGCTTGCCTCGCATCCGGGGCATGATGGCCGACCGTCCCGACTGGTGCATCTCCCGCCAGCGCGCCTGGGGCATACCGATCCCGACTCTCTACTGCGAGGACTGCGGACACGAGCTCCTCGACACCCGCGTCATAAGGCGCGCCATAGAGATAGTGCGCGGGGGCGGCTCCGATGCCTGGTATGCTGCGCCCGTGCAGGAATTGCTGCCCCCGGGGGCCGCCTGCCACGGCTGCGGCAGCAACCGCTTCCGGCGCGAGCGCGACATCTTCGACGTCTGGTTCGAGTCAGGCTCAAGCCACGCCGCCGTGCTCAAGACGCGGCCCGAGCTGCGCTGGCCCGCCGATCTCTACCTCGAGGGCCACGACCAATACCGCGGCTGGTTCCAGCTCTCCCTCTGGAACTCGCTCATCAGCCAGGGAAGAAGGCCCTACGACACCGTCCTCACCACGGGCTTCGTCCTCGATGCGCAAGGCCGCAAGATGTCCAAGCGCCTCGGCAATGCCATTGACCCGCAGGACGTCGTGCGCGAGCTCGGCGCCGAGATTCTGCGGCTCTGGGTCTCCTATGTGGACTTCAAGGAGGATATGCCCACCGGCCACGACATCTTCAACCAGGTGGTTGATGGCTACCGCCGCCTCCGCAACACCCTTCGCTTCATGCTCGCCAACCTCTACGATTTCGCGCCGGGGGCCGACGCGGTGCCGCCCGCCGAGATGCGAGAGGTGGATCGCTGGATTCTCCATGAGATGTCGCGCCTGCTGGACCGCCTCACCCGCGCCTACGACGAGTTCGAGTTCCACCAGGTCTACTACCGCGTCCACGAGTTCTCTGCCGTCGAACTGAGCCAAATCTATCTTGACCTGCTCAAGGACAGGCTCTATACTTACCCCCCAAAGAGCCGGGACCGGCGCTCCGCGCAGACCGCCCTCTGGGTCTTGGCCGAGACGTTTGCGAAGGTGCTGACGCCCATCCTCAGCCATACCACTGAGGAGGTGTGGCAGTACCTGCCGGACTGGGAGGGGAAGGAGCAGACGGTTCAGCTAGCCGACTGGCCTGACTTGTCGGAGTGGCGGGACGAAGCCCTCGGCCGGCGGTGGGAAGACGAGATCGTCCCCTACTTCGAGCAGGCCGACCGGGCGATCGAGGGCCTCCGCCAGCGTGAGGTCATCCGCCAGCCCCTCGAGGCCGAGCTCACGGTCTACTGCCGCGAGGAGTTCTGGGGAAAGCTGCTGGCTGCGCTCGGGCCCGACGAGCTTGCCGCCGCCAACGGCGTTTCGCGGGTCACCTATGGCGGAGTCCCGGAGCAGGCCCCGGCCGACGCCTATCGCTCCGAGGGACCGGAACCACTGCTGGTCTCCGGCCTCCGCTCCGAGGCCGGCAAATGCGACAGATGCTGGCGCCGCCAGGATTCGGTCGGGCAGGATCCTAGCCATCCTGGGCTTTGCGCTCGCTGTATGGAATATCTGCCTGCATAGCGGCCTCCGACGTTTCGGCCTATGCGGTCAAGGCAATACTAATAGCCGTCCGATAATACTGGGCGAGGAGTTGTTGCTGCCGGGAAAGGAAGACGTAACCGATGGTCGTCAGAAGTGCCGTCAGGAGAAAGTCGCAGGGAAAACCCAAGCCTAAGGCCAAGCTCAAGGTCAAGGCCGCGGCCAAGAGCACGGCCAGGATGGCCGCCAAGACGGCCGCCAAGCCGAAGGTCAAGCTAACCGCCGAAATGGAGAGGTTCCGAGACCAGCTGCTCGCCGAGCGCGCACGCCTCGAGGAGGAGCTCAAGGAGATCGAGAACCGTACCGCCCGCGTCGATGAGTCCGATCGCGCCAACGAGCTGTCCGCCTATGAGGACCATCCCGCCGACCTCGCCTCCGAGACCTTCGAGCGCGAGAAAGACCTCGCCATCGGCGAGAGCGTTCAGCACATGCTTTACAAGGCGATCAACGCCCTTGAGAAGATAGACCGCGGAACCTACGGCCGCTGCGACGTCTGCGGCCGACCCATCAAGAAGGCGCGCCTCAAGGCGCTGCCGTTCGCTACGCTTTGTCTGGAGTGCCAGGACAGACTGGAAAGCTGACGGTGCGGGCGCCCGCTGCCAGTGGACGCCCGCATCTTCTCTTCCTCCTCTTCGCCTCCGCGGCCTTCGCCCTCGACCAGATCGCAAAGCTCGCCGCCGTCGCGTTCCTTCCCGCTGGCAAGCCCCTGCCGCTCCTGGGCGGCCCCCTGCGCCTTACCCTCACCCACAACTCCGCCGGCGCCTTCGGGCTCCTGCCCGGCGGCTGGCTTCCCGTCGCCGCCAGTGCGCTCATCTCCGCCGCCATAATCGCCTACGTTCTGGCCGGCAACCTAGACCGCGCCCCCGGCAGGGCCATCCCCCTCGGGCTCATCATCGGCGGCGCCCTCGGCAATCTCCTCGACCGCCTCCGCACCGGCGCCGTCGTTGATTTTCTTGACCTGCAAGTCTGGCCGGTGTTCAATATCGCCGATATCGCCGTCAGCGCCGGCACCGCGCTGCTCGCCCTAACGCTGATCCGCCGCAAGGCCTGAGTCCCAGTGCACCCAACCCTTATCAGAATCGGCCCGGTCGAGATCCACAGCTACGGCACGCTGCTCATGCTGGGCTTCGTCTCCGGCATCCTCCTCTCCCGCCGCGAGGCGCGGCGCCTGGGCGTTTCACCAGACCTCCCGCTCGACCTCGGCGTTTGGGTGCTGATTGCCGCCATCATCTTCGCTCGCGCCCTCTTCGTTGCCATGAACTGGCCCGACTTCTCCGCTCGCCCAATTGAGGTGCTCTACGTGTGGCGCGAAGGCGGACTCTCCTTCCACGGCGGCCTGCTCGGCGGTGTGCTCGCAGCACTCGCCTTCGCCCGGCGCAACAAGCTCTCGTTCTGGCTCGTTGCTGACATGGTGACGCCCGGCCTCGCCCTGGGCTACGGCATCGCCCGCTTCGGGTGCTTCCTCAACGGCTGCTGCTACGGCGCCCCCACAGACTTGCCCTGGGGCATCTGCTTCCCCTACTATCCCGACTCCCAGGTCACCACCGAGCCCAGCCATCCCACCCAGATCTACTCCGCCCTCGGTAGCTTCCTCATCCTCGCCCTCCTACTGCTGGTCCGCACCCGCCTCCCCGTGCGAGGACAGCTCTTCCTCCTCTACCTGATGCTGTACGCGCCCCTCCGCGCCCTCATCGAGATTCTCCGCAAAGGCTACACCGCACAAGTCCTGTTCGACGGAATCACCAAGGCCCAGGCCGCCAGCGCCATCATCTTCCTCGGCGCCCTCGTGGGCTTATTGCTCCTTCGCAAGCGTGCCCACGACGGAGACTCGGCCGCCGGCCAGCCGAAGCGATGACGGGACGTACCGTATCCCTCAAAGTCGAGCCCTCTGCTGCCGGCCAGCGCGTCGACGCCTTCCTGGCCGGCCGCGACCTCGGCCTCTCTCGCTCGCAGGCGGAAGGCCTGGCCAAGTCCGGCCAGGTCCTCGTAGACGGCCGGCCCGTCCCGCCCGGCCGCCGCCTCGCGGCCGGCGAGCGCGTCGAGATCACCCTCCCCGGCGCCCCGGCCCCCGAGACACCCCCTGCGCCTGAGCGCCTGCCCCTCGACATCCTCTTTGAGGACGACCACATCCTCGTCGTCAACAAGC
>Ga0315288_10010548_pt1 | contig 11648 bp, 11 predicted proteins | sample YL17G11_20_MG_FD_203454 | JGI IMG/M metagenome (GOLD analysis project Ga0315288, IMG submission 203454) | Sediment microbial communities from Yellowstone Lake, YNP, Wyoming, USA - YL17G11_20 | ecosystem: Environmental > Aquatic > Freshwater > Lake > Sediment | place: USA: Wyoming | collected... | reverse complement strand
TAGCACATATCATTAAAGCTTGTCGACTTAAACCATACGATTATATATTTAACGAACGAGATAATAAGATTACCCTACATAAATGGTGGTTTGACGAGTTTGGTAACTCTTTTTCTATTGTCAAAAACAAGAATATAGATATTGTTTATAATGATTTGCGATTAGACAGACAAAAGATTGTCTGCACTGATTTGTATTATGGGTTGTCAATCGACAATATAGTAAAAATGAGCAAGTTAGTATATTTGGTTGTTGGCAAAGATGAAGATTTATACCAAGATTGTTGTCTGATAACATTTTTAGGCATTGATGATCATTTGCGCTCATATCTCTATTGGTATGGAGAGTGGCAATCCGTTTCTCCGTTATTAATAGGAATTAAAGGCCTGAAATACTTGGCAAATCATTTAGATATAAAATACTATTTACAAATAGAAAACAAAGAAAAATCCACGGTCCCTTGCACTTCGGAACAAACATGGATATCTTGTCTTCCAGCTGGGCCATCATTTTTATCTGAAATTGGCAAGCAATCAGAAGTTGCAATTAACGTTTTGAAACAAAAAGGAATATTACATTGAGTAGTGATCGAGATAGATTAGAGTTTGAAGGAATTGTTATCGATTCAAACAAAGGGCAGTTTAAAGTTGAGGTAACTGATACTTATTCAGTTCTTTGTACTTTGAGTGGTAAAATTAGGACTAATTCAGTACGCATTCTTCTTGGAGACAAAGTGAAAATTGAAGTCTCCGAATATGACCCGTCTAGGGGTAGAATAGTTTACAGAATTAAAGGCGCTTAATATTTCTGAAACTTAAGCGGACCTTCATCACTTACCAGAGCAGAATATACTGGGTGAGAGAAAACATCTTGCAATGTCATGGCTACACCATTCACTGAGCAATCAGTAGAGGCTAAGCGTATTCCATGGCTATAATCGGCGTATTTGTCATCGTGACTGCTTGGATTAAGATCCTGAATTGGTTTACCATTTAATTGAATCCATCCATATATAGCTACCCTTTTGGCAGGGTTATGCGGGGCTAACTTGTTAGTTAGAACTACATCTTTCTTGTGTCCTGAAGTAAGAGCAAATGGATCTTTATTGGCTGACAATAATTGTTTCTGGATAGTGTCGCTATGTGTACCAATACGATGAGTTTTTTCCATATCAAGATCATATGGAGGGCCCCATGGTTTTGGCTCTAACTTATTAACAGACTGTTTCCAGATATCATTAGACATCTTCCTGGTAATCAAAGTGCAATCATACTGATCGGCAATAGCTTGCGCAGTATGAGGATTCATTGGAACTCTAACATAGTCATCATTGTTTCCAATGCAAAGAACATCTGCCAACACTTTATAAGTGATAGAGTTTGCACCATTAGATACTGTTACTTCAGTAAAGTTTCTTAAAAAGTCTGGGATATTACCCTCTTTGAACTCTTGTAAAATATTAGCTTCTCGTGTGCTGCCGGTCAAGTTTAAATTAGACTTTACCCAATCTGAACCAGTTACAGAATTGACATTTCTTTCTGGAATAGAAGATGTAGAAGGAGATGGCATAGGGTCAGGAATTGGATCTGGTTGAGGATCCGGATTTGATGGCGGAACGTTGGGCGGATCTGGCATTTTAGGAACTCCTTGTGGTTTTTGGCCAAAAAAACTATTAAGCAAATCAGTGATTATACTAAAGATATTCATGTGTTACCAAATTGGTTTAAGAAGCACTCTGATGTGAGGCATTTCTTTTAGTAATTCTAGTGTAGATTCTAATTGATTTGCGAACATAGTATTAGTTTCTTTATGATTTCGCAAATCAGGAAATGTAAGTTCTATGTCGGTTTTACCAGTTTCTGCATTTGCAACAAAATTAATTTGTTGTATTAATCCAACAGGTTGATCATCAATAAAAACTGTAGTCTCATGGGCGGCAGGGCCCAAAATGATTTTCAATTCGTGCTTCATTATTATTCCTTTATTATGCTTGACGTTACAGTGAAAAATGATTATTTTCAAGAGTACACTAAATAAATATAACCAAATTGAGCTAAATATATACGAAATTATGGGGCGTTATATAGGTCTCAGCCATTCCGATAGAGATTTATTGTGTTTCTCTTGATTACATTTTTTACAAGCCGGTCTCAAATTAGATAAGCAATGATATCCTCCTTTCGAAATTGGTTTTACATGATCAATATGATCAAAACTACCACCACAATAAGCACATTGAAAGCCAAAAACAGACATCCTTTGTTCGAGTTGCGCTTTAGTAAATTTCTGAATAGTGTTACTTCTTTTACGGGCACGATATCTATGTCCTTTATTGCGATTAGCTAGTAAATTCTCTTTTGCCCACTTTGTATTATATGCAGTAATTTTCGCGCTATTACGTTTATAGTAATTTTGATTAGTTTTTCGCACTTTATATTTGTTCTTGATAGCCCATACGATTTTTCGTAAGTTGTTTTTCATCTTGTATTTGCGTTGCGAGCGTAAATTACTTGCAAGAATTAAAGCCCTATTATCTTGGTAATAAATCGCCTGACATTCCTTGCAAGTTTTACTTAATCCATTTAATTGATAAATATCTTCTGTGAAAGAAATGGCTAACTTGTATATTTTACATTTATTGCATGTTTTCTGATCTACAATAATTTTAATACTTTCTTTTATTATTTTATTTTTCTGCTTGATTTTTTCAGATTGACATGCTTTACAAATATAGTTATATCTTCTTTGGCCGGATCGCCCCGGCTTAGTATTGAAGTTATCAAGTGGTTTGATTATTTTACACGCATTACAAATTTTAGTCATGTACATATGACACATTATTGATACCTCAGGAAATAATAAATGTCCCATAATATTAGAGACGGAATTACTTTTGACGATGTCCTTCTTGTCCCTCAACATTCTGATGTTGAGAGTCGCTCAAAAGATGTAGACATCTCTGTAAAATGGGGGTGCTTACATTTTGATCACCCAATCATACCAGCCAATATGAAAACGGTAACGGGCGAAGAAATGGCACTGCGAATTATTAAGAGTGGTGGTTTAGCCATTCTTCATCGATTTATGGAAGAACAAGAGCAAGTTCGAGTGGCTGAGAACATTGTTGCCGATCATGGTAATGAAAATTTTGCAGTATCCATTGGTATTAAACCATCTGACAAAGAGATGGTAGATAGGTTTCGTCATGCGGGCGTTCGTCTTGTCTGCGTTGATGTGGCGCATGGGGACACTAAGCAATGTGCAGAAATGGTTTCCTGGCTTAAGAACAAACATCCTGATATGTTTGTTATCGCTGGCAACGTAGCAACTGGAGAAGCTGCTAGAAGACTGTGGCAGGCTGGGGCGGATGTAGTTAAGGTAGGAGTGGGTCCTGGCAGTCTATGTACCACTAGAATTGAAACTGGCAATGGTGTTCCACAATTAACCGCCTTAATGGACGTAGCTGAAGTTCAAAGACAATTAAATGAGCTGGAGCGTACTCGGAACTATCCGCACGAGAAGATACGAAAGTTCCCTTTCATTGCTGATGGTGGCATCAAGAGCGCTGGGGATATCGTTAAGGCTCTTTGTTTTGCTGATATGGTTATGATTGGCAATCTTTTTGCAGGCTCTGAAGAAGCTCCAGGAAAAAGATTAGTTATTGATGGTATGTCATACAAAGAATATGTTGGCAGCTCTACACATAAAACAAATCATATAGAAGGTGTAGCTGCATTAGTTCCATATAAAGGAACCTTTCAAGACATACTAACTAAATTGACAGAAGGATTACGTTCTGGATGCTCCTATCAAGGCTCTCATAATCTAGAAGAGCTTAAGGATAATCCGGTATTTATTAGAATAACTAATGCTGGACTGAAAGAGTCTCATCCGCATGACGTTATAATTAAATGAGGTTAATATGGATATGGATACGGCTAAAACTATTAAGATTGTAACGGCGGCAGCTACCGCACTTACTAACGTTGCGCTAGTTGTTGGAACTGTTTGGTCAATCGCATCTGGTCTTCCGGCAATTCTTCCTGTAACATTGGTTGCTCTTCTTTTACCATTCGGATACTTCTCTTTCGCTGATTACAAACATTTCTTTGGAAACAAATGATCAGTTGCAAGTTATGGAAATCATTAGCCTGGATGTTTTTTGGGCTAGTATTCGCACAATCATTATATAGTGGTGTTAAATTTGGTTGCTGGTCAGGATTATTAGCATGTTTTGCAGGTTTCGTAGGTGGGCTAGTCTATGGAAAATTCAGAAAAAGAAGCTGTTCCCGATAAGCAATATGGCATGTACGTTATGGGTAACTATCTGATTACTTACGATATTAATATGAAGATTGAAACCTACTCCTGTAAAGATTATAGCGGCATAATGTTTTTTACAGAAGATTGTCGCTATGATGTATGTCATAATTATCTAATGGGAGATAGATTGATTATTAATCCTACTGCTGGCGGATTTCGCGATATACCTTTTAAGCCCGCTACTTTTGGGTTTTTACCAGACAATGTAACCGTTAAAGAAATAGGATAAACTATGGCATTCAATGAATTAGTAACTAAAGCACAAACATATTTTCCTAATATTCAAATTAAGTATAAAAACCAAGACCCTACCATGCGCGTCTTAGGCAAACTACTATTCTTTAATCCTGGTTTTATGAACTCTTTCACTACTACTATTGGCGATACAATCTATTGGCCAAATCCCGAGTTTATTCAGAACAATCCTAGAGGAGCTTCTGAAATCTTTATCCACGAATGTACTCACATGTACGATGAGAAGAGAGTTGGTATGGTGCCATTCAAACTCGGATACTTATTCCCTCAGATTTTAGTATTGCCAGTATTACTACTGTTATTCTTGCTCAGCTGGAAGATTGTCGCTTTGCTGGCCGTGTTATGTTTGCTACCACTCCCCGCGCCCTTTAGAGCGCTTTTCGAGAGGCGAGCATATTTCACAAGTATGTTAGTGGGATATAAGCTGTACGGTATAGACCCTGAGGCCGCAGCCCCGCACTACAACAAGTATTTCACAAACTCTTCCTATTACTGGATGATGCCATTTGGACAAGAGAAACTATTCGCTCAAGAAGCGGCCAATGTTAAAGCCGACAAACCATTAGCTGCCTCGGAGCCAGAATTGCTTAAGATGATCAATGATTTAATGTCAGTTGCTAAGTAAGGTATTACAATGAAAGAATATACAAACAAAGTAGAGTTAGTAGGCACCTACGGCTCTGATGAGACACATGCGCTTTCGGCCTGGACATCTACATCCAGAGAATTGAATGATGAAAAACGTGGGCGTATAGATAAGTTGCTTACATCACTAGCAACTAATGGACATCATACTCCATTTGAAAAGTCATCTCAGCACTTCTTAATAACCACAGATATCGCCACACATATTCATATTATCAAGCATAGGGTTGGTGTATCAGTTAATGGAGAATCAGCCAGATACAAAGAGCTAAAAGATGATAAGTTTTATGTGCCCACTGATTGGGAAGAGGATGAACAGGTTAAACTAATTAGACATTGTGAAGAGTCTAATCAAAAATATCATGAAACCTTAAACCGATTAGTAGCTAAAGGTATGTCTAAGAAGCGCGCCAAAGAAAGTGCCCGCTTCTATCTGCCATATGCAAATCAGATTACAGCAGACGTTATGTTTAACTTCCGTTCTTTCATGCATTTCGTTGGGCTACGTTTTAGTGAGCATGCTCAGTTGGAAGTTCGTGAATTGGCTGGAGAAATGCTAAAACAAATTGATCGAACTAATCAATTCAATTTATCTTTAGCTGCTTTTGGTTGGACACCAGATAAGATTTGCGGCTAATTTTTCTAGTAAAAAACGTTTTGGTAATTAAACTGGTTGATAAATAGTTAGAAACATTCTGCCAAACCAGCCTACCGTTGCGGAGGCTGAGCCTGTAGCCCAATGTGTAATTACATTACCAGAAATAGAAAATCCAGTATTTGGAGTGCCCGCCATATCCTCAATCATTGCTGTGACATGAACGGTGGTACCAATTTGAGATAATGTGCCAGCAACTACTTTAAATGCCGCCGCTATACTTTCTCCCCCGCCAGTATTAGCGGTTGTATTAAATCCAGAAGTGCGGGCCTCTATAAAAATAGTGCAATTGTTTAAAGCCCCACCACCAGATGCTCCGGTAGATATATCAAAAGTACATATAGCTGTTTCAGTTACTGCGTCAGTAGTTGTACAATAGCCGTCTTTTATATGCCATATTTGTTGTTTTGCCATAATTAATCCTTATGCCGGTGCTACAGTAGTTATTGTTCCTGAAGGCCCTCGATATTTCAAAGCGCCGCCTTCAACATATAAAATTCCGCCACCAACTGGATCAACTGTTGGAGTAGTTGTAGCATTAGCAACAAAGATAACGCTTTTACCACCGCCAAATGATCCTACTTGTAAGAAGTAGCTAACATTATAGCCATCCAAAACCATTAGAATTCTGTTTCCGGTTTCTAGTAAAAGATAACCATCATAACCATCAGCTGAACCAATGCCGGATCTTAAAACAAGATTGCCGCCGTGACCATTAAGACCAGTAGCTGCTTGAGCAGAAACTATGGATACATATCCATCTATGCCAGATCCTGTCTGTGGGGCCATATAGCCATCTAGTCTATGACTCATGTTATACTCCATTGTCCGCCAGCAAAGGTAAATGTAGCTGCGGCATAAGCTGAATTTAGAACGGTGCTTGCAGAACCATCAATGTTGTTACCATTACCAGCAATAGTTACCGTACTTGCACCGGCATTACCGGTAGCATCTTTGATCGTGTACTCATCACCAACAGTCGGAGATGCCGGCAAAGTAATAGTAAACGGAGCGGCTAAGGTTGTAATAGCAATATAATCATCAGTGTCCAACACCGTATAAGTGGTTGTTACGCTAGTTACATTTCTACGATGCCCTTTATTGTAAACAAACTTATTAGTTACTACGGATGCGGTAGTTGTTCCGCCAACTTGCAAATTAACTGCGCCATTAATTGTAGTACCAGTTCCAGAAGTTAGATTGAGTGCACCGCCTGTACTGGTTGTGCCAGTTTCATTCTGAGCCTGAACGGTTGTAGTGGCCCCAGTACCAGAAGCGGTAGTTAAATCGCCTTGCTTGTAAGTAACAGAAGTTGCAGTATTAATTGCTTGAAGTGTTGTTGCGCCAGCTGAAACTGGAGTAATACGATAAGCTTCAGAGGTGTCTCTAAACTCTGTGAAGGTTGGGTGAACAATAACTCTATCGACTGCCCCAGTCTGTAGTTGTATATTTCCGGCGACTGTAGTACCTGTACCAGAAGTAAGTATTGCGTTTCCACCGGTTGAAGTTGCGCCGGTTGCATTACCCGCAATCAAGTTTAGGTTGCCACCAACTCCGCTAGCTGCCGTAGTAACCTGCGATTGCATGGTCATATTTGCACTTGGAGTCGCTGCCGTTAAAGTTTGATTAATAGAAACGGCAGTTACTGTTGCAGCAAAAGTTGCTTGAGTAGTGCCTGAAGATACTGGAGTAATGCGCAATGCTTCGGCAGCATCTCTGAATTCAGTGAAGGTTGAGTGAACAACTACTCTATCAACTGCTCCAGTTTGTAGTTGTACGTTGCCAACAGTGGCACCAGTACCAGAAGTTACTACTGCATTTCCACCAATAGTTGTGCCGGCACCACCAGCTAAGGTAACAAGACCGCCAGTAACTGAGCTTGATCCTGCAGTCAGGCTGGCCGCTCCTCCCGTAGATGTACCAGTTCCAGCTACTAGGGCTAAAGCGCCTCCGATAGATGTTGTACCAGTTTCGTTCTGCGCCTGTAGAGTAGTCGTAGCACCAGTTCCGCTAGCTGTGGTGAGATCGCCTTGCTTATAAGTTACTGAAGTGGCAGTATTGATTGCTTGAAGTGTAGTGGCTCCGGTAGATACTGGAGTAATACGATAAGCTTCAGTAGTATCATTGAATGTAGTGAAGGTTGGATTAACAGATACTTTAGTAACTGCACCAGTTTGAATGTTGACATTTCCGGCAACAGTACCGCCAGTTCCAGAAGTAAGTGTTAGATTACCTCCTGTAGTAGCCGCATTCTGAGATTGTAGAGTTAGGTTTTGTCCGCTAGCTCCACCCGTTGCTGCTTGATTGATCGTTGGAGCAACTACGCCAGTCGCAAATTGGAAAGTAGTGCCACTCATAGTTACTAGTGTGACGGAAGAAATAGCTAGTACTGTTGTGCCGCCAGACTGCAAATTAACAACGCCATTAGCTGAAGTGCCAGTTCCTGAAGTTAGATTTAGATTACCGCCATTAGATGTAGTTCCAGTTTCGTTCTGCGCTTGCAGTGTAGTTACAGCGCCTGTACCGCTTGCAGTTACCAAATCGTCTTGTCTGTAAGTAAGCGCAGTTACCGTGCTGGCAGCTTGTAATGTAGTCGTGCCAGCTGAAACTGGAGTAATACGATAAGCTTCGGCAGCATCTCTAAATTCAGTAAATGTTGGGTGAACTACTACACGATCTACCACTCCAGTTTGTAACTGAACATTACCAGCAACAGTTGTGCCAGTTCCAGAGGTAAGAATTGCATTTCCACCAGTTGAGGTTGTACCAGTTGCATTTCCTGCATTCATGGTCAAATTTCCACCAACACCGCTCGCGGCTGTAGTTACCTGAGATTGAATGCTCATCGGTGCGCTTGGTGTAGAAGCAGTTTGAGTTTGGTTAATTTGAGCGGAAGTTACTCCAACTGCATATGTAATTTGAGTTGTGCCAGTTGAAACTGGGGTAATACGAAGAGCTTCAGCAGCGGCGGTGTCATTGAAAGCTGTAAAACTTGTAGTTACAAGTACTCTTGTCGCACTTCCAGTTTGGATATTAACATTTCCATGAGTGGAAGTACCAGTGCCAGATGTTAGAGTTAGCGCTCCACCGATTGATGTAGTGCCAGTTTCATTCTGTGCTTGGATGATAAATGTTTCACCAGTTCCAGAAGCAGTAGTTCTATCATCCTGTCTAAAACGAGGTGTTACTTGAGCAGTATCAACTCTAAAGAGATTCTCGAAATATAAAATGCTATTGTTATCGCCAGCACTAAGAGCTAGGGTTGGGAATACTCTTACTTTAGAAGTAAATCCAGTTCTAAGTTCTACATAACCGTCGATACCTGCTGCGCCTGAACCACCAGTACCCTGAGCCCCAGAAGCAAGAAGAAGTAAGCCGCCGTTATTATTAGCAGTGACGCCAGTTTGTTGCTGTCCTGCTTGAGCAAATACACCAAGATTAAATCCGCTAGTTGCACCAGTATTTGGTAGTGTAGTTTGTATTAATCTTGGATTATTAACGGTTGGGCCAATGGCAATAGTCTCTGCAAATCCGCTAGCATCAATATCTGCTTGACCTAGTTGAACTTGAGTTACGCTATTAACCTGGAAGTCATAGAAGAAGGTTGATGGCGTATTAAAGATATGGCCAGTGTTATTAGATGGTGAGCCATGTAGAATTTTGTTACCAAAATCAGTGCCAAGCAATACTAGATCTGAAATTCCTGGAATTGGCAAACTGGAAACGGCGTCTCCGGCAAAGAGGAATCCTGTACCACCTGTGCAGCCGGTAAATGTAGTGCCAGCACCACCCCCAGCAGTATAAGTAATCGTCTGAACACTAACTGGGGACGTTGATGTGTTACTAGTATGACTGACTACACGAAGTGTTCCTGAAGCAGGAAATCCAACTGTAGAAGTTACGGTAATAGTTCCTGCTGGTAATGTTAGTGGACCAGCTGGTGTAAAGGCTGTTGCATTATTTGTTTGAGCAACTGCCCCTCCAGTTATGATTGTTCCGGTACCACCTACAACACCAGTAAAGCTGGTTCCAGTCTTGCCAGTATAAGTAACTGTTTGAGGCCCAGCGCTGGACTGAATTAATAAAGTTCCAGAAGTCGTAAATTGTGTAGTATCTACGACTGTGATTGGAGTTAATGGTAAAGTGGCCGTGCCATTAGTTGCTACAAGATTAAGCGTTGTAGTAGGTAATATACTTCTGCCAACAACAGCAGGAATATTATTAGAAGTTCTAAAGCTGCCTATAATAGCTAATGCTCCTGGAACTGGATTTGGATCAGAACTAGCAGTAAACATGCTGGCCATAGATCCAACTGCATTTAGAGAGTTAGCAATTGTGAAATTATCAGTGCCAATTCCGTCTCCTGAAATTGTGACATGTCTCCAATAGCCATCAGCACCAGAGTTAAGCACGCCTTCGGACCAAATTAATGCTGCGCCATCACGAGGAACGCCGGCTGAATTACCACGATGTACGCTGTATCCAACATTCAATGTTGGAGCAATTACGTTCGGAGAAGTAATTGGATCGGCCCAATTAGCATGAATAACTCTACCAATAATATCTACTACAGTGCTATCAACAGTAGTTGTAGTACCCACGACCTCTAAGTTACCTCTGATAATAACTGTACCAGTAGTAGGCGTCTGTCCACCAGGAGCTATAGTTAGTGGAGAAACAATGATTTGATTTGTGCCGCCAGTTTGAACAAGAACTTGTCCAGCATTTGTGGTACCTGTACCGGAAGTAAGATTTAGGGCACCACCGATGCTACTGGCAGTACTTGTATTCTGGGCCTGAAGAGTAAGTGAATTGCCCGTTGCTAATGAATTACTATCATCTTGTCTAATAAGCGGGGTAGCTTGAGCGGTATCAAATCTAACTTTATTTTCAAATAATTGAATACTGTTGTTGTCAGAGGCTGTGGAAGCAGTAGTTGGAAAGAATCTTGCTTTTAATGTACCGCCAGTGCTGATATCTACAGTACCGTGCGCAGATGTTCCAGTACCAGAAGTAAGAGATAGAATACCTCCAACAGTAGTGCCAACTGTACTATTTTGAGCCTGAACTACGAGGGTTTGTCCCGTTGCATTAACGGCTGTTGTGGTGGTCTGTAAGATAGTTGGAAGATTTGTTCCGGCAACAAACCTGATGAAATTATTCGGAGCTGAAGCGCTAGTTCCAATTTCAACTAATGAAACCGTGTTAACCTGGAATTGATGAACGTTGTTGGTAGAAGTATTGTAAAATATACCGGCGTTTGTTGCATCTCCTAGCGTTATATTGTTAGACGCATTGGAAGATATAACTGCTACGTCTAGTAAACCAGACTGAGTTCTGAAGGCAACAATAGTTGTATTATTTTTTTCACGAATGAAACCAACAGAGGCGGTATTATTACCCGTACCATCATGTTGAATATATCCATCAACAACAATAACTCCTGGAGTATAGACTGTATCTGTAGTTAGAGATCCTAACGCAATCCTATTTAAAGAATCTACGCCAATACTTACGATATCAGTACTAGTAGGATTAGATTCCCAATTTATAAAAGTATTGTTGGATAATCTAATAGAGCCAGAATCAGCAGGATCGGGGCCTAATGCTAAGTAACCATCCATTAAAAAGTTATTTACTTTAACAGTTTGTGATGCCCCTAGAGTAGTGCCATCGCCATTAGTATTTAATGCAAATCTCCAAATATCGCTGGCATTATCCCAAGTCAAAGTTGGCATATCTGTTGGAAGATAAGCATTTCCAGTACTAG
>Ga0315288_10010545_pt1 | contig 11649 bp, 9 predicted proteins | sample YL17G11_20_MG_FD_203454 | JGI IMG/M metagenome (GOLD analysis project Ga0315288, IMG submission 203454) | Sediment microbial communities from Yellowstone Lake, YNP, Wyoming, USA - YL17G11_20 | ecosystem: Environmental > Aquatic > Freshwater > Lake > Sediment | place: USA: Wyoming | collected... | reverse complement strand
TCTCCATATCACCTCAGACTCCACCATCCACCCACCCCCCGCGCCCGTAAACAAGCCGCGCCCGTAAGGAAGCGGGTAACCAACCGATTTCCACCGATCCCCAGCGCCCCCAATTTCAAACCTCTCCCCGCACGTAATCGTGACGCGTGGCAGCCTCAAGCGAAGCTTGGGGATGGCACTATAACCCTGCGTCATTGCGAGGAGCCAAGCGACGTGGCAATCTCAACTCTACCATTCAGAATTCGATATTCGACTTTCTCTCGCGCCTCCGCTCTCTACGACAAGAACAAGAACGAATAACAGTGTAAATCGGTACTACAATCCTTCAAATTCTTGTTTTTTATGCACGTTTTCTGCAGTGGCCCATCGCAACCTCCTTATTATCAATGTGTTATGCGACTTTTTTGCCAGACGAACTTTTTGGTTGCGGCTGAGCGAAGCGAAGCCGCGCTGGGTTAATCCGTGTCCAGCTTTTCAAGCAGGTTGGCGGCGAATCTGTCGGTCATACCTGCGATGTAGTCGCAGACGGTCCGCTGCAGGCCGTGGCCGGGTATGAAGCTCTGGAAGTAGCCGGGCATCAGTCCCGGCTCGCGTGATAGTTTCTCGAAAAGCCGCTCAAGATAGCATTGGACCTTCTCGGCGGTTGCCTTGAGCGAGGGGTGCAAATAGAAATTCTCCAGCAGGAACTTCTCCATCTCGGCGAGGTCTGCGTCACTTTGCCTTGAGAGCACAACCAGATTCTCGCTTTTCGCATAAACGTCATCGACGGTCCTTATGTTTGCCTTTGCGATGGCTCTTTTGGTAGTGCCGATGCAGTCGCTGACGAGCGTATCAATGATCGTTTTTGCGGTCCTCATCCTGCGAATGGTCGCATCGTCGATTGCCTGTGCGTTCACTCGCCGCTGCGCGTCGGCGACCAGCTTGAGCGCCTTTACCTGCTCGCTGTCGATCAGCCGGGCGCGCATGCCGTCTTCGAGGTCGTGGCAGTTATAGGCGATGCGGTCGGCTACCCCGGCAACCTGGCCTTCAAGAGAACAATTTGCCTCGGCGAACGCCTGGTCACGGGGGTGGTCGTAGGTGCTCGTGTGCATAGCCAATCCGAGGCGCGTCTCGTAGGTCAGGTTCAGGCCGAGAAAATCGGGATACGGATGCTCGAGCACATCCACGATTCGCAGGCTCTGCCGGTTGTGCTCGAACCCGCCGAACCGGGCCATCAAATCGTTGAGTGTCTTTTCGCCGGCGTGCCCGAACGGCGGGTGTCCCAGGTCGTGAGCCAGGCATATCGCCTCGGTAAGACCCTCATTCAGGCCGAGCGCCTTTGCTATGGTCCTTCCTATCTGCGCGACCTCGATGCTGTGGGTCAGCCGTGAGCGATAGTAGTCGTCGAGGCCCGGCGTGAAGACCTGCGTCTTGCCTTCGAGCCGTCGAAAGGCGGAGCAGTGGATTATTCGGTCGCGGTCGCGCTCGAACGCCGAGCGGTATGGGTGCGGCTTTTCGGCAAATCTCCGGCCCCGGCCGGCCCGCCCAAGCACCGGCGGGCTGACCTGTTCGGTGACTGCGTAAGTGCTCAACTCCTCGGACATCTTTGGCATCTCGCATCCTGCCCGGCCCCGCGGGCCCTACAGGCTCGGCAGGCTGTGCTCCCGGCTCACCTGTTTTAACAGGTCAAGCAGCTCGATAAGACTCTGGCTGATGACGTCGGCGTCGCTGCAGACATTGATGAAATTCGTGTCCCCGCTCCAGCGGGGCACCACGTGGATGTGCAGGTGCTCAGGCAGGCCCGCACCGGCGCATCGCCCGAAGTTCATTCCTACGTTAAACCCGTGAGGCTTTATCGCCAGCGACAGCGCCTTTTGCGACTCCCTGATCAGCTTAGTCATATCGAGAAGCTCTTCATCGGTTGCCTGGTCAAGCTCGCCGATGTGCCGGGCCGGCGCTATCAACAAATGGCCGTTGTTGTAGGGGTAGCGATTGAGGATCACGATGCTGTTGCCCGAGCGCCACAGCACCAAATTCTTATCGTCATCCCGCGGATTGTCGCGGTTATGGCAGATGAAGCAATCGCCGGGTTTGTCCAGACCCTGGATGTAGTTGATCCGCCAGGGCGCCCATAAATTTTTGCGTTCCAACGTGCGACTACCTCCGTATCCTTATGGTCCTTAATGAGTTCTGCAAAATTGCAGGTTAGACCTACTTAGAAAAGAAAAAATCGTTTGTTGATTTTTTCTTTTCGACGGCAATGTATTGTCTCATAGCAGCTTTGCCGTTATGCTTTGCTTGATGGTCAGCAGCGGTTGTACGCTGATGCCCATAGGAATGGCCGCCTGAATCTTCATTTCGTACTGCTGATTGTATTGCTCCGGCTGCCCGGTCTCGATGTTGAACAGCTCCTGCCCGCCGCCCTGCAGACTCAAAAGCCTGTACCCGCCGAGGAATCCGAATGTCCCGCTCACCAGGAACGTCCCGGAGTAGGGTATGGGCCAGCTTATCGGGACCGTCTCGGCAAGGCTGTATGAGCTGCTTATGACGGCGACAGGGCCCTTTTCGGACTGGCGAATTTCATCAAGTTTATAGGCAACGTCTCTTGCCTTTCTCATTACCATAGGAGCGGGAACCGATAGCTGCGACTTCCAGGTTTGACCGGGAGAAACGCCGTCGGCGGCTGTGTCTATGCTCGAGACCGAATCCCAGAGGAACCATTGGGTGGAGACGAAATCGCATATCATATCCGGCTCTTTGGTTCTGCCGCGGTCGGCCCCCGGGCGGAACGCCTTCTCTCCAACTTCCTTGATTAGGGCATCCAATTGCGAGTAATCTTCGATTTTGCCCGTGGGCCCGACCTTCAGGGTAAAGCTCCTGCCGGCAAGATACTCAACGGCGTCTTTTACGCTCGAGCTGGGACCCTTGCTTCGCGTCACTTTTGCCGATTTGCACGTCGCCTCGATAGTGGTCAGCCCGAGAGGATCTACCTCGGTTGGAGTGTAAGCCATAACAATATCCAGGGACTCGATGATGATCTCCGAAGACTTGCCGCCCGCCTTTGACATCTTCTTCTGCGGGTCCCAGTCAATCGTCACCTCCCTCCTTGTGACAAACCTGTACTGGAGGGTTTTGCCCTGCTCGAAATCAACGGTCAGTATGTTGCCTTTTTCTTTCGAGGCTTTTCTCTCGGGGCTCGTGCATCCGGCCAGGCCGAGAAAAACGACAAGCGTCAGCATCGTCAGTGCGGTTCTCAATTCTAGTCCTTTCAATTTCAGTCCACTCTCTCGATGTGGTGGAAACGAGTCGCCGCCATTTTCAGCGCGGCAGGCTCTTTCTCGTCCTTCTGCACGGATTCCGGGTCAACGGCAAGCCACTGCGACCTCAGGTCCTCGGTGTATTCGTCCACTTTTCCGGCCGACAGGTCCAGCTTTAGCCGGCCGGTATATTCTTCCGTGTTGTCAAAGAGCTTCGACAGAAACCCGGTCGATTGCTCTTTGTAAAGCTCAGCCGCATTTTCGGATGATGGCACAGCTTTCATTGTGGCAAGTGCGACCTTGCCCTTGTCCGAATCCTGGACCCCTTCAAGCTCATAGACTCTCTCGTACGACCTGGAGCCCATCATACCAAAGTCAAACGTCTTTAGGCTGCTCCATTTGTCGCCTTTGCTGTACTGTCTCGTTTCGCCCGTCGGCAAGGCCGGGATCGTATGACGCTGCTTGACAACGTCGCCCGCCAGTAATGACTGCGCCGCTTTGTGGGCCTGGCTGCTGCCATTGACGGCGGCCTGCGCCCCTGTGATGTCTATGATCTTTGAGACCTGCCCGGACGGCGTAACCTCTATGGAGTAGCTCTGGCCAATCAGCTTGGTTAGAGGACTGTCCTGGTCGGCCTGCCTCGAGCTGTCGAAATCCAGAACGACGCTATCCCTGACTTTGGCAAGGTACTTTAGCTGTTTGATGGTGATTTCCGCGACGCCGATGCCTTTGTCATCGACGCTTTTGATCCGCTGGGCGAAGGTCATTTCAATTCTGTTGCTGGTGCTGCCGCCCTTGAAGGCGGAAGGCTTGCTCGGCGGGGGACCATCCCACAGCACGCTCTTCTCAGCCTCGCTCGTTACCTTGTAGTTCGTCAAGTCGTCCGGCGTGAACTTCAGGGCCAACGTGACCGCCGCCTTGTCTTTTTCCGGTTCGACTTTCGTTTCGACGGCCTTCTCCGGCTCAACCTTCGTTTCGACAGTCTTTTCCGGTTCGACTTTCGTTTCAACGGCCTTTTCCGGTTCGACCTTCGTTTCCACAGTCTTTTCCGGCTCGACCTTCGTTTCAACGGCCTTCTCCGGCTCTGCTTCGCCCTTTTTACTGGTATCAATAATCTCTACGGCTTTGTCATCGGTCATTGAAGTCTTCTTTGCCGACCGGCCGCACCCAGGCCCAAAAATCACCAGCAAAAGCACGATCCCGGTAATGAAAAGGCGCATCTTATCAGACATCATCTTAGGCCTCCCTTAAAGTCTCTATTTCAATGAGTTCTGCAAAATTGCAGGTTAGACCTATATTGTTGAAGAAGCCTTGTCTCTACTGTGAATAAGGCATTTTTCAGCCGATAATTATACGTTTTACATTCCTAAAGGCAAGCAATTTTTCTTTAATCGGCTTTTATCAACGGTTAGAATACAATTTTCACGTTTTCAGCCGGTTTTGCAAGCGTTTTTGGAGAATCAGGACTATGAGAAGTGATACGGTTAAAAAAGGCTTTCAGCGGGCGCCCCACAGGGGGCTGCTTCACGCCTGCGGCCTGACTGCGGCTGACATCGACAAGCCGTTTATCGGAATCGCCAACAGCTTCTGCGAGATAGTGCCCGGACACGTTCACCTCAACAAGGTCGCCAAGGTCGTCAAGGATGCCGTTCGCCAAGCCGGCGGCGTCCCTTTTGAATTCAATACGATTGCGGTCTGCGACGGCATTGCGATGGGGCATACGGGTATGAAATATTCGCTCGCCTCGCGCGAGATTATCGCCGATTCGGTCGAGACGATGGGGCGCGCGCACTGCTTCGACGGCCTTGTCTGCATACCCAACTGCGACAAAATCATACCGGGGATGCTGATGGCGGCGGTTCGCCTGAACATCCCGACCATTTTTGTCTCGGGCGGGCCTATGGCCGCCGGCAAGACAAAAGACGGCAGGACCGTTGACCTTATCAGCATATTCGAGGGCGTCGCCCAATTCAACGCGGGCAAGATCGACGAAGGACAATTGGGCGAGCTTGAACGCTCGGCCTGTCCCGGACAGGGAAGCTGCTCGGGGATGTTCACCGCCAACTCGATGAACTGCCTGTGCGAGGCTATTGGGATGGCGCTGCCCGGCAACGGGACGATTCTTGCGGTTGACCCGAAGCGCCGGAAGCTCTACAGGGCCGCGGGCAAACAGATTCTGACACTTATCGAAAAGGACATAAAGCCGTTGGACATAATCAACGAGAAGTCGCTGGATAACGCCCTGGTTTTAGATATGGCGATGGGCGGCTCGACAAATACGGTCCTCCATAGCCTCGCTGTGGCAAGCGAGGCGGGCATCAAATACGACCTCGAACGCATAAATCAGATTGCCGGCAGATGCCCGAATATATGCAAGGTCTCGCCGTCGAGCGAGTGGCGCGTCGAGGATGTCGATGCCGCCGGCGGTATAAGCGCGATACTAAAAGAAATCAGCAAAATGCCGAACCTGTTGAACGCCAATTGTCTCACCGTAACCGGCAAGACCATCGGCCAGAACATCGCCCGGGCCCGGATCAAGAACCCGCAGGTCATCCGCACGCTCGACAATCCCTATTCCAAGACGGGCGGCCTGGCGATTCTGCGCGGCAATCTCGCCCCGGCCGGCGGGGTGGTCAAGACGGCGGGCGTGATGCCTAAAATGCTCACGCACACCGGCCCCGCGGTCATCTTCGAGAGCCAGGAGGAGGCCTGCGAGGGCATCCTGATAGGCAGGGTCAAGGCCGGCGACGTCGTCGTGATTCGCTGCGAAGGCCCCAAGGGCGGCCCCGGAATGCAGGAGATGCTCAGCCCCACAAGCTACATTATCGGGGCGGGCCTGGGCGAGTCGGTTGCGCTGATTACCGATGGGCGATTCAGCGGCGGTACTCGCGGCGCCTGCATCGGCCATATCAGCCCGGAAGCCGCCGTAGGCGGACCGATAGGATTGCTCAGGGACGGCGACATAATCCAAATCGACATCCCCAACAACGCTATAAACGTCAGGCTCTCGGACGAGGAGTTGGCTAAGCGCAGAAAGGCCTGGACCCCACCCGCCCCGCGAATAACAAAGGGCTGCCTCGCAAAATACGCCTCAATGGCAACCTCCGCCGACACCGGCGCCGTCCTGAAATGGTAGATTCGGCGTTGAGCATTGCCCTGCAAACCAGCGTCTGTCGGGTGTGAGCTCAAAGTGGGGAAACGGCTGATTCCGCCGAAGTGATGACAATGTGTTTGCTTAAAGAACTGCACCATGTCAAGAAGAATTCAGACAACTTATATGGTATGGATTGCCAGTGCGCTAATGATCTTCTCAATGGGGTGTTTGTTCGGAGCGGGTCATCCGGATATTCCGTTCATTATCTGGATTGCTTTGATCTTTGTGGGTGCGTGCGCAAAGGTCTGCCTGCATCACAGAAGGGAAAGGCTGCAAAAGACAGCCGAACAGAAGGAATCTGCCACATCTGAGGATGAAGCACATGGTTCCTGATGTGGTCGCATTGAAGCGTGTAGGGTGTGCAAAATTTATTTTGCACACGCGGAAAGAATTATTACGATGCCTCTATGTCAAATTACAGGCGAGCAAAGTTTTGCGGGGGGATACTACTTTTTTACGGTTGTCTCCTACCAGTAGATTTGGAAAGAATGCAAGAGAACGTGAATGGTCTGTTTGTTCGTGAATAGATCCGCGTGTGCAACAAAGTTGCACACCCTACCGAGCCGGCTTTTTGGGGTGGGCGACGTTTTGGGGCTATGCAGTCGTGTAGGGTGTGCAAAATTTATTTTGCACACGCGGACACAACGATTATGATGTTTCTATGTCAAATTACAGGCGAGCGAAATTTTGCGGCGGATATTACTTCTTTACGGTTGTCTCCTACAAAAGGCGTGAAATTCTTGTAGGCGAAGTTGCGAGAAAGCATCTGCGCGATGCGTTTGAAAAAGTGCGATCGAAAAGACCTTTCAAGACGATAGCATTGTGTCTCTTACCGGAGCATTTGCATTGTATATGGAAATTGCCCGAAGGCGACGGAGATTTTTCGATAAGATGGTCGTTAATCAAGAAAGATTTCACGATGAATTACTTGAAAGAAGGAGGGCGTGAATTCGCCCAAGACTATTCAAGATTAAAGCACCGGCATCGCGGCGTATGGCAAAAAAGGTTCTGGGAGCATCAGATACGGGATGAAAGAGATTTGCAGAGCCACATTGATTATATACATTATAACCCGGTCAAGCACGGGTTGGTTAAAGATGTTGATGATTGGCCCTGGTCAACGTATCACAAATACATCGAATCAGGGCGTTATGGAAAAGTAGATTTGGAAAGAATGCAAGAGAACGTGAATGGTCTGTTTGTTCGTGAATAGAGCCGCGTGTGCAACAGAGTTGCACACCCTACCAAGCTTGTATAATCAATGAGTTGTGCCGAGTATGAGATGGGCGGATAGGGGGAGAAATGGAAACTATAGATAATATTCTCTGTATTCTCTGTGACCGATAGAAAAAAAACTCCGTGGTATGTTGATGGGCTGCATTTTGAGTGTCAGGGGTGCGGAGGGTGCTGCTCCGGGCCGGCGGAGGGATATATCTGGGTCACCCGGGCGGAGATGAAGCTTATTGCGGATTCCCTGGAAATCTCCGTCAGCCAATTGAAGAGCGATTATCTCCGGCGAGCGGGCCTGCGGATGACCGTAATCGAGCACGATATCACAAAGGACTGCATCTTCTTACGCAAGATTGACGGCGCCAAGAAGTGTATGATCTATTCGGTTCGGCCCGCCCAGTGCAGGAGCTGGCCCTTTTGGCCGAGCAATCTGGCCAGCGGCAAGGCCTGGAACGAGGCCACCCGTAAGTGCCCCGGCGTCAATCGTGGAAGACTCCACACATACCAAGAAATCCAGGAGCTCAAGAGACTCAGGAAATGGTGGCAGAGCAGCTCTGGGTAGGGTGCGATGAATCGCACCAACTATATCTACCGATAATGTTCTCTGTGCATTGCCCGGGTGGCAGCTTCCCCCATGGGGGCTGGCCTTAAATCAATAGTGCCTCCCGCCGCCGCAGTTATTTCCGCAGGATGGCGAGGCTCATCTTATGAACCGTATGAACAGTCAAGTGGTTGAAAGGGTGGGTCGAGTCTATCGGTGGCTCGATGAGCAGTTGCGTCTGGCAGGCGATCCGGCCGCGGCCTGCGACAGCTGCGGGAAATGCTGCGATTTCGATGCCTTCGACCACCGTTTGTTTGTCACGCCGCCGGAATTGATTTACCTCGCCGCGAACCTGCCCGGCCAAACGCTAAGGCCGATGACGACCGGACGATGCCCGTACAATATCGTCGTAAAGTGCTCGGTCTATGATCATCGTTTTGCCGGATGCAGGATTTTCTGCTGCAAGCCTGTCCGCAGCGAGGTCGAGGGGGGCAGCAAGGACTTGCAGAGCCGATTGAGCGACTCGGCACTAAAAGAATTCAAATCCATCTGCACGGAATTTGATATTCCCTATCGCTATACCGACCTGGCCGCTGCGCTGAACAGTTTTGCCGGAGCCTAATAGTTGTCAATAGGCAGGGGGATTTTGTCCTGGGGATCGCGGAGGTTTATGTATTTGACGCCCCCGAGGAGCGAGCCGTATTCCTTGTAATGGCCGTAGAGCTTGGCAAGCTTCTCCGCGTCGGTCGCTTCGAGATGCCGCTGCCATTTTCCCAGCTCGGCCCCCCAGATAATCTCGGTGTTGTCGGTTGTATGCAGAACGATGTGCGGGAGCCGCTTGTTCTGCCTGCCGTTGTAGTTGCTCAGGTCGATGGCGGCTATTTCCCTCAGCAGCGGCTTGTCGGCGGTCTTCTCGTAATCACACTGGTTGAGCAGCGCGACTAATTCCACGGCGGCGGCGAGGTCGTCGCGCCGCCAGGGCAATCCCGGTTTCGGTTTTTCGCCCGTCGCGCTCAGCCCTTTTGCCTCTATTATAAGCAGATGAGGCATTGGGACGAAGTCCAGCACCGCCAGATCGCGATCCACGTAGAACTTCTGGGGGCCCAGGTTGACCAGGACCAGCGGCCTTCGCCATTGGCCTTCAACCAGCAGGCGGTCGTGCATCGTCCGAACGCTGACGTTATCAAGCCAGCTAAACAGCGTCTGGATATTGCGTTGGACCCTTTGGGCGGCGGCTTCATCAATTGTCAGGCCCAGCCCGTCGGCCCTTGCGGCATTGTAGAGATTGTCCTTGAGCTGGTCATTGACCCAGGCCGGCACCGCCACAAGCTGGATGGGGACATTGTCCTGCGAGGCGGAGACGCTCTGCTTGATAAATCTGTCCCAATAGACAATGCCGAGGACCATCCCCCCGACGATGCACACCACGGCGAAGCTTTTCAGGATGCGCGCCGGCTGCAGCCCGCCCAGGCTCGATTCCTTGTTCGATGCTCTCGTGTTGCCCTTTTTGTTGCCTCTTCCAGCCACCTTCGTCTCGCATCTTGCCGAACGCGCCCGTTTTCAGGCGAAGTTCCTGTCACTCGTTATCCAGAAGCCTTAGAATATCTTACCGGCGACGATATCGCCGCCTCGACGATTCTGGCGCACAGCTCGGACATTGAAAGCCCCAGCTTCGCCGCGGCTTTGGGCAGCAGCGAATGGCTCGTAAAGCCGGGGATCGTATTGACCTCCAGCGCGCAGGCGATTTCCTCATCCGTCAGGATGAAATCGACCCTCGCGAAGTGCCGGCAGCCAAGCGCGCCGAAACAATCGAGCGCCGCCGCCTGAATCCTCTGCGCCAGGGCCGGCTCGGCAATCGTATCGAAAAGGAAACGGGTCCGCTCATCGACGTATTTTGCGTGGTAGTCGTAGAATTCTCCCTGCGGCTGGATTTCGATAATCGGCAGCGGCCGGTCGCACAGGATTCCGACGGTTATCTCCCGCCCCGCCACGAATTCTTCAATCATGCAGTCGCCGAATTCGCCCGCGGTTCGCCTGGCGGTTTCGACGGCTTCGCCCGCCTCCGATACGATGCTCACGCCCACGCTGCTTCCCTGCCTTATGGGTTTAATCACATATTTGCGCGCAAATCCCCGCAACTGCTCGGCGACCCGCCCGGCATCAGCGGCACAATCGAAGCGAATTGCAGAGGGCGTCGCCACACCTGCCTTGGCGAAGGCCGCTTTCGCCGCCATTTTGTCAAATGCCGCGCTGCTTGCAGCCGGGCCGCTTCCGGCGTAAACCAGCGACTTGTCTTCAAATATCTGCTGGAGCCTGCCGTCCTCGCCGAATTCGCCGTGGAGCGCCGGGAAGAATACATCGATACTGCCGTCTTCAAGGATATCCAGCTTGTCCGGGCGGACGTCCGCCGTCACCACGTCGTACCCCGCCGCGACAAGCGCCTCGGCGACACAGGTTCCGCTTTGAATGCTGATCTGGCGCTCGGCGCCGATGCCGCCCATAAGCACAGCCACCTTCGTCCGCTCACTGGGAACCGACGATTGCGAGTCTAAGATCATCTTGGCGCGCTGCATATTCCGTGCGGTGCACCACGCGCGATGCACGGTGATTCAACTCCAGATTTCTATTTCGAGCTCGAGTTCGACGTCGAATTGTTCTTTGACCCTTTGCCTTACCACCTCAATCAGTCTCATAACGTCGCGGCTTCTGCATCCCTTCTTTGCGATGATAAAGTTTGCGTGCTTATCGCTGACGACGGCGCCGCCTATTTGTAAGCCTTTTAACCCGGCCCTGTCGATCAGCGCCCCCGCTCCCGCTGAGACGCCCCTGGGATTCTTGAATATGCAGCCTGCGTTCTTGGTATTCAACGGCTGGCTGTTCTTCTTGTAAATCCATATCTCCTTGACCGTTCGCATAATATGCTCCGGGTCGCCGGGCGTAAGTCTCAACCGCGCATTTAGAATGAATTTCGCGGCGATGTTCGTCTGGCGGTAATCAAAGACAAGCTCCGGCTTGCTCCTCTCGAAAATGTTGCCCCGGCTATCCATCAGCGTCACGGATTCCACCGACGCGCCGAAATCACCGAAGTTGCCGCCCGCGTTCATTTTCACCGCTCCGCCGACCGAGCCGGGTATGCCCGTCAGCGGTTCGAGGCCGGCAAGCCCCTTCTCCACGCACGTCAGCACCAGCCTGCTCAGCTCCGCCCCCGCCCAGGCCGTCAGCCCGGCCCCATCCTGGTCCTTATCGAAAAGTATCTTTGTGAACTCCTCCGCCTCGAGCTTTATGACGGCCGCCCGCAGCCCTTCGTCGCCGATTAGCAGATTGGAGCCCAGACCCATCAGGTAAGTCGGCAGCTTGCCCTCGTTGCATCTTCGCACAACCTCCTGGAGCTGTTCGATGGTCTTGGGCCTGATGAAGTAGTCCGCCGGCCCGCCCAGCCCGTACCACGTGCTCTTGGCCAGCGGATACTGCGTTTCAACGATCTCTTC
>Ga0315288_10010542_pt1 | contig 11651 bp, 17 predicted proteins | sample YL17G11_20_MG_FD_203454 | JGI IMG/M metagenome (GOLD analysis project Ga0315288, IMG submission 203454) | Sediment microbial communities from Yellowstone Lake, YNP, Wyoming, USA - YL17G11_20 | ecosystem: Environmental > Aquatic > Freshwater > Lake > Sediment | place: USA: Wyoming | collected... | reverse complement strand
TACCGTATGTTCAATTTTAACTCTTACACAATTTTGTTCCATTCTATTTAAGTGTCGGTAATTGTTGATGTAACCCATCATGTTTCCACTACCCACCGCATTTGCTGAATGAACCACAACTTCAACCACAGGTTTACCATCTAACCATTGATTCACTAACCACTTGGTGCAATCCATACCAGTTTTTTCTGTTATATTATCGTAATTGATGGTGTAGTTTTTTACAACGCCGTAGTGCCATTCTCTCATTGCGGTATCACCCAAATCGTGATCCAAAGATATTAACTCAATGTTCTCTAAACCAATTTCATTTATCTTACTAACAAATTCATCATAAGAACGAACAACCACCCAACTTGGATCTACCGGGGTACGAACATCATCTAGATAGATTCTGTATTTTTGTTTTTCTAATTCCATATCACAAATATATTAATTATTTTTTTAATCTTCACCATCTTCTTCAGAATATTTTACCTTCATAGATCTTGGTTCAGTAAAATCCCATGTCTTACTTTCAAACCCTGTAACCCACTCATTAAGATCTTCTCTTGTCCAAATTGGAGCAAAAGAAGGGCGATATTTAAATGGTAAATTTTTACTTTCATCCCACTCATCAAGTCGTTGTGTTACATCATCAATAAAGTTTTTTTCTTTGTTGTATTTAATCCAGTCACGGTAATCATCTTCTGATTTAATAAACATAACGTCACCATAATTTTGAAACTCCATTTCAGGAAATTCCAAATTTGGGTTGTTAGTATAAACATCAACAATACCATTATCACCATAATATGAATCACAAAGTTCTTTTAAACCATATAAACTACTTGGTTTTTCTTCCCAAACGCTACCAAACTGACGAACAGAACAGATATACAAATACCCATCTGTGTGATTATATATTCTACCGTTAATTTCATTTCTTAATGAAATAAGTTCGTCCATTGTTAGTTTGTCTAAATTCATTTTGCGTATTTTCTTATTAGTTTGAATATCTCTGTAATATCCGTAAATTCAGATGGTGGACTATCGTTTCTACCTGGTAAAAATATTAATGTAAATCCGTGATTCCCTTCAAACTTTTCAGTAACTCTTTTACCACAGATCTCATCAATATAAACCCAAGGAAAGTTTCCTGATAGTTTTACATCAATACCAATTTTTTTCAATCTTTCTACAAATACCGTGATTTTATCACCAGTTAATTTTGTGCTTGTTTCTGTTTCCATATCTATATATGTTCCAAATTTAGTTTCTCTTGTTTTCATCTTAATACGTATCTATGAATTACTATTACTAATTTACCATTGAATAATGCTCGGTCTGTTTGAATATCAATATCCATCATACCCAAGTCTTCCTTGAGTCTATTCGCTTGAACTTCAACTTCGTGTTCCGCATCTTTTTCATTTTTGAAGAACCCAAAATAGGAATCACATTTCCCTGTCTTATCACATACTCCGTAAATCATCTCTCTTTGATCCATAACATTCTAATTTTTTATCTTTAACATTCCACAAATGTAATTAAAATAATTTGATTAAACAATATTTTTTTATTAAAATTGAATCAAACACAAAAAAGATGATTAATATATTTATTAGGAGAAGGATTTTAATTGAAAGTTTAGATAAATTGGTGTATGACGTTAAAAGTTTATCACACATTGAAGACCCAAAAATTTATGTTACTTCTGTTTATGACTTGGTTAGAACATTTATTTTTTCAAATAGTGAGATGGCAAAAGAGATACGTAAACAAAGTAATTTAAATATAGATTGGTACGGATTCTATAATGAAATCCAAGATAATATTTTAAATTATTTGAGAAATATATTAAATGAAGAAAACAAAAGTATATAACCCTTTGGATGGGTTATTTTCGGCTGAGGTTGATGGTGAGTATATAACAGGTAAAGTTAGTGGATTAGTTAATTTATCAAAGGATTATCCGACAATAAAATTACCTATATCTAAAATACCAGATATCCCGCATCATTCAGAACCAGAAGAAAATATCAACATAATGAACTCAAGTTTGAGATATCCAATAATTGTTATGGTTGACATGGATGGTGAAGTTGAAAGGGTGTTAGATGGTAACCATAGAATACAAAAATCCTTGTATTTAGGGAATAATGCTATAAACGCAAAACTAATATCAAAAAAAAACATTAAAAAAAATTTTGGTAAATCAAACTTACAAGAATCCATAAAAAGAATTTTAAGGGAGGAATTTTCAAATTCAAACTACCCAATTTGGTTATTAAGAAGACCTTATTACATTGAAACTTTTTTACGTGAACAAATGTCACATCTTTCTTGTAATAGGTGTTTTGGGGGATTTGAGGAGTTTAGTTTAAACGTATATAAAGGCGTTTATTTGGAATTATCAAATGAACTTGATTTTTTAACCCCCTCTGTTGGTGATGAATATGACGATGAATATGACGATGAATATGACGATGAATATGACGATGAATATGACGATGATGAACCATTTTATAACAAAAATAGAGAAATTGTTGATGATTTTATAGAAAAAACATATGGTAAATTATTAAAAAACTATTTTGATAGTTTTTGTGAAAAATGTAATAAAAAAACATCAATTTCTTAAAAAATTCCCACTACCATAACATTCTAATTTTTCGTTTTTAATATTCCACAAATCTTTCACCCCTTCGGTCATATGACAATTATGTTTCTTACCTGTTCTTTTACCGAACTCCACAATCATATCATTATGACGATTTTTAATAACGTGAGGACATTCCTTACAGGGTTTTTTCATATTTTATCTAAGATTGAATCAATATACTCTTTTACGTCTCTTAACAATTCTGATTCGTATTTACCCTCAAAGAGATTAACCTGATAAGAATGCCATTTGGTAAATCTACTATCGTCTTTTTGGCCTTCAATCTTCCAGATTGTTACCCCACGATATTCTCTTTTAGTTTCTTTAGTTGTCCACATAGAACAAAGATAATAAAGTTTTTCTAATAAAAACAAAAAACCCCCACTTTTTATTTGGGGGCTTTATATTATTTTATTAAATATTTTAGAAATATTAATTACTTTATTATTCTTTTTATACTTCCATCCTCATAAATTTCTATGATTATTCCGGTTGCATTCTCATTGACCTCTTGACCCGCTAAATTAATTCTCTTAGCAATGATGTTTATTCTATCTCTATTGTTAATTGCTATTGGTCCAAATACCTCATCCACACCATTAATGTCGTATTGATGTAGTCTGTAGTAATTGATAACTTGAGACACATCCATATCTTCTAAAGTATAATCTATTTTCTGTGTTGAATTGCCGGCAGATTGCACTTGTCCAATACCGATCCATTTAAAACCATCAACACTCTTTTCAATAATAAAGTGACTAGTATTGTGTTCAGACGCTGTTGACCAATATAACATATTTGAGTTAGTTTGTTTTTTACCTTCAAATGATAACAATTCAACAGGTAATGCGGACATTCTAGTTACAGAAACATCTCTACACACACTTACCGTTCCACATAATGAATTTGTATTAACGTGTATGTATAAGGTATTATTGTTTGTTGGAGTAAAGGACAATGGTGATAGACCGACGGCAACAACAGACCCATTGGAGGTTACACTTCTTACTGTTATCCAATCAGTGGCAACCGTAGTCATTGCGATATATGGTGTTCCTACCACAGCTCCACTCCAAACCGAATATTCACCAGCAAACTGACACGCTACAGTAGTGTATGATATTCCACCAAATACAGGTAAACTTTGTGTTCCATACGAAATAGTATTAATGCATGGGCCTGGTGTTGGTGGAGCAACACAGTTTAAATTAATAGAAAAACTACCACTTGTACTATACCCATGAACCAATATGTAGTAATTTGTTCCAACCACAGAAGACCATGAATATGAGGCTGATGAACTAGCACAAGCAGGACCAAAATCATCATTTCCTCCAACACAAGTTAGACTTCCACACCCCACTCCTGAAAATACAGACATTTTACTATCCCATGCCGTAGCACAAAGATTTGCAGTCATAATTTGTCCGTTTCCTGGAATAACATACCAAACACCTGGTTGTGTTTGACTCACAGAACAAAACCCATTTTCCCCCGTTCCAGAGTTAGTTGCATTTACAGTAGTTCCTGATAATGTTTGACCACAAGTAATTGATGTTGAATTACATACTAAATCGTTTGATGGGGGTGGTGGCGCCACACAAGTTAAACATTCAATATAATCTGTACCACAGGAAGAAGCAGTTCCACAACTTGAATTTGTATTGTAATGAACGTAATAAGTTCCTGATATAGTAGCGGTCCATGTTAGTGGAGAAGGTCCTGAAGTAACCACAGTTCCTCCCGGTGTTGTGTGTCTTACTGTTATCCAACCACCTAAACTATAAGTTGATCTGTATTGTCTACCTGCAACTACACTATTAAATGTATTGTAATCCCCTTGAAAAGTGCATGTTCCAACTGAAAAAAATCCGGGAGTTGATGGCATTGTAGCCGTTAAATACGCAAAAGTATTAGTACAAGGAACGGATGGTGGAGGGGTACCTATACAACATACACTTCTTGTTCTGTTAAGAGATGAATTGCCACAAGAGGCGTTCGAATGTGTGTAAAATCGAATAGTTCCTGTTATAGTTGATACCCAAGTTAACCCATTAACCCCACTTAAACCTGAAGCATAGGCAATAGTTCCTGTAGAATTTCCTATGGTAACAAAATCTGTAGTAACAGAACTACGAAATTTGTAGGAGTTTCCTGATACAACGTTTACTAGTGAGTATTCGCCTGCCCATCCACCAGTTGTTATGGTTTGATAAGCACAACTACCTCCACAATTAGGTGCAAAATTTGTAGAGGGCCAAAGCCCATAAGTGGCGGTTAAACATTGAGAAAATAAGAAAGATGAAAATAGGACAAAAAGTCCGAGTAATATATTCTTCATATTAAAAATAAATAAATAAAATTATTTACTCTCTTGAAGAATCTTTTTAGGAAACCCCCATATTCCACGGGCAGGTTGAGTTCACCAATAAATACGAATATAATTGGAATTAGTGGTTAATAAATCCGTATATTGAGCAAACTATGATTTTAGTTTATTATTTAAGATTCCAATTTTTGTATTTTGTTTCAATTTTTCTTTTACCGTATTTTTTTTCCATAATTTGTTGGTGAAGTTCCCAATTTATAATTGACTCACTAACTTGTTCATCGTCTTTTGCCATAGCATATAATTTTGATATTTTCTTTAACATTTTATTTGCAACATATTGGAAGTTTTCAATTTCATCTTCAAAAAATTTGGTTGGGGTTTTTTTGTATTTCATAACATATTTTAAAAACTTTTGTCTAATCGCATCTGTCTTTTGAATTCCCTCCAAATTTCCTTCTAACTCTGGAGGTAAAATACCAAGTTGAGTTCCAAATTTTATAACATCATCCATCCCATGTTCCGTCATTGTCATAAACATTTGCATTCTATTATTAACTAAATCAATATAACTTACTTCTAATACTATCTTAATTTTTTCATCTATTGTCATGTCGGATGGGTCATCACCAATGTGTTCAATAAGAGCATCTAATCTATCTTCACTTTCTTTTAATTGATTGATGAAGTCTTCAAATGTAAAGTTTTTAATTTCAACGAGTTCTTTATAAACCACATTATTTTCTAAAAATTCTTTGAATTGTGACTTTGTAATATTTTTTCTTTTTAATTTGTAAGCCACTTCAGTTGGTCTTACAAGATTTTCAATACCAGAAATATAATACAAGTATCTAAAAAAAACTCTATCAATTACCGGTATTCCAAAAATACCTCTTCTTTGTGTTGCTTGATATTCAGCGTCTTGACCAATTAAACCAAATTGTTTTGATTGTTTATCGTATTTGTGTTTTATTTCATGAGCTAAAGATGCAACATGTTCGTCTTTGTCTTCTTCCATTTTTTCAATAAGGCCTTCAGGTTTCCAATTTTCACCAACAGCAAATGTTATTGTTAATCCCAAAATTGTTGAAGGTTCGTTTTCTTTCATATAAACATCCCTATTAAATCCAAAAGCACCTCCCATTCCCATTGAGACAATATCTAAGACCCCTTCTTCATCTTCAATCTCCTCAATTTTTACTGTAAGAGTATATGAATCAATTTTGATTTTTTTCTTATCACCTAATTCAAATTCTAATTCACCATCAAAGTTATACTCATCTTGAATGTCTCTTATTGATTTGATGTCTCTTTCAACAATGTCATATAACATATCGGCAGCGTCCAAAATATTATCAGGAACCCCTAAAGCCTCGTTAATTAAATTAAGTTGTGATTCTGTTATAATGATTTTCATATTTATAAATATATTGGAGTTATGATTTAACCAACAACTCCATCTATATCATCTAAGTGGTGATCATTCACTATTTCTGAACGAACTTCACGACGATCCATCATATGAACAATCTCAGTTAATTTATAAGGTTGGTAGTTATTACCATCAACACCAACATCCAATCTTTTTCCATTACCCCATTTTTTATTTGCAGGTAAGTGAACGTGTCCGTGAAGTTGAATAGAACCTTTTGATAATTGATTCCAACTACACAATGGATAGTGAGACAATACAAAGTTTGCACCACCAATATTTACTTCCAAATAATTTTGAACAGAAAGAAACCTATCTTGGATATTTTCTCGATAATTTTTAATGTGGTGGTCGTGGTTCCCTAATACAATGTGAATGTTTTTACAAACCAAACGATCTAAAAACTGCCCTATCTTATCAAACCCACCAAAAGAGAAATCACCCAAGTGAATCAACGTATCGTCAGGTCCAATTTTTGAATTGATGTTATCAACAATAACACTATTCATATCCTCAATAGTATTAAAGTCTCTTGTCGATTCTATAGGGATTTTACCATCTTTGGTTCTCCAATTGGTGACTCCACGACATATGTTTTTGTGCGAATAGTGGGTGTCTGAAGTAATCCAAACAACCCCACTAGTTGATATTTTATCAAATTTCATTTCTTATATTTTAATTTCAAACCTATCTTTCATTAATTGAATCTTATCTTCAGGAACTCCGTGTTTGTTTGTTCCTCCGTGTCTATTTTCCACAATAATAGAGGTCACATAATAACCATACTTAATTGCCAATTCATAATAAGGTTGGAGTTCCCACTCTTGTGTAAATGTGTTTGACACCGCAATTTTTGGTGTGTTTGACTCCATTGCATATCCAACATATTGTTGACACTCTTTATGTGCCTCTTTTATTTCAGACGCAATAAAATTGTAGTTTCCATCATTATCATAAAAATAATGATCCGCTTCAAATACGTTTGGGGTTAGTTGTTTTGCAAGAGTTGTTTTACCATTTCCTGGTATTCCTCTGACCAGATATATCATTTTTTCCATATCACAAATATAAGAAAAAAAACCGCATAAAAAAAGGGAGATTGTTCTCCCTTAATAATATTTTTTAAAACTTATGAAACAGTAACATCATAACCAGTATGTGTTTTAATAGCTAATGCGGTTTTTGGCCCCATTTTACCATCAGGTTTTAATCCAGCAGTAAAACATGAATTTAATCTGTTTTGGATATTGGTAATCTCATCAAAGGTTTGTTCCATAATAATACTTTCATTAAGGAACTTTTGGATCCTTACCATTTGTCTTTGTGTTATTTTAATTTTGCTCATATCTATTTTTTTTATTAGTTTTATGTGATGTCAAATACATCTTTTGGCATATTAGGTATTGGTGTTGGTGTTGGTGTTGGCGTACCAGTACCATCAAGATTAATATTTCCACCAGCCACTATTGCTTTTCCGTCCTTAGGACATTTTGCATCTATTAATTTATTTACTGCCGCAACATCAAAGGTGTATGTTTTTCCACCTCCGCCATTGTAACTTGGGGGTCCGTCATCACCAGGATTTTTACCGCTACCACCACTCCATCCTTTAGTGAAGTATAGGTTACTCTTCCCTGCAGGACACCATTTATATGTTTTCTTATCAGCCGGAGCTTGATTAAACACATCTAAAGTTACGTAAGTATATCCATAACCAACCATATCCTTAATAATTGAGACACACTTTTGGTACACCTCACCTGATGTTGGTGCGGATCCTCCTCCACCAGTTTTTTGTTGTTGTAATTGTTGTTGTTTTAACATTTTTTTACCCAAATCCACACTATTATTATAAACATCTAATATAGGTAAAAACACATATGTTTTCCATTCAGAAGGTAAATCTATGTCTCCATCAATTGCGTCAAATAAACTTTCACCTTGTCTCTGTTTGTATATTGCCGCCATAGCACATAAATTGGGTATATATTTGGTCTGTCTCAAACCTGAAGCAATAGCCTCTTCATACGTATTAGCACCTTCAATAGCTCTGTTAATTTTGTCGGCAATCTTTGTTAAATATTCTCTACTCATTGTTGGTTCTCCCATTTCAGCTTTTTTAGCGGAACAAGCTTGTAATATTTTTTTAGACCCCTCTAAACCATAACTATTCATAAGACTATAAAAATAACCTACAGCACCACCTATTAACGCTCCAGCTACCGCACCTACCGGGCCACCGTAACTTCCGATTGCGGCTCCAACTCCGGATCCAGCTAAAGTTTTTGCAACTTGCGCATCTTCACTTAATTCTTCATCCATTTGAACTTCATTGTTCTCAACTTCATCACCATTAACATTAAGTTCTTCTCGGATTGCCCTTTTATGCATATTAAGAATTCTTGAAATTTCCCCTTCCTCTAAAAATAATTTATTTTTCATATTATAATTTTTATTATATAAATATATGATAAACCAAAAAAAGTGAGATTTCTCCCACCTTTTTTTAGGATCAACATTGAATGTCAGATCTCCACCACTTTATTTTAAAGATCAAACAAAGAAACTATTCCTTATACATCCAAATCTTAACCACAAATTCATTAGTAAATATATCATTAAATTGTCTATTTTCAATTCTACCACTCGTTAAATTATAATCCACCAAGTTTCCACAAATATGTCCCCACTCAGTATTATTCAAATTCAACTTATATCCTGATGGTGTTGAATAAATGCTATATGTTGTCTGAACACCATTAAATGAATAGATTGTATTGGTTATAAACTTTAGGGTATCGGATCTTGCCTCATCATCCATTTGAGTGTTTAACACTTTTTTAATTACCCAAGTTGTGTTCTTCAAACTAACGGTAGAGTCAACAAAGGTTGAGTCCGTTATAATTGGTTGTGGCACCAATGGTTGTTGAGGTTTAAACTCTCGTTTAATACAAGAAGCCAAAAACAACATAAATAATATTATATACTGTATATTTTTCATAATTATCCTACTAAAGTTTCAATTCGATTTCTAACTTGCTCCACCAACGATATCTCTTCTGTTCCAGTTACGATCACAGATTCTTTTAAAATCTTGTGAGGTATATGAACCAAGAATGTGTTACCATCAAAATATGATAAATCTTCTTTTAAGTTTAAAGCCCCATCAATCATCATTAAGAAAATTTTAAATTGAGTTCCATCAACAAAAGTTTCGGAAAGCAATGTTCCAAACTTTTCGTTCATAACTTTAATATTGAATACTGCCTTTGTCATATGTGTCTTATTTCTACAAATATAATAAAACTTTCCTTATCAAAAAAATTATTTGACAATTATTTTCTCATATATTTATAAGTATGGATATAAAGATAAATGATAATATTTACAAGACCAAATTGGTTATCACCGGAAAGGACATCCAAAAAGGTATGATGGGTAGAAAGTTTGATAACACATTTGATGGTATGTTATTTTTAATGAAGGATGGCCCTCAATCATTTTGGATGAAGAATTGTATAACCAATCTTGATATCATCTTCATAGATAAAGGTAATATAACAAAAATACATCATAATTGTAAACCTTGCAATTCCGATGACTGCGAAAATTTTGAAGGTAATGGAGATATGGTTCTTGAATTACGTGGTGGTGAATGTAAAAAATACGGTATTGAGGAAGGCGATTCTATTGATATTCAATCTTAACTTGGTTTTTCTCATCAACAAATGCTTGAACTCTTTTTCTTGCAATCTCTGCATAATCCGGAGATAATTCAATTCCTAACCAACGACGATCTAATATTTCTGCCGCTACCATACTAGTTCCTGATCCGGCAAATGGATCCAAAATCACATCGTTCTTGTAGGACAATATCTTAATTGCCTTTGTCGGTATATCCATACTAAACGTAGCCTTAGTTAATGATTTAGTATCCGCAAAGTAATTCCACTGACCAAACACAAGTTCCATAAACTCTTTCTTGTCTTGTTCCTCATAAACCACTTTCTTTTTTATAGTCCCATCCTCCTGTTCAATTTCAGTAGGAACCCCTTTCCATTGAGATTCTCCTTTAACAAGTTTTTTTGGGTTATTTTTATACGCGAGGATTAAACATTCTTTTGGGTTATAAATGTATGGTTGACTACAGCTCATCCAAGATCCCCAAGCGGTTGTTTTACTACGATGAGGACTGTCTTCCTCTAAATCAATAAGTCCAAACCATTTATATCCAACTTCTTTCATTATATTCCAAATCTCCGAAACAATAAAAATTCTACCACCTCTATCTTTTAGGTTTATTTCAAACGGAACATTAACACATATTCTACCATCATCTTTTAATAATCTAAATGCACCTTCCAACCATTTTTTAGTAAAGTTTAAATATTCATCAATTGATGTGTTATCATCATATACATCATAACTAATGTTTACCGAATATGGAGGACTCGTAACCACCAAATCAATTGAGTTTTCAGGAAGATTTGACATAACTTCCACGCAATCCCCGTTGATAACCTGATTCAACATTTCTTCTATATTCTTTGTATCTTTCATAATATTCTTTTTTTCTTTTTAAATAAGTTTTAGAGTCATAATAAATGTAATCCAAAAAACTTCTAATTCCAACTATATTTACGATTTTAATAGTATATTTATCACTATCTTCATGTATTCTACCAATGTTAGGTAGTTTAGACATAACCTCAATTAGAAATGTCCTAAATTTTTCTGAGGCACAAACTATAGTGACTACAGACATTTTAGTTTTTTCACTATAAAAAAAATTACCATCACCATCATAATAACCCCGTATAAAATCTTTATAAAATTTCTCACTAATTTTTGGGTAATCAATTGTAAATGTCTTTCTTGGAATGCATCCTTGTTTAACCAAATCTTCAACCATTTCCCCACTATTAACCCGTATAATACAATTATTTGACACTGAGGGTGTCCCTTTTTTTGATGTTGTTTTATTTACATTATAAAATATTTTATGTTCAGAGTTTAAATCATTTTTAAATTTCATTAGATGACTTTCATCTTTTACCGACAATTTTAATACTACTTGTGATCCTGTTTTTGTTTTTCTAATACAACCATCAGCAAATAAAAAACCTAACCAATAAGCTTTATCTTCAGAATCTATGACGTTAAAATATGAATGGTTTACATTAAATCTACGATTAGTTAATTCTATATTATTTTTACTTAGAATACGTTTTATTGGTCTTAAAGAA
>Ga0315288_10010540_pt1 | contig 11652 bp, 8 predicted proteins | sample YL17G11_20_MG_FD_203454 | JGI IMG/M metagenome (GOLD analysis project Ga0315288, IMG submission 203454) | Sediment microbial communities from Yellowstone Lake, YNP, Wyoming, USA - YL17G11_20 | ecosystem: Environmental > Aquatic > Freshwater > Lake > Sediment | place: USA: Wyoming | collected... | reverse complement strand
CCGATCTCAAGGGGCCCCTCCGGGCGGCGGTGGAGAGGGGCGCGGCCGGGAGGCTTCGAGGACCGCCGCAGCCGCAGGTCTCGCACATCACGCCACCTCCATCTCAATCCGGTCCAGCAGGATCTCGTCGCCTCCGTCGAGCCGGGCCGGGAGACGGCATTCGCCGCACCGGAGAACCTCCCCGCGAGGAATGGCCCGGCTGCATCCCGGGCAGACCCACCGGGTCTCCACCCGGGTGACCTGCAGCTCCGCGTCACGGCAGAGGGTCCCCTCCCGGAAGAGATCATAGGCGGATATCAGGAACTCCCTCTCGACGCCCGCCAGCTCGCCGATCCGGACCTCGATCCGCCGGACCGCAAGGGCGCCGCGGGACAGTGCCTCCGCCTGGACCCGATCGATGAGGGCTCGAGCGATGGAGTATTCGTGCATCAGCTGTCGTCCTTGGCGATGATCGGAAAGCTGCATAAACTAGCAATTCGGGTGCCAGAGGATTCAGAATAGCCGGGTTCCCGCAACATTGTCCGGCCCCGGGATGGCCTGATCGGGAAGACAGCCGGGACCCTGGATCCCGGGTTTCCGGTCTGCAAATCCCGCGGAGTTCGTTGCTTGTGGAAATTTGCGCCAGGGCGAGTGGCACCAGAATCGCCACCGCAGATTTTGCGCCCCCCGCGTCACCGCCTGCCGCGTGGGAGACCCGTCACGCGAGGAGAGATCACAGGTTGAAATACATCTTGTACTCGAACGGGTGAGGCATCGTGCCGATCGACTTGATCTCCTGTTGCTTGAGCGTCTTCCACTGCTCCAGGAGCTCCCGGCTGAAGATCCCCCCCCGCATGAGGAACTCGTCGTCCACCTCCAGGGCGTCCAGCGCTTCCGAGAGATTTCTCGGAAGAAACTGGATGTGCTCCCGGAGCGAATCGTCCGCGATGTTCCTGTCGAAGGGGCCGTACCCTTCCTTCACCGGATCGATCTTGCGGACGACACCGTCGATCCCGGCCAGGAGCATCGCGGCCAGGCAGAGGTACGGGTTCGCCGTCGCGTCGGGCGGCCGGTACTCGAAACGCGTTTCCTCCGGATTGGAGATGTACTTGGGTATCCGGATGGCGGACGCCCGGTTCCCCGTCCCGTAGGTGAGCGCCACCGGGGCCTCGAAGCCCGGCACCAGGCGCTTGTAGGAGTTGGTGGAGGGATTCGTGAAGGCCGAGAGGGCCGCGCCGTGCTTGAGGAGCCCGCCGATGAAGTACCGGCCGAGCGCGTTCAGGTTCCCGTACTCCCCCTTCTTGTAGAACGCGTTCCTGCCGTTCCTGGTAAGGAAGAGGTGCAGGTGCATGCCGTTCCCGGACTGCTGGTACATCGGCTTCGGCATGAAGGTGATGAACAGATCCTTGGAGCGCGCGAAGTTGAAAAGGGCGTACTTGGTCGAGACGACGGTGTCCGCGGTGGTGAGGAGATCCATGAAGTTGGTCTCGATCTCCTGCTGTCCCCGCTCCCCCGACTCGTGGTGGTGGTACTTCACGCTGATGCCGAAGCGCTTGAGCAGCGCGCAGGCCTCGTCGCGGAAGTCGTCGTAGACGTCGAACGGGTTCGCCGCATGATACGCGCTCTTGAAGAACTCCTCCGCGTGCTCGACTTCGTAGAAGGAGGACGAGGTGCGGGTGTCGAACCGCACCTTGGAGAAGACGTAGAACTCGAACTCCGGCCCCCACCAGGACCTGTCCGCGCCGATGGTCTGCTTCAGCACCGCCTCGGCCTTCCGGGCCAGCGCCCGGCCGTCCTGGGAGAACGGGGTCCTGCGCTCGTCGGTCAGGAAGATGTCGGCAAAGAAGCTCAGCGTCGGCGCGGCCCGGAACGGATCGATCACAGCGGTGCCCAGATCCGGCAGAAGGACCATGTCGCTGTTTTCCACCTTGCGGAACCCGTAGCTCGAGCCGTCGAAGCCGACCCCCTCCCGGACCACCTTCTCGAGGACGCCGGCCCGGACCGGAAGGGAGATATGGTGAAGGTAACCGGTGAGATCGATGCACTTGAGGTCGATCAGCTCGATCTTCTGTCTTCGGATGATCCCGTTGCACTGGCTCAGCAGACGTTGATTCATGGCGTTCTCCGGAAATCGGCCGGTCCGGCCGGCCTTCTTCTCCGCGCGATGCCGCCGCGCGACCGCAGGCGACCCCCGTCCCGCGCGCCGCGCACCGCACCCGGCGGCAGGGCGATCGTCTCACGGCGACGGGCGCGCCTCAGCCTCGCGGCAGCTCGGTTGTCGAATGCGTCACCTTCAACCCGCGCCGGGCGTATTCGGCCAGGAAGGCGTCCACCAGGCCGGGCACCCGGGAGAGGAGCTCCGGCGGGTGAACGCCCGGCTCACGATAGGCGCCGCGCAGGAGCAGCACCGCCATGCTGGTGGCGGCGTACCCGGTCGTCCGCGGCATGGAGCGCAGCTTCGTCACCGGGTCGTAGCGGTCGAACAGATCCCAGGTGTGCCGCACGCGCCTGCCGTCCCGGGTGCCTTCCGCGAGCACGCGCATCACCGTGAGGTCCGCCTCCTCCTCCTCGAAGGTCCACTTCGGGAAAAGCAGCTGGGAAGTGACGTCCAGCGGGCGGACCGTCACGCCGCCGACCGCGACGGGATCCTTCGAGAAGTAGCCGGCGTGCCGCAACACCCGCATCAGCTCGATGTGGCCCGGGTAGCGCAGCGTCTTCTCCTTCATCTGCGGCACCTTGAGGGTGTAGGCCAGGGAGCGCAGGCCGTCGGTGTTGAAGGCCTCCAGCGTGCCCACCGGCGGGAAGTCGATCAGCTCCGGCTCGGAAAGCGCCTCCTTCACAACCAGCCGGGAGTGCTCCACCATGCGGGCCGGGCGGATGTACTCCTCCAGGACGTCGCCGGGGGCGAAGCCTGCCTTGTACTGGAAAGGCCAGCGTCTCTCGGCGGGAAGGCCGCCCACGTAGATCTCCAGCCGCTCGCACGCGTCGAGCAGCTCGACGGCCCGGCCGCAGAGCAGGTTGCTCACGCCCGGTGCGACCCCGCAGTCGATCACGGCGCACACGCCCCGCTCTCTGGCCATGGGATCCAGCTCCCACGCGTCTTCGGCCATGAAGCTGACGTCCACATACGTCTTGCCCGCCGAAAGGACCGTGCGCAGCGTCTGGAGCCCGAGAGAGCTGGGCAGCGCCCCCAGCACCAGGTCGGCGCCGGCGACCGCCTTCGTCACCGCATCGGGCGCGGACAGATCCGCCTGCACCACACGGACCCCTCCCATTGCGCCCGCCCGCCGTACCGCCTCGGCCCGCGACTCGACCACCGTGACGCGAAACCCCTCTCGCGCCATATCGGCGGCGATCGCCGCGCCCACCATGCCTGCCCCGAGCACCACCACGTGCTGAGTCATCGCCTCTCCAGTCGCAGGGCGGTCCTTCCCGCCAGGATGTCCCTTCTCCCAACAGGGCCGGCCCTCGAACGGGCTGTTGCGCCGGTCCCGTCCCGCCGGTGTCATCGGGCGGGCAGCCCCTCCTTTGCGCCGAACAACTCCAGGGCGGCCGTCACGAGCGCCTCCGGGTTCGCCGCTCCCACCGACATCATGAGGATCGGGACCCCCGCCCTGGAGTAAAGGCTGAAGTCCTCCGCCGCCATGAGCGTCACCCCCGGGCGCACCCGCGCGTCGCCCAGGCCCGAGCGCAGCGCCGGCTCGACGAGCCCGGCGAGTCCGGCGAGCCCGGCGTCGTTCACGGTCGGCGGGAGGCTCTCCGAGATCCGGATCGGGCAATCATAGGCGGCCTCCTTGGGCCTTCACCCGATCCTGCCTCGGTGGCCTGTCGGTGGACGGGCGGATGGGAGGAATGGGCCCTCTGGGTGCGGCCGGCCGGTCCCCTCCTCTCGACGGGACGGGAACTCGAGACGGCGGCCGCCCTATTCTCGTCTTATCCAGCCGGGAGATTCAAGCGCCTGGGGACCGGCGGCGCCCGGAACAAACCCGCCGGACGGGACGGGGGCCGTCGTTCCCGGTAGGATCCGGGCCGGAATCGTCCTATGATGCCGCGTCATCGCTTCTCAAGAGAACCCGGAGAACCCGCCATGTCCATCCCCCGAGCCCTGCCCCTGATCGCCGCGCTCTCCCTCCTGACCGCTTCCTCCTCCCTCCCGGCCGAGAGGCCGGCGGATGCCGCCCCCGCCGCCGGGGGGACCGACTGGACGACCCCGGCGGAGGCGAGCGGCTACCGGAAGACGCCCCGTTACGACGAGACGATGGAGTACCTGCGGCGGATGGCGAGGGCGGCGCCGAAGCAACTCCATCTGGAGACGTTCGGGAGGACGGGCGAGGGGCGGGACCTGGTGGCGGCGGTGGCGTCGAAGGACGGGGTGTTCGACCCGGAAAAGATCCACGCCGCCGGGCGCGTGGTGGTCCTGATCCAGAACGCCATCCACGCCGGGGAGATGGACGGGAAGGACTCCTGCCTGGCCCTGCTGCGGGACATGCTGATCACCCGGGAGAAGGCCGCGCTGCTGGAGCGGGCGGTGGCGGTGATCATCCCCATCTACAACGCCGACGGCCACGAGCGGTTCGGTCCCTACAACCGGATCAACCAGAACGGGCCCGAAGAGATGGGGTGGCGCACGCAGGCGCTCAATTTGAACCTGAACCGCGACTACATGAAGGCCGACGCGCCGGAGACCCGGGCCTTCCTGAAGCTCTGGAACCGCTGGCGGCCCGACTTCTTCGTGGACGACCACGTCACCGACGGAGCCGATTTCGTCTACGACGTCACCTATGCCTTCGAGGCGGGGCCGGGGGTCTTCCCGCCCATCGCCGACTGGCAGCGCAGCGCAGTGGGGCCCTACCTGGAGAAGTCCGTGGCCCTCTCCGGCCACGCCATCTCCCCCTTCATCGCCCTGAAGGACGACACCGACCCGGCCAGGGGCCTGGCGAGCTGGCCCTCCACTCCCCGCTTCGCCACCGGCTACGCAGCACTCCGGAACCGGCCGGCGCTGCTGGTGGAGATGCACATGCTCAAGGACTACAGGACGCGGGTGACCGGGAACTACGAGACGCTCCGGGCGCTGCTGGAGGTGATCAACCGGGACGCCGACCGGCTGGTGAAGATGAACCGCGACGCCGACGAGGCGACCGTGGCCGCCGGCCGCAGGGCCGATCCCGCCGCCCGCTTCCCGATCCGGACGGAGGTGGGGGAGGAAACGGAGAAGATCCTGTACCGGGGTCTGCGATACCGCCGGACCCCCAGCGAGATCTCCGGGGCGATGCGGATTGAGTTTCTGCCCGAGCCGCTGGAGATGGAGATCCCCAGGCCGACCACGCTCAAGGTCTCCCGGGCGGTGGCCCCGCCCCTCGCCTATCTGGTGCCGGCCCCCTGGACATCCGTCCTGGAGGTGCTGGAGGCCCACGGCTTGAGGACGCGCAGGCTCGACGCGGGCTGGGAGGGGGAAGTGGAGACCTACCGCTGCGAGGGGATGAAGTGGCTGGACCATCCTTACGAAGGGCGGCAGGTCCTCTTCTCCCCCTTCGAGAGCCGGACCGGCGGTTCCCAGGGGGTCTGCACGCCGGTGAAGGAGAGGATGGCCTTCCCCCCCGGCTCCGTCCTCGTGCCCCTCGATCAGCCGGCGGCGAAGGTGGCCATCCACTTCCTGGAGCCGGAGGCCCCCGATTCGGCCGTGTCGTGGGGTTTCTTCAACGCCATCTTCGAGCAGAAGGAATACGGGGAGGACTATGTCCTTGAGAATCTGGCCCGGGAGATGCTGGCGAAGGACCCGAAGCTGAAGGAGGAGTTCGACAGGAAGCTCGCGGAGGACAGCAAGTTCGCGGAGAGCCCCGAGGAGAGGCTCTCCTTCTTCTACCGCCGCTCCCCTTGGTGGGATCCCCGGCTGGGACTCTATCCCGTCGGCAGGCTGAACAGCCTCGACGGCATCCCGGCAGGCTCCGGACGATAACCGCCCGGGGTCCCGCCTCCGGAGCCTTCTCTCCGGCACGGCGGCACCGGCCGGTGCGCAGGCTCCTCTTTGCGGGGCCCGCGGGCCGCAAGACCCATTCCCGGCCCGCTCAGCCCTTCCGCGCCATCGCCTCCTTGAGCCGCGCCGGCGCCATGGGAAGCTGGCGCATCCGCACTCCCGCCGCATCGTGGATGGCGTTGGCGACCACCGCCCCCATGCAGACGATGGGGGGCTCACCGCCGCCCGAAGCCGGCACGTCCGGAGCGTCGATCAGGACGGTCTCGATTTCCGGGACCCAGGAGAAGCGGGGGATCTCGTAGGTGTCGAAGTTCCTCTCCAGGATCTCGCCGCCCCGGAAGCGGACCTCCTCGGTGAGGGCGTAGCCCAGGCCCATGGTGATGCTGCCTTCCATCTGCTGCCGGGCCCCCTCCGGGTTGACGACGACCCCCATGTCCTGGGCGCACACCACCCGCTTCACCCGGACCCGCCCGCTGTCCCGGTCCACCGCCGCTTCCGCCATGGTCGCCACGTAGGTGCCCAGGTAGATGGCGCAGGCCACCCCCACGCCGCGCCCGCTCGGCGCCGGCTGCGGCTTCCAGCCGAACTTCTCCGCCGCCGCCGAGAGAACCCGCCGCATCCTCGGATCCGTCAGGTGGCTCAACCGGAACTCCACCGGGTCGGCGCCGGCCCTCGACGCCATGAGGTCGATGTGTGATTCCCTCGCGAAGGTGTTGGTGTTGACCGAGGGGGCGCGCCAGGGCCCGACACCGAAGGGGTGCAGCCCCGTCTGCTCGCCGTGCCAGCCGCCGTGGGAGACGGTGCGCTGGTGGGCGACGTCGTAGAACTGCTTCGCCTCCCGGTCGCCGGCGCCGATGACGTCGAAGTCCCAGAAAGCCACCCGCCCCACTCCCGTGAGGCCTGACCGGATCCTCACGACCGCCGCGGGCCGGAACGTGTCGTGGAAGAACTCCTCCGCCCGGTCCCACACCACCTGCACGCTCCCTCCCGCGATCCGCGCCAGCCGGGCCGCTTCCACCGCCTGCAAACCGCCCGTCTTCCCGCCGAAGCCCGCGCCGACGTAGGGCGTGATGACCCGGACCTTCTCCGGCGGAAGCCCGAGCGCCTCGGCCACCTGCCCCCTCACGATGAACGGCGCCTGGGTGGATGCCCAGACCGTCACCCTGCCATCCTCCATCTTCGCCACCGCCGAGTGGGTCTCCAGGGTGGCGTGGGCGACGTAGCTGTTCAGGTAGGTCTCGTCGAACCGGAGCGTGGCGAGCTTCTCCCCTTCCCCCAGGCTCCCGCTCTCGTGGACCACCTCCCCCGCCGGCGCGGCCCTGACCAGGTGGTCGAAGATGCTCCTGTCGTCCACGGTCGCCGCGGGACGGTCGAACTGCGCCCGGATCAGGCCGAGCGCCTTCTCCGCCAGGTCGGGGCGCTCATGCAGAACCGCCACCAGGTCCCCGTCCCGCACCACCCGGGCCCCCTCGAATCTCTCGGCCGCCGAGGTGTCCAGGCTCGTCAGCTTCGCCCCGTGAACGGGGGGCCTGAGGACCTTCCCGTGGAGCATGCCCGGAAATGCGAAATCCCCGGCATATTTCGCCTGGCCAGTCACCTTCTCCAGGGCGTCCCGCCTCGGGGCCGACTGCCCGATCACGGTGAAGGCCGGCGCCGGCTTCACGGCCGGGGGCTTCTCCAGGTGACGCTCGATCCGCTTTCCCCGTGTGAGCTGCGCGTAGGTCACGCGCCTGGTCCGGTCGGCCGTGTCGGTGATGACGCCGCCCTTCGCCTCCAGCCGGCCGACAGGTGCCTTGAGGCGCTCGGCGGCCATCGCGAGCAGGACGGCCCTCGCCTCGGCCGCGGCGGAGCGCAGGACGGGGCCGAACATCCGGATGCTGAGCGACCCGAAGGTCCCCATGTCCCACGGGCAGAGTTCGGTGTCGCCCATGACCATGTCCACCGACTCCAGCGGCACGTCCAGGTCCTCGGCGAGGAGCTGCGCCAGCGAGGTCTTCGTCCCCTGTCCCAGCTCCACCTTGCCCACGAAGCAGGTGACGCGGCCGTCCTCGCCGATCCGGAGGTAGGCGTTGAAGTCGGTGGGATAGCCCTGGCGCCCCGGAGGCCGCGCCGGCTCCGGCTGCGCCAGGACCGGATCCGCCACGAAGAAGACGGTGAGCCCCATTCCCACCCGCCTGAAGAACTCGCGGCGGTCCAGCTCCGCCGGGCCTGTCCTGTCGCCCCGGTTCGCGGGGGCCTCATCTTCGTACTTCATCGGCCGCCCCCTTTCATCCCCCCGGCGGCCGCCTGCACAGCCCGGAGGATCCGGAGGTGCGAGCCGCAGCGGCACAGGTTGTCGTCCATCTGCCGGACGATCTCGGCGGGCGAGGGGCGGGGCGTCTTGAGGAGCATCGCGGTGGCGTTCAGGATCATGCCGGAGGTGCAGAACCCGCACTGGTATGCCCGCTCCCGGACGAATGCCTCCTGCAGCGGATGCAGCTTTCCGTCCTTCTCAAGGCCCTCGATGGTGAGGATCTTCTTTCCGGCGACTTCCTTGACCTGAGTGGCGCAGGAGCGGACGGCCTCGCCGTCCACGACCACCGTGCACGCGCCGCAGATCCCCGCGCCGCAGCCGAACTTGGTGCCGGTCAGGCCCAGGTCGCTGCGCAGGACCCACAGAAGCGCGCGCTCGTCGTCCACCGCCAGGCTTTTCGGCTTCCCGTTGAGCGTGAAGGACACCGTTCGTCTCATCAGGATCTCCTGGAGAAAGGGATCCATTCGGGGGTCCCGGGCGGGAGCTATTTCAACAGGTACTCCTTCATGAATTCCACCGTCGCGTAGAACTGGAAGTCCCGGTTCTTCTTCTTGGCGAAGCCGTGCCCTTCGTCCCGGGCCATCAGGTACCAGACGGGCGTGCCATTCTTGCGCACGGTGGCCACCATCTGCTCGGACTCGCTCGCCGGCACGCGCGGATCGTTCTTCCCCTGGATTACGAAGAGCGGCCTGGTGATGCTCTTCGCCCTGGCGGCCGGGGCGATCCCCTCCAGGAAGGCGCGCATCTTGGGGTCCCGCTCGTCTCCGTACTCCACGCGGCGCAGGTCTCTACGATACGGCGAGGTGTTCTCGAGGAATGTGACCAGGTTCGAAGGCCCGACCACGCTCGCCGCGCACCGGATCCGGTCGTTGCAGGTGGTGGCCACGGCCAGGGTCATGAACCCGCCGTAGCTGCCGCCGGTGACCATGACGCGGTCGGCGTCCAAATCCGGCCGCGCCTTGACCCAGTCCAGAAGCGCGCCGATGTCCTTGTAGGAGCCTTCCCGCAGGAACCCGTTGTCCAGCCTCTGGAAGCTCTTGCCGTAGCCGGTGGAGCCCCGCACGTTGGGGTAGATCACCGCCACCCCCAGCTCCTCGATGAAAAAGTTGTCGCGGCCGTTGAAGTCGGGACGATACTGCCCCTCCGGCCCGCCGTGGATGTCGATCACCACCGGCCGCCTGCCCGTGAACCGGGCGGGGGGCCTGCACAGGAAGCCGGAGATGGATCGCCCGTCCCAGCTCTTCCAGCGGATGAGCTCCGGCCGGCTGAAGGCGGCGGTGTTCAGGCCGCCGGTCTCGCTCGCGGGCCAGCGCTCGACCTTGCCGGTGGTGACGTCGACGGAGTAGGCGTCGTAGGGCTCCGCCGCGGAGGAGAAGCTGAAGCCCAGGTCACGATTGTTCCGGTGCCACTCCAGCCCTCCCACCAGCCCCACGGGGAGCCTGGGCGCCGTCCGCTCCTTGCCCGTCTTCGTGTCCAGGATGTGCAGGAGCCCCGGCCCGTCCTCGTTGACCGCGAAGGCCAGGAGCCTGCCGTCGCGGGACAGGGCGAACTCGTCGACGTCCCACTTGATGTCCGGCGTCAGCGGGGATTCCTTCTTCGTGGCGAGGTCCAGGTAGGCCAGGTGCTGGAATTCGGAGTCCCTGTCGCTGATCACATAGACGCCCTTGCCGTCGCTGCCGAAACTGCCGCCCGCATAGAAGACCGTGTCGGCGCCCCCCTTGGGGGTGAGCAGGACCTTCTCGCCGCTCCGGACGTCGGCCAGATAGAGATGGGTCTCCGAGGCCGAGATTTCGTTGCTGACCAGCAGCTTGCTTCCGTCGGGCGACCAGTCCTGCACGCCCCATCCGCCCCCTTCGAGCTGGAGCAGAAGGCGATCCCCGGCCGGATCGCCGGGATTCATCACCCAGATGTCCACGTCCTTGCCGTTGCGCCGGGTGGAGCCGAAGGCGATTCGGTCCCCCTGGTACGACCATGCCGGCCCGGTGTTGCGCGACTTGCCGTCGGTGAGCAGCCGGATTCCGCCGCCGCCCAGGTCATAGAGATAGATCTGGAAGAACTCCCCGCCCCCCGTGTCCTTGGAGAATATGAAAGTCTCCCCCCCTTCGGCCGGCTCCACCGCCCCCCCTCGGACCCTGTCGGGGAAGAAGGTGAGCTGGGTGCGCGCGCCTCCCGGGAACTTCACCCAGTGCAGCTGGTCGGTGTCGGCGAAGCGCGTGGTGATCAGCATCTCCCGCCGCGTCGGGTGCCACCCCTGGAAGGAGGCCGCCCGGAAATCGGAGTATCGGCCGACTTCGTCCGCCAGCGCTGCGGGGAGGGGCGGAACGCCTTCCACGAACAGGTTCTCGCCGGGGACGATGGTCTCGCCCCCTGTGAAGGCGAGCGAGGTCAGGAGAATGAGCGGGAGAAGAAAGGAGAGGCGGCGGGCGGTCTTCATGGCGGTGCTCCTGCGCAGGGGCCCGGTCCATGGACGGACCGGAAGGGCGCGCCCGATCCTGCCCTCCGGGAGCGCCGGTTCCGCCGGTTCGCCGGGAGGACCCCGGGACCGGCCGGAGGCATTCTCTTCCAGCAGGGGGCCGGGGTTCAAGCGGAGCGGGTCTTCTCCGCCTCCCCGGCGCCTGCGCGATTTCATTGTGGTAGCATTACGCTTCCATCAGCGCGGGCAGGGCCTGGAGGAGAGGCGGCGTGGGGACATCCATCAACTACGCGGAAGTCGGGTTCATCGCCGGATTGGAAGTGCACCAACAGCTCCTGACCCCGACCAAGATGTTCTGCCGCTGCCCCGCGGGGCTCTACACCGAGACTCACGACGGCAGCGTCCTGCGGCACATGCGCCCCACGCTGTCCGAGCTGGGCGAGTACGACGGCACCGCCCTGATGGAGTTCAAGACCAAGAAGAACATCATCTACCTGCTGCACAAGGAAAATGTCTGCACCTACGAGATGGACGACACCCCGCCTTTTCTGGTCAACCAGCAGGCGGTGGACATCGCCATCGAGCAGAGCCTGATGCTGGGGTGCGACATCGTCGACGAGGTCCACATCGCACGCAAGCAGTACCTGGACGGCTCGATCCCCACGGGCTTCCAGCGCACGGCCATCGTCGGGGTCAACGGCCGGCTCCCCTTCCGCGGGCGCGAAATCTCCATCACCCAGGTCAGCGTCGAGGAGGACTCCTGCCGGGAGGTGTCGGATGAGGGCCACCTCATCGTCTGGCGTACCGACCGCCTCGGCATGCCCCTGATCGAGACGGTGACCGGCCCCGACCTGCGCACTCCCGATGAAGTGGAGGAGGCGATTCTCCTCATCGGCCGGGTCTGCCGCTCCACGGGGCACGTGCGCGTGGGAATCGGGGCCTCGCGCCAGGACGTGAACGTTTCCGTGCGGGGCGGCCGCAGGGTCGAGATCA
>Ga0315288_10010538_pt1 | contig 11653 bp, 7 predicted proteins | sample YL17G11_20_MG_FD_203454 | JGI IMG/M metagenome (GOLD analysis project Ga0315288, IMG submission 203454) | Sediment microbial communities from Yellowstone Lake, YNP, Wyoming, USA - YL17G11_20 | ecosystem: Environmental > Aquatic > Freshwater > Lake > Sediment | place: USA: Wyoming | collected... | reverse complement strand
GCGCTCCCCGAGAGCCACAGCAAAGGAATGCCGCGACTGCCTCTCGCTGCTTTTCCGAAGCTGTCGGGAACCGGAGATTCAACAGCGGCACCTTGCTCGCCAGCCAGTGAAGGGACCGCGCAGGCGTTGAGTCTCTGGCGCTGGCAAGCTTCACCAGTATCGGAATGGCCTCAGCTCCGAAGTGATCAAGCGCCTCCCACGCCTCCGTCCGCTCGGCCGATGGCACAAACACGCCCACGGGTGCGTACGGAGGCTCGCTGCTGATTTGGTATCCGTCATCCGAGAATGCCGTGAGGTACTGAGAGAGGGCCTTGCCTTGATAGCTTGGTTGACGTGGACCAAGAATGAGAGCCAACACCACTGCGGACAGGATCAGGCTGACCACAATCCTTAGAGCTCGACCTCGTGGTTGAGGCTTCGCGCGATGGCTCACGATGCAGTCGAACTACTTGTTTACCAGGAAAGATTTCCCACTCAGGGAGCAACTGGCTGACAAACCGGGAACCATTCCTGGCTGTCTGGACATGCAGGGACGCTATGCCGGAGGACGAACGGAGTCAAAATGGAACTGGGAGCCAGGGAGGCGCGTGGGGCAAGTACCGCCTTGCCTTTCGACACTTGCCTTCCGAAAGGCTGGTGGGCAGCATGGCGGCGTGAACGGCAAGGAGCAACTGCTCCGACGAACTATGAAAGCTTCTCGACTTCTCCATTCCTATTTAGCGGGCCTGGTCCTGTTCAGCACGCTTCACTTGGCTTGTCAGGCGGCTTCGTTTGAACTGTTGATCACCGGGTCCCCGCCGGGACCCCAGAACCAGGATCCGGCCACCTGGCAGGGCGTTTTGCAGTACGCCGTTACCAACCTCGGAGCCACGCCGCTCCAAGAACCGGGCATCGACCGGACGAACGTGTCAGATCCAGCCGGCTTGGCGTTTCGTCGCAGCACCCATGAGGTGTTCGTGGGCAACCGACACGGGAATGTGGCTCCGTCGAGCATCTCGCGGTTCCTCTACGATTTCGAGCGACGGACGCTCCAACCGAATGGGACAATCACGAACAATGGCCTGTATGGCGTGCATCAACTGACGTTCCATCCAGTCAGCGGGGAGCTGTTCGCGGCGAACTTCAGCGGGGGTGTCTCCCGTTTCACTTTTGGTCCCAACGACGAAGCCCTGCCCAATGGTGTGATTGGCGACGGCACCTGCCGGGGCGTCCTGGTCTCGCCCAGCGGGAGGCGCCTCTATGTAACCACCGGCATAGGCAACAGCATCCGCCGATTCGACCTCGCGACCGGCCAGGAACTCCAGTCGGTCCAAACTCCCGGGAGCGCCGGAGGGGGTCTCCATTACCTGCGGGCTCACGAGGGGCTCCTTTACGTTGCCGCGCTCTACGATGACCGGGTGTACCGTTACCGAATCCTGCCGGACGACAATCTTGACCTGGTCGATTACTTGGAGATGAACGATCCGGTCACCGTCGCCTTCAGCCCGGATGGGGCCGAGATGTTCGTGAGCGGTCATCGAACCAGTTCCCTCATCTACCGCTTCCTGTATTCGAGCGCAACCGGCGGATGGCAGGAGGAAGCTCCGGTAGACGCTGGCCAGTCGCTGGGAGACGCCCTGCCCATTGCCGATGCGCCGTTTGTCGCTGCCACGGTGAGCGGAAACGGACTTACGCTGAGCTGGCCGCGCGCCGCTAGCAATTGGGTGGTGGAAAAAGCCGCGTCCATTGGCGGAAGTCCCCAATGGACGGTGTTGCCGCTCCAGGTCGAGGTCCATCAGGAAACCGTTTCTGCCGTAGTGCCCACTGAGGGAGCCGCGGGCTTCATCCGGCTAAGGCGGGGAGGAGCCAAGTCCGGAACTGCAAGACCCTGACCGCACAGGGAGTTGCAACGGTCAAACTCGGACGTTGGGCGCCGGATGTGTGAACGTGGAAGGGCGGCCTACGCGACCGGCTGCACGCTGGTCTGCTTGGTGGGGACGAGGCGCCGGCTCGGATAGCCGGAGACCTTCTCGCCGCGCTTCCGCAACGACTCAGCAACGTGGTACCGGAATTCCTCGGGCACGGTCTTGAGCGCGTCTTGCAGGGCCTTGAGCGAGGCCTTCCCCGGAATCCGCTGCAGCACACAGCGCGCGTCTTCGCGCAGCTCTGCATTTGATAACAGCGCCGCGACCGGCTTCACGGAGTCATCGCCGCCGATCTCGGAGAGCATCCACAACACCTCGCGGCGCTCCGGCACGGAGCTCGAGGTTTGGAGGACTGCAATGAACTCCTTCTCGACCGCCTTCGCCTTGGCCGCGGCGCCGGGTTTGCCCGCATCGTGGACAATCTTGTAGAGCGCCCGCTTGGCGGCGCGGATGGTTTCAGTTTCGGGATCGGCGAGCAGCGGGCACATCGCCTTGATGGCGGCGGGGCCGGATCGGGCGGCCGAGTCGATGCCAGCGGCACGCTGCTGGTCGTCTTTGCTTTTCAGGGCGGCTGCGAGTTCAGCGGGGGTCATGGTCGTGGAAAGGTTAGGGTTTGGATGCAGGGCTTAGAGGCAGTAGGGATAACGCTGGGGGCGGCTCATCATGCGGTGCGCCTGTTCATCGCCGACGATCTCCTGTTTCACGGGGTCCCACTGGAGTTTGCGCCCGAGGACCACGGAGAGGTTGCCCAGAACCGTCAGGAACGCCGTGGCCACGCCGGCCTCGATGTTCATCACGGTTTTCCGGCCGGTCTTGATGCCCTGGAACCAGTCTTCGTGATGGTCGAAGCTCGGGCTTTCGTGGACATCCACGCCGCCCGCGGGTTTCTTGAACTCGACGGCCTTCATCTCGGTGAACACCTGGCCGTCCCCGACCCAAACGACGAGCGTGTCTTTGTCGCCGTGATACACCGCGCCGTATTGTTCGCGGATGCCGAGGTTCTTGACCTTCTCGCGGTCGAAGTAGGGAACGGGTTCGCCCGGCTGGCTCCAGACCAGCGTCCAGTCCGGGTTCTTGAACTCGTAGGTAACGTCCATGGTCATCGCGCTATCCCACAAGCCTTTGGTTGGGAGCACGCCTTTGCCCTCGATCGAGACGGGACCGGTGTGGTCGGCGTTCATGATCCAGAGGGCGTTGCTCATGACGTGGGCGCCGCGGTCGCGGATCTGGCCGCCGCCGGATTCCATGACCCAACGGAACACGCCGTGGAGGTAGCGGGCATTGTAGGGCCGCCAGCGCATCGGTCCCAGCCACAGGTCCCAGTCGAGCTCCGGGGGCGGTTCGGAGTCCGGCACAGGGTTGGTGTCGGCCGGCGTCTCGTAATGCCAGCACGTAACCTTGCGCACCTTGCCGATCATGCCGTTGGCGATGTAGAGGTTCGCCTTGTAGCACTCGCGCTGGGAACGACCTTGGGAACCGACCTGGATGGCCACCTTGTTGCGCTGCCCGGCCGCCACCATCGCCTTGCCTTCCTCGATGGTGCAGCACGCGGGTTTCTCGACGTAGATGTGCTTGCCGCAATCGGCCGCATGAACGGTCTGCACAGGGTGCCAGTGATCCGGCGTGGCGATGATGACGGCGTCGATGTCCTTCCGCTCGATCAAATAGCGGTAATCGCGGTACGGCGTGGCGCCCTTGGCCTGTTTGGCGGCGTTGGCGAGGCGATTCTCGTCCACGTCGCACACGGCCGCGACCTTGACGTCCCCGCGCTCCTGGCGGGCGAGCGTGTAGCCCAGATGGCCGCCCCCCATGCCCCCGACGCCGATATGGCCGATGACGAGTCGGTCATTGGCGCCCGGTCTGCCGGCCGCGGCCAGCACGTTGGACGGGATGATCTGGGGCAGGCCAAGAGTGGCGCCGGCGGCCAGCACGGTGCCGGCGGATTTCAGGAACGTGCGGCGACTGTTCGGAAGAACGGGTTCGCCCATGGAGGAAGCCTTTCGTTGAGATGGTGTCACGAGGTTCACGAATCCACTGCTTATGTTGACGGTCCGGATGGTGCCCGGATTCAGGGGCGATGCAAGGAAATCCCGCGTCGCCGGTCTCTTGTGTCGCCGGTTTCTTGTCGCAAAAGCGGCGTGCGCTTCACTATAAGGTGAGTATCCGATTCTGAACCGAACGGAACACGAGATGGATGCGACAGACCAAGAGTGCGTTGAACGTTGTCGGAACGGTGAGCCGGACGACTTCCGGTTCCTGGTCGAGCGTTACCAGAAACCGTTGTTCGCCTAGACGGTTGACCGGCGTTCACCTGCAATGCCGGGTGCGGACCGCCCCCGCCGACAACTTCGCCCACATCGATCCACAAATGGACTTTGTGCCGGTCGAGCTGTGGAAGGAATTCAGTGCGCTGCCCAAGTGGCGCGTCGAGAAACCGGGGCGGGTGGCGGTCATGGATGGCCAATCCACCCTGCTGTATTTGCGCGCCGCGAACGCCGCCCTCAAGGTGCCGAAGCCCAGCGGAGCCGCTTTCGATACCTCCTGGTTGCACGAACTGGCAGATATCGACGGAACCTTGAGCGCCGAGGTACGCCTCGCGCAGTCGAAGGGCTCGACGCTGGAGTTGCGCCGCGAGACGGATGCCTCGGGCGCGACCAAGGCGATGGTCACCCTCGAAGCCAAGTCCGGTCTGCCGGATGGCGATTACCTGAAGAACGCCTTCTTCAACACCGCCGACACGCGCCGTGTTTATCGCTTTGACGAGCAGACCGGGCGGCTCGAGACGCTCCAGGTCTTCCTGCACGCGCCGGCCGGGGATGTCTTGGTGGTGGAGGTGGACCGTATCGAGTACAACCCATCGCTGGATGTTGGCCTCTTCCAGTTGGCCCTCCCGCAGAACGTGGGTTGGATCGAGGAGCCGAAAGCGGCACCGGACGACCCGCAATACGCGGCGATGACGGCGGAGCAGGCGGCGCGGGCATTCTTCGAGGCCTGCGCACGCGAGGATTGGAACGAGGTGGCGAAGTGTTGGCCGTTGCCGCTCGATGACCGGATCAAAGGCTTCTTGGGCGGCCTGAAAATCCTGAAGCTGGGCGACTCCTTCACGTCGGCGGCGAGCAACGCCCGATTCGTGCCCTACGAAATCCAGCTCAAGGATGGCGCCGTGAAGAAGCACAATCTTGCCTTGAAGCGGACTGGACAGACGGGGCGGTGGGTGGTTGACGGCGGACTGTAGCGGACCAAGTCCGGTCTCTCCTCAACTCGAACCACCGATTCGTCCATCCGAGGCCCCTGATCAAGGGGCCTCGGTCGTTTCTGCCAGCCGGTGCGAATTCCCCGATCGGTGCGGGTTCCCCTGCCCTGCTGACGGAACCTCCGCCGCCCAAGGAGCGATTTCCAGGTCACGGGAGTCTTCGGGCTTGCGAGGACGGCGCGGTATCCCTATGGATACGCGGCACGTTGCGCGGCGGAGACGGCAATGTCTGATCTGGCACTCAAGTTCGCGGTCATGTCCGGGGCAGTGATGCTGGCCACTGCCGGCGGCTATTGGTGTCGCCGGTTGGGCTACGTCCGCGAGAGGACGGGCGAGGCGATCATGACCTTCGTGGCCGTGTTCGGCTATCCGTCGGTCGGCTTCCTCAGTGTATGGGGGACGCGGCTGCATCCGAGCGATGCCGTTCTGCCGGTAATGGCGGCGGCCCACTCCGTGTTGATGCTGTTCGTGTCGTTGGCGATGGCGGGTCTGTTCACCCGGGATCGGCAGGAGAAAGGGCTGTTCGCCTTGGCAGGTGGCGTGGGCAACAACGGGTTCACCCTGGGCGCGTTCGTCCTTTACCTGCTCTATGGCGAACCGGGCATGGGATTGGCCAACATCTACATCCTGCTGTTCGTCCCCGTCGTGGTGTTGGTGATGTATCCGCTGGCGCGGCATCACGCCTCGGAACAAACCCGCGAGTCGGTCCTCTCGCTTCTCGCCCGGAGCGTGTTCGACTGGCGATCGGTGGGGCTCCCGGCGACGGCCTTGGCCATTGCGTTGTCGGCATGGAAGGTGCCCCGCCCTCCGCTGGTCAGCGCGTGGCACCTCGTGGACATTTTCGTTTACCTGGTCACGCCGCTGGCGTTCTTCGGGATTGGCCTACGACTGCATTTCTCGCGGGTGCTGCCCTTGTGGCGCCTGTTGCTGGGGCTGGCACTGGTCCGGTTCGGCGTATGTGCTGCGGTGGGCGCAGGGCTGGCGGCCTTGACGTGGCTGACGCCCTGGCCGATCCGCGACCTGCGCTGGAACGTCTATGTGATCCAGGCGTTCGTTCCCACTTCGGTCACGATGGTGGCCATCGCGAACATGTTCGGCCTCCACCCGCGCGAGGCGTCCGTCCTGTTCGTGGGGAACACGGCGATGTACCTGGTGCTGGTCCTGCCCGTGGTCCTCTGGTGGTTCGGATGAAGCGGCGCGAGCTCATTCCACCGACAGGCCGTCCAGCCACACGCTGAACGGATCGCCGCCCCAGGAATCCAACGACACACTGAGGGCTTCGATGCGATCGAGCGGCGCGGAACCGGTGACCGTGCGTTGCCAGGCATCGTCGCCAGCCAGGGGGATGTTGACGGGCATCCAAAGCCAGCGCGCCTCACTGAAAGGCGGGTCGTTCAGGAGATTGGCGTCTTGCGCGGGTTTGAATTCGATCTGCCCGCCGGGGGCCAGCAACCGCACCACCGGACCCGCGTTCTGCCAGCCGGGCACGTTGGGATTCTGCGCCTTGATCCAGAAGCTGATCTGCCGTTTGCCGGCGAGGTTCCAGCCGGCATCGCGGGAGGCTGGATAGACGGCCGTGGCGTAGGCGCCCGGATAGGGATCCGGCGTGAAGCGGAGGCAGTGACGACCCAGGATGGCCACGGGATCATTCTCGAACCGAACCCGCCCCTTGCTATCCCCATTTCCCTCAAGCTCGAACGCCCAGCGATCCGCCTGGCCTTCGGTGCCGAGCTCTTGCGCCACCGGCCGCACGACCAGCAGATCGCGCCAAGCCAGGCTGGCAAGCGCGCCGTTGTTCACCGTCAGCCCGAGGCGATGAAATCCAGGTTCGTCGAACACACGCTCCAGCGACGATTGGTCGCCCGCCCTTCCGCCGAGCCACCATTGGAAACCGAGGGGACGTCCGAGTGGATCGCGGCTGAGCGACCCGTCGAAGCGCGCGGTTTGGCCGGCTAACACGACCTCCGGCCCGAGGATCATCGCTGTGGGAGCGACACGCAGGGAGGTCTGGGAAGCCAACTCAGTCAGGTGGGACACGTTCGTGATGAAGTTCCCCTCCGGGTTGTTCGTGAAGACATTCGCCGCCAGCAGAATGGCGTCGCCCCAGCGGCCCCAGATCCCAAACCGGTTGCTCGCGATCTGATTCTGCTGGACGACCCAGTGCTCCGTGCGCCACTTGCGGTCTTGGCTTTCCACGTCGCCGCGGAACGCGATCCCCGCGCCGTTGTTGTGATGAAGGTGGTTTCCTTCGATCACCGTGTGGCTGGAGGGACCGCCGACAATCACGATGCCGCCGTGACCGAAGCCGGCCTCGGGGGCGTTGTGATAACCGTTGGTCAGCCCGTTGAACGCGGCTTCGTTGCCGATGAGCACGGTCTGATCGCTGCCACCGAGCCAGAAGCCGTAGCTGCCGTGGTTGGCTTTGTTCCGAATGAAGGTGTTGCCGGGACTCCATGACTCCACGCAATTGTTGTTCGCGTAGGAGGTGTCGTTTTCGACAAAGACATTGCCGCGGGACACCCAGCGGTTGAGCGGGCGGATAAAGATCCCGTCGCCGCCGTGCGTGATGTTGTTGCGGTGCCAGGTGTTGTCGTCCGAGCCGGTTTCGATCAGCACACACGTCGAGTCCCGCGCGTGCACCTCCCCGGCGGCGCGGTCGATCCGGATGCCGTGCGAGAGGTTGTTCTCGAGGAAATGATTGCGCGAGGATTTCCACAACTTGGCGCACGTGTTCGAGGATTCCGAGAAATCGTTGTCGGCCACCAGGTTGTCGTCCGAGTCGAGCAAGTGGATCCCGTCCCAGACCCGGTTGGCGCGATTGTTCCGCAGGACGCAATGCCGCGCGTGGTCGAGGAGCACGCCGCCACGCGCCGGCAGCTCACCCCAACCGTGCTTCGGATTGTGGTAGTTGTCAGAGAAGTCACAGTCAGTGACCAACACTGCTTCCGCCCGCCGGATGACGAGCCCAGTGGCAAACCCGCGGACCTTGAGGTTTTTCACCGTCACGCCGGTCGCGCCCTCGATGAGGACGCCGATACCAGCGGACTCGAGTGATTTGACGTCACCAACGCGTCCGGGGCCGACGAGCGTTGTCCCGTTGCCGTCGAGAATCACGTGACTGGCGCGGACGACGATCCGGGAGGGTATCTCGGCTCCCTTTTCCAGGACGAGATCGTTGGTGACAACCAGCTCGCCCGGCGCGGCGTCCGCAAGACCGGCCACCACGGACGCCAACAGCACACTGCCGACGAACAGTGATACCGCGATCCGCAGGCAAGTGGGTTGGCTCATGGAGAATGAGCAAGTGACAGTGGAGTCGTGCGGAGCTTCCACGCCAGGACAGGCGCGTCCACGGAAACTGAACCGTAGCCGCCGACGTGAGTCGGCGCTGATCTCTTTTCCGCCGAACGAAGGATGCGCGGACTCACGTCCGCGGCTACCGGTAGGTTCATAGAGCAGTTCAGGCTGTCGGCCATTGGCGTTTCAAGTAATCCCGCGCCTGGGCGAGAGCGGCCGACATCGCGTCCGGCTCCGGGTGACCGTGCATGAACGGGTTCACGTACCAGCGGTAGTTGATCTTCGCCAGCGCCGCCAGCCACGGCTTGAAATCGGTCGGGCCATGACCCGGGAGCTGCCCCAGTCCGGCCTGGTTCTGCCAGGCATAAAAGAAGAAGAGCTGCGGGCCGCAGATCTTGATCGCCTCCTCGACTGATGCGCCGATGGCCTGGAGATGGTAAGGCGCAAGTGCGACGCCGAGGCGCGGCGACCGGTTCAGGTCCACGAACGTCTTGAACGAGTCCAGCGAATCGAGCAGCGCATTGCCGTGGTTCTCGATGGCCAGATACGAGTTGTGCTTCCCGGCGAGCTCGACCAGCGGCTTCAGGCTCTCGAGGAACTGCTTCATCCGGCCGCTGAGCTCTTCCGGCTGGCACGGCCCGGCGCTGCCCTGAATCGCGACGCCTCCGCCCGCCTTGCCTAGCAGCTCGGCGTATTTCGCGTAACCCCCGACGTAGGTCGAGAAGGCGTAGAGTTTGAGTTTGTGTTTGGCCAGGAGCTCCGTGAGCCCGTCGGCGCCCAATCGGTTCAAGGCATCGTCAAGGTGCGGGCAGTTCTCGTAGGCGCACCAGATATCGACCGCCTCGAAGCCGAGCGCCGCAATCCGCGAACACGCCTGCTCGATGGGGAGCGACAGGAACTGGATGGTGGAGGTGGACAGGCGCATCCGCCACGGCTTTTCGGCGACCGCGCTTTCAGCAGCGACTGCGAGGCGCGAGGAAAGCACGGTGGCGGCGGCCAGCGCGGTGCCGGCCGACTTGACAAAGGTGCGCCGGGTCGTGGGGTGGATCGGGTCAGCCATGAGTGTTGTCTTTCTATGGGGGTGGCAGGAGGAAGTTTATGGATTCGCGGTTCGTGCTGACGAAGTCTGATAGTGCTCCGGTTGAAATCGGCTGCAAGGAAATCCGGGCGGCCTCAACCCCAGCCCTGCAAGCCGGACCTCACGAAGTTCGCCAGCGCGACGTCCCCCGTCACCCGGAGGTGCTCATACACCGGATCTACCGGCCAGCCGCGTGCGGGTGGCCCGGCGGGCGGCGGCGAGTGCCTTGAATTCAAACGGCGCCTGCACCGAGGACACGCCCAGGATGTGAGCCAGCGTGGCGCGCAGGGTCGCCGCGTCGTCATCAAAGTCGCCATGCCGACGCGATTCGGAGTGATTCGGCGAGCCGTCCGGCGCGGTGTTCGGCGAGCGGATCCACGTGGCCGACGGCAATCCCAAGATCGGCACCGTGTCCGGGTCGTCGCTGCGAATGTCATTGGTGCGGACCTGGAAGTCGGCATCGCTCAGAATGGAGTTCTCCAGGCCCAGCAAAGGGGTGCCCTTGGCCCAGAGGAGACCGGACTTTTCTTCGAACGCGTTGGAGACGAGGTAGAGCAGCGATTTATGGTAGATGTGCGCGCAATGATCGTCTTGCTCGGCGGCGTCCTTGAGCGTGAACAGCGCGAAACTCCTCACGCCGCCCGCGCGCAGGACCGGCAGGTAGGCGTCTTTGAACAACTGCATCGTGCAGGCGGGCGCCCAGAGCGTGAGCGTGGCCACGTTGAGTCCCTGGCCTTGCTCGCCTTTGAGCGAGCCGGTCTTGATGGCGCCGCGCGTGGCCAGCTTCTGCACCACTGGTGCCATGAAGATGCTGCCGGCGCTGTGTCCGGCCACGTGGATTTCCAGTGACGGATCCCGCGTGGCGAGTTGGGCGATGTGCTCCAGTGCCAGCCGGGCGCCGCCGGTCTGGCTCGTGGTGGCCAGGAGGGCGTTTTCTTTCATCTCTCTCCACTCGGCCTTGCCGGCGAGCGGACGGGCCAGCACTTCGAGGGTGTCGTCGAGGCGGTCGAGCATGAAGTCTTTTGCGGCGTCCAGGAATCCTTCGGGACGGCGGCGGCGGAGCAGGTCCTGCAACACGTTGGTGAGCGTCGTCCAAAAATCAGTCTTCCAGATGAAGGCCAGAGGATAGACCTGCGCCTCCAGGAGCGGCTTGCGGTAATCGGCCACGCGCTGGATGGCGTCGGCCTCGCTCACCAGGCCGCCGTGGGCGTAGAGGAGCAACCGCTTCTTTGGCCAGCCCTTTGTGACGCGCGGAAAATCCTCGGTGAAGATCGTGCGCACGTCCGCCGCCGTCGTGCCAAACGTGCCACCGGGGCGAAGCTGCCCGTCGTTGCCGAGGCTGATGAGGTGCGGACGCAATTCGGAGAACACGTACTCGGACTGGCCGCTGACGCTGACGACCGCGCGTCGCTTCGCCCGGTCGGCTTCGTGCAGCACGGGTGCGCCCAAGCGCGCCACCCAGACATCGGTGCCGTTGGCCAGCCAGTCGTCGTAGGTGACGAGCGCAAAACCGCCGCAGCCCCAGGTGTCGCCCCACGAGTTCTGGATCCAGAAACCGCGCTCGTCATAGCCGACCATGGCGAAAGCGTGGGCGCCCAGGGGTTCGTTGGTGAACGGAATCACGCCCTGGACATCGATCTGCCCCCAGCCGGCATGGACGTTGGCGGTGACGTAGAGAACGCCCACCTCCGAAATCGCGCTGTGCATCGCAACCAGATCGAGATGATTGACACGGAAGTAAGCACCCAGCGGACGTCGGCCCGCATCGACCGCACGCTCGTCGGTCAAGCGATTGTCGTGGTCATCGACGCGAGAGGGCCAGACAGCCTGTGCGCAGACGCCGTGTTTGTGCCAGCCCTTCATGGCGCCGCGGGCGCTGGAGCCGGAGTAAGCTTCGCCCGCCCATTCGTCGTAGCGCCGGGCCATCTCATAGAACATGCGCGGGCTGATGGGCGTGGAGTCCGGCACCACCTTGCGTCGGCGCAAGAGGAAGTGCGCCACGGCGGCCAGCCCAAAGCCGGTGCAAGCGCCTTCCTTGCCCTGGTCCAGAATGGGCACCTTGCCTGGCCGGTAGCAGCCGAGGTAGGTCTGGAGCGGAATGCGCAAGGGCACTTCGACCAA
>Ga0315288_10010537_pt1 | contig 11654 bp, 15 predicted proteins | sample YL17G11_20_MG_FD_203454 | JGI IMG/M metagenome (GOLD analysis project Ga0315288, IMG submission 203454) | Sediment microbial communities from Yellowstone Lake, YNP, Wyoming, USA - YL17G11_20 | ecosystem: Environmental > Aquatic > Freshwater > Lake > Sediment | place: USA: Wyoming | collected... | reverse complement strand
CGAGTGGGGTTGGACTGCTTTGATTATCCTAAATATTATGAGGACGGAGAAGGCTCTGCCGAAGAAGAACAGCCACATGAAAGAAGAAGGTCATTATATAACGGCAATATTATTGATGTAGATTTTGAAAACAACATATATCAGAACCAGATTACCGACAGCATAGACGGCATTAATCTAGATCTTAATCTTTTTGAACGATATTTAAAGGAAAAAAACAAGACATATAAGCTTAATCGAAGAAAAAACAAGAAAATACGCACCAGAGGGTTGAGTCTGCTTTCAGTTTTTCGCCTCATGAGATCTGGATACACCAACCGGGAAATAGCAAAAAAATACGGAGTATCCGACATGTGGGTTACAACATTAAAACATGAAATTAAAGGCATGCTGAAAAAATTCGGTATCGTCTGGAATTATTATAGAGAACGACACGATAGATAGAATTCCGCGTCCCGGCTTGGCGAGGCGTGGCTCGGCAGTGCGGAGGCGTGGAGAGGCTAGGCTGGGCAAGGCAAGGTTTTTTTATTGAAGGACTTAAAAAATGAGATCTGAACAAGAAATTCGTAATATTCTTGCAGAATGTAAAAAAGTCTGTGATTTTGGGATGTCAAAAGGCCCGTGCCCGTTAAAAGCTGACGAAAAAAAAGACTGCATCAATGACTGTTCCTGGGACCTGTCGGCAAAGGAGATTCCTTCAGAAGACTTGGAGCGGGAAAAGAAGAATTGTTGCGAATTGTGGGATATGCGCCGAGGTTGTTGTGCCGAGTGTTCATTTCCTTCTGCTTTAGAGTGGGTACTCGGAGAAGACAGAAACGGTGCAGATAACGGTCAGGAAAGACTGATGGATGAATTACGCGGATGGGATGAGTTGAGTGACGAAGCGTGTCTGAATGACGAGCAGGTTAAATCTAAGGAAAATCATATTTAATTTTTTTCTCTTTATAGATAGTATAATAATATAATGGTCTCAACTGACATCATTGTTGTTTTATTTGGCGATCGAAAAGATTACGATCTGTTAATCAAATCGATTGAAGCACATTGTAAAGACTTTAATTTAATCACTATAGATAACAATGAAGTTAATCGTGGATTCACCAAAGCTGTAAATGAGGGAATAAAGGCAGGCTCTGCTCCACACATATGGCTATTGAATCAAGATGCCATAGTGCTCGAGGGAGCTCAGGAAGCTCTTTTAAATCGATTTAAAAATGACCCTAAAGTTGGTATTGTAGGATCAATGCAGATTGACTCGGAAAACCCCGATCTTATACGACATGGGGGAACAACCAGAGCGTTCCCGGCAGGAGTCCACAAAAGTGGCTTGATTTCCATGGGTCATTGTAGGTTTCCAGAGAAACAAACTTGGGTAAATTATGCTTCGGTAATGATTAGCCGGGAAATGACTCAGAAAATAGGCCTGCTTGATGAAAACCTATTTTTGGTATATTCAGACAGCGATTATTGTTATGTGGCAAGATCCAAAGGGTATGATGTTTGGTATGAGCCTGGATCGAAAGTGATCCACAGACTTAACGCATCGAAGAATGTTTCCGAGTGGCACCAGAAGGACATGCAGGCATTCATGAAAAAATGGGGAATAACTTTTGTCTCGCAAAATCAGTTTACAAGTAGTCCGGAATTTGACAGGCTAAACAGGTTTCCTTGACCGAGGTCATCAGACCATGTTATATAATGATACGAAAAAGTGGTATTGGGAAATGAAAAACCATATTTGTCCTCCAATTACTGAGGGGCGAAAACATTTAGTTCCAAATGACGATCCTGTGACACGATTTATCGGTTTCAGATGTTCCGGGTGTAGTCAAGATTTTTTTATCACGCTTACGGCATTTAAAGAACGGGAATACATTAGAGACAATTTTTTTGATGGTTTTAATACTGTAAAGGGAAGACAAAAATTTGCAGAAATTCTAAATTCCGACAAGAATCCTGATTTCTTTTTTGAAAAAAGAACATTTAAAAAACCGAACCGTTACGAAATATTAAAATCACTTTCAACCTAAAAGGAGGTTTTCATGTATCCAAAAGCAACAATTCTCATTGATGGAAACGGCATTCATCTGGAGGGGGATGAAAAAAGCGACCAGTGCTTCAAGTTCGAGGAGCTGGCCAAAAAGCTCGGCAAAGTAACTTCTGTCGAGAAGAAAGAGCACACACCAGTTTTTCACGACGTCAACCAAAAAGTATAAAGAAAGGATAAGGATTTTATGTCAACAAAAATCAATGTTCAGTGCGAGATCAGGGACATGCGTATTCTGAAGGATACCTTGAATCAAATGGGTATCAACTTCACGGAACAGAATCAGGACGTTCTGGCAATTCAGAGAGCGTACATGCCCATCACGATCAACACGCGGACCGGTGACCTGTCTCACGACAGTGCTCACACGGGAGAAGTTAAAAACATCCGAATCCAGTATGCAGCCAATTTCTGCAGGGAACAGTGCATTCGGGAAGGAAACCAGATAAAAGAGGAAGTCGACGCTAACGGACATATCACTATTCAGATCCTTTAAACCGTTTTAAAGTCAAAAAACCGCTTCTGGGCGGAATTTTTGCGGGGAATGTCTTTCCGCAGTTATTCCGTCTAGGAAGATTTTGGCATAGATGAGGAAATTTCTATGTTGAGTCTGGAACAGTGTCTAAGGGCCAACAGGCCTTTGATGTTTGTCACCTGCGAGAGTGACGTAGAGGTGCTGAGATATCTTAACGATAATTTCAGCAAGAGCAATTTTTACGTCTACAGCACCACTTTCATGAAAGGGATAAAGTTAAAGGATCTCTTGGCCAAGAAGTTTCAGGATGCCGGTCAGGGAAAAACCGTTTCCACGTTTGACTTTCTGGACACTATTTATAATCGTGTCTTCAAGGAAGCCACAAACATATTCGATACATATATTTTTCTTGACTGCGACAGCTATATCAACGATCGTCAGGTCATCAGGAAAATCAAGGACATCGTGACCAGATATCAGTCCGATACGGAATATACCGTCAATATGATATTTCTTTCACAGACGGTTTGTGTTCCTTCGCTTCTGGAGCGCTTGAGCGAGGTCATATATTTTGATCTTCCGAATGAAGAACAGCTCAGGAAATTATCCGATCACATGGCCGAGGAAGATCAGTTGAATATTCCAAAGCCGCCTGATGAGGTGGTTCACAACCTGAAAGGTCTGACGCTCTTTGAGGTCGAGCAGGCCTATGTGCAAAGCTGGCAGATGTATCAGGACGTAAATCTTGATTTTATCCGAAATTTTAAAAAGTCTGCCATAGCTAAGACTGATTTGTTAAGCTTACTTGAATCCAACATCACGTTTGATGATATTGGCGGTATGGAAACTCTCAAAAAATGGATCACAAAAAGTTACGGCGGATGGACTGTTGAGGGCAGGAAATTTGGCTTGCCAATGTTAAAAGGACTGCTGATGGTTGGTCTGCCAGGATGCGGCAAAAGCTTGACGGCTAAAGCTTTGGGGAATATTTGGAAATTGCCAGTAATTTCATTTGATCCAGGAAAAGTTTTTTCAAGCCGTGTTGGGGAAAGCGAACACAATATTCGTCGTGTTCTGAAAATTGTAGAGAACATTGCTCCTTGCGTTTTAATGATCGATGAAATCGAGAAAGCTTTCGCAGGTTCTCATTCGTCAACCTTCTCCGACTCTGGAGTCACTGCTCGAGTCATAGGGTCTTTTTTGAACTGGATGCAGGATTCTACGGCACCGGTTTTTACGATTGCTACATCAAACAATATTCAATATCTTCCACCTGAAATGATCCAAAGATTTGATGAAAAGTTTTTTGTCAATCTTCCTCAGCATGAGGAGCGGATTGAGATTTTTAGGATCCATCTGAAGAAAGTTGAACGCAACCCGGAAAAATTTGATCTCGAAGCTTTGGCCAGGGAAAGTAAAGACTTATCTGGTCGAGAGATTGAGCAGACTTTACGGGAAGCCATGTATGATGCTTTCCATTCAAAATGTGAACTTGAAACTAGAATTATCCTTAACGTTCTTAGCAAGAAAACCAATTTACTGACCACAATGAGTGAACAGCTGCAGTATTTGCTGGAGTGGGTTGGTTGGAATGAGGATAAAAACGACGGTATCCGGGCCAGATTCGCCAGTGTTCCGGATAATTTAGATATGAAACGAGTAAAATCTGAGATAGAGTCGTTGTGTAAAAATATTGAGAAAAAGAAGCCTTTTGACGATTTTGATAAACCAACAGTTAAATGACGGCTTTGCTCTTTGAAATTGTTTTGGGGCACTTTTGGATATTTCACCTCCTTTTTCCCGTTATCCATAATCCGCCAACTCATTTCAAGAGCAAGCCGTTTTTAAAATTTTATGGACAAATTATTAAAACTTGATCTCTGTTGTGGCCCCACAAAACCAGAAGGATTCTTTGGGATAGACTGCATTGAGTTTCCTGGTGTAGATCTGGTTCATGATTTTAATGATGATCATTTTTATGTTCATCTTAATATGAGTCGGCGGCCAGAAAATAAAGGACCCAGACGAATAATACCTCTTGATGATAATACATGTGAGGTGATTCGTGCTCACGATGCCATTGAGCATATAGCCGATGGCTATATGCTCATGAAGGAAATCTGGAGGGTCGGTATTGACAATGCTTTAGTAGATATATTGGTTCCGTCTACAGATGGGCGCGGAGCCTTTCAAGACCAAACACATAAATCGTATTATAACCAAAATTCTTTTGGTTATTGGGTTAATGATGCGGCTTGGGTAGATTATTATCGGGGTTCGTGTCTTTTTAAATATGAAGAATTATATACCACATCGATGTCAAGCGATCAAGTTTGTCATGTGGTTTTTAAGGCTAGGATCGTTAAAAACGCGGAATGGTTGAAAAAGTATTCTGATAGGCAGATGTCTGTTCGGCAGCAGGGCTAAACCATTTTAAGGGTCAAAAATCTCTTTTAGGAGATTTTTTAAAGGGTTTAATGAGTAGATATGAGATTCTTCGTGGTATAGAAAAACCTGTAAAACCAGAAAGAGATAAAGAACCAGTTTGTGCTGGAATCACCGGTATTCCAGAATCAGTTTGGGCTGGAATCACTGGTATTTCAGAACCACAGAGCGTCCAGGACAATCGATATGCAGGATATACTGGATGTACAGGATATACAGGGTCTACTGGATATACAGGAACATATTATGGGATAGCTGGAATCACCGGTATTCCAGAGCCAGATGCTTCCAGCAGCATATCGGCGGCAGGATCTGGCTGGCTGTCAGGATCGTGGAGTGATGCTTCCAGTAATACAATTAATAATTCTTTTTATTACTATGGAGATTATAGAATGTTAGATTCTACTGTTGTCATGAACGAGACAGCAAAAAAAGACGAAATAATTTTTTCAGTGGGGGATAAAGAAGCTCTTCGCATATCTTCAGAAGGGTTTTTCGTAGAAAATCGCCAAGTAACTAGTGATAGTGAAATATACAATCATTTTAAGATCTGGCTTGAAGCTCAGACAAATTCCAATAACGGAAAATAATATGTCTTTTTTTACATTATGGGATCGCTGGTTATCTAATCTTGAACTAACCGCATGTTTGATTTTACGGCCAGTTTATAATACGGCCTGTGGTTTCTTTTCTTTTATAAAGAAGAAAAAATACTCACCCCCGCCACCTTCCCATAGTACTTTTGCGTCACTTCTTTTCCCAGCCGAGCCTCGGGCCGTAACCCCAAGTCTATCTGGGACTAAACATGACGCAAACGAGCCAATCCCTGTTAAAATTTCCGGAAACGCAAAAATAGTAATAAATAAAAAACGAAAAAACAGATATGACATTCTAAAAAAAGCGGTATGATGGAAGAAGACATAACAATAACCCTTCCTCATGGTTTACATGCCCGGCCATCCGCCTTAATAATAACAAAAATCAAAGATCTGAACATTGAAAGTGCAACGATAACAAAAGATTCGACAATAATTAATTTAAAGAGTATATTAAGTATGATGACGCTGGGGGCTTCTCAGGGAACCGTAATAAAAGTTAAAGCGGAAGGTCCCGATGCTGAAAAGGCCTTAAAAATAGTAAAAGATGTTCTTACTGGAAAAGAAGGATCATTCAGTTAAAGGAGAAAACAGAAAAAATGAGTTTGATGCTGCCGTCTGCAAAAGAACGTAAGGAAAGACTGACCGCTTATGAAAAGGACAGTTTTGTTTCAACAAACGTCAATCACGAAAAGGCGCGAATAGCCCATCACGTAGGCGGGGACAAAAGCCTGCATTCCAATATCGGGCAGGAGCTCGCTCTCTACGGCTTTTGTCTTTTAATCAAGGCTGAAAACGGAGCTATAGTCATAAATCCAGATTCATACAATTTAGAGCTCAAAGAAAAAAAGGATGATAGCGGTTTCGCATGGGTTCAGGAGCCTACGCCGAACAGTTCTCCAACTGTTTATTTTTGTTTTCATAACGATGTTTTATATCAATGGTGGAGTCGCTCAGATAACGTCGATGATGGTGTGTGGGTGAAAGTAAGAACAATTTAATTAAGTTTATTTTTTTATACGAACAGGATATTATAATTAGAGTAAAAATAATATAAGAGCCTTGTCTCAAGCTAAGGGTTTAGCCTGAGAGCGGCCTGCTGGTTCCACAAGTGATTTTGTTCTGTGCTATAGTTGAGTGATAACCTACCAGCGATCACTGCCTAAGTCAGAACCAGAATCAAAACCCGGAGGTTTTTCATGTCTCCTCAAGTATCTGTCGCGTCCCTTTTTGATTTTGACAAGGTTTCCTACGAGAAGGAAACCGATGTTCATCTGGATGTCGTTCTTACGGCACCAGAACGGTCTACAGTTAAAAGAATACCCTTACACTTAATTCTGGCCATTGATTGTTCAGGATCCATGTCCGGAGGAAAGCTGGACAGGGTAAAATCCACAGTTGAGCGTTTGGTTGACCATCTGACCGAAAATGACTCTCTTGGAGTTATCGGGTTCAGTGGTGAGGCCTGGGAGGTTTTAAAGGCTGTTCCGATGACCAAGGAAAACAAAAATTTGGCCAAGGACTGCGTTAAAAAGCTGTCCCATCACGATATGACCAATCTCAGTGGGGCCATTTCCATGGCAATAGAAAAAGCCGTGATTTCAGACCCAACCAAAACCAGTAGAATTATTCTTTTGACTGATGGTCTGCCGACCGCTGGTATCTGCAATAAAGAGGCTTTGATCCAGCTCGCAGCCAAAACAAATGAATCGGTTTCTATTTCCACATTTGGTTATGGCGACGATTTTGATGCGGAGCTCATGGCTTCTCTCTCGAAGATGGGCAGGGGAAACAATTTTTACATTAAGTCCGATGACGAGTGCAATAAGGCCTTTGCATTGGAGCTTGGTGGACTTTTGTCCATGTTCGGTCAGAATCTTAAACTGACGATTACTCCGTCAGGAAATATGGGTTTTAAAGAAATGCTCAGCGAATATAAATGTGAACAGAAAAATGGATATCGATTGCTTACAAAGAGTAAGATCGAAATCCAAATAGACGACATTTATGTTGGTGAGAAAAAACATGTTCTCCTGACATTGGAAATTCCCAAAGCCACGGAAGCGGTCTGTGCCAGGGCCACTCGCGTGTGTGATATTGCATTGTCGTATACCGATACTGAGACCAAAAAGCAGGAAACGGTGTCTGAAACGGCCAAGCTACATTATGTGACTGATAAGGTGGCCAGCGAACCCAATCCTGAAGTCCAAAGACAGCTGGTGCTGCTCGAAACTGTTCGACTTCAAAAGGAAGCAAAAGAAAAAGCAGATGCCGGACAGTTTAAAGAAGCTCAGACTATTCTTGCTGGAGCAGTTAATTACATTAATCTGAACGCTTCTTATGTACCTGATAGTGGTGTATATGCTTCAGCTCTTAATGAGATGAGTAGTGAGTTTTCAAATTCTGCCACATATAGATCTTTGGGTGTAAAGTCTGCTACGGCTTATGCCTGTTCTGTAGGGACATCCCGGGCAGGGTCTATGGGTGGATTAAGCTTTAGTAACACATCCACAACGGATCTTCAGAAAAATTTTATGAAGTCTTTTGAGCCCGTTGAGCTGGTGGTGAAAAAGGATCCTGATCCCGTGAAGTAAAAAAGTTTTTAAAAGGGAGGAACGGGATACTTTGAAAAGGTATCCCGTTTTTTTAATCATATGGGACGTTATGAAGTTTTAAAAAACAAAAATCAAGAAAAAAAGAAGTGCCCTCCGAGGGAGATTGACACAATTGTTCCTGCTAGTGAATTACGTATAATAACTCCAGGTGGTTATACCGTTTTTATTCCTCCAAGAGCAGTAACTCTGGATTGTTATGATTTGAGAATAAAAATTCCAGTCGAAGCAGCTAGAATTATTATGGCTGAATTAAATGATCTAAGGTTTGGAACAAATCACACAGGTCCAAGATAATGGGTCGCTATCAGATTTTAACAAAACGAATCAACATTAGGCCGATTGCCTATCGGTTTAAATCATCCGTCAGTATTAATACCGTCTGCAATTACATGAGAAGGTGCATTGCTGATAAGGTATCTTTTGATGCCAGTAACATTTCTACGGCAATTTTAGACCCCGCCTTGATTAAAATAAGCAAAGAATTTTCAGCGCCGTTAGTTACCGGTTCCGACGACACTGCCAGAATATTGTCAATTACTCACAACTCCAGAGTTTATTCGATAAAAAATCTTCCTCAGACAATGGAAGAAGTAATATGTTATTGGGACATCGAAACAAAACCAAAAAACGTCTTCATTATTTTAACGGTGATCAGAAAATGAACCCTATCAGAAATAGAATTGAAGAATTACAGATAAAAATAAAGGCCATTCAGGCCAGTTTGATAAAACCCGTCGATGATGAATATAAAAAACTTGTCGCGGAACTTATGAAATTACGGAGACAGCAGACTCGGCAAGGAAAAAAGAGTAATAAAGAGGAGAAAAAGTAAACTACCACGGGCACAAGGCCCGTGGCTTTAAACCAGAGTCCCCGAGCAGGTAGTGCTATGCAAAACCATCTCAAGTGCATGACCCGATTTTTTAAGGCTGTTTACAGAGCCCATCCTGCGAAAGCCTTGCTCCCGCAGGATATATCGATTCCTGATGTTCTCGGACGCCGTCAGGTCCGCATCTCCCCTGTGGCCGCAGGCCACACATCGGAATTGCAAACCAGAACGATTCTCCCTTGCAATATGCCCGCATTTTGGACACCCCTGAGAGGTATAAGCCGGATCCACAATCTCCGTCCCAATACCCTTCTCGGCAAGCTTGTAGCCTGCCTTGAACTGCAAGGACGCATAGGGCCACCTGCAAACTTTCTCTCTGAGATCCTGGCCCTTTTTAAGAGAGGCCTCTCGGACATTGCTGAGGTCTTCGAACACGACCACCCGAGCACCGACTTGTTCAGAGTACTGAGTCAAGGCCTTGGAGGCAACATGCAGAAGATGTTCCGTAATGGCCCTTTCGCGGTGTGCCAATCGCTGCAAAAGGCGATTGGCCGACCGGGTACCTACGGCTTGAATTTGAGCTCTTCGAAGTCTGATACATTTTCTCAGGTGATTAAGTTCTCCACCGGAAAAGAAAAAAGTTTTATTGGAGGAGTTCGAGGCGACAAGCATTCGCTTGATGCCGGAATCCACTCCTACAATGCAGCCTGTTTCTTTTGGTTCCGGGACTTCTTTTTCATAACAAAGGATCAAATAAAGTTTTTCATTGACCTGTTTAAGTTTCGAGTCCTTCCAGCAGTTTTGAGGAATATACGGATGGTGCATGGAAATGCGCTCACCCCAAAGGGTAACGCCTTTTCCGGATTTATTGAAGTCCCGTTTCCAGACCAGAGGAAGAGTGGCATTTTTAAAAACAGCCAGTTTCCATCTTTTATTGGACTTGGCAGTCTGATAAGTGGCTGTAATATGCTTGCAGATGCTGCAGGCAAGCTGACTGGGCAGGCTAAATTTTTCTCTGAGCGTTGGGTAGTAGGCTTTGGCAAGTCGATTGGCATTCATTTCTTTGGAGTTGAAAGCGATAGGGCTGAGCCAATTCAGGGCCTGGAGATAGTTTTTGATTATTTCCGGGGCCTTGGAAGAGCCTTTAATTTTGATTTTGGTGGTTCTGATGACTTTCATTACATGGTATCCTTTATACCTATGTAATGAATATTAATAGATAATTAGGAAGAGGCCGAGTTTGTGGAATGACTCGCTTCCTCCACGGGGACAAGCCCCGTGGTTTCCGCTCGTAGGAAATCATGAAATACGGCCTTAACGACGAACAGTGGTCTGCAATCACATCGGAATCTCCAATTTATTGCAATGCTAGTGCTGGAGCCGGTAAGACACGCTGTCTCGTTGCTAAAGTCCAGTATTTGCTCGATTCTGGCGTTGTAGATTCTAAAAACATAATTGCCATTACTTTTACGAATAAGGCTGCCAATGAGATGAAATCCCGTCTCATGAGCCATTACGACATCAGCAAAATGCAGGTCAGCACCATTCATTCAATGTGCGTCCGCATAATCAGGTCATTCGTTCGATTAACTAGGCTTAAAAGCCCTTTCACAATTTATGATGAAAGCGATCAGCGGTCTATTATAAAAACGATCATAAAAGCGAATGACTTTCCCATGGATCCTTATGAATGTCTGAGTGAGATCAGTAAAATTAAATCTGACATGGGAACACCTGGACAGGAACTCCTTCCAATCTACAATCAGTATCAGGAAATATTGAAACAAAATAATGCCAGCGATTTTGATGATCTTTTGATTCTTGCCTACGAGTGTCTTCAAAATTTGGAATGCAAAACATTCTACACAAACTTATGGAAGCATATTTTGGTCGACGAGTTTCAGGATGTTAGTAATTTACAGTATAGAATAATAATGTCGATGTATGACCCTGAAATAACAAAGACCTTATTTACAACTGGCGATCAAAATCAGAGTATTTATTCGTGGCGCGGTGCCAGGCCTGAGAACATAAATGACTTTGTTAAAAATTACCGTGCCAATTATATATCTCTTACTTACAACTACCGATCCTGTTCCGATGTCATAAATCATGCCAATAATTTTTTGCAATTCGGAAAACCTATGGTTCCGAAAACGCCGGTCGGTGGCAAGGTGTCTGTGACAGAGTTCCAGTCCTATGATGACGAGGCGGAGCAGATAGCTTTGTCACTTAAGCATATGGATAATCATAAGGGAACCGCAATTATTTACCGAATGAACAGTCGTTCCATTTGTTTTGAACAGGCCTTTACGAAGTATCATATTTCTTATAAAGTAATCAATGAGCTTCCATTCTATCAGCGAAAAGTCACAAAGGACTTACTAGCCGTTTTGAAAGCAGCCAATAATCCGGAAGACCGAGAGAGTCTTTCCAGAATTATCAACACGCCGAAAAGAGGGTTTGGAGACGCAAAAAGACAACAATTGTTATTGCAAGGAAGGTCGTATGTTGAAAAATTAGCTGATGAAATGCCTTTGATTAAATCATTTCTCGGAATTCTTAATAAAATAAAAGGCAAGAGACCTTATGACGGAATTGCTGAATTTTTAAATCAGACAGGCTATCGGGCATGTCTCACCAAAGA
>Ga0315288_10010536_pt1 | contig 11654 bp, 11 predicted proteins | sample YL17G11_20_MG_FD_203454 | JGI IMG/M metagenome (GOLD analysis project Ga0315288, IMG submission 203454) | Sediment microbial communities from Yellowstone Lake, YNP, Wyoming, USA - YL17G11_20 | ecosystem: Environmental > Aquatic > Freshwater > Lake > Sediment | place: USA: Wyoming | collected... | reverse complement strand
GTGGCGGACGGCGCTACGATAATAGACAAATTTGGCCATGGTTCAAGACCTAGGAACTTCGGTCACACCCTTGGGGGATTGGAATCAGCCTTTGGCTGATAAATAGCGCTCCGCGAGGACAATCGCCACATAATCATCAAAGGGGCGGTTGGGAAAGAGCAGGGAGTGGGGGAGGAAGCGTCGCCAATCGAGAGGGGGATTATCCTGAAAGAAACGTTTGCGGCCTTCTTCGGTGGAGAGGTGTTCATCTACCAGCACGATTTCGAGATCAATGCCGGCGTTGCGCAAGCGGCGGATGAGCGCGCTGGTGCCGGTGCGATCCCCCAAAACCAGCTTGGAGACGCCCTTTTCTCTCACCACCGGCAGAATAAAGCCGGCAAGGGCGTCTATAGCAACGACGGCCTGGTAGAGCACGCCTTTTTGAGCGCTGACTACGGCCAGGCCGCATTTGTCGCTGCCGGGGTCAATCGCCAAGATGGGTGGGTCTGATAGTCTCATGGCTGTGCCACTGCCAAATCAAGTTCTAAGGGCCCTACTGTCCAAGTGACTTTCGCTGCGCGAGCAACAACCCGCACCGGGGAGTGATGCTTCTTTATTTTTTTCAGGATATCAAGCAGGCGATCCGGGGAGATTCGGCCGACGGGATAACGGGTGCCGCCAAACAACAGAGAGCGCTCCGCCGCCGGCACGAGATCGGGAAGCATATTCGCTTCGCGGGCGCGGGCGCCGACTTTTTCGCGCAGCCACCAGACAATTCCTACAAGCAACTCCGCTTCGGTTTTGCGAGCATCGAGCGTTATATTGCTTAACTCCTGACCCTTGTTGAACAAGAGGCGATTTGAGGTGAGGGTAAGCTCAATCGGCATGGGTTGGCCTTTGGGAACATTAACCAGGGAAAAGGCGCGCACGATCACCTCTCCCTCAAGGCCGTGCAATTGGCGCGCCAGCATTTCCAAAACTTGAGACTCCTGGTAGAGCCGCGGCTGCAACTCGCCTTCCTGTTTAATCATGCGGGAGAGAAGGATTGCTTTCCCGCTTTCATCTACTCCCACTCCTGCGTCTTTTGCCGTTTTGTCGAGCTTATGAATGAATTGTTCAAGCTGCTGCTTGATGTCTGCTATCGGCTGATCCGATTTGATGAGTTCACGTCCGGCTTCCTGACCAACTTCGTAAACCACTGCCTGAGTCAGCGCCGGGGCGGCCGCTTTGACCCAGGCGCTTAAGCTGGTAACGTCGGCTTGCAGCTTTTCGCTTTCCTGGCGCAGGGCCGCGGATTGCTGCTGCAAGCCCTGCACTTCCTTGTCCAGCGCGGCGCGATCGTTCTCCAGTTGATCCAACTGGCGCTGTAGTTTCAATTGTTTCTGATAGGAGCCGAGCAGTTTGTCATTGCTCTTGCCGAGTCGCTGCTCCTGTAGATTGAGTTCTATTTTGATAGCGGCAAGCTGTTTGCGATTACTATCAAGGTGGGTTTGGGATTCCTTCAGGCGGGAAGAAACGCGCTGTATTTCCGATTCGGTGGTTTTTAATTTGCCCTCGGTCGCCTTCAGTTTCGAGGCCGCCTCGGTAACCTGAAGTCTGGCTTGAGAGGCTTGTTCTTCCGCGCGCTTTCTATCGTCCTCTGCTTTGCGGGTTTGCGCCTGCGCGGAGTCAATGATGCGTTTGCTGGAGGCTACTTTGGCTTCGAGTTCCGCTCTCTGCTCCCGCATTTCATCCACCCGGAGAAGTCCCAGGCGCACATTTTCCGATAAGGCATAGGCCGCGATGAGAGTCAAGAGGGTGATCGCCATGCCGGCAATTACGGAAAAGAAGATAGCCGTGTGTCGAGGTCTCAATCCAAAGAGTGTGACGCGCCGGCGCCCAAGCCGGCGCCCCAGAATATCTCCCACATAAGCGATGAATCCGCTTACCAGTACCAGTACGATTATCAAGAAAACGCCGTAGGTTCCCTTCATCATTCCTCCCTCGCGCAGATTATAGGGCGCAGCGGCGGCTAAGGTCAAGGAAGGAGGGGAATAGTTCAGAGTTCAGAGTTGAGAGTTGAGAGTGGCTAAGCCTGCAGAGCAGGCCGCCATGTCCCTAAGCCCCAAAGGGGCCGGGATGGCGGCCCGCCAAAAGCGGGCTTAGCCAGCGGCTCCAAAGGAGCCTAGCCATTCAGAGTTGAGAGCTATCAGCTCGGCGGTATAACTCTTAAATCGCGACTGACAACTGAAAACTTAAACCATATATATTTTGGAGTTGGAAAGAGTTAACAAGTTTCCTATTGCCTAACTGTGATAAAATAGCAATGGAGTGGGCCAGGGGATCGCTCTCACCCGCTATTGCGAAAGCTATAGCGGACGGGAGAGGAAAGTCCGGGCTCCACAGGGCAGAGCGCTCGTTAATAGCGAGGCGGGGCGACCCGACGGAAAGTGCAACAGAAAAGACACCGCCCTGCGGCGTCCTTCTTGGCTTAGGCCCCGAAGGATTATGCAGGGCAAGGGTGAAATGGCGCGGTAAGAGCGCGCCGGCGGGCTGGCGACAGCTCGGCCTGGCAAACCCCGCTCGGAGCAAGGCTAAATAGGGGACCAAAACGCTGGCCCGGCGTGGCCCCGGGTAAGCCGCATGAGCCTGCGAGCAATCGCCGGCCAAGATAGATGATCCTCCTCGACAAAACCCGGCTTATCGGCCCACTCCAATTTTTTCTTGACATCAATTCACTCGGATTGTTATGATTCCCAAGCAACATTTATCCAAAAGCTAATTCATAACCCCTTAAAAGGAGTTATGAAATAAGATGACAGAGAACATAGATATTTGCAGGCGCATTTCATATCGGTAAATGCATCGTTTTCGCTCAAAATGGGTTATGAAATGCGCTCTAAGATGGAGGGAGCATGGCGAAGCAGTTCAAGGTTGCCATCGTGGGCGTAAAGGCCGTGGGGCAGGAGATGGTTCGCTGTTTACGCACGCGCGCCTTTCCCTTCTCTTCACTGAAGGTTCTGGCCACCCGGGCGCGGGAGGTGCGCGTTGACGGCGAAGCCTATCAAGTGGAAAAGATCAGTGAGGAGGCCTTCAAAGGCATAGACCTCGCCTTTTTTGCCGGCGGCGATAAGGCGGAAGGGCATTTCGGCTGGCCCGCTGTGAAGCAGGGCGCGGTGGTGATTGACAACGCCGCCGCCTTTCGGATGTATCCCAATGTGCCGCTGGTCGTTCCTGAAGTAAATCCCGAAGCCCTGCGCAAACACGAAGGGCTTATTGCCAATCCGAATTGTTCGACCATTCAACTGGTGGCCGCTCTGAAGCCGCTCTATGACGCCGCCCGCATTAAGCGCGTGGTGGTGTCAACCTACCAGGCCGTGTCCGGCCGCGGCAGTTCGCCGGAAGGCTCCGAGCCGGTTTCCACGCTGTATGTCGAGATGAAGGAGATGGTGCAGCGGCTCGACCGGGTGGCGGCCATTGAAGACGGTGAAGATAAACTGAATCGCTTCCTGGTGGCGGCCGCGGGAGGCGAAGGTCCTAAAGATAAAACTCTGTTTCCTTATGAAATGGCCGGCAACTGCCTGCCGCAGGTAGATAGCTTTGCCGAGTTGGATTACACCAAAGAAGAATGGAAGATGGTCAACGAGACGCGGAAGATACTGGGGGATGATAATATTCAGCTTTCCGCCACCTGTGTTCGCGTGCCGGTGTTCAATTCCCATTGCGAATCGGTGAATGTGGAATTCCATACTCCATTATCTGCGGCGCAGGCGAAGCAGTTGTTGGCGGCCGCGCCGGGAATCAAGGTAATAGATGATATTGCCGGCAGCGACTATCCCTTGCCGCGACAGGCTTCCGGCAAAGATGAGACTTTTGTCGGGCGCATCCGGGAAGACCGCAGTGTACCTTATGGTTTGAATATGTGGGTGGTTTCCGATAACCTGAAAAAGGGCGCCGCCCTAAATGCCATTCAGATTGCCGAGAAGATGATCGAGATGGGTTTGCTGTAAACAGCAGTTATCAGTTGCCGGTTATCAGTGCTCAGCATTAAAAATTCGGCCAAGACAAAATCCGCGACTTGAAACTGGTAACTGAAAACTGTTAATCAAAAACTATTCTCTGATAACTGATAACCGAGAACTGGGAACTACTATGAAAGTCGTCGTAAAAAAATTCGGTGGGACCTGTGTAGAATCCGAGGAGAGCCAGAATATCTCCGCAGAACGGATTATGGAGTCCAAGGATAAAGGCATCTATCCCGTAATCGTAGTATCGGCGGCGGGACGCCTGGGCCAGCCTTATTCCACGGCCGAACTGGTGCAGACGGCAACGCGCATCAATCCGCAAATAAAGCCGCGCGAGCTTGATCTGCTGATGTCCTGTGGCGAGATAATTTCCACGGTGGCGATGGCTAATCTGCTTTCGGGAAAGGGCTATGACACCATCGCGCTCAGCGGCGGCCAAGCGGGCATCATTACCGATGTTTATCACGGACACGCGCACATCATCCGCCTGGAGCCGGAGGGCATCTTGAAGGCCCTGCAGGAGCGCAAGATGGTCTTTGTAACCGGCTTCCAGGGAGTGAGCGAACGTCATGCCATCACCACGCTGGGCGAAGGCGGCAGCGATTATACGGCGGTGGCCTTGGCGGCAACCCTGGGTCAGAGAGCTCAACTCCCCTTTGGAGACGAATTGGAGATGATGCCGCTGCATATCTTCAAAGATGTTGACGGGGTGATGACCACAAATCCGGATATTCTCACCGGCGACGCGGCGGGCGAGCCGGCGCGCCTTCTTAACCGGCTCTCCTTTGACGAATGTGTGGAGATGAGCCGCCTGGGCGCGGAGGTGCTGCAGCATAAAGCTTCGGTGATGGCAAGAAAGCACGGCATACAACTGATGGTGCGGAATTTCAGGAATGCCGAATGGGTGGGCACTTGCGTGGGAACGGAACCGGCCCCTACCGCGGACGGCAAGGCGACTGCGGTGGCCGATATTCCCAACCTGGTCCTCTTTTCTATTAAGAGCGACAACCCACGACTCTCCAGCCAGTTGGCCGAACATTTCGGGTTGGAGCGGTTATTTCTTTTCGAGCTCACGGCCAGAGAACCGGGGGCAGTCAGCTTCGCCATTAAGCGGGAAAAATATCGGGATGTTATTGACCTGGTCGAACGGATGCTTTTCCTGCGCGGCATCAAGGCGCAGATTGGCGCGGGTGGCTGGGGATTGGTCTCGCTGGTCGGCGAAAAATTAGGCGGCGACAAGAGCCCCTGGCAAAAATCCACTGCTAAAGCCTTGAAGAATGCCGGTATCGAAGTCCCTGCCACCACCAGTGGCGACCTGAGCGTCTCCTGCCTGGTCAGTGAAGAGCAGCGCATTGAAGCGGTCAAACTGCTTCATTCCCGCTTCGTGTTATAACCAGCTTAACTATACAAAATATGCAGCCCGGTAGAAGGAACCTTAGATGGATTTATTTGGCATATATGTCCCACTTATCACGCCCTTCAAAGACGGCAAGATTAACGAGGCTTGCCTTAGAAAGCTCGTTGACCATCTGATTCAGGAAAAGGCCGCCGGCCTGGTGCCTTGCGGAACAACCGGCGAATCCGCCACGCTTTCCCATGAGGAACATAAACGCGTTATGGGGATAGTGGTGGAGCACGCCGCCAAGCGCGTGCCGGTAATTGCGGGGGCCGGCTCAAACAACACCGCCGAGGCCGTTGATTTGACCCGTCATGCGGAAAAGGCCGGCGCGGACGCCACCCTTCAAATCTGCCCCTATTACAATCGCCCCAGCCAGGAGGGGATGATCGCTCATTTTAAGGAGATAGCCGCGGCCAGCAATCTGCCGATGATTCTCTATAACATACCCAAGCGCACCGGCGTTTTGATGGAAGTGGATACCGTGTTGGAACTCGCCGCGACGCCAAATATCGTCGGCATCAAGCAATCCGGCGTGGATTTGGCTGACAACATGGAGATCATTCAGCGCGCGCCCGATTTTGCCGTCCTTTGTGGGGACGATGATGTTGCATTTGCCCTGACTGCATTAGGAGGCCGGGGCGCGATTGCGGCCAGCGCGCATATCGCCACGCGGGATTGGGTTATGATGGTGGAGCTGATTCGCCGCGGGGAATTGGAAAAGGCGCGGCAGTTGCACTATCGCCTGCTTCCCCTTGCCAAGGCCATGTTCATGGAGCCGAATCCCGCCCCGGTGAAGGCCGGACTGGAGATGCTGGGGCTGCCCGCGGGCGATCCCCGGCTGCCTATTCTCCCGGCCTCGGAACAATGCCGCAATCAAATGCGTAAGGTGCTTGAGCAACTAGGGTTGCTCAGGTGAGAGGTAAAAGGTAAAAAGTAAAAAGTAAAAAGATGGGATTAGGAGAACTTCAACCTCAAAATCTTAAACCACAAAGTCACAAAGGCACGAAGAACGGCAGAGGAAGGAAGGTAAAAGGTAAAAGCAAAAGGTGGGGCCGTAGGGATAATCTCTATTCGCCCAGGCGACAGGCCCTTGGACTCAGAGACTCTGGTTTTTACTTTTTACTTTTGCCTTTTGCCTTGAAATGATATGGCTGACAGCGCGGAAATACTGGAGTGGATTCATTCCCTGGTGGTAGGCTGCCGACGTTGCAGTCTCAGCCAGTCTCGCCGCAACACGGTTGCCGGCGAAGGCAATCCCACGGCCGATTTGATGCTTGTCGGGGAAGGTCCCGGCGCCGCGGAAGACGCCCAGGGCCGCCCGTTCGTGGGCCCCTCCGGGCGCTTGTTGACCAGTTTGCTGGCCGAAATAGGGGTGCGCCGTGAGGAGGTCTTTATTACCAGTGTTGTGAAATGCCGCCCGCCGGCGAACCGCGAACCCAAAGAGGAGGAGATCGCCGCTTGCAGTGATTACCTGCTTGGACAAATCGCCGCCATCAAGCCGAAGATCATCGCCACCCTGGGCCGGCATGCCGCGCAGGCCCTCATCGCTCCCGATTTTTCGATCACCCGGTCGCACGGCAAGCCCTACTTTCAGGAGGGAATCTTATTTGTTCCGATGTTTCATCCTGCCTATGCCCTTCATGACCAGTCGCAAAGGGAGGTGGTGAAGGAAGATATGCAGGCGTTGGGGGATTTGATGGTCAAGAACGGACTTATCAGGCCGCGTGGGGGCACGAGTGAGGAGGATTAGTATGCACTGCATTAAAGGACTATATCAGGATCCTCACATCCTGGCTTGCATAATACAGCAACAGGCCCCATACTACACTTAAAGAATATATCAAGGCCGACTGTTATCGGTCTTGATATATTCTTTAAGTGTAAGGAGCAAACTTGGACAGAAAAGTTCTACAGCAAATTGGAGATAAAGTTCGCATGGTGTTTGACGCCAAGGATGGGGCGCGGGAGCAGTCCCTGTCGCTCAGCCGCGAGGTTATCCGCAATTCCGCCAATGCCATTCGCGCGGTGCACCGGCAGGAATATGAGGAGGCGCTTTCATTGATGGAAGAGACGGCGCGCATCCTTGTCCGCATTAACGAAGTCCTGGCGGAGCATCCCGATGTCTATTGGGCCGGTTTTGTGCATGACGCGCAAAAAGAATATGCCGAGTCTCGCATTACCTATGCTTTGATTACCCACACGGCCTTGCCGGATCCGGATGACCTGGGAGTCAATTATTCCGCCTACTTGAATGGCATGGGCGAAGCCGTGGGTGAGATGCGCCGCCATATCCTGGACCAGATTCGCACCAAAGGGGCGGTTTTGAGCGAAGACATATTGCTCGCCATGGATGATATCTACTATCTTCTCGTCTCCATGGACTATCCCGCCGCCATCTCCGGCGGATTGAGACGCACCGCCGATGTTACCCGCTCCATCATCGAGCGAACCCGCGGCGACCTCACCACCGCCCTGCGCTCCCAACAGCTTGAAGATGCCATGGGACGGCTGGAAGGGAAGTTGAAAGAATAGTTGAGAGTGGCTAGGCGAAGCCGCCATGGCGGCCCTTTGGGCTTAGCCATTCAGAGTTGAAAGTTTAGATCCCTGGCACCTGAAACCTGGCACCTGGCACCTGAAATGCGCGCACTACTGCAACGAGTAAACAAGGCTGAGGTTAAAGTGGCCGGTGAAATCGTCGGCGCCATCGGCCGCGGCTTGCTGGTGCTGCTCGGGGTGGGAAAGGAAGACGGCCCGCGGGAGGCGGCTTTTTTGGCCGATAAGACGGTCGGGCTGAGAATCTTCGAAGACCCGGAAGGCAAGATGAACCTTTCGGTGGAGCAGATTGGCGGGGAAGTATTGGTGGTCAGCCAGTTCACGCTTTATGCGGATTGCCGGAAGGGCCGGCGGCCCTCCTTCACCGATGCGGCGCCGCCGTTGCAGGCCGATCAACTCTATCAAGCCTTTGCCGAGGCGCTCAAAGCCCGCGGACTCAAGGTGGCCACCGGCAATTTTGGGGAGAAGATGAAGGTGGAGCTGACCAATGACGGCCCGGTCACGATTATGCTCGATAGCGCTAACAGCTAACAGCTCTTTTTCCTTCTTATTTCATCCTTGTAGTTCCGCGAATCCGGACTATCCTTTTTGCCTTTTTGCTTTTGCCTTATCGGCCAGGTTCATCTGCTGAGGGTGTTTCTTGAAATGGCTGGACAGCTCTTCTTGAATCTCAAGAAACTTCGGCGTCTGCGCGGGTATAAGGGTAGTCGGCTGATGCCAGCGCGCCCAATAAGCGATACAGATGGCCGCCAGTAAAACAATAATAAGCAGTATCGAAAGCCACGAAGGGAGCGCTTTGCGTTCTGTGGAATCAGCGGCACCCGTAGTTTTTGTGCGATCGCTTTTGGAAATCATTCTTTTTTTATACCTCAATTACACTCAAAAGATTTGTTTCAGCCATTCTGCTCTTCGGGCTACCTCTCCGGCAAACTCTCGCTGGGAGGCCATGATATATTGATATTCCAACCTCTATCATCCGGGTCCACCGTCCACAAGTTTTTCGGGATCAGCGTTTGTTCGATGAGCTGCCATTTGGCATGACCGTCGGCAAAAGCATAATTCGTTCCCCCGTTATGCACGGAAAGATTTTTTGGCAAATCCATGATGGAGGCATCCGGGAACTCGAAGGGCCCCCCGCTATAACAGAGAAAAGAAATCCAGCAGCCGCCGGTGCCTTGTCCGGACCAGGGAAGCATGGAAAAGGCATCCAACTCCGGGCTGGAAGTTGGGGGGCCAACGCTGATTTGCCGCCAGGTGGGATTGGAGGGCCCGCAGAAAAGCATGATGGTCTCGGCCGGCGCGGGTATATTGGCGAAATGCGCGCCATACCAGCAGGCAAAAATGCCGGCGCCCTCGGGAATCGGAGCCGCCTGATTGAATGCAATAGACTCGCCCAGCGCCCTGATGTAATCGGGGCTGAAGCCGCATGATGCGGCCGTCTTATAAGAGAAAGCATTGGGCCCGCCGGGATCGGAAGGACAGTGGAAAAGCTGCTTATTCGGCGCATACTCATACAGCGGCACGCAATAGCTGTATTCCGTGCCGTCGGCCTCCCACTTTACGCCATTGGGGAGCCTTTCATCCCAGTCCTGCGCATACATTATGAGCGCCGTCCCCAACTGTTTGAGGTTGGACAGACAGACGCTTCGGCGCGCCGCCTCCCGCGCCCGCGCAAATACGGGAAACATGATTGCCGCCAGGAGCGCAATCATGGCCATCACGACAAGTATTTCGATCAGCGTGAAACCTTTCGGCCTTCTCGCAGCTACCGCCATCTCCCTCTTATCTTCCCAGCTTTGAAATACCCTCTATCAAAATGCACTAGTTAGCATTTCCTGTCAAGCGCAAACACCGACTATAACGGCCAAGAGTGGTCGGTGGTCAGTGGTCGGTGGTCGGTGGTCGGTATTATTTCTTTCGCTAATAACCGTCCACTGTGAAAGCAGATAATCGCTGTTCCTGTCCAAACATTTAACTTGCTCTATTGCAAAGCACATGTAGGGCGGGGTCGCCGCGCCCCGCCGAGTCTAGAATAAGACAAGTTGAATGCTTTTCCGCCTGGTTCTATAAATACCTACAGTCTGTTCTTTGTGCTTTGCAACAGAACAACATTTAGCTCCAAACTATTGCTTTCAGCCATAGTTTGGCACATTTTATGCGTGTTATAAAGGGTAGAAGCCAAGCTGGCGCATGAATACTTAAAATAAGCTCGAAAACTCGAAAGTTTGACGGCTTAAGCATCGAGTGATAAAATGAAATTGCCACTAATTCGGTTAAAACGGCATGGCGGGGGTCCCGCACCTTTTTACCACAAAGTCTGAGGCCTTAAATTACTATGAGCACCGAACAAGAACGAATTGCGGCTATCTCTGAAATAGAAAACACCATCCGACGTTTGCGGGGCGTGGTTTCCGCGCGCGTAATTCCCAATGAAAGAGGGGAAATCAAAGAGATTCATGTGGTTACGGATGACACGCGCCACCCCAAGCAGGTCAGCCGTGATATTGAATCAATCCTGCTTTCCGAGTTGGGAGTGCAGATTGACCATCGCAAAATCAGCATTGCCCAATTGCGCCAGACCGGCCTTCCCACCCTTGATACCAGGCCGAAATTCCTCAACATTGACCTCTCCATTGATCGCGCTGAGATGGAAGTGAAAGTAAACCTTGGGGTAGGGGAGGATATCTTCAGCGGCGCCTCCCGCAGCGGGCGTAACGAGGAGCGGCTCGACTCCATCGCCCAGGCCACCGCCGCCGCCATCAGCGAATACCTGCGCAGCTATGTGGATTCCGATATCTCCACCGTGGAGATTCAAGCCGTGCTGCGAAATGTTACCCCGGGAGTGGGAGAGATTGTTACCGTGGCCCTGAGATTGACCGGCCCCCGGGGCGAGGAGAACCTCATCGGCTCCGCCCTGGTCAAAGAAAGCGCCTGGCAAGCCGCCGCCTACGCCACCCTCGACGCCATTAATCGAAGACTCGCGCGCTTTGCAGGCTAAGCATTCGCAGCAGGAATCGCGACGCAAATTGACCACCCTGTTTCATACTTCATCCTTGAAGTTTCCTCGCCCCTAACCCCTCGCCCCTTGCCCCTGAATTTCTGGTTTTACCTTTTTACTTGTCTCTCAATTCCCAGCGCGCGCAATTGCTCCCGCAAAAATTGCGCGGCGGTGATGATATCCTGGCTCGGATTCTCGCCGACTTCCCGTTCGATGGTCAGATAACCCCGGTAGCCAATTTCATGAAGCGCCTGGAGATACTTAGGCCAGGGCACTTCGCCTGCTCCCAGCGGCACTTCGTTGGCGCCGCGGACCTTGCCGGTGGCGTCTTTGGCGTGGGTATGGACGATATAATCCCGCAGGTCATAAACTCCCTGCATGGGATCAAAGCCGCTCATAATCAGATTGGCCGGGTCGTAGTTGGCTTTGAGCGATTGCGCTTTGAGGGTGCGCAGCAGTCCGGCCAAAGTTGCGCCGGATTCCGGGCCGGTCTCATTGGCAAAGGTAACACCTACCTGGTCGCCATAGGCGCCGATCTCGCCCAATACTTGCTGCAGTCGCTTATACTCGGGGGCATTTGGATCCTCCGGCACCACGCCGATATGGGTGGTCAAAACGGTTACCCCCAGAGAACGCGCCATATCCATCATGCGCTTGATCTTGGCGATGTCTTCTTCGAGATGATCCGGTTTGGTGAATCCCCGCCCCAGGTCGCCGCAGA
>Ga0315288_10010535_pt1 | contig 11656 bp, 10 predicted proteins | sample YL17G11_20_MG_FD_203454 | JGI IMG/M metagenome (GOLD analysis project Ga0315288, IMG submission 203454) | Sediment microbial communities from Yellowstone Lake, YNP, Wyoming, USA - YL17G11_20 | ecosystem: Environmental > Aquatic > Freshwater > Lake > Sediment | place: USA: Wyoming | collected... | reverse complement strand
GGCGCCACGCCCTGGGTGGCGTTCTGGAAGATCACGGTGCCGCTGTCCAAGGCCGGCATCATTGCCGGCTCGATGCTGGTCTTCATTCCCTGCGTCGGCGAGTTCGTGATCCCCGAGCTGCTCGGCGGCCCCGAAACGCTGATGATCGGCCGCGTGATGTGGGACGAGTTCTTCTCCAACAACGATTGGCCGATGGCGTCGAGCGTGGCTGTGGTGATGGTGCTGATGATCATCGTGCCGCTGGCGATCTTCAACAAGTACCAGGCCGAAGCGCAGGAAGGCCGCCGATGAATCGCGGCACGTCGGTCAATTTCAACCGCTGGTTCGGCCGCGGCTGGTTGTCGGCGGGCTACGTGTTCCTGTACCTGCCAATCGTTGCGTTGGTGCTGTATTCCTTCAACGACTCGCCGATCCCCAACGTCTGGCGCGGCTTCACGTTGAAGTGGTACTTCGGGCTGGCGCATGACGGTGAACTGCTTGCAGGCCTCTGGCTGAGCCTGAAGATCGCCTTCATGACCGCCTGCGCCTCGGTCGTGCTGGGCATGCTCGCCGCGTTTGCGCTCGTCAAGTACAAGCGCTTTACCGGCCGCACGCTGTTCAGCGGCATGGTCAGCGCGCCTCTGGTGATGCCCGAGGTGGTGATCGGCCTGTCGCTGCTGCTGATGCTGGTCAGCGTGCAGCGCGCGCTCGGCTTTCCCGAACGCGGCATGATGACCATCTGGTTCGGCCACCTGCTGCTCGGCATGGCCTACGCCACCGTCGTGATCCAGGCCCGCCTGCACGACCTGAACCCTCAGCTCGAAGAGGCCGCGATGGACCTCGGCGCCAAGCCGCACCAAGTCTTCTTCCTGGTCACGCTGCCGATGATCACGCAATCGCTGCTGTCGGCCTGGCTGCTGACCTTCACGCTGTCGCTCGACGACGTGGTGCTGTCGGCCTTCCTGTCGGGCCCCGGCGCGACGACGATGCCGCTGGTGATCTTCTCGCGCGCGCGCCTGGGCCTGAACCCGAGCGTCAATGCGGTGGCCACGATCATCGTCGCACTGGTAGCCATCGGCGTTCTCGTCGCCAGCTACCTGATCGCCCACGCCGAGCGCCAGCGCTCGCTCGAGATGGCAGCGGCCAACCGCGCCTGAACACTTTCACTGTCGAAACCGCACCCGAGGAGAACCTGAGATGTCGAAGACCAAATCCCTGCGCCCGACCCTGTTGGCCCTGGCCCTGGCCAGCTGCTTTCCAGCCATGGCACAGACCAATGCCGAAGTCCTGGGCGAGCTGCGTGCGCTGCGTGAACGCGTCACTGAACTGGAGAACAAGCTCAAGGCCGCCGAGGCGAAGACGCCCGCCGCCGCGCAATGGGGCATGACGCCCGAGCAGGCACGCGAGTTGAGTCGCGTCACCGTCAAGACCGAGGCGCTGGAGGATTCGCGCGACGCCTCGGGCCTGCGGCTGCTGAAGATCAGCGGCTACATAGACCCGACCTTCATCTACAACAAGGCACAGAACACCAGCGGCTTCCAGTTCCTGAACAAGGTCGACACGGCCAACGGCGGAGACGGCTACAACTACGACAACTCCTACTTCGGCGCCGCCGTACTCGACTTCCAGAAGGAGACTGAATCCGGCACGCGCTGGCGCCTGACATTGGCGCCCAACCGCGGCGTCGGCGCCGTGATCGACGGCAGCTCACCGGTGCACGAGGCCAGCGTCTCGGTGCCCCTGGGCAGCCTGCAGACCCGGCTGATCGCCGGCCAGGTTCCGGACTGGTCGGGCTACGAGTACCTGCCGTCGACGCAAAACAAGCTGATCACCCACAACCTGCTGTTCGATTTCACGTTGCCTACCGCTTACACCGGCGTCGGTTTCGAGATCACCGAAGGCAAGTGGATCGTCAAGTCGATGCTCGCCAACATGAACTCGACCAAGCGCACGCAGGGCAACACCACGCCGGTGATTGCCTACCGTGCCGACTATTCACGCGGCGAGTACCAGGGCTTCGGCTTCGCGGGCGTGCACGGCAAGGCGGCCAACTACGCCGATCCGAACGGCGTCGATTCTCGCGTCGACCTGTTCGAGGTCGACGGCTATTTCATCCGGGGCGACTGGACGCTGCAGGGGCAGCTGAGCTACGGCGCGCAAAAGAAGGCCGCGATCGTGCCCGATCCGCTGACCGGTGAACTGCGTGACGCCAAGTGGACCGGCCTTTCGGCACTCGCCGCCTACAAGTTCACGCCGCGCTTCGAGGGCACCATGCGCTACGACTATGTCAGGAACGACAAGAATGGCGGCGGCCTGCTCGGCTACACCGGGTTTGTCGACGACAGCGGCAACCCGCTCTACACCGATACCCGCAATGGTATCGGCGTTGACTCGACGCTCGGCTGCGAAACCGACCCGACGATCGACGGCTGCAGCCGCGGCGCGAATCGCAGTGCGCTGACCCTCGGGTTGTCGTATTTGTTCGACCTGAACACCACCTTCAGGGTCGAGTACCGCTTCGACAGCGCCGACCGGGCGGTGTTCTACGACGTCAAGGCCGACAGCTACAGGAAGAACAACCAGCTGTTCGGCGCCTCGGTGCTGGTCAGCTTCTGAGTCGCGGTGCAGGCGATGGCCACGGCGAGCATCGACTGGCACGCGCGCGCAGCGACTGCCGATTTCGACGGCCGCGCGGTCATCGACGGCATCCGCTGCGATGCGCGCACCGGCGAGACGTTCGACAAGGCCTCGCCGATCGACGGCCGCGCGCTCGGGCCGGTGGCGCGGGGCCGCGAGGCCGACATTGACGCGGCGGTGAAGAGCGCACGAGCGGCCTTCGACGACGGCCGCTGGGCCGCCAAGCCGCCTGCGGCGCGCAAGAAGATCCTGCAGCGCTTTGCCGACCGGATCCTCGCCGCCAAGGAGGAGCTCGCGCTGCTCGAAACGCTGGACATGGGCAAGCCGATCCAGTTTTCGCTGTCCGTCGACGTGCCCTCGACTGCGCGAGCCATTGCCTGGTACGGCGAGGCGATCGACAAGGTCTACGACGAGATCGCGCCGACCTCGGCCGCGGCGCTGGCGCTGATCACGCGAGAGCCGATGGGCGTGGTCGGCGTCATCGTGCCCTGGAACTACCCGATGATCATGGCCGCGTGGAAGCTCGGCCCGGCGCTGGCTACCGGCAATTCGGTGGTGCTCAAGCCGAGCGAGAAGTCGCCCTATACCGCGTTGCGGCTGGCCGAGCTGGCGGTCGAGGCCGGCATCCCACCGGGGGTGTTCAACGTCGTGCCGGGCTACGGCCATGAAGCCGGCGAGGCCTTGGCGCTGCACATGGACGTCGACGCGATCGGTTTCACCGGCAGCACGCGCGTGGGCCGCAAGATGCTCGAGTACGCGGGCCGCAGCAATCTGAAGCGGGTCTACAACGAACTCGGCGGCAAGTCGGCCTTCGTCGTCTTCGACGATTTCGCCGACGTCGAGCGCGCCGCCCAGACCGCTGCCGGCAGCCTGTTCTTCAACCAGGGCGAAAGCTGCAATGCACCGTCACGCGTGCTGGTGCACGAGCGCATCGCCGACCGCTTCGTCGAGATCCTTGCTTCCGAGGCACCGCAGTACCGTCCCGCCGACCCGCTGGCCGCCACCACGGTGATGGGCGCGCTGGTCGACGAAGGCCAGCTGCGCACCGTGATGGGCTACATCGAAGCCGGCATGAGAGAAGGCGCGCGCACCGTCACCGGCGGCCATCGTGCGCTGGCGGCCAGCGGCGGCTTCTACGTCGAGCCGACGGTATTCGATGGTGTGGCCAACGGCATGACCATCGCCCGTGAAGAGATCTTCGGCCCGGTGATGAGCGTGATCCGCTTCACATCCGAGGCCGAGGCGATCGCACTGGCCAATGCCTCACCGTATGGCCTGCAGGCCAGCGTCTGGAGCGACAGCATCAACCGTGCCCATCGCGTCGCCCGTGCGCTGCGCGCCGGCACCGTCCATGTGAACCAATACGACGAAGACGACATCACCGTGCCGTTCGGCGGCTACAAGCAAAGCGGCAACGGCCGCGACAAGAGCCTGCACGCGCTGGACAAGTACACCGAACTCAAGACCACCTGGCTGCGGATTGATCCAGCCTGACCGCACAGAAAGGGGTTCGTTATGAACCACTCGAAGAACGAACAATTGATGGCCCGCAAGGCCGCGGCGACGCCACGCGGCGTCGGCGTGATGGGCAGCTTCTTCGCCGAGCGTGCCGAGGGCGCCGAGCTGTGGGACGTCGAAGGCCAGCGCTACATCGATTTCGCCGGCGGCATTGCAGTGATGAATGTCGGCCATGGCCATCCGAAGGTGCTGGCGGCGATCGAGGCGCAGTTGAAGCGCTTCACCCACACCTGCTATCAGGTGGTGCCCTACGAGAGCTACATCGCGCTGGCCGAGAAGCTCAACCGGCTGACGCCGGGCACCCACGCGAAGAAGACGGCGCTGTTCTCGACCGGTGCCGAAGCCATCGAGAACGCGATCAAGATCGCCCGCGCCCACACCAAGCGCAGCGGCGTCATCGCCTTCGGCGGCGCCTTCCATGGCCGCTCGATGTTCGCCGTCGCGCTGACCGGCAAGGTGCAGCCCTACAAGGCCGGCTTCGGCCCGTTCCCGCCGGAGATCTATCACGCGCCCTTCCCTTGCCATTGCGCCAGCCTCGACGAAGTCAAGAAGGCCGTGCAGCACCTGTTCAAGGCCGACATCGAACCCAGCCGCGTCGCGGCGATCGTCTTCGAGCCGGTGCAGGGCGAAGGCGGCTTCAACGTCATCCAGCCCGAGGCCGTGACGTGGCTGCGCGCGCTGTGCGACGAACACGGCATCGTGCTGATCGCCGACGAGATCCAGACCGGATTCGGCCGCACCGGCAAGATGTTCGCGATGGAGCACTTCGGCGTGATCCCCGACCTGATGACCATCGCCAAGAGCCTGGCCGCGGGGGTGCCGCTGTCGGCGGTGACCGGCCGCGCCGAAATCATGGACGCGCCCGCCCCCGGCGGCCTGGGTGGCACCTACGCTGGCAACCCGTTGGCGATCGCTGCCGCGCACGCGGTGATCGACGTGATGGCCGAAGAGAAACTGCCCGAGCGCGGCGCCATGCTGGGCGACCAGCTCAAGGCGCTGCTCGAGAGCCTGCGCCACGAGGTGCCCCAGATCGCCGACGTGCGCGGCCTCGGCGCGATGGTCGCGGTCGAGTTCGGCAGCCGCAACGGTGGGCCCGACGCCGACTTCACCAAGCGCGTGCAGGCCGAGGCGTTGAAGCGCAAGCTGATCCTGCTGACCTGCGGCGTCGATGCCAATGTGTTGCGCTTCCTGTTCCCGCTGGCCACGCCGCAGACCGTGTTCGACGAGGCGCTGGGCCTGTTGCGCCAGGCCCTGCTGGCAGCGCGCACATGAAGGCCCTGCGCGAAAGCCTGGCCGCCGCCCGAGTGCACACCCTGCTGGTGCACTTCACCGACATGCACGGGGTGGGCAAGGGCAAGCTCGTGCCGCTGGCTCACCTGGACGATGTCCTGACCATCGGCGCCGGCTTCTCCGGACCGTCGATCGCTGGCACCGGGCTGGCACGCACAGGCCCGCGCTCCGAGTACATGGCGCGCGCCGCCGCCAGCACCGCGAGGCCGCTGCCGTGGCTGCCGGGCGTGGCCGCAATCGTGGCCGACGGCTTCGTGGCCGGCGAGCCGTTCGACGCCTGTCCGCGCCAGGTGCTCAAGCGCGCGGTCGCGCGGCTGGCCGAGCGGCGCTGGACGCTGAAGGTCGGCATCGAGCCCGAGTTCTTCCTGCTCAAGGCGCACGAAGGCAGCTGGGTGCCCGCCGACGATGCCGACCTCCTGGCCAAGCCCAGCTACGACCTCAAGAGCATCGGGCGGCAAATGCCCTTCCTGCGGGAGTTGCACGAGGCCCTCGAGCAATGCGGGCTCGACGTGCTGCAGCTCGACCATGAAGACGCACATGGCCAGTACGAAGTCAACTTCGCCTTCGCCAACGTGCTTTCCAGTGCCGACCACGTGATGCTGTTCAAGCTCGCTGCGCAGGCGATCGCAGCGCGCCACGGGATGGCCTTTTCGATGATGCCCAAGCCCTTCGCCAACCAGCCCGGCAGTGGCATGCATTGCCATGTCAGCCTGTGGGAAGGCCGCAATGACAACACGCGCAATGTCTTCATACCCCACAGCGCCGACGGCTCGATCGACACCGCCCACGCACTCTCGCCGATCGGCCGCCACTTCATCGCCGGCGTGCTGGACCATGCCGGCGCGCTGACCGCGCTGGCCGCACCGACCGTCAACTCGTACAAGCGGCTCACGGTGGGCGAATCGATCTCCGGCACCACCTGGGCCCCCGCCTACGTGGCGCACGGACCGAACAATCGCACCGCGCTCGTGCGCACCTTGCCCGGCCGCTTCGAGTGGCGCGCCCCCGACGCCAGCGCCAACCCGTACCTGATGCTGGCCGGCCTGATCGCCGCCGGCCTGGACGGCATCGAACGCGAGCTCGACCCCGGGGCCGACTGCGAGGAGGACCTGTTCGCGCTGACTCTGGCGCAGATCCGCGAGCGCGGCATCACCCTGCTGCCACAGCACCTGGGCGAGGCCGTCGACGCGTTGGAGGCCGATGCCACCGTTTGCGGCGCACTCGGCGACACGCTGACGCGCGAGTTCATCGCTGCCAAGCGCGACGAGCACACGGCCTACGCTCGCCACGTCAGCGACTGGGAGATGCAGCGCTACGTGACCGCGTTCTGATGACCACCGACACACCGGCACGATGAGCCCTATCCCGCCTGCGCAAACCCGAGTCATCGACTCCCACACTGGCGGGGAGCCGACCCGCTGTGTCATCAGCGGCGGGCCGGATCTCGGCGGTGGCACGCTGGCTGAGCGACGGCAGCGTTTTCGCGAGCTGCACGATGCGTGGCGCAGGGCGTTGGTCTGCGAGCCGCGCGGCTCGGACGTTGTCGTCGGCGCGCTGTTGTGCGCCCCGCTGGACCCGTCGAGCGCCTGCGGCGTGATCTTCTTCAACAACGTCGGCACGCTCGGCATGTGCGGCCACGGCACCATCGGCATGATCGCCACGCTCGCGCACCTGGGTCGCATCACGCCCGGTGATCACCGCATCGAAACGCCGGTCGGTACGGTGACGGCCACTCTGCACACGGACGGCTCGGCCAGCGTCGCCAACGTGCCCTCCTATCGGCATGCCAGGCGGGTGGCCGTCGAGGTGGCCGGCCACGGCGTCGTGCATGGCGACGTGGCGTGGGGCGGCAACTGGTTCTTCATCTGCGACGACCATGGCCACACGCTCGTCGCGAGCGCCGTCGGCGAGCTGACCGCGTTCGCATCGCGCCTGCGCGAGGCACTGCGGCGGCACGCGGTGACCGGGAGCGATGGCGCCGAGATCGACCACATCGAGCTGGTCGCCCCGGCGGCCGACGCGGCCAACGACGCCCGCAACTTCGTCCTGTGTCCGGGCGGCGCTTACGACCGCTCACCCTGCGGCACCGGCACCAGCGCGAAGCTCGCGTGCCTGGCGGCCGACGACAAACTCGCGCCGGGTGCCATCTGGCGCCAGGAAAGCGTCATCGGCAGCGTGTTCAGCGCCAGCTACACCCGTGCGGCCGCGCCGCTGGCCGGTGTTCCCGTGGATGCCGTGCTGCCGTTGATCCACGGTCGTGCGCACGTCACGCTCGACGCGACGCTGGTTTTTGACCCGGCCGACCCGTTTGCATGGGGCCTGGGCTGAACCGACGCCGCACTGCGCGCTCCGGTGCGGTGTGCGGGTCCCTGAAGTCGCAAGAAGCTGTCCAGCGCACTGAGGATGTCTGCGCGTGCCAGCGCCGCGGCGGGGGTGCGTCGCTCGCATCGAAGGCAGGCTCGGGTGCCACAAACGCAGCAGCGCCACACCACCATGATGGGAATCAGCCGAACATTGCAACGGATGTCCGCATGGTCATAATGCAGCGATCCGGCGCGCGACGAGCGCACCGGTCACGCCCCAACCACGCACCGAAAGGAACGACTGTGAATTCAAAGATCGTGATCGCTGTTGCAGGGGCACTATGCCTGCTGCTGTCACCGGCCGCACGGGCCGACAAGCTCGACGACATCATCGCCTCGGGCAAGCTGCGCTGCGCTGTCGTGCTCGACTTCCCACCGATGGGATCGCGCGACGAAAAGAACGAGCCGATCGGCTACGACGTCGACACGTGCAACGATCTCGCCAAGGCGCTCGGCGTGAAGGCCGAAATCGTCGAGACGCCCTTCCCCGACCGCATTCCGGCACTCGTCTCCGGCCGTGCCGACGTCGGCGTGGCCTCGACCTCGGACACGTTGCAGCGCGCCAAGACGATCGGCTTCTCGATCCCCTACTTCGCGTTCAAGATGGTGGTGTTGACGAAGAAGGGTGCCAACATCAGCACCTACGCCTCGCTCAAGGGCCGAAAGACCGGATCGGTCACCGGTACCTTCGAGGCCATCGCGCTGGAAAAGGACGTCAAGAAGTGGAATGACCCCAAGGGCTCGTTCCGCGCCTATCAGACGCAGGCCGACGTGTTCCTCGCACTGGCCCAGGGCCAGATCGAGGCCACCGTCGTCACTTCGACCGTCGCCAATGCGACTGTCAAGGCCGGCAAGTACAAGGACCTGCAGGTGGGCGGCGACTCGCCCTATGACATCGACTATGTCTCGCTGATCGCCCTGCGCCAGGAGTACGGGCTGATCAACTACCTCAACCTGTTCACCCACCTGCAGACTCGAACCGGCCGTTCGCAGGAGCTTTATGCGAAGTGGGTCGGCGGCACGATGCCCGACCTCACGGTGAAGGGCGTCTATCGCTGATCGCCGGCGAGGCCCGGCCCGCAGGGGTCGCGGCCTCGCTGAGTCGCTGCGCGACATAGCGGCATCGCGGCAATCCCGCGGCAGACCATGAACTACACGTTCCACTGGCATCAGGCGTTCCAGGCGCTGCCGGCCATGCTAGACGGCGCGCTGGTCACGATCGAAGTCGCCGTGCTGTCGATGGTGATCGGCACGGTTTGCGGCATCGCGCTCGCGCTCGCGCGCAACTCCACGGTCCGTCTGGCGCGAGCAGTGGCCACGGCCTGGATCGAAACAGCGCGCAATACGCCGGCGCTGTTCCAGATCTACATGATCTATTTCGGGCTCGGATCGCTCGGGATCTTCGTCGATTCGTTCCCGGCGCTGCTGATCGGCATCGCCTTCAACAACGCGGGCTACCTTGCCGAGACATTCCGCGGCGGCCTGCGCGCGATTCCGCCAACGCAGATACGTGCCGCACGCTCGCTGGGTATGAGTGCGCCGCAGGCCTTCCGCCTGATCGTGCTGCCCCAGCTGTTTCGCACGGTGTTCCACCCGATGACCAACCAGATGGTGTGGGCGATCCTGATGACCTCTCTGGGCGTCGTGGTCGGCCTCAACAGCGACCTGACCGGCATCACGCAGGAGCTCAACGTGCGCACCTTCCGCACCTTCGAGTTCTTCGTCATGGCCGCGGCGATCTACTACCTCATCACCAAATTCGTCACGCTGTCGGCGCGGCTCGTCGCTGCGCGGCTGTTCCGTTATTAGGCTGCGATGATCGAGACCGACTTCGCGCGCACCGACCTGTGGTTCATGCTCCAGGGCGCCGGCATGACCCTGGCGCTCACCTTCTGGGCCGTGCTGGGCGGCACGCTGATGGGCTTCGTGTTCGGCGTGCTTCGCGCCGTCGCATCGGCATGGATCAATGCGTTGCTGGGCGCCGTGCTCGATGTCTTCCGCTCGATCCCACTGCTGATCCAGTTCATCCTAGCCAACTCGTTCAAGTCGATCGTCGGCCTCGACGTGTCCGCGTTCACCGTCGCCTGCGTCGTGCTGGCGATCTACACCTCGGCCTACTGCGCCGAGATCGTGCGCGCCGGTGTGCTGGCCGTGCCCACCACGACGCGCCGCGCCGCGCGCTCGCTCGGGCTGACGTGGTGGCAGGACATGCGCCTCATCGTCTACCCGATCGCGCTGCGTGTGTCGCTGCCGTCGTGGGTCGGCCTCACGCTCGGCGTGATGAAGGACACCTCGCTGGTGCTGTGGATCGGGATCGTCGAGCTGCTGCGTGCGTCGCAGGTCATCGTCACCCGCATCCAGGAGCCGCTGCTGGTGCTGATGCTGTGCGGGCTGATCTACTTCCTCATGAGCTACCCGATCTCGCGCTTCGGCGCCTACCTTGAAACGAGATGGCGCGACGATGATTGAGATCCAGGACGTTCACAAGTCGTTCGGCGCGCTCGAGGTGCTGCGCGGCGTCTCGATGACGGTCACCAAGGGCGAAGTCGTCTCGGTGATTGGCGGCTCGGGCTCGGGCAAGTCCACGCTGCTGATGTGCATCAACGGGCTCGAGTCGATCCAGGCCGGGCGCATCCTGGTCGATGGCACCGACGTGCATGCGCGCAACACCAACCTGAATCAGTTGCGCCAGCGCATCGGCATCGTGTTCCAGCAATGGAACGCGTTCCCGCACCTCACGGTGCGCGAAAACGTGATGCTGGCGCCGCGCAAGGTGTTGGGCAAGAGCGTCGACGAAGCCGACCAGATCGCGTCGACCAAGCTGCGCCACGTCGGCCTGGGCGACAAGCTCGACGTGTTCCCGTCCAAGCTCTCCGGTGGCCAGCAGCAGCGCATGGCGATCGCCCGCGCGCTGGCCATGTCACCCGACTACATGCTGTTCGACGAGGTCACGTCCGCGCTCGACCCGCAGCTGGTGGGCGAGGTGCTCGACACGATGCGCATCCTCTCTGCCGAGGGCATGACGATGATCGTCGTGACGCACGAGATCGGCTTCGCGCGCGAGGTCTCGCACCGGGTCGCGTTCTTCAAGTCCGGCCGCATCCACGAGATCGGCCCACCCGAGCAGGTGATCGGTAATCCGCGCGAGCCCGAGACCGTGGAATTCCTCAAGTCGGTGCTCTGAGCGTTGAACGCGACGCTCACCGCCCAGGACACGCCGCTGCCACCGCTCGCCGCGGCTGAGTTGGCCTGCGACGTGCTGGTGATCGGCGCGGGCACGGTCGGCCTGGCCATCGCACTGCGCCTGCAGCAGGAAGGGCGCCAGGTCACGGTGATCGATCGCACGGGGGTCGCGGCCGAGGCGAGCCGCGGCAATGCCGGCGCCCTCGCGTTCACCGACATCATGCCGCTGGCCTCGCCCGGCATCCTGCGCAAGGCGCCGCGCTGGCTGCTCGACCCGCTGGGCCCACTGTCGATTGCTCCCACCTACCTGCCGCGCATCGCGCCCTGGCTGTTCCATTTCTGGCGCGCGAGCTTCCCCGAGCGCGTCAAGGCCAGCGCAGCGGCTCAGGCGGCGCTGATGGACCTGTCGATCGGCGAGACCGACGCGATGCTGGCCGCCGCCGGCGCGGCCGACATGCTGCGCAGCGACGGTGTGCTGCACCTGTACGAGAGCGAGGCCGAACTCGCGGCCTCGCAACCCGGCTGGCAGGCACGCGCCGACCATGGCATCGCCTTCACGCACCTGCACGGCGCGCAGGCGATCGCCGAGCTGCAGCCGGGGCTCTCGCCCGCGCTGGTCGCGGCCACCTTCCTGCCGGCCTGGAAGACGGTCACCGATCCGCTGCTGTTGACGCTCGCGCTCGCGC
>Ga0315288_10010534_pt1 | contig 11656 bp, 8 predicted proteins | sample YL17G11_20_MG_FD_203454 | JGI IMG/M metagenome (GOLD analysis project Ga0315288, IMG submission 203454) | Sediment microbial communities from Yellowstone Lake, YNP, Wyoming, USA - YL17G11_20 | ecosystem: Environmental > Aquatic > Freshwater > Lake > Sediment | place: USA: Wyoming | collected... | reverse complement strand
ATCTCGAATGCGTCCATGGGGGGTCGTGTAACCGTAGCTGTATCATTCTACCGGCGATGTTGGAATTTGAATATAATGAGGGATCGAAGACCACGGTGCATAGGGGCGGTGGAAAGGGCCAGATGATGGACGATATCCTTGAGGACTTCCAGGAATCCGCCCTCCGGGAGATCCGGATACCTATTCGGACCAACCCTGACGACGAGACGACCTTCCCTGCGAACGTTAAAAAGGCGTTCGTCGTGTTCAAGGAGTTGGGCATGTTCGATACCGAGCTCGAGCCAGAAGTAATTGCGAAGATAAAGTCTGGCGAACGGGTGGAGAAATATGTCCTTACCGTGAAGAAGATCGGCGAGCCCGGCGAAAGATCCAAGAAGGACAAGCTCGTCAAAGCGTTCAAAACATTCAAGTCCTTCTTCGGGGCCAATGGAGAATGAATGCCTATAAAATGGTCCATCTGGCTACATTAGAAAAAGCGCGGGGAGGGGGATTTGAACCCCCGTGGGCAGAGCCCATAGGATTAGCAATCCTACGCCGTACCGAGCTGGGCCATCCCCGCATGTGCTCCGCGGGCCCGATGACCATCGGGCGCGCGAATCTTGATGTCAAAAAGGTTATTTAAACAATTGCATGACGGAAACCGCTGTCGGGTCCCAGGTATCCTCCTCAATACGAAAAAATATTTATTAAGACACTGTATCTCTAATGGTAGATGCTCATGAGGAACTCCCGGAACCAGAAGGCACGGGCAGGACCAGCGGGTCGTTTTGCGGCCTTGGCGGTCATGCTCATCATTTCGATGTTAATACTGACCGGCCTCCCGGCAAGCGCGGACTTCACGAAGGCCGAGATATCCTCAGTAAGATATAACCCGACAAAACCCCAACCCGGGGCCACCTTCACATTGTCCGTCACTGTCAAGAACACCTACTCATCCGACCTGCATGTGAAGTGGTTCGGCGTGCACTATGACTGGATGGCCGCCAACACCTACGAGTATCAGGACATGTCATCCTCGCCCATGGTGATAACCCCACTAACCTCCTGGACCTTCACGCTCAGCATTCCGTTACCGGCCAGCGCGAACTACACGGTGCATCCTTACAATTTCAAGATGGGCTATGATGTCAATTCCTATTCCTACAACGAGAAGACCAATGATTACTTGGACTTCGTCGTAGTAAAGTACACCCCGCCGCCACCGACGCCCTTCTGGCAGCAGCCCCTTTTCATAGTGCTGGTCATACTCGTTCTCGTAATGGTCCTCGTTCTGGTCATCTTCTTCATCGTCAGGCAGCGGAGGATCGCGCGGGAGCACGCCAAGAAGCGGTTCGAGTTCAAGACCACCGGCTCCACGGGCCAGACGCCGGATGATGTCGAGCTCGCAAGGACGGTCACCAAGCACCACGCCCAGGGCTCTGCCGGGCCGGTCTCGGTCGACAGCAGGCCAAGGCCATGGGAGGCGGCGGAGGACAAGCGATTCGCCGGGCAACCGCCCAAGCCGCCGATATACCAGGTGCTCAGCCCCCCCCCAACCCCGCCTGGCCAGGCGCCCCAGAGCCAGCCCTCAGCGTGGTCGCAGACACCGCCACCGCAGAGCGGCCAGGCCCCGCAACCCATGCCGGCAGCGCCGCCCCCGAGGATGATGCCACAAGCGCCGCCGCCACCGATGCCACAGTCAAGGTCTGGCGTTCCGCCGCCGCTGCCTCCCGCGGTATCAAAGAACGAGGCGACATTACACCAGTGCCCGATGTGCGGCAAGATGAACAAGGCCTCGGACACGGTCTGCCCCAAGTGCGGGAACAAGTATTAGACGGTGCATTGGACCACAATTTCATGTCTAACTTGTATTACAACTTCTGATAAATTATTTAAATACCCTTGATTATATCCTCAATCGAGTGGTGCCAATGCCAGAAGACATCTTTGCACAGTTGGACCAAGAGCTTGACAGTATGAAGAATGTCATCATCGAGGACATGGACAAGCTCAACAGCCAGAAGGTCGAGATAACCAAGGAGCTCATCGAGTTCTTCTGGAACATCTGGATCCGCTTCGACAGGATCAAAGTCCACTTCACGACCGAGCCGTCCCCCAATGAATTCGCCACCTTCGAGAACTACCCCGAGACATGGCACTTCAAGGAGTCGTTCAACCTCGCGGCCCTGGACACCATCTCGCTGACCGACAAGACCCAGCAGGGCGGCAGGATTGGCGACAAGATCGAGGCCCGCTTCTACGTGGTCGACAAGACACTGCACCTTCGGGTCGTGTTCGAGTACTGCGACGGAGAGCACTACTACAAGTACTCCGGCTGGAAGAGAATATTCGCCCAGAACATCATCTACGACTCGCCTGTCGAGAAGGCAAAAATGACCAAGATCTGGGAGGTCGTCTCGGACATAGTCAAGATCTGGTTCGAGTCCCACCTGCGCCGGAACCGTGACATGATAATCAAGTACGTCAAGGACAACTTCGAAAAGGGCGAGACCTTCACGCACTAAGGCCCTCGATTTCCTATAATTTCATTGGATGAGCGATAGCGCCGCTCATTTGTCGAATAAAATCTTCGGGGCCATCTTGGCCACCGCGTCCCGATACTTCTTCGCGCACGAGACCATGACTATCCAGGACGGTACCGGCCGAAGCTCGAGGGCCCGGGCCAATGGTGTGAACTTCTCGAGCGGCCTTACCTTGCCCTTGTCGAGTATCAGTATGCCGGTCTTGTGTATCCGCGGCTCCGATAGGACGACCTCCTTGGCCGGGATGTCTATGGCAACCATCCCCTCGGGGGCGCTCACGCGCCGCGCGATCTCGTCCTCTCTGTCGCGCCGGCGCCCTATGTCCTCGAGCTCCTGCAGGGCCTCGAGGCTGGAATCGTCCTCCTTTTCGCCCCGGTCCTTGCCGTTGAGCTCCTCGCGTGTCGCCACGTAGGCGGCCTTGTAAAGATGCCTCAGTTTCAGGGCCTTGACCATGGACGCCGCCAGCCCGCCCTGGGCCTCGAGATAGTGCAGCAGGTCCATGTCCACCATGCGCGCTATGGCCGCAAGGTCATCCTCGGTCGGGTCCAGCCTTTCGACGGCCCGCGACAGCATGACCTCGGCGATCCTGACGGTTTTATGGAAGTAGACCGAGGAGTACATCAGGGCCCTGGCCACCATCATGCCCTCGACGGCGTTCACGCCGCTTTTGTCCACAACGAGCTCGTTGTTGTGAATCGTCAGCGTCTGCATGAGCCGGTCCACGTCCAAGACCCCGTGGGCCACGCCCGTGTAGTGCGCGTCCCGAACTAGGAAGTCCACCTGGTCCGCGTCCAATGGCCCGTGGATGCACTCGTTCAGGTAGCGCCGGGTGCAAAAGACCGTCTGCGACGAGCGTGCCGTCGTGAAGACGTCCAATGTCCCGTCGTCGTTGGGCAACGGTCCTGTGATGAGGCCCGCCACGTCCTCCGGGTCCAGGCCGTGCTTTTCGAGTATGGACGGTATGCGGCCGGCCTTGCGCTCCCCGTCGAGCATGGCCTCGGCGTGGACGTCCGTAGTCCCCTTGGCGCCCCGGGATCCCTTCTTTCTGCCCTCGGCCTCGAACAATTCCACATCGCCGGTTATGACGCCCTTCGTGATCTCCATGTGGTCGAGGCCGTTGTGCTGGTGGTGCAGGTACTCGAGCGTGTGGCTGTAAGGCCCGTGGCCCAGGTCGTGGAGCATCCCGGCGACTCGGATCATCGTGTCCTCGTCGTCCTTTAAGCCCAGCTCCCGGGCCATGCGCTTGGCGACATGCGAAGTCCCCAGCGAGTGCTCGAAGCGCGTGTGGTTGGCCCCGGGGAACACCAGATATGCAAAGCCCAGCTGGCGAATGGCATGGAGCCTCTGGACCTCCGGCGTCTCCATGAGCTCCAGGAGGACCCCGTCGACCTTGATGGACCCGTGGATCGTGTCATGGACCGTCTTGAATTCTTCGGCCACGGGAAATCACCTCTCTAATTCTACAATGTCTTCGGGGTTCATGTCCGGGTTGGTGAGGGCGGCCGCGACCCTCTGCAGCATGATCGAGGCCTTCTGCTTGTTCTGGGAGGCCTTGGTGTATCCCGGCACGGACGACAGGGCCTGGTCGAAGCACACGATGGCGTCCTGGAACTTGCCCATGGACAACAGGACCTCGCCCTTTCGGTTCCAGACGACCTCGTTCCTGGGGTCCAGCTCGATGATGACATCGTAGATGGCTATGGCCTTCCTGGGCTTGCGCATCTGGACGAAGATGTCGCCCTTGCGCAACCACGGGATGCCGTACTGGGACGGGAGCCTCACAGCGGACATGCGCGGGCTGTCCGGGTCGTAGAAGTACTGCGAGAAGAGCTCGTGGCCCTCGTCTATGGCCCTATCGAAGGTCTCCATGGCCTCGCGGTACCGGCCGCTCTTGAATAGGTCCTCGCCGCGCTTGGTCTCGGCCTCCAATGTCTTGTACATCTCGCCGAGGCGCTGCCTCATGCCGAACGCTATGACCACGATGATTATGAACAGGGCCGATATCGAAGATGCGAAGTAGGGCTGGTAGTTGAGGATGGTCCCCCCGCTCGGGAAGGCCAGCGGCGACAGGGCATCGATGGCGCCGGTCGCCGGGGCCAGGACCGTGAGCCAGAGCCCGAACCTCCAGACCTTGAAATAGGAAAGCTTCTCGCGCATGGAGTAAAGCCCCCTGGCGAGCATCGCGATGCCCGGGAAGGCCAATATCATGTAGAGGAACGACCAGCCAGAGTTGTAGTTGCCCGGGTCAGGGATGCCAGGGATGGCCCTGTGAATGCCGAACACCTGGATCACGAATATCAACAGCAGGGCACCTATGCCGAGGTTGATCCTGCCCAGGTTCTTCTCCTCGATGACGGTCGTCTTGTCGGGGCTTTTTTCGACGAGACGGCCTGTATACATGGCGAAGAATATCAGGACCCCCATGACCGCGAGGTCGATTATGACCGCACCACCCCACGCGGTGCTGTACTGGCCGGCCAGGGCCATCATGGGATAGATGGCATAGGACAGCCCGAGGCTGATGATGCCCAGGACGAAGAGGTAGAGCGTGAACTTGCGCATGATTTCTTCACGCTTGACCATGTAGTCGACGGGGGCTTCGGGCTTGGCAGGGGCCTGCGGCATGGCCGCGGGCGGCGTGCCGGGCTGGGGCCGGGCCTGCGGCATCCCCTTGGGCGGCCCCGGCGGCGGTACCATTCTCGGCGGCGGGGCAAGAGGCGGCCTTCCCGGGACGGCCCTCGCCATACCCCTAGGCACGCCTCCCATGTCGGTCGCCGGGCCCTCGTCCTCTGCTATGACCTCCTCGAAGCCTTCCGCCTCGGGGCCCTCGTCGTGGGCCCCCTCGTCGAACTCCTCGAAGTTATCGGGCCCGAGCTCTTCGAGATAGAGCTCCATCCCGCACTGGGTGCACACCGGTGCGTTGACGGGGTTCATGTGCCCGCACTCGGGGCATGCTGCCAGCCCGGAGGCTTCGGCAAGGTCCCTATCTGGCATGGCCTCACCTTCCTCCTGGCCCGGGCCCTAACGACTGGGCCCGATGTCCACTGTCTGTCATTTCCAAGGACGATTCCTCTTTTGGTCTACCTGCCTGCTTTCGCATTCATGCGCGAGGACTGCAACTTGCATCCGGGTCCTCACGCCTGCTTCTGCGTCAGTCCGTTGCTGTGGCCGTTCGCCTTGATCAGTATCCCGTTGGGGTGAACGAAGAAATTTATCTCGCTCCCCTCGGAGATACCCAGCGTGTCCACGATCTCCTTCGGCAACCTGACGGCTAGGGACCCACCGGCCTTGAAGGCCTTTCTCAGGAACAGCTCGCCGTTCCCGTTCTGGATGTCCAGCGTCCCGCCATCCTCGCACCGAGGGCAGACCGTGACCTTGGCGAACACCCCGTTGTATATCTCTTTCATCTCACTTTTCAGAAGTGTCCTGCACTTGGGGCACATTTTCATGCCATCACCTCGTTAAGTTGGGGGCAATCTACTGCGGATTGATGCAGCGCTTCGAATACCCCCTCGAAACCGGGGATGTAGATACAATGTATATATACTATTTCATTTTTCGACTGTGAGAGAATGCCCTCGGATTTCCCAGCGAGATTTTATTGCGTACAAAGTCCTTTTCCTCACAATCTTGGTGATCCAAGGATGTCTCCCTGGCTGTCCCCAAACGTAAAGAAGCTGAAGGCCAAAAAGGACCTTGCCGGTCTCATCGAGGCCCTCAAGGCCCAGAGCGACTGGAAAATAAGGGCCGAGGCAGTGGAGACCCTCGGCGATATGGATCATCCCGAAGTCATCGACGACCTCGAGCCACTGCTCGATGACAAGAAAAGAGAGGTCCGGTTGGCGGCCCTCAAGGCCCTAGAGAATCTAGGCTGGATGCCCAAGAACGATATCCAAAGAGTCAAGGTTCACATCATCCGAAAGGAATGGGGCGCGCTCATGGACATGGGCGAGAGAGCCGTTCCGGGGATCATCGAGCAACTAGGGGTGGATGACGACGATAACCTGTTCCAGCATCTCAATGGCGTGCTCAATGACATCGGAGATCCCGCCGTCAAGCCTTTATTGAAAGCCCTTGATAGGAGCGACGAAAAATTAGTTCATAATTGCATCTATGCCCTTGGGGAACTAAGCGACGACAGGGCCATCCACAGCCTGCACAAGATGTTAAAGACATCTTCGCCACATCTCGTCGATTCATTGACCGCACTATCTTCCATCGGGAGCCCAGAATCCACACAAAGGATTTTCGAGATAGTTAAAAAGCTTTCCGATGGATCTCTCGCGCTTCCATTTATCGTGGCCTTGGCGCGGATAGACGACCGCACGATCACGGACGATGTTGTGAGGATGGTGAAATCGGAGGGGACCACCAGTTCCAAACGCACAGCGCTTCTATTCCTTCTACTCTTGATGAAGGATGAACGGGCACCAGAACTTGTGTTCAAATTCTCCGAAAGGTTGGAGGACGTCATCTACCCGTTCACGAGGGAAACGCTCGTGTCGTGCGCATTGGAAGCGAAGGGCCATCCCAATAGCGAGGTCGAGGTATTCATCCACAAGCGAAAGCTGAGTGAGAATGATTTGACCGGCCTTACTGCAACCTTCACAAGCACCCGGGCCGAAGCAGCGGAAGCCCTCGGAAAGACGGGGGACAAGCGTGCGGTCGGGCCGTTGATTGAACGATTGAAGGTGGAGAAGGACTCACGGGTCCTTTACAATATATTAGAGGCCCTTGGGGAGCTCGGGGATCCCAAGGCCGTTCCTGCCATCGTGAAGCTGGCCCACCATCCGGAGGACACTGTGCGGCTTAGCGTTGTCATGGCCTTGGCTAGGGTGGGTTTGAACAACAAAGCCGCGGAGCGGATTGTGATCGAGGCCTTGGATGAGTCCGATTGGTCCTTCCGTCTGGCTGCCATCGATATACTGGCGAACATCGGCGGATACGCTTCCGTCGACGCCCTTGCAAGGACCCTTAACGACGAGGATATGTGGATCCGGAGCGCTTCCGCGGAGTCCCTTGGTTTTATAGATGACCCCAGGACCACGGGATTGCTGGTCAGCGCCCTCAAGGACCGATTCGGCGCGGTCAGGAAATCGGCGGTCGATTCCCTCGGGTTCAAGAAGGACAAGAGGAATTTCGAATTGATAGCGGGCCGATTGAAGGACAGGGACCGCTATGTGCGCGGGGCCGCGGTCGATGCCCTGGCCCGGCTGGGTGACGAGCGGGCCGTGCCCCTTTCGATAGAGATGCTCGAGGACAAGAACCGGTTCGTGCGCAGGAGCGCGGTCGTCGCGCTGGCAGCCATCGGCGATGCAGCATGTGTGAAACATCTGACGATGATGCTTGATGATGAACCACCGATCGCGAGACATGCCCGTGAGGCCATCGAGGAGATAAGAAAGAGAATAAAAGAAAAAGAGGCCTTAATAGATAACTAGGGCTTTTTCGGCTCCGCTGCAGGTCCTGGCTGGCCCTCCTTTAGCATTTCTACCTTTTTCTCAGTTATCGTCGGCGCCGGAGGCGTTTCTTTCGGGTTCTCGGGTAGCGTTGTCGGTGCGTCAGGAGGCCTCGCAACGGCCATTGGCGGGGCATCGGCCTTTGCCGCCTTTTTCTTGCGAAGGAACATCACAAGGACCAGGATCACGACAACGACGACCACTAGGACGACCAATAATGCAATGAGGAGGTTGGACACTCCGCCCTTTCCGTCGTCGCCCCCGCCTCCTCCGCCGCCACCCCCAGCGGCCTGGACCGTTATGGCGACTGTCTGCGCCGCGGTGGCGCCATCATTGTCTGTCACCGTGAGCGTCACGGTCTTGGGCCCGGCGGTCGTATATATGTGCGTCGGGTTCATGTCCGTCGAGGTGGAACCATCCCCAAAGTTCCAGCTGAACGTCAAGGTCGCCAGGTCGAACTTCGTATCCGTCGAACCGTTGGACGAGACGGAGATGGTCTCCTTGACCTTCACGGTGGTCTTGTTGGCAGTGACCTTGGCCACGGGCTTGACGTTCACAGGCGTTATTTGGACAGAGGCCGTTCCTTTTGCGCCTTCGTCGTCGGTCACTGTCAATGTGACGGTGTATGTCTTGGCCTGTGGATAGCTGTGGTTCGCGTATGGTCCTGTGGCGTTCGTGCCATCGCCGAGGTCCCAGACATAGCTGAGCTTGGCCATGTCTGAGGCCGTGTCTGTGGCCGAACCGTGGAACTGGACGACCTCATCCTCATTGGGCGCCTTCTTCAGCTCGCTGTCGATCTTCACGACCGGGGCCGGGTTGGTGATGGTGATCGACAACTGCTGGATGTCGGTGGCGCCGTCGTCATCTTTAACCGTGAACTTGACCAAGACCCCCCCGCCCTTGGTGTATGTATGGGTCGCCGTCGGGACATTGGTCCAGCCCGAGCCCTTCCCATCCCCAAAGTCCCAGAGGTACTGGAGGCCCAGGGCCGTGTCCGACTGTGTATCGGTGCCGCTCCCAGAGAACGAAACAATATCGTCCTCGAGATTCGTGTCCCCGTCCGCCGGTTCCTGGATAAGGGCCATCGGGGCGACATTGTTGACATGCACGACGAGGCTCGAGGTGACCTCTGCCCCGTGGATGTCCTTGACATGGATGGTCGCAGTGTAGTTGCCCGCCTTCGGGTAACTGGCCGGGCAATCCTTTGTCGACGACCAGTCCGTGCTGTTCCCGTCACCGAGGTCCCACTTGAACAGGAGGCCTGCGGTATCGCTGGGCGTATCCGTTCCGGTGCCGGTGAGCGTGATGGCCTGGTCCTCGTTGACCGTGAGGTCCCCTCCCGTGCTGGCCCCGGGCGGGACGTTCGTGACATTGACATTGATGCTCGCCGTCCCCACGCCTGCATTGACATCTGTGACGGAGAGGACCGCCTTGAAGAGGCCTGGCTTCGTGTAAGCATGCGAGACCTTGGGGCTGGTCCCGTAATCCGTTTTGGCCCCGTCCCCGAAGCTCCATTTGAACTGGAGCGTGTTGTTGTCCGAGGGTGTGTCGTGGGAGCCCGACCCGTCGAACTCGACCGTTACGTCTTCTTTGACAGCGATGTCGGGGCCCGCGACGGCGATCGGGAGGACGTTCTTCACGTTGATCATCAGCGGGGCCGAGGGCTTTACATTCAGCACATTGCCCAGGGCGTACTGGAAGTTCACCGTGTACGTCGAGGGAACTGAATACGTATAGTTCGTGGCCGGGCCGTCCTTCGAGCTGTACTCGAAGGTCCCGTCGTTATTGAAGTCCCATTGGAACAGGCACTGGTTGTTTCCCTTCAGATAGTATCCGCTCATACTGGCGTTGAAGTCCACCTGGCTGTCCTGGTCCACCGTGAGCGGATCGGCCGATATGCTGTTCACCTTCGGCGGGAAGAAGTGGGTCGAGTTGTACAAGAACAGCAGGTCGTAGATGTTGGCAAGGAAATCGTTCACCGTGTCGGGGCCGTAGATGTACGGGAAGTATGCGGTCTGCTTGTCGAGCCAATAAAGGAAGAACGCGTGGAACAGGTATGGCACGTTCTGCCAGCTCTGGTGGTCCGCGCCCCACACCTCCACGAAGTTGTGGACACCGGTCAGCTTGTCCTTGGCATATTCGGAGGCCCCTTTGTATGTGGCGTCCTGCGACCCGACCTGCATCAGGATCTTCTTGTTCGTCCAACCGGGGCCGTAGCCATCCACGACCCCATCGCTCATCGCCGCGGCGAACGTGACGGCGACCTTTATCCTCGCGACCTGTGACCCGTCAGCGAAGGTCAAGCCGCCGCCTGCGGAATGGCCAGCAAGCCCGAAGGCCTCCTTGTCTATCATCTTGGCCAGCTTGTCCGCCGGGGTGGCGTTGCGAAGCTCGAGATGGTTCAGGAGCTCGTTCAGGTCCGAGACGTTGCCGTTGTTCGGCCAGTCGCTCACGCTGATGTCCCATGCCACCACGAGGAAGCCCCAGGATGCCATCTGTATCAGATAGCTGCCATAGCTTGTGTGGTCACCGCCGGTCCCTGGGAACCAGTTGATGCAGGGATAGGGGGCATTGGACCGGTTCACGCCAGTGTTCACGCCGCTCGAGTTCGCAGGGTAGTAAATCCTGACAACGGTGTTGTATGCCTTTGTTGTGAAAAGGATGGTATCGTCGATATAGCCAACAGTATACGGGCCATTTCCTGAGGGGGAGCTCACCATCGGCTGTGGCGATCTCGGAACATCTTTGGTCGCACCGGTCGTGAAACAGAACGGGCCGAAGGCGCACATCAAGAGAAGGACGATCGAAAAGAATGCACACGATCTTACTATCGACTGGCTCATGGACGCCACCTCAAATCTGCGGGAGGAGTAAGGGTCTTGGTTCTAGAAGGATATTTGAGCATATTGAACTTTCTTGTAGGTTCATGCAATTATTCTATATATAGTTGTACCGGCTGGGGATGGTCGTCGGAGTCCAATTTAAGATTTAATTAGAAATATTTATCGCCCTAGACTTAGCATGGAGCAACATCTTCTGCAATCCAGGGCGTTCCAGATTGGCCCCAGATAACCCAGGATCTTTGTATATTCTTACGACTTTCCAATTGTTCTTCTGCTCTATATGCTTTCTAATGTCATTATATTGGCCTTCTAACCTGGATTTTCGCGAGGCCAAACCCACATAACATTTCGACATCATTATGTGATCTCCAATCTAATCGCACGGTCTCCCAGCCAAGGTATCTTCGTACTGTCACTTGAGACTTTCGATTCTAGTAGGACGGGTGCAAATCGGAAGCGTCTCACCTTGAGAACGACCTCGTCCTTCGTGATGAGGACCGAGCCTGGACGATTGAGGATGTTGTTCCAGATGGTTTGCGCAGTCGCGTTCTCGAAACCCCTCAGTTGTCGTGCAAGCCATCTGTAGCACCCGCTGGCGACGACGCTCAGAACTACATCCAGGTCCACCTTGATGCGAACGGAGCTCGACAGCGCATCCACATGGAAGAAGTGCACCTGCTCCGAGATCGAATTCTCGATGTGGGTCCGGCGCACATAGCGGTTCAATAGGGCCGCTGCTCCTCGACGGGTATCATTGGTGAGCAGGAAGGTAGGCTCCTCCCTTCCCAGGTCCAGCGCCGCGATCTGGCGTATGGTCCCTGGGAAATCCGGG
>Ga0315288_10010532_pt1 | contig 11657 bp, 10 predicted proteins | sample YL17G11_20_MG_FD_203454 | JGI IMG/M metagenome (GOLD analysis project Ga0315288, IMG submission 203454) | Sediment microbial communities from Yellowstone Lake, YNP, Wyoming, USA - YL17G11_20 | ecosystem: Environmental > Aquatic > Freshwater > Lake > Sediment | place: USA: Wyoming | collected... | reverse complement strand
GCGGACATTTCCAATATGAAGCTCTCTGACAACCAGCCGTTCGTAGGCGCCAGCGCTTTCGCCCATAAGGCTGGTGTGCACGTCAATGCTATTCTGAAGAACCCGAAGACATACGAGCACGTGGACCCGCACCTCGTCGGCAACCACAGGCGGCTTCTCGTATCGGAGTTATCGGGGAAATCTACGATCCTGAAAAAGGCCGAGGAGCTGGATCTCGATATAGGCAAAGATTCGGAAAAATCCAAAAAGATCCTAAGGGTTTTACAGGACCTGGAACACAAAGGTTATCACTTCGAGGCAGCCGAGGCATCGCTGGAACTATTGGTGAAGAGAGTGATGAAGAAGTTCAAAGATTTCTTCGACCTGGAAGATTTCAGGGTTATCATAGAAAAGCGCAAGGGCGGTAAGATGACGTCCGAGGCAACGATCAAACTCAGGGTCGGCAAAGAGATGGAACACACAGCCTCTCTTGGAGACGGGCCCGTCAATGCTTTGGACAGCGCGCTCAGGAAGGCGCTGAAAAAATTCTATCCCAAATTAGCCGAGATGCATCTTACGGATTATAAGGTCCGCGTATTAGACGAGAAGGAAGGGACTGCCGCCAGGGTTCGGGTGTTGATCCAGTCACAGGATAAGGCGGACTCCTGGTGGACCATGGGCGTCTCTGAGAACATCATCGACGCATCGTGGCAGGCGCTTGTCGACTCAGTGGAATATAAGCTATTGAAAGATTTGAAGAAGTAGATTTCGGCCGTGGGTGCATAAAGTTACAATAAGAAATTAAAATGGAAATCGAGGGGGAAGGACAAGTTAAAAGGATGGGTCTTGCGAATATCGCTAGCGATATGTCGGCATGGAGCCTTGTCCTGTCCAACGCGTTCACGATATTGCTTGCCGTTATTCAGCGGTGGGACCTATTAAGCATCATGTTGATATATTGGTGCCAAAGCGTCATAATAGGATTTTTTAACGTCATAAGAATTTTAGAATTGAAAAATTTCTCAACGGAAGGTCTCAAAATTAACGGCCGGCCTGTCGATCCTACAACATCGACCAAGATACAGGTTGCTGTTTTCTTCGCCTTGCATTACGGTTTCTTTCATTTCATCTACTTATTCTTTCTCTTCTCCGGCAATAAAACTTATGATATCGATCTGAAATTTATCGTGTTGACTGCGGCCGTATTTTTCGTAAATCATCTCTTCTCCTTTCTGTATAATCGCGGGAAGGATAAGAAGAAGGAAAATATCGGCAGGATAATGTTCTTCCCGTATGCGAGGATAGTCCCGATGCACCTGACGATAATCCTTGGCGCCTCGGTGGCGGGCGGCGGGTTTTCAGCTTTCTATACGATCTTTTTTTTGGGATTGAAGACAACGGCCGATCTTATAATGCATTCGGTAGAGCACGCATAATGGAAAAAGTTAAGGCGTTTTCGGCCCTTTTGATCCTTACAGTTCTTTTAACCATGGCGCTGCCAGCGCGTGCTCAGCAGGAAGCCCCTAAAGAGGGAACGCAGTCTGACGGCTCTCTTACGGTAAAAGAAGAGATCGCAGAGTTACGCTCCGACGATTCACATAGGCGGGGAGAGGCGGCATATAGATTAGGAGAGATGGGCAATGCTGCTGTCGACGCGGTGCCTGACCTGATAGAGGTTTTGAACGACCATAAGCCGTTGGAATGGGTTACGGAGTCCGGAGAAAGCAAGAAGTTCACTACCGCCGCCGAAGAGGCCGCGGAAGCGCTGGTCAAGATCGGGGACCGCAGGGCAGTAGGGCCTTTTCTGGTCTTGCTCACAGATAGCGACCCGAAAGTCCGGGCATGGGCAGCGAAGGCCCTTGGGGATATGAGAGAAGATCGCGCTGTCGAGTCTTTGATATATGCGCTTAAAGATAGGGATCAAGCCGTTGAAGAAAATGCGGTGCTGGCTTTGGCGAAAATAGGCGACCCCAACTCAGTAAATATTTTAATCGGAGGATTGCTTAAGGATGACGGCTCGATTGCCGGGGCCAGGCCGGCAAAGGCTCTAGGTAAAATTGGCCCGATGGCGGTGGAGCCGTTGATAAAAGTTCTTAAAAATAAAAATAAATACGCCCGGGAAGGGGCCGTGAAAGCGCTGGGCGAAATAGGCGATGTCCGGGCAGTCGAGCCATTGATAGATACGTTGAAGGACGATGATCTGTATGTGCGCAAAAAAGCGCTGGAATCACTTCGCAAGATAACCAAAGAAGACCATGGCGAAGACTATGAAAAGTGGCGGCAGTGGCGGGAGAAGATTAAAGCGGATAAATCGGAGGGCCAGATATGATTAAGAACGTTATCCTCGGGGAAGAGATCATTGTCACTACAAAGAATAAGGTGGGGCTGTTGGCGGATATAGCAAAAACATTGGCCAACAAAGGCATAAACATCGAGTCTGTAGTCGGATATGAGGTCGGGAAGACCGCAAGGCTTATGCTGGTGACGAATGCGAACCTTGGGATGGTGAGCGCTTTGCGAAGAAAAAAATACAAATCCGTCGTAGAGACGGAAGTGATCATGGTCGACCTTGAGAACAAGCCCGGCGCGTTAAAAGTGGTAACGACAGCGCTGGGCAATAGCGGGATAGATATTAAATATCTATACGTGACAGCGCCCTCTGGCGGGGATTATTCAAAGATGGTCCTGCAAACCAGCGATAACGAGCGCGCCATCGCGTTATTGACAAAATATATCAGCGCCAGGCCGTAAGCGAAAATCGCGGGATATTTTATAAAATGAGATCGAGTTTCTTGAAAGGCATTACTGACGACGCTTCGGGTTGGAGCCTCGTTCTCTCTAACCTTTTTACGATCATCATTGCTGTATGGCAGAGATGGGACCTGAACACGGTCATGATCGTATACCTGTTTCAGAATATCATAATAGGGATCTTTAATGTCGCAAAGATCCTGACGTATCGATTTTCCGTTACCGTTAATAAAGGCAATGTGCCCGATAACGCGATATGGACGGCCAAGATATTTTTCGCATCTTTTTTCACGATCCATTACGGCGGTTTTCAGTTTGGCTATTTTTCGTTCCTTAGCCATTCGCTTAAATATGTCGATCCGGGATTCATATTTTTGACGTCGGCAGTATTTTTCGCAAACCATCTTTTTTCTTTTTTATATAATTACAAAAAAGATAGAGAAGGTTTTGATCTGGGCAAGCTGATGTTCTTCCCGTATTTGCGTATAATACCTATGCACGTCACGATAATATTCGGCGGTTTCATTATGTTATCGTTGAAGAATAAATTTGCGGAACAGCTAGTGCTCATTTTATTCCTTATCATGAAGACGATGGCAGACATCAAGATGCATGAGGAAGAGCATAAGTTGGGCCAGAACCGGCCGATAGATGTGGTCTCATAATTTTAGGAGGAATAGATGCTTGACAGAAAAGCGGCAGACGCATTAATCTTGTGCTCTGTAATGGCAGCGTTCGTTGCAGGCACAGCGACGCTATTCTTCAGTTTAACCAAAACTTACGGATTCAGCCTATGGAATTTATTGGACGTTGCGCTATTTTGGGCCCTGGCATTCGGCGTGATTAAGCGAAGCAGACTTTGCGCCATCGTTTTATTCGTTTATAATATCGCGAACAGGGTTGATATGTGGGTACGTAGCCACGATATCTGGCTCACATTGGGGCCTATCGCACTGCTGTTTTTGGCGTTATATTTTTTAGGTGTAGTGGGAACATTTATGCATCATAGGCTGAAGAGATCCTAAGATATTAATATAAAAGGTGGATATGACCGAACTACCGAAAGCATACAATCCCCGCGAGGTTGAGGACAGGATATATAGAACATGGGAAGAGGGGGGATATTTTCACGCGACGCCAAAGGCGGACAAGAAGCCCTATTCCATCGTGATACCTCCTCCTAACGTGACCGGCATACTGCACATGGGCCATGCCTTGAACAATACTATACAGGACATCCTCGTGCGTTTTAAACGCATGCAGGCCTTTGAGGCAGAGTGGATGCCGGGCACAGACCACGCCGGCATCGCGACCCAGAACGTCGTTGAAAGAAAACTCGCCAAAGAAGGGATGAAGCGCCAGAACCTTGGCAGGGAAAAATTTGTAGAAGAGGTTTGGAAATGGAAAGAAGAATACGGTTCCACGATAATAAGACAGCTGAAGAAACTCGGATGTTCATGCGATTGGCCGCGCACCCGTTTTACAATGGACGAAGGCCTCTCTGATGCGGTTTTAGAAGTTTTTATAAAGCTTTACGAAAAAGGGCTGATATATAGGGGTAACTATATAATAAACTGGTGCCCGCGGTGCCAGACGGCATTATCAGACGAAGAATCGCAGCATAAAGATGTTGAGGGCATGCTTTATTATATAAAGTACAAGATAAAAGAAGGATCAGGGCCCAAGGGTCAAGGGACGAAGGGCGATGAGGAGCATGTGGTCGTAGCGACGACGCGGCCTGAGACCATGCTCGGAGACGTAGCTATCGCAGTAAATCCCAAAGACAAGCGGTATAAGGGCCTGAAAGGCAAGACAATAATATTGCCTATTTTGGAGAGGGAGCTCAAGGTGGTGCTCGACCCGCTCGTCGATCTTAAATTTGGCACAGGAGCACTTAAGGTCACGCCGGCGCATGACCCGGTAGATTTTGAATTGGGATTGAAGTACGGACTGGACCAGATAAACGTCATGAACGGGGATGCCACTATAAATTCAAACGGCGGCGAGTATGAAGGCATGGACCGTTTCGAAGCCAGAGAGGCCATACTTGAAGACCTGAAAGAGCGGGGGCTGTTTATAAAATCAGAACCTCACAGGCACGCGGTAGGCCACTGTTATCGCTGTCATACTATGGTAGAGCCGAGGCTTTCCCCGCAATGGTTCGTTAGGATGAAGCCGCTCGCGAAACCGGCCATAGATGCCGTTAAGAAGAAAAGGATAAGGTTCTATCCCGCCAGGTGGACCAAGGTATATTTGGATTGGATGAACAATATACGCGACTGGTGCATTTCGCGGCAGATATGGTGGGGCCATCGTATCCCGGTTTACTACTGTAAGCGATGCGTCGAAGCCGTTAAGGACCAAAGGCCAGATGCCAAAGACTATCAAAACGTTGAAAAGGGGATAATTGTATCGAAGGTAAAACCCGACAAGTGCCCTCATTGCGGATCGACTGATATCGAACAGGATCCCGATGTTCTCGACACCTGGTTCTCCTCATGGCTGTGGCCGTTCTCCACGTTCGGCTGGCCGCAAGAGACGCCGGAGCTGAAATATTTTTATCCGACAAACTCTCTCGTAACGGCTCAGGAGATAATATTCTTCTGGGTTGCGAGAATGATAATGGCAGGGATGGAGTTCATGGGCGATATCCCCTTCAGGGATGTTTATATCCATGGCACTGTCAGGGACATAACCGGTACAAAGATGTCGAAATCTCTCGGCAACGTGATAGACCCTCTCGACATGATCGAAAGGTATGGGACTGATGCCCTTCGCTTCAGCATAGTATCGATAACCGCTCAGGGCCAGGACGTCTTTCTTTCCGAAGATAAGTTTGAACTTGGCAGGAACTTCGCCAACAAGTTATGGAACGCGTCAAGATTCATCCTGATGAATTTAAACAAGGACAAGGTGGGCGTCGACCTGTGCGCGATCTTTAAGGAAGAGGAATTGTCCTTGCCGGACAGGTGGATATTGTCGCGGTTCTATTCAACGCTCGATTACATCGGCGGGTGCCTGGATGGATACAGATTTAACGAAGCTGCGAATTCAATATACGAGTTTCTCTGGCATGAGTTCTGCGATTGGTATATCGAGATAGCGAAGCTGACCATTAAAGAAAAGACCTCGCAGGTCATCCTGTATAAGGTATTGGAGAAGAGCTTGAGGATGCTGCATCCTTTCATGCCGTTCATCACGGAAGAGATATGGCAGAAGCTCCCGGCCGCAAAAAGCGGCAATCAGGATTCCATAATGGTCCAGCCGTGGCCTCACATACAGAAGGCGATGATATCTAAAGAGGCTGAAGTTGAAATGGAATCATTGATAGAGCTCGTCACCGCGATAAGGAACATACGCTCTGTATGGAACATAGAGCCGCAAAGAGAGATAGGTGTCATAATAAATATCCACGAGCAAGGAGACGAAAAGCTTCTTGCGGCGAATGTCGATTTTATAAAAAGGTTATCGAGGGCATCGGACCTGAAGATAGGGAAACTAGACAAGCCCAAGAACGCGGCAGTCAGCGTCGTGGGCGCCCTGGAAGTGTATGTGCCTCTCGAAGGCCTCATAGATTTCGAAAAAGAGAAGGCGAGGCTTAAAAAAGAAGAAATGAGGATGGCCCAGGAGATGGATTCTCTTTCGGGGCGCTTGAAGGACAAAAACTTCTTGTCAAAGGCGCCCGAGGAAGTCATTAAAAAACAGGAAGAGCGGAAGAAAGAGCTGGAGATGCAGATAAAAAAACTGAAAGATAACCTTAAGGAGATCGGCTAGTCGGCCGTCTCCTTCAATGATGTGCTGAAAAGAGGTGTGTTGGTATGGAGAAAAAGAAGAAGATATTGATAGTGGACGACGAAAAAGATTTCACCGAGATGATCAGATGGAATCTCGAAGCGACCGGCCGGTATGAGGTGAGGTCGGAGAGCAAGGGGGCGAAGGCTCTTGCTGCTGCCAGGGAATTCAGGCCGCACTTGATCCTGCTGGATATCATTATACCGGATATGGACGGAGGTGAAATACTTTTTCAGTTGAAGAACGATGCCGTTGTCAAGGATATACCTCTTGTGTTTTTGACCGCTATCGTCACGCAGCCTGAGGTGAACTCTGTCGGCAGTTTAATAAGCGGACATCCTTCTATAGCAAAGCCTGTAAGCGCTGCAGACCTTATCGCTTATATAAAGAAGACGATAGGTTAAAGAAACAGGCGCTTAAGGCGAGACGAAAAGAGCATAATCATGAAACTTGATAAAGAAAGAGTAATGCCCATAGTCAAGGCGGCGCTCAAAGAGGACATCGGAAGAGGGGATATAACTACGAGCGCGCTTTTTGATAAGTTTGCGAGTTCAAGCGCGAGCCTTATAACGAAAGAAGACTGCGTAGTCTGCGGCATCGATGCAGCGGAATGGCTTATGGCGCAGGTCGATTACAGCGTGCGGTTCAAGCCGAATTGTAAAGACGGCAGCTTCGTGGGCGCGGGCAAGGAGCTGGCGTTTATCGAAGGGCACACTGCCTCCATCCTTAGGGCTGAGCGCACGATGTTGAATTTTCTTTCGTTCTTAAGTGGCATAGCTACAAAGACAAAGCAGTTTGTCGATAAGGTCAAGCCCTACGGCACGAAGATAATGGATACGCGTAAGACATTACCGCTGCTCAGGTATTTGGAAAAATACGCTGTATTTACCGGCGGCGGAACAAATCACAGGATGGGCCTCTACGACCAGGCGTTGATAAAGGATAACCATATAAAGGGTCAGGGGTCGGGCGGCAAGGGTCAAGGAAATAAAATAACCTTAAAGAGCCTGGTTGAATCAGCAAGGAAGCATAATTTAAAAGGGACTGTTATTGAGATAGAAGTTACCAGCATAAAAGAATTCGACGACGCATTGTCCGGAAAACCCGACATAATAATGCTGGACAATATGAGCCCGAGGGAAGTGAGGGCCTGCGTAGAGATCAGGAGATTGGCTAAAACGAAACCGCTGCTCGAGGTATCGGGCGGAGTGGTTCTCGACACTATTGAGGAATACGCGAAGACAAAGGTCGACATGATATCGATCGGCTCATTGACTAATTCTGTAAAGGCCATCGATATGTCGCTTGAGATAGTTTAGCGCTAGCTTAGCTGTCAGTCGTCGGCTTCCAGCAAAAGCCGATAACTAGAGACCGGCAGATGAAAGCCGAAAAAATGGCAAAATTTAAATTGGCAAGCAATTTCAAGCCCGAAGGCGACCAGCCGGAAGCTATAAGAAAACTAACGGATGGTCTCGCGAGGAATAAAAAATTCCAGACGCTTCTCGGCGTAACCGGTTCAGGCAAGACGTTCACTATGGCAAACGTTATCGCGAATATAGGCAGGCCCACGCTCGTAATCTCCCACAACAAGACGCTTGCCGCGCAGCTTTACAGTGAATTCAAAGAGTTCTTTCCCGAGAATGCCGTAGAGTATTTCGTGAGCTATTACGATTATTACCAGCCGGAAGCGTACATACCGCATACCGATATATACATAGAAAAAGATTCTTCGATAAATGAGGACATAGACCGGTTGAGATTGTCTGCAACCAGTTCTTTGATGTCGCGCGAAGACTGCGTCATAGTGGCGAGCGTTTCATGCATCTATGGGCTGGGCTCGCCCGAAGAGTATGGCGAGATGCTGGTATTCCTGGAAGACGGCGAGGAGATACCGAGGGATGAGATCGTAAAACGCCTTATCTCTATTCATTATGAAAGAAATGATTATGATTTCAAGAGGTCGACCTTCAGGGTGCGCGGAGATACGATCGAAGTCTTCCCGGCCTACACGAAGACCGCGTACAGGGTCGAGCAGCTTGGCGATAAGATAGAGCACGTCTATGAGATAGACCCGCTGACTGGAAATATAATAACGGCAGTGAAGAAGGTAGGCATATATCCTGCCAAGCATTTCGTTACGACAGGCAGCAGGATCGAGACCGCGATCAGATCGATAGAGGAGGAGCTCGCCGCAAGGCTCGCCGAGCTTCGCGGCCAGAATAAGCTATTAGAGGCCCAGAGGCTTGAATCGAGGACGCATTACGATATAGAGATGATGCGCGAGATAGGATATTGCAACGGCATAGAGAATTATTCCAGGCACCTGTCCGGCAGGGCTCCCGGTTCCAGACCTTGGTGCCTTATAGATTATTTTCCAGAAGATTTTCTTATTTTCATAGATGAGTCCCACGTCACTATCCCGCAGATAAGGGGCATGTATAACGGCGACAGGGCCAGGAAGGAGACGTTGGTGGAGTACGGTTTCAGGCTGCCGTCCGCCCTGGATAACCGGCCGCTGAAATTTGAAGAATTCGAAGCCTTTATACCTAAGGTGATATTCGTGTCGGCGACGCCGGATGATTATGAAATAGAAAAATCCGAGGGCGAGGTAGTCGAACAGATAATAAGGCCGACAGGCCTGATAGATCCGCCCATAGAAGTGAGGCCCACCAAGAATCAGATAGATGACTTGATGAAAGAGATCAGGGAGAGGTCGGAGAGGAAGGAGCGTATCCTTGTCACGACGCTCACCAAGCGCCTCTCAGAGGACCTCACGAGGTATCTATCCGATTTCGGGATAAAGGTGAAATATCTTCATTCCGAGATCGACGCTATCGAAAGGGTGGAGATATTGCGGGACCTGAGGCTTAATAAATTTGATTGCCTCGTAGGAATAAATCTCTTGAGGGAAGGCCTGGACTTACCCGAAGTTTCATTGGTCGCTATCCTGGATGCCGACAAGGAAGGATTTTTGCGCAGCGGCACGAGCCTCATACAAGTTGCCGGCCGGGCCGCCAGGAACATCAATGGCCAGGTCATCATGTATGCGGACACGCTCACAAAGTCCATGAAGAAGGCGATAGATGAATCTAGCAGACGCCGCAAGATCCAGACAGAATTCAATAAAGACCACGGTGTGACCCCGCGATCGATACAAAAGGCGATAAGAGAAGGGATAGAATCTTACAAGAAGGCCAGGGAGATCATTGCGGACGTCGTCGAAGAGACCGCCGAGGAATACGATATAACTACTTTGATAAACGAACTTCAGCGCGATATGGAACTTGCGGCAAGGAATCTCCAGTTCGAGAAGGCGGCTGTGTTGCGAGACCAGATAAAGGAATTGAAGGCGCGGCTCGCCAAAGATAAGAACACGGGAATGCAAGTGACGGATAGGCAATGATGGACCAATGCGGTGTTGTGGCCGGAAACGGCCGCATAGATTAGAGGCGAGAGATGCTGGACGAGAAGATATTGAATGTGTTGAGGAATAATACGGAATCATATGTCTCCGGCGAAGAGCTATGCAGGTTTGCGGATATCTCGCGGGCAGCCATATGGAAGCACATAGAGAAACTCAGGGAAGAGGGGTATGAGATCGAGGCCTCTCCGCATTTAGGGTACAGGCTCGTGAGCATACCGGACAGCCTGATCCCGAGCGAGATAAAATGGAAGTTGAAGACTAAGATGCTAGGCAAGGAAGTGATGTCCTATAAGAAGGTCGATTCTACTAATGAGATCGCGTATGGATTGGCGGAGAAAGGCATCCGGGAAGGCGCCGTGGTGTTGTCCGAGGAACAGGCCAGGGGGAAGGGAAGGCGCGGCAGGAAGTGGGCGTCGCCCCCAAAAGGCGGCATATATATGTCGTGCGTATTGAGGCCGGGGATCGCGCCGAACGAGATCCCTAAAATAACGCTCCTTGCGGCAGTGGCAGTGGCTAAGGCTATAAGAACGACCACCGCCCTGATGCCTACGATAAAATGGCCGAACGATATATTGATCGACAATAAAAAAGTTTGCGGCATATTGACGGAGATGAAGGCCGAACAGGACAGGGTGGAATTTATCATCGTCGGCATAGGCGTTAATGTCAATACACCTCTTAAGTATATGCCGAAGGGCGCATCGTCGTTAAAAGAAGAGTTAGAGCAGGCCGGAAGAGATGAAAATTTATCCAGAGTAGAGCTGACAAAAAATATCCTGGAAAACCTTGAGGAAGGTTATTTGAGATTGATGAAGGAAGGCTTCAGGCCGATAATCGAGGAGTGGAAGCATCTCTCTGCAATGCTGGGGTCTAGGATAAAGGTCGTATTACAGAACAGGACCTTCGAAGGCCAGGTCCACAACCTGGATGAGAACGGAGCTCTCATTGTGAGGCTCGATTCAGGGGTTTTGGAGCGGGTATCCTCCGGGGACATAGTGATGGTAAGGTGATGGCATAAATGAGATACGATAATCTGCTTGCAATAGATATAGGAAATACCAATATAACGGTGGGATTATTCCGGAATAAGGCCTTGATCAAAAAAGCGAAGATCTCGACCCACGCCTATTCTTTATATGCAAAAGGATTTAAAGCTCTCCTTAAGGAGAGCGGGACGGAAGCCGAGGACCTGCAGGATGTCATTATATCTAGCGTCGTGCCTATCGCATTGGCCCGCTTAATAGTATATTTAAACAAGACCTTACGCTGCAGGATCTGCATCGTGGGCAGGGATGTGAAAGTCCCGATCAGGAATCTATATAAGATGAAGGGCGAGGTGGGGCAGGATAGGTTAGTAAATGCCTTTGCCGCTAAAGTGATATATGGCGCGCCATGCGTGATAATAGATTTTGGCACCGCGATAACGTTCGATATAATCTCTAAAAAAGGAGAATACCTTGGAGGCCTAATATTGCCGGGCATAGAGATATCCTTAAAGAGTCTTTACGAGAAGACGGCGCTGCTGCCCAGGGTCGAGCTGAAACCCGCGCCTTCCATAATAGGCAGGGACACGGTAAACAGCATGCGGGGCGGGATACTTTTTGGGTTCGGAACGATGTGCGACGGCCTGGCCTCGAAATACAGGGACGTTCTCGGCAAAGACGCCAAGATAATAGCGACAGGGGGCAATGCCGGCCTGATAAAAAGATAC
>Ga0315288_10010528_pt1 | contig 11660 bp, 15 predicted proteins | sample YL17G11_20_MG_FD_203454 | JGI IMG/M metagenome (GOLD analysis project Ga0315288, IMG submission 203454) | Sediment microbial communities from Yellowstone Lake, YNP, Wyoming, USA - YL17G11_20 | ecosystem: Environmental > Aquatic > Freshwater > Lake > Sediment | place: USA: Wyoming | collected... | reverse complement strand
GGTTGCCCCGGTTGCACCAGTTGCACCAGTTGCACCAGTTGCACCAGTATCGCCAGTTGCACCAGTAGCTCCGGTTGCTCCGGTTGCTCCAGTAGCTCCAGTTGCTCCAGTAGCGCCAGTAGCGCCAGTTGCTCCAGTAGCGCCAGTTGCTCCAGTAGCGCCAGTTGCACCAGTAGCGCCAGTTGCTCCAGTAGCTCCGGTTGCTCCGGTTGCTCCGGTTGCTCCGGTTGCTCCGGTTAGTCCGGTTGCACCAGTAGCTCCGGTTGCTCCAGTCGCACCAGTAGCCCCGGTTGCCCCGGTATCGCCAGTAGCTCCCGTTGCACCAGTGTCTCCAGTTGCTCCGGTTAGTCCGGTAGCACCAGTTGTACCAGTAGATCCTGTTGTTCCGGTTGCACCAGTAGCTCCGGTTGCTCCAGTCGCACCAGTCGCCCCCGATGGCACAGCGGCTGCGATGGTAATTTCATTGGGAGTGCCGGTTAGGAGAATGCCAGCTCCAGCAACGAGACTACGCCAATTGAAAGTACCACCAAAGTAGTTTTTGAAGACGCCTTCACCGGAACCAACGTTAATGTTGTTGATCGCCTGTTGTGCCCGAGTAGACGTAAAGTAGAGGTTAGCAAGCCCTTCAGGCAGATCATCTGTGGTGTTGATCTCGGAAGGCAGAGGCCCCGGAGGTGGTGGGGGAGGTATTGGGCCTGGAGCTAAGTCTATTTCCCAGATAGTAGGGAAAGACACTGGCACTGGCGGGATGATGGCAGCATAGTCTTCATCTGACATCAACAGATAATTTAGCGGAAATACCTGCTTGCTGAAGGTCTGATCAGGACGCACCACAGTGACAGTTTGTATAGTCGCGCTTATATTGCGTAAACGAACGCTCATTAGATTGCTCCTCAAAGGGCATTGTGGCGTGCCTCCTGTTAAAGAGAATCTTTAGATTACGTTAGGGTCACATGATTCGAAGCGCCATTTGATCTAACAGGCACCCTATCCTCTTGTAGTACCGAGAGATAAGAACTATAGGATCAAATTCTGTCCCGTGTTTAACTAGCAGCGTACATCGGATGTTATCCAACTCCTTGGATGTCGCCCTACTCCAGGGAGGTACATGCAGGTCTGCTTGTACACGCTCTATATGTAGAGTGACCTCTAATATTTCATGAACCGAAATCAAATACTTTATGGCCGGTATTTTCTTAGTGTGATGAATGAGGGTGACGGTGTCGTCTAGCAACTCCTCTAGTAAAGTCACATCTCCCATCAATCCCCCTAGTCAATGTGGTAGGTCAGGGTCAAATGGTCAGCCTCCTGGCTACCAATCAAGATTTCCGCATAGGTACCATCGGCAAATTTTACAGTAGCACTCTCGGCACTCTGCGGCGTTGACTCCCACACCAAGCCAGGTACCTTCATCTTAATTAAATCTTTTATCTTCTTGACGTCTAATTTGGCCGTAGGTCCCTCTTTGGGGTTCCAGATGTAAGTTGGGGGCTCAGTGAAAGTCTGTTTCAACCCTGGAAAGGCTTGCTTGACCTTCGCGAGCAGTTGCGGGAAGAATTTCCCTTCTTCTGCTGGTGGGGGCAGGTAAGGGTCCTCGATGGGCGCGTCCTTCAGCGCAGGGTTTTTTGGCGGTGCTTCGTTTTCGGCTGCGGGTACTTCAGGCGCAGCATACGCGGCTTGTAGTCGATCTACGAATCTCTGTGTGGCATTTGGATTTTTGTTCACGCGCTCCTCTGATCTTAACCATGGTATTGTCTTTAACAAAGGACCCCTGAACGGAAAGCTCTGATGACCGAAACGCGGCATGTCAGGCACGTCCACGGGGTAGCTGTTCTTAGCCTTCGGACTCCAGGGGTATGCTTTGTAGGGCTCCGGTATTGCCTTATCTGCATCGGGAGAAATTGGCTTATACCCCACAGGTCCTGGACCCGAGTCAGCGTCGGCTTCCTCACCCTCTAGGTATTTCTTCGCTAGATTTCTCCACCACTGATCTCGCATTCAAAATTCCTTAAGTATCTTTATAATGTCAATTAAGTCCTCGTTTTTAACTCTGACCCCACTACACAATCTGTCTCGGACTGTCTCTAGCTTATTCAGCGCTATGTTTACCAAGTTGTCTTTTACTACTGTGTACCCGGCATGTGTCAGTTCTATAAGCCTGGATTCTCCCTCTAACCATTGGACACTATCTTTTGAGGTGAACTGAGTACGGATAAGCATTCCGTTTTTCTCCAACAGGATGTAAGCTCCCTTCAAAAGTCCTCCTGTCACATTATGATCTTATTGATTGCCTCATCCTCATATGCTTTTCTGACGTTAACGTCCCACGACGTCAGCACGTTAGTAGGATCATTTCTGCTGCTCTCAATTACCATCCAGCGCGTCATGTCAAATAGCCTTAGGACTACATCTTCAACATTCACGCGCTTTATGACATCTGAGAATACCATGTTGATCTGATTGAGTGTCTCAAGGATTCCAAATTCTTTAAGCGCAATAGACTCATTACGCCTAGGTATATCTACAACTAGCGTCGGGGGCTCATTGCTTAAAGTCAAATTCCTAAACAAGAAATAGAGAAACATCGGCGAAGGATCACTTGCGACTGCCCGCTTTAAGTACACTCGGAAAGTCATCCGGCATCCACCGCCCAACAGAATGCGCTGCTTAAACCCGGCGTCTGTGTAGTCCACAAAACCGGGGTCCGAGCCTTCTAGCTTAATCTTAAACTCGACGCTGCCCCCAGAACGCCGATACTCAAACCGCGTGCCGTCTACACCATAATAAGAGCGCAGTAGGTCCTCCGACCACTCCACGTAGCCTGAGGTAACGCCCGCCTCTAGTGTAAACCACGGCGGGACGCCTACTAGGGGATTGAGCTTGACGTTGACTCCGCGCCACTCCCTAGAGGGGTCCATAAGGTAAAGGTCAGTACCGTACTTAAGGTAGCCTCCGGCAAAGCCCGTATTCAGGCACACGGGGCATTCTGAGTTGGGCGAGGTATTAGCGTCCGGCCAGCAGGTGCAGCGGCGACCGCTGCGTAGCCTTTGGTAGAAAAGAACTTCGCGGCCATCGACCGAGATGGCGTTTCTCGTTCTCTCAGCTATTTGCGCGATCAGTTGTTCTCTGCTGATCTGTCTAAAAGCATCAATACCAGCAGTGGATGGATCGCCAACACTGCGGCTTCCTGACGGGTCTGGGTTACGTGCTTGATCTACCGTAGCACTGTTAGTTCTAGGAAGTCTAAGCGACATGTTACCCCTCAAGATTAACTATTAACACTAAATCTTTAGAGGTCAGCATTATGAGCATACAAATTAAGATTGACGCTACCTATTCAAAGTTTTCGAGCCTGCCAGCCGACCAACTAAAGAAAGTCGCCGTCAGCATTGGTCCGTGCGGCATGAATGTCTCTTACCCCTCCTATGATGCCTATCCGCTGACTTTTGAGACTCTCGGAGACTCCGGCGTTAACCCGCTATCCTGGAGCGTCTCCTACACGCGGCCATGGACTATGAGCAGAGAGGCGTTTGCGGTATTCGGTAACGTCCTAGTTACAGACTATGCTTCAAGTCGCCTAGGTACACTGCTCGCAGACTACGTTAAGCGCGGCGTACTAGAGGTGTTAGATGCTGGGGCACCTATGACGCCAGCACAGATTTTGACGTTTGTACCTTGAGTGTTGAAGAGTTAGTGTGCTAGTCTATTTTTGTGATTTCCACCACAGAACAAGTTAACAACATTCTCCGCGACAGGGGGAAGACTTTCCTTACCTGTCTAGCAGCCGACGCGGACACGGTGACGTTGCTGGATACTAACTACGGTGAGTATCGCATCGCCGCCCATGAGTTGCACGAGCTACCGCACCACAAGCGCCGTAGGCAAGCCGATAGCTTGTCAGCGGTACGCCAGAAGTGTTCTAAGTTTGACCTTAAGACTTTCAAGATAGTGGACTTATTCTTTGCTCGTGATCGTGGGTTTAAGAACCTTGGCATGTTTGTGGAGGTATCAGATGAGTGCGGTCATCTGTCCATATACAGTTACACCGAGTTCTATCGGAAGCGTAAGTCCTTAGCTTGTCGGGTGTGCAGTAAGTCGTCCTCACCGCTGGTAAAGCGCAGCAGTACCTACAAGGTGTGGCTTAAGCATAAAGACGTGCTACCGGCGTTGTATAACGACTTCGCGGTGTTTAGACGCGAGATGGGGGATGCTCCTTATAGAAGGTCGGCGCTTACGGTCGGTGAGAAAGTAGAATGGGTGGATAAGGATGCTGGGGAGGTTGCTGACGTACTTCTGATCTCGTCCGCGCTTCGGCAGGCGTTTAGACACTCGGTGATTTATAAACGGTGTTTGGATGCTGCGCGGGTGGAGACGGCTAAGGGCACGAAGTATCGATGTGCAATGTGTAGTGGTTTGACATCACGTAAGAATGTGCATGTCGATCACATAGACCCTGTTGTGAGACTTAGCGGGGAGAAGTTGTCTATGGGTGTTTTGTTAGAGCGCATCTGGACAGATAAAGTCCAAGTTCTAGATCGCAAGTGCCACATGAAGAAGACGGCAGCCGAGAATAAGTTAAGAAAAAGAGCGAGGTCCCCTTGCAGCAAGACGTAGTTAAACAGCAGGAATTTACCTGCCCCTATTCCAAGCTGCCACTGACGCGCCCTTGCGAAGTGTCCTCTTGCAGTTATAATTTAGACGACACAACGGCTTCGCGCTCTAGCCTTAGATGTTTTTTACATTATTGCGATGGGGTACGCAAACGCCCCGGTGCTAGTAAGGGAGAGCATGATTTTGGGTCTTATGCTCCTGAGCGGAAGATCAAATTAGCGGCATCTTTCTTTGGAAAGTCAGTTGAGGAAGTAGAAAAACTTAATGTGTCGTTTTACACCTCGCTGTTTTCGGTGTTCGCCGAAGATGCCGCCGTGGAGCTGCGTAAGCACCAGCTAGACCCGGTTCCATTTGCGCAGTGTGCGGTGTGCGGCAGCGAGTGCGATAAGTTGTTTATCCCGAAAGGAGTGCTACCGAGTGGGTACGGCTATTGCTCCTACGGGTGTTTTCAGATGAAACCGCCCCCTGTGCTCTTGATAGAGAAGAATACTGATTTGGATTTTGGCGAGTTTGTGGCTGCCGTGGAGCACGAGAGTGTGAACGGTAGGGCGAGGTTTGTACGCCAACTTCTCGAATGGGTGTTAGGCAGCATGCCTCTGAGACTCTGATTTCCCGCCTTTAGATTCTTTGGTATGCGCAACAACTATTTCAAAAGGCGCGTACTATCCAAGTACGACATTAAAGAAACTAGACTGCCGTTCCCGTTTAATCAGCAGGGGCTACGGCCTAAGTATAACCTCGATTTTAGATCGGGGGAGCTTACTGACGACTTTATGGAGAGCGTCGTAGACGAAAATGAAGATGTTGAAGATGCTGATTAAGATTCAATTACAGGTTCGCAATTATAGTATCAATAACTCAAGGAGTTAACATGAGCCACGGAAGAATGACGGACATACTGATAGACCGGTTAGCAAAGAAGATTGCGAAGACCACTCCCATAAGGACGGACTTTGTACTTGCTGACTTTCGGGTTTTAGACGACGACAAGAAGTCTGCTGAAATTTTGATTCAGTATGACGGTGAATATTACGACACGCCATCGAGGGAGTTGGTCGCTCAGACGGTCATGGAGCTTTACAAAGCCCCCGACAACCGTCCTCGGTTGATTATCGACCCGTCCTCGGTTCGTTATTATCCAAAGTTCGGTGCTTTGATGTGTACGGCTTCGGTGCCTTCGCTGCGCCGCCCTTACGCGGACGTTAAGCGTTTCGGCATGAAGACCATTGTTGCTGGTACGAGCTTCCTAGGCGAGAACATGGAAGACGTCTGGAACGTCGGTCGTAGTGCTGAGGGGCAGGTGTTCATCGAGCGCCTTGAGGACGATGACATCGACACCATCTTGCGCGAGCGCTCTAGAGTGTTCCGTACCCATGCAGGTGTCAACTCGCTAACCCTGAACCGCGTCCAGGCTTCGGTGTCGGAGCCTATGTATTCGATCAACGACAAGGTCAAGTGTGCGCTTAAAGGTCGTTTGCGTGTGGGTCGCATTGTTGGCATGTCAGCGACCGGCGCTCAGATTGCGTTTAACAACGGCGAGCAGGCGACAGTAGCCATTGAGGCGCTGCACGGGTTGGTTGAAGCCGCCGAGAAGGGCGCTGAGATGAACCTTGAGGCGATCAAAGAATACTACCGCAAAGCTTACGGTTATAGCGAAGAGGATTTGAACAAGCTCGTTACGTTTATCGAGTAAAATTACTGGGGATTTCGGTCTCTCCTGTGCTAACTTCTTCCTATGGGAAAAAAGAAACTTACCGCCGAAGATATCGAAGCGCGGCTGCCGTCCTATTTGAAATTGGATAGAGGCAGCTTTCAATCTTTAACTTTACCGGCAATTTTTATCGACGAACAATATGGTAAGTATGAGGCCAAGCCTACCAACGTAATACATGGCAGTGGCAGGCATCCCGCAAGAGCCAAATACGACATGCGGAAGACGTGTTTAGAACGCTATGGGGTTGAGCACCCCATGCAATCGAAGGTCGTAAAGGATAAGAAAACGCAGTCTAACTTAGAGAAGTATGGAGTCGAGCACGTTCTTCAGGCAGACTTTTTCAAAGAGAAGGCTAAAAAGACAACCCTAGAACGTTATGGTGTGGAGCACGCCACCCAATCCGAAGTTGTTAGGGAAAAAGTACGTCAGACCAATTTAAGTCGTCTGGGAGTCGAGTACCCCACGCAATCAAAAGCCGTCAAGGAGAAGGTTAAGAAAACTAACTTGGCAAACTTGGGGGTAGAATACCCAACACAGTCGAGCCTCGTTAGGGACAAAGTTAAACAAACCTGCCTAGACAAGTACGGTGTTGAGTATGCTTCGCAAGCAGAGGAAGTCAAGAATAAAAGAGCGGAGTCCAATGTTGAGAGGTATGGCGTAACTAGTGTCTTAAAGTCGGAAGTATTTAAGGATAAAGTAAAGAAGACGAACTTAGAAAGATATGGTGTAGAAAATGCCATGTCGTCTCCTCTGATACAGGATAGGCTACGAGCCACGAACCAGAAGCGGCATGGCGTTGATTGGTATTCGGCCTCTCCAGAGTTTAATACCAAAACACGAGATACTGTTCTAAATACCTATGGTGTCGAGAACGTCTTTCAGTCTGAAGCGATCAAGGCGAAGATAAGGGCAACGAACCTAGAGCGTCATGGGGTGGAATATCCGATGCAGTCGCCCGATATACGGTCGAAGGTATCGACCGACTCCAAGGGCGAGTTAGAGCTTAAGGCATTCGTAGAGTCCTTCGGCCATGCAACCAAAAAATGGTACTTAGGTGGTCACCCATCTTACGAGTTGGACATTTACATTCCAACATTAAGTCTAGCGTTAGAGTATAATGGAGATTATTGGCACTCTGAATCGGCACGTCAAAACGATTATCATTACTTGAAATCTAAGAAAGCTGAAGAAAAAGGTATTTTTCTCATTCATATATTTGAAAGTGAGTGGTATACCAAACAAGATAAGATTAAAGACTTCCTTCTTCTGCACTTGGGTACACCTGAGCGGCGGCTGCATGCGCGGAAACTCTCCCTAAAGGACGTATCCTTCGCAGAGTGTCGGGACTTTTTCGATGCCTACCATCTTCAAGGGAGGCCTTATGGAGTCAAGGCTTGCTATGGTTTATACTCGAACGATGAATTGATTATGGCTGCCGCTTTCTCAAAACCCCACCGACAAAATATGGGCGATGAGTTGCATCTTTCTAGATTGGTGACTAAGAAAGGATGCCAGGTGGTCGGTGGAATTTCTAAGTTATGCACACATGCTTTCAAGAGACACGGAGCATTTATAAGTTACATACACAACAGGCTCTCGTCTGTGAAAAGCTACGTTAGTTCTGGATTTAAGGTAATTAAAAACATTAAACCTGACTACTGGTACTACGACACATCCAAGAAGATTGTAATACCAAAACAATCTCGAAAGAAGAATTTAGTCGAGACACCCTCGGGCATGACGGAGCACGAGCATGCGCTGCAGGAGGGGTTGGTAAGGGTGTACGACTGTGGTAAAACCAAATTCATATTCGACCTAAATTGACTCCCTTCAAAAACTCCATCCTCACTTAGTCACATAGATTTACTGTGGAAACCATGGCTATCTGTTGAACCTTATTGGCCGATACTGCGGCTTTGTAAGGATGACTATGCATTGTAAAGACACCGCCGAAGCCCTTATCATTGCCGAGTCGCACCTACGCTCGACCGGCAATGAGGTCTATTCCCCTATCGACTTCGTGTCTCGCTACCGCGCCGTAGAAGCTGCTGTCGTTCCGAACGTCAAGCTACGCTTTTCAGAGGTCGTGCCGGGTCTTAAACTGCGCAGTGGCAGCTCCATAATTACAATCGTCCGCGTTATCCCTACCAACAAAGAAGTGGTTTATCAAACCTCGTCAGGCAAGCAAGAGCGCATACCTACCGAAAAGTTCCTACATCTAGCCGCCCAGCAGGGATACCGTAAGGTTTGGGATGTTAAGAGCTTTCTCATATCGCTGAAGGCACTGCTCAAGCCGGTCCTGGATAGTGTTTCACTCATGCTCGTCATGAAGTGGGTGCTGGAGAAGGTGCGCGGCAAACAGCCCCGAGAGCGCGCTCATGGCTGACAAGAAACCCAAGGTCACGTGGAAGGCTAAGTACAAGGGCAAGTGGTATGACGTCCTAGACGTAGAGGACCAGGGTTCGGGTAAACAAAACGTTTACCATCTAGCTGGTATTGGACCCATCGAGAAGATTGAAGACCTCAACATGGTGAAAGGGACAGCTAAACAGTCTAAGGAGATAGGGATGTTTCACAACAGATTGATGAATAAGTATCGGATTACCGCTGCGGATATTTTGAAGTTTAGTGGTGAGTGGAAGGGCTCTAAGAAGAAGAAAGGCAAAAGTCAACGCGGCTTGAAGAACGTTCAAAAACAAGCTGAGAACATCATCAAGCTTATTCCGAAGATTGAGGAAGCGCAAGACATCGCCGACATGGCTGGTGACAGAGCAGATCCGCAGTTCGGCGCGAAGGTAGAACGTATCAAAAAAAGCCTTCAGCAAGTCAACAGCCTGATGTCCGAGCTTCAAAAAATGAAACGCAAGGGGCGCGGCGAAGTTAAGAGCAGTCTCGTAATTAGGGCTGATAGTCTATCAGCAAAGGAGAAAGAAGGTCTCGATAAAATTGATGAGCTTGCTCAGAAATACGGACTTGAATATGAGACCATTCTAGAATTTTTAGATCATCAACACCCAGACGGCTAACGCGCCACCGTCAATTACCCCACCCAACCCCTAGCGGGGTATGGGTGGAGCTTGGAAAGGAGAATATCTAATCTTAAGCTCTAGTTGATTAGCCTCAGGCTCTCATAACCGGGGGACTACGTTACTGGTGAATACATAGGCACCTTAGGATGCTCCTCAAGTCCTAAGCTCTGCGGGAGAAGGTTAAACAGTTCTGAGAGGTAGGAACAGTGCTTTCTCTGAAAACCACCGGATAACTTTGGCGAAGAGGATCTACGGTCGTGAGACCGACTTACAGTGCTCCCTCTAACCCCTAACCAGGGTTGGAGGGAGCACCCTCACCAAGGAGGTTTTTTTGTTGCTGCCTAAAAGTAAGCCGCCTTCCTCTCCACCCAACCCTTCGGGTATGGATGGAGTACCCGGCGGCATTCCGATGGATTTAGAGCACACAAAAGAAAAGAACAAAGCGGAAGCTGACCCCGAGTCTTTTGTACATAGGGTGCGTAAGAAGTATCAGGTCGTGGATAAGGACGCCATCGACCGCAGACTCAATAAAGCCAAAGAGGAGCTTAGGACTGAACCTGAGCGTTCCTATGGCTACCCGCCCGGCATCTATTGGATGCGTCGCGATCAAGAAGAACGCGTCAAACAGATTAAGCTGCGTGAGAAACTACGCAGCGAGGGCAAATGAGCGACGACGACATAGACACTAAGATAGCCAACCTACTAACCAAAGCCCAAGAACGCAAGATCCTCAGGCGCGATGCTATGCTTGTGAAGCGCCCGGATGTCACTCTTATGCCTGACCTTAAAAATCAAGTATCGAAGATGACTTCCGAAGGCTTCTCGACGGCGGAGATCGCGGTGGCTTTAGGCTTTGAGGAATCTCAAGTCGCTATCCTATTGGAAGAGACCAACACGCCGGAAAGTCCCGAGAGCATCTTGCAGATCAATCTTATGCGGCTGCATGCTTTGGTGCCTTTGGCGGACGCCACTTACCGCAGAGACCCTCATTCCCGCAACGCCCTAGCGGTGACCAGCATTATTGACTCGGTGACTAAAACAATCACTGAGATGCATAACCTCAAAGATAAGGAAGAGGTTTATGCACTTATAGTGCAGAAAGTGTTGCAGCCTGCGATTCGGAATATGATTTCGGACATGATGACGGAGTTTAGGTTTCTCACTAGCTCTTTGGACAAGGCGCTGGATAAGAGAGAAGAGAGTTTGCAGGATGCGGCGATAGCGATAGGCAAGAAGTTTGAGGAGTCCTATAGGAAGTCCACTGAGATGCTAGCGAGCGTCATAGGGCTCAATTCCGAGGCTAAAGCTAGGGTACTAGCTCGTATGTCGCAGAGTTAGGCCGACGAGATTCAGTAGCATACCTTCGTGGAGGTGGGTCATGCTATTTAAGGGAATCTCGGCTGAGGAGTTCAAGAAAGTCTTCGATGAGCTACTGTCTTTGTTTAAGCGAACAGTAAAAACAGCGGCTGTAGACTTGCATGAGTTAGCACACCGGGCTATGGAGACTCATTTCGCATATCCTTCTGAACCGTTACCGCTGTTAGTAAAAAAAATACTAGCTGAATTTTCTTGCAACCTGGCCAATGATGAAGTAGAACTGAGTACAGAAGACACCAACACCGATGAATTTAGTAGAGCAGAAGCTTCGCTTGATTTAGCCAGATTATATTTACTGGTGGAAAAGTATTTGTCCGATGAGGACAAGGAGCTGTTCCAGAGTATCAATCTGACCGACGAGCAGGTGGAGCGACTCGGTATCAAGGTAAGGAGAGTGTTAGATGCTACGACAGGTTCCAAAAAATACCTCTACAAAATTCGCGGTGGACGCAGCCAGAAACTCACTTGGCAAGCGTTTTTCAACAAGCATCAGTCTCCCGTCGTTAACGCGTCAGGAGATAGAAGATTTGGTCAGCGTACCAGCCATTAACCAGCAGCTTGAAAAACTGGAGGCGCGTGGGGTCATACCGAAGGAGGTGATTCGCCATGACCCCTTGCCTCTTGCTGCCAACGCGTCTGCTATATGCGCTGATATAGTAGATGCCGTTCGGTGGCACGATCAAAAGGATGAAGAGCTTCGCAACCTCAAGACACAAGATGCTACCAATCAGCATGCTGCCTGGTTGGATGTGTTGATTGAGGACTTCATTGCTTTTGATCCCACCCCTAGTGATTCTGCAGATGATTCCATCGTCATCCTAAAGAACTTAGATCGTGAGATCGAAGAACTGATGAAAGGCGCGCACGGGCCTGACGCTCGGAATTTTATGGAGAAGATACGTAGGGAATTAAGTCTTATTGTCGAAAAG
>Ga0315288_10010527_pt1 | contig 11660 bp, 21 predicted proteins | sample YL17G11_20_MG_FD_203454 | JGI IMG/M metagenome (GOLD analysis project Ga0315288, IMG submission 203454) | Sediment microbial communities from Yellowstone Lake, YNP, Wyoming, USA - YL17G11_20 | ecosystem: Environmental > Aquatic > Freshwater > Lake > Sediment | place: USA: Wyoming | collected... | reverse complement strand
ATCCGTTAATAGGAGATAACATATCTGTACCAGATACGGTTACTTCCATATCTTCGCCATAGTTACCAATACCAGAGATAACATTAAAATTTTGAGCTAGTGATAAACCACCTACTGCTACCATACCAGCGCCTAAATCTTGACCTAATTTGCCTTTAACAAATTTAGGAAAGAAAATACCTAGCGCTACTTGACCAGCTGAAATAATTTTGGGAGATAAATTACCCATTTTACCAGCATAGTTTCCGATTAAACGAGCTGCGAGTGCGCCACCGGCAATACCAGCCACAGTCATTAATACATTTTTACTACCAGCTACACCACTCATTGAACGTCTGCGACGTTTTGGAGCTGCTGAACGTTTTCTACGTCTTGCCATTTTTAATTGTTTTTAATTGTTTTTAATTGTTTATTATAAAAGCTTTTTTAATTCTCTTGCGTGTGTTTTATATTCTTTAAATAATTTAGTAACATAAACCAACTCTTTTTTTATTCTGTCTTGATTAATTTTACCTACAATATTTGGTAATGTTGCTTTAATTTCAAAAATTATTTTTTCAACTTTTGCAATTTTATACAATGTTTCTTTGTATTCCTTTAATGCGTCAAATTTACCAACGCCCAAATTTTTTGTACCACTCATTACGCTAATTTTAACGTTATGGCTTTTGGTATCTTTATGTTTAGATACAGCTGGTTTCTTTTTAATAGCTCCTACTTTTTTACTTGGTATAGTTCTAATAGCTTGTAAAATTCCTTGAGCAGATACTTCTACATATTTTTTAGGTTCATCTACCCATTCAAATAAATAACCTTTACCATAAGATGAACTGGCTTTTATTTTTGGGTATTTATATGCTAAGCCAATAAATTTAACTTCATTATATCCAGCTCCTAAAATCCACTCGTATTTTTTACCTTTTACTAAACTACCAGATGAAATTTTTTTACCTTCACCATAATAATCAACTCCCAATAATCTGCCTTTATCGCTTCTGTTAGCTCGTGCCTCGTAATATACGTTACCTTCTTTGCTTATTCGTTTGCCTGGCGATTTAGCTTGTATTTTTCTATCAATAGCTATATTAGTTTTACCAGTTTGTTTTTTAGCACCAGATTTTCTAGTAGCTGCTAATGGAAATTTTTGTGTAAAAAATAAATTTCTGTTATAACCTTGTCCAACTTTTTGTATTTGGTATTTATTTGCTTGTGCTACTGTATCAAATTGTTTAATTAATTTATTATCATAATATAAACCAATAGGTTTTTTTATAACATCAAATAAAAATGTTTGATTTTTTGCAGCTACTTTGTTTTTAACTGCACCTACTTTTTTACTAGAGCTTGGATATAGTTTAGCAAACGCTTGTTTAACAGCTTCAGTATGTTTTAGTTTTGGGTTTTTAGCTTTTAGCTTTTTAGCTTCAGCTTGTGCCATTTTAAAACGTGCTTGATTTTCTTTTTGTGCCTTTGTCATGTTTTTAAAGTTTGAAAGGTAATTTACCTTTGCTTACTAATTAATAATAGTATTAATGCTAAAAATATTGCTCTAGCGTATGTTCTATTTGCTTTTACTATTACTTCTTCTGGTGGCATGTTATTTTTTCTTTAATAAAAAAAATAAAGCATAAGCAGCAGCTGCCGGTAATATATATTTTTGATAACCACTAGCTTCTGGTTGAATATTAACCGTTGCAGTTTTACCACTTGTATCTACCGTAGTATCTACTTTTTGTACTGGTTCATTATCTTGCGTAGGCTCAATACTAGGAATAGTAGTAACATCTGGTTCTTTATTAATATCTACAATTTTATTTTCATCTGTTACAGCTACATTGTCTGCTACTGTTTTAATAGCTTCGTTTGTACCTTTCTCTACTAAACTATCTACATTAATACCTACACTTTCAAGTATAGGTTGTAATTTCTTTAATACCGGTAAAGCAGTAGTATATACTTTAGATATATTGATAGCACCAATAGCATTTGAATAGTATGAATTGTCTACTCCAGATATAGCTACTTTACTTCCTTTTAATATTGTACTAGCTAAAGTATTGTATTTTCCTCCTAAACTTTCCCATTGTGGTTTTAAACCAGTTCTTACACTAGATAAAGCAGCGCCTAACTTTGTAGCTAATCCAGCTTTATTAGATGCTACAAGAGCTAAGAATGCGTTACGCGACGGTGTGCTACCTACCTTAACTATGACTTTTGTTAAACTGCCTTTAGATGCTTTAGCTAGTGCGCCTTTAGCAGCAGCTTTAATAGCTCCTTTTTGCGCTACCTTTTTAATAATACCTTTAGCAGCTTTTTTTAAACCTCCTTTAGCTAATAATGCAGCAGCTCCAGCTGGTGTAGCAGCAGCAGCGCCTTTAGCTACTACTTTAACTACTTTAGCTATTGGTTTAGCTACTTTCTTAACTACTTTAGTTATGTTTTTTAAACTTAACTTCTTTAAACTAATTTTTCCAATATCATCTGTACCGGAAATTCTGTATAGTGCCATACTAGGTTTTTTATCAATTTTATAATTAAATTTTTTACGTTCATCAAATTTAGGTAGTACTGGATCTATCCAAATTTCCTTGCCCTCTTTATCTATTGCTACAACAAAAACGTGCTGTATTATTTTTTGATCGTTATAACTAGCAAATCTGTAAAACCAATTTGCACCACCTCTATTTCTTTGCATTGCTCCTAAAATACCTCCTATAAATTGGCTGTATTGTTTGCAATCTCCATAACCTTGAGCTATTATACTACTAGGACTTTTTAAAGTCTGTTTACTGCTTGGCTCTATATCGTACCTAACATTTTGTTTTAAAAAGTTATATATATTTCTACAAGTTTCTTTAACATTTCTGCCAATAAAGTATGGATATATTTTATCGTATTCTTTTGCTTCGTCTTTATGAGCTTGTAACAGCTCTTTTATAATATCTCCAGTACCTTGACTGTATTTAACAATTTTTAAGCTGCCAACATACGGTTTTAACTTGGTAAGCAATAAACGCTTATCTACCATACTATTTTATTTTTTTATTAATGCTGACTGGATATAAAATATCGTCTACATTAACATTCATGTCAGCTGTAACTGTTAAGCCACTACCTTTCTTTAATAAACTTAAAACAGTACTTGCTGCGTCAAATAAAGATGCTTTAACCTCTACCGGATAAATAGTTTCAGCGTTTGGTTGTATAACTACTTTGTTTAAATTAGCTACGTTAGCTAAAAAATTGCTATTAGCATATACATCTCCAGTAATACCCAATACATTAACTGCTACGTTTGTGGGGTTTTGTATTGTAAATTTTAATACTAAAGTAGGTAAAGATAAACCACTAGGTTTTTTTATAGATATACCACTTAAAAATACTTTAATAGTATCAGTAGCTTTTTTTAAACGCATAAAATAATATAATGCGCCTAGAGCTGCTGCTCCTATTATAAATGGATAATACTTTTTCATTAAATACCGCCTTTAATTAGAAAATTGTTAAAAAATTGTAATCCTTTAGCGTAAACGCTTTCTAGGTCTGTATAATAACCGTTCTTTTTTAATCTAGATGCAAAATCTGCTGGAGATGCTGCTTGTATTGGTTTACTTCCTTTACTTAATATGCGTACATAGTCTTTTGACCAGTCTAATATATTATTATAGTGTGCATAATATATCTTAGCCCCAGTCTTAGGTTGCTCTGCTGCCGGTAAGGGTATGTTAGATTTATGTGCGCCAGTAGCAATTTGTGCTGCGCTACCAGAATAGGTAATACCAGAAAAATTATTAGCAGTACTAGCTCTTTGTTTACCACTAAATACACCAGTTTCGTGCATTACTTGTGATAAGGCTAACCGTATAGTGGTAGCTGGTAAATTCAGCGCTTTTAAAGCTGTGTAAATGCTTGTTAGCGTATTTGCTTTAGCAGCTCCGTACTTTTTTAATATAACTTCAAATAACATTTTCTTTTTTTTATCGAAACCGTCAAATAATCGCTTACTGTACAGTAGTAAAGTTACGAAAAATAATCCAACAATTAAATTTTTCTTCATATACAAAGATACAATTTGTTTTTGTCAAAAAAAAACAGTATCTTTGCGACCAGCTTTGTGTCCTCACAAAGGCACAAACTGGTCGCAAAACTCATAATTTTGCCTTTAAATTACCTTTCAAACCTTAAAAAAAAGAAATAAAAAAAGCTAGACAAAATTGCCTAGCTTTTTTTATGTAAATAGTATATAGTTGCTAAAATTTTTCAATTTCCCATAGACTAGCGTCCATATTGTAATGTTTTAAAAATCTTGCAGCTTCTTTTTTGCTTTCAAAACGTAAAGCAAGGTGTTTTTCTGGCGCTACAAAAGATAGATGCTGGTTTTTATCGTGTAAATAAACAGCGCCTATATTTGTATCTTCCATAACTGTTTTAAGTATAAATTTCTTCTCTGTCATCTTGTATTTGTTTTAATTCGCATATTCTAGCTACTAAATGTTCTACAATAATAATATTATCTAGCAGCTCGTTTTGGTTCATATTATCTTTGTTTTTTTCTATATAAGCCATTGTACATTTTAGCGTCTGGTGGTATTTCTTTGCTAAATAATCTGGCTCACTCCATTTGTCAATATCAGATTTTTTCATAAAACTCTAGTTTTGCTTTAGTTATTGCTAATTGTTTAATAGTATAGCTTAATTCATGCTGATTATTTTGTATACTTTCTTTGTAATACAAAAACTGTTCTGTACCAAGCTCGTGGTGCATTTGTGCTATAAATTTTTGGTCTTTGTCTATTTTCCACTCTAAAGTAGCTTTTTCGTTTAAAAGTTTAGTAAAATACTGCTGTGTCTGCTCTTTCATTGCTTTATTGTTTCTCATATTGCTAATTTTAAGTAAATAATCATACCGGTATATATAAGACCTAGTATCCCAGCTCCAGCAGCTGTTCCTATCCAAAAGTATTTAAACTTTAGATACGTTATCTGCTGTTTTGTAAAACGTCCACGCACTTCAATAGTACCGTTTGGTACTTTAAAGGTATTAACTGGACTAACTTCATTTTCGTAATAGTGTTTTTTGTTTTTCATAATAGTTTAATTTGTTTAAAAAATTGTTTATTTGATTTGTAATATAAATTTAATGTAATTCCTCCTTTACTTGCAACAAATGCCTTAAATTTAGGGTTATAGAAATCATTTTCATTATGTGAGTAGTTTCTTATGTTGCGATACTTTAAAAATGTATCGTCGCTGGTGTATATAATTGCTGTAAAAAGTTTTTCCATTTGTTTTATATTTATTTTTTTTGTATATTAGCGTCGTGAAAGGTAGTTATTTCTATAACTATTCCGAGATATTGAGCTGCTCCTTGATTGTGAGCGGCTCTTATCGTTTTTTACTCTTTGGTATTTCTGTCTGTTCAAAATATGTTACTTGAAAAAGTTTGCCATAACCGTCCCTCATTAAACTAATTGGCTCAAAATCTCCAGAGCTTCTTAATAATTTAGGTTTTAATGTTATTGTGCCTATGCTGCTAGGGTCTTTGCTTATTTCTAAATTACTTTGGCAATACCTATCTGCAAAACTACCTATATGCCCTACGCTTGTACCAGTAGTTTTACCAGTATGTAATACAGCTATGATACCTATATTGTATTCAGCTGTTACTCTTTTTAGCCAATCAATAAGTATTTTACATTCCCTTTCATCGTTAAAATTATAAACTAAATCTAGTAAACCGTCTATGACTACTACTCCAGCTTCTGGTGTAGTTTTTAGATAAAATTCTATAAGCTGAATAATATTAGGAGCTTCATCTTTACGCATCGTAAAAATATCTAGCGTATCTGGATAACTAGAAACAGCTGCTAAATCTAAAACTCTATGTACTGACTTGTATAAATCGTAATTAGCTTGTTCTGTATCAAACCAAGCTACGCGCTTTTTATCCTCTGTTCTGTGCAGCTCTATATCAAATATAGAATGCCTAGCAATAGCAGAAGATATAATAGCCGACGTAAAAGTAGATTTTCCAACCTTTGGAGCGCCAGTTAATAAACAAAAATTACTACGAGAAAGTATAAGATTATCCCGAATAGTTAAGATTTTAACCTCTGGGTCTGGTTGTACAGTAAAATCAAAACGCCTATTATCTAGGGTTTCAGTAGTATATTTCATAATGTATTAACTATTCCGACGGCTAATATAAATAAAGTTTTGAAACAAACAAGAAAAAAAAAGCTAGACATAAATGCCTAGCCGAAAATTTGCGATGTGCTTTAAGAGGTTTTGTCGCTTTTTTCTACTTTTTTGAGTTAATTAACATACCCATAAGGATTAATCCAGCGCCTTTAGTTATTTTAGCTGGGTCTTTTGCTGCTAATCCCTCTAATAAATCTTGGCTACCGGCTAAACCACCAGCAACGGTTGTGCATACGTCTTGCATTGCGTTAGTCAATATTCGCTTGAACATTTCCTTGACTATCAATATTGATTTTTTCATAGATTGTGTTATATGCTGCAATTACAGCGTTTATATATTCTAGGTTTTTGAATGCTCCTTGAGCTGCTGCTGCGTCTAGCGCTTCTTTAATCAGTTGTAGTGCTTGTTCCGGCTTCATTGTCAAAATAGTTATAATGTGTTTTGGTTATAGGGTTAATTATCTTATCTGCTTGGTCATCTAAATTAATATCTAAATCGTTTATAGATACATCTTGCAATATCCACTCTTGGACTATGTCTTTAGTTAGTTTATCAAATTTAATAAAATTTTTTTTAACTGGTTTATCTAAATAAGTATAACCAGATATACTAACTTTATAATTATCAGATACACCTTTGTATTCCCAGCGTATTAAATTAATTACATCTTTAAAACCACCAAGCTCGTTAATAGTTTCTATTTCGTTTATTATAAATTTTTTTTCCATATTAAGGTACTATGCAATATAAATAATAAGCTCTACCAGCTATTAATGTTAGGGTGCCACTATCAGAAGCGTAATTAGTTATCGCTCCATTGTCACTATATTCTATAAGATATGCAATCCCTCCAGTTTGTGTCATTCTAACGGTATCTCCAGCTACTACTGTTACTGGTATTATTCCAGCAGTAGCTGCTGCGCTATTAAAAATAATCGTACCATTTTTATACACAATTACAGTACCACTAAATACACCGTCACTTGCATATTCAAAGGTTGGTGCTGCTGCTTTACTTCCAGCAATAGCCATATTTAATAATTTACCCATTATGCAATTAAGCTACCAATTACATACCATTCATTTGTACCTACTTTCACACAAGTTACCATAGAGTATTGGGACCCGATACTTAATAGACCACCAGCAGAACGTAAAGTTACACCACCGGTAGCTACTATTGTAGTTTTACCAGCTCCGTATTGCGTTATAGCTATTTCTGTACCTATAGGAAAAGCAACAGTAGCGTTTAAAGGTACTGTTAAATTATTAGCACTAGCTACGTTCATTTCAATAATATCGTTTTGGTCTGCTAAAACTAAAGTATAACTAGCTGTTTTACGGTTAAATACGTTTACAAAAGATATGTTTCCGTTTACTTGTAAAGCTGAACCAGTAGCGTTATCTGTTGTAGTATTTACTAAAGTTGTAGAGTTAAAAGATATTATAGTACCAGTATCTAAAATATTAGAATTTGAATATGTATTTGTACTAGTGGAAAATTTAGGTATATTATTATTAGTACTATTAAATATACTAGTACCTACTTTTCTATATTCGTGTCCAGTAGCAATATTTATACCTCCGTCTACTTCTAATTTATAAGTAGTGCCTGGAGTTGTACCAATTCTTACACTACTTACAGTAGCTACAACAGTACCACTATCTGTAATAGTGCTATCTGCAATAGTACCAGCAGCAGAAAATTTAGCTATATTATTAATAGTACCAGTACCGGTTACAGTACCAGTACCAACAGTATATGTGCCAGTAGGAAAAGTAACGTTTGTAGCAGCAGTACCAAATTTTAAATAATAATCTAACGATAAAGTGCCATTATATAAGTGTAATGATTGTGAGCTGTCTTGAGCTTCTATACTCATATAACCAGCAGCAGATGTAAAACCAGAATTATTTTTTAAAGTAATTGCTTGGTTAAATTGTGTTGTATAAAGATTAAAAGTAGTAGGAGTATTAAATACAACAGCTGTTGTATCAAATTGCACACCACCAGTAAAATATTTGAAACCAGTAATAGTTTGACTGGTACCAATAGTAACATATCCAGCACCAGTAAAATTGGCAATAAACACTACCCAAGCACTACCGGTATCTCTATAAATAGTATTTGTATCTGTTGCAAAAAACAAACGACCAGTTTGTCCAAACGAAGGTATATTTGCATATACGTCTGAATATAACGCTGGAGTAGTTTGTTGATTTTTTACGTTATTATCTACTACTATTGGCATAATTTATATTTTAGCTTTTATACATTTTTCGTATTACGGTACAGCTTTTAGTGCCACTACCTACAAAAAAAATGTTATATTTAGTTGTGTCTATTTCATTAAAGTTAGCATTAAAAGCTAAAGATTGATTAGCAAGTAATACAATACCATTTACATTAATGTTTGCTGTACCGGTATTTAAAAAAGTAATATCAGCACAATCTGACTGGATATATTGCCCTATTTGATAAATAGATATATCGTTATAATATTCAATTCTACAAGCCATTTTATTTATATTTTGGTTTTTTACTTACTAAATCTTTTATTTGGTTTATAATACTTTCGCTTAAACCACTCCAATATGTTTGCTGTGCGCCTTGTTTTCCGTTACGCATATACTCTAATAAATCTGTTTTATATATTTCGCTAAACTTTTTGGCTAAAGCTGCTACTTGTGATTGAGTTTTTAATTGTCTAAATACACCAATTACAGCAGCTTCATCATCTCCAAATAAACCAAAAGCATTATAAATAATCTTTGCTAATTTACTAGCAGTAGCAGATGTTAATAACAATGTACCTACCGGTATTTTAGCTAAAAAAGCTACACCACTAAAAGGGTCATTTATAGGCGATGTTTCTGGAGCTTTTATAATACCTAATTTTTTTAATATAGGTAATATTACAAGAAAGTATACACCTCCTATAATAACTACGCTTTGAAATAATTTGCTATCGTCTTTTGCCATTTTATTTTCTTAACATACCCAAAAGCAAATTAAATTGAGCTGGGTTATTATCTGCCATATCAGCAAGAGCTGTTAAATCAGCTGCTAAACTATCTGTATGTTTTGAAATACGTTCTAGTGCTATGTTAATTTGTTGTATGCTATGTGTATGATAATTTTGCTCGTCTTCAGTATAATCTATTTCAGCTTCGGCTTCTTGCTCGTATGCTTCCATTTCATCTAGTTGCTCTAGCTCTGGTTCTATACCGGCTACTGCTTGTTGTGGTTGTGTTGTCATGTTTTTAATTACGCTTGGTAAAAATGCAGCTATTAAAGATTGTACTGCTGGGTGGTTTATAATTGTACCTATTTTACCTAGCATATCGTCTTGAGTATCTTCTTCTTCTTCTATATCTTCTTGTACATCTTCTAATGCTGTCAATCTACTATTAATACCGTTTAACATTTCTAACTGACGTTCCATTAAATTTTGCATACCGTAATTAGGTTGTGCTTGGTATGGTTGTACTTGGTTTTTAAAATAGTTTGGGTCGCATACTCTTACAAATAAAGTAGCTATGCTTGGTGTTTTATCTGTAATAAACGTTTTTTCTTTTTTTGGGTGAAATTTAACTTTTAAAATATCACTATGTTCATTTTGTTCACTAGCTATTAGGTTTTCCATAAGATATACTCTGCCTTGTTCGCTATCGTCTTCGTTATAGCTAAATATCATATCCTTACCCGCCCAAACTGAATAGTATGGAGTTTGCGAATTACGGTCAAATGCGTCCATAATTTGATTAACACCGGTGTACATTGCTTTATTTATTGCCATAGTCTTTTTTTTAAAGAGTGAAAGGTAATTACTATTAAATACTATTTTTCAAAGTAAACATTAAAAATAAAAGACAAATCAGTAGTATTAGCTAAAGCTGTCGATAGTGTTACATAAGATTTGTCCCAAATTACAGTTTGTCCAGCCATTAAAAAAGGTTGACGAACAAATGGAGCAATTACTCCAGCAGTTTGGTCTTGTGTACGCTTTAAAATTGTCAATGGTACGTTTTGTATCCATTCGCCTACGCTGCTTGGATCATCGACATCGTTTATATACAAGGTCAAATAACCAGTAACTAATTGAGCAGCAGATACAATAGCTGTTCCAGTAGGAGATGTTGGTACATCTATTACGTTAAATGTTTCAATACCAGTAACTGGTTTGAAACGTAAGTAGGGTTGGTCTTGGAATTGAAAACGAGTACCGGTATTACCAGTAGTAGCTACTCCAAAGATTTTTAACTCTACAAGTTGGGATTTTTTTACTCTAAACATTTTTTTTCTGTTAAGTGGACGGGATTGTCCAATTTGTGATTTTAGTACGGCTTGTTGAAAATTAGTAATAGGAGCAGACGCTGCTACATAAGGTTTATTTATCAAACCAAAACTTTTTTCGTATGCCGCTTCTTTTTGTGCTTCAACACCTTGTTTACAATTATCTGCCATTTTTTTAAGTTTTAAATAAAGCTAGGTTTTACCCTAGCTTTATTAACCAAATCAAACACTATTACTATTAACTTACAACAGTTACGTTTTGTGCTAAAATACCTCTTAATAAAATTACTACACGAGTGTTAGCATCTAAAGTAGTAAATGCAGACGGAATAGTAATGTTAAATAAAGAGTTTTTAGAACCAATAAGAACCAAGTTTGGCTCAACAACATTTGACCAAGCTCCGTCAAACTGTGATACTGGAGAGTTAGCTGCTCCAGTTAATTGAGTTTGTGGAATTTGTAAAAATTTAGTTAAATCAGAAGCTGGTACAATTTGACGGTTATTTACTATTAAAGACAATACTCCGTTATATAAAGTATATAAAGAAGCTGCTCCGGTAGCAAATGTACTCGTATTAGGATATGTCAATAAAAAATAAGAACTATCAGTAGTACTAGAAGCTTTACCTATATACACCATGATTTCAGATGTATAAAATGCGTCTTGTAAATTCAAACGTTGTTCAGTAGGAAATTGTACTGAACCAGAAATTGACTGATTGTTTAATACACCAAAGTCATAAGACGTTTTGGTAGTAGCAAGTGTTGCCTCAAATCTTAAATAAGATTGAGATAAAACTGCTGATTGTGGGTTTACCCCAGCTCTAACTAGAGCATCTTGTGCGTTTTTGTACACTAAACGTGCACCACCTTGTGTAGCCATTTTTTTACCTTTTAGGATTTTAAGTGAATATTAATTATTTAATGTGTGAAAAGTAATTAGTAGGTATATTCGTCCATACCAGAAATAACATCTAATTCAGATGAACCACCAGTACCGTTCATGGTATCGCTAAAACCAAAATCTTCGCCATATCCGTTAATAGGAGATAACATATCTGTACCAGATACGGTTACTTCCATATCTTCGCCATAGTTACCAATACCAGAGATAACATTAAAATTTTGAGCTAGTGATAAACCACCTACTGCTACCATACA
>Ga0315288_10010526_pt1 | contig 11660 bp, 13 predicted proteins | sample YL17G11_20_MG_FD_203454 | JGI IMG/M metagenome (GOLD analysis project Ga0315288, IMG submission 203454) | Sediment microbial communities from Yellowstone Lake, YNP, Wyoming, USA - YL17G11_20 | ecosystem: Environmental > Aquatic > Freshwater > Lake > Sediment | place: USA: Wyoming | collected... | reverse complement strand
GCTTTGTCCCTGTGCTCCACTCCATGGTGAACATCCTCAGCATGCTCCCCGTCGCATGGGTCATCTCCATGTCACCGGCGGACTCCAACTCCACGACGTACTCGCCGTTGGGCCCCGGCCTAATCGTCAGCATATTCTTGGTGTAGAAGCTTCCGGAGATTGTCTGCGTCGACTTGTGGACGAAGCTGATCCTGACCCCGCCGTCGCCCCTCTCCATCTTGAGCAGCGAAATCATCCTGACGGGGTCGCTCTCGAGCCCGCTTAAGGCCCTCATGATGAACTCGGCGAAGTCGTCGACCTGCTCCCTCATCAGCTTCACGGGGATGATCGTTGTCCACATCTGGTTGATCTTCGCCTCCCGTTCCTCGAGGCGCCATCTCCTCGTGAGGGAGGGGGTTATCACGACGGAGCTTTTAAGGGCCAATGCGGCCCCGACGAGGACAGCGGAGATGGCTATCCCTATGGAGGCGAGGCTCCAGACGGCTGAGACCTTCTGGTGCACCTCCAGGGACAGGCCCGCGACGCCCATCAACCTATACGCCCCTAGGCCAAGAAGATAGCCTAGGCCACCCGCGATGAACCCAGTCAGGCTCGCCTCCGCGACGAATATCGCCGATATCTGGGCGGGGTTGAGCCCGACGGACGAGAAGATGCTGATCTCCCTCCTCCTCTCGAAGAGCGAGTTCAGCATCGTCACGACGACGCTCAGAACGACTATCGCCCAGGGCACGACGAGGGGCAACCCCTTTCCCTCAAGGTAGCTGCTGAGGGCGACGTACTCTACGCCTCTCTGCGACGAGGACCACACCTGGTACCCCCTCTCTAGGGCCAGCCTCTCCGCGAAGCCGAATGGGGTGAAGCCGATCCCCACATCGACGTCGATCCTGGAGATGCCTACGCCTGGAGCCCGAGTCGCGACGTCGATATACGCTAGGACCACCTCGTTGGGCTCGCAGGGCTGCAGCTCGTACTGGGCTGGCTCCCCCTCCGGGGCGACGTTGACGAGCTTGCTTGGCATGTAGATGCTGCCGTCGATGTCCCTCAGTCTTGAGAGGAACACATCGTCTAGGACCCCTTGAAGGACGACGCCTTCGCCCCTGAGCCTCAGCGTGTCCCCGACCTCGACGCCCATCTTCTCCTTAAGGCCAACGCTTATCGCTACACCGCCCGGTCCGGGAAGTAAGCCCTCGACCACGCCTTCTTCGAGGTCCACAACATCCACCTCAAAGGCTGGGTCGAAGCCGATCACGCCCCTAAGTGGCGCCCCATTGAGGGAGACGACCGAGCGTGTCAGGGGGATGCTCTCGGCCTTCAGAGAGATCAGCCGTGCCTCCGGCTGCCTCAGGAGCCAAGCAGTGTCCAGTTCGCCGCCGACTAAGGTCGAAGGCTCCTCCTCGCTCCAGGAGGAAGACCTGATCAGGACGCCGTTCACGGATGAAACCCGGCTGGACTCCCTCCTTGAGAGAAGGCCGTAGCCCTCTGAGAACGAGGTCAGGGTGACGAAACTCATCACGAGCACGGTGAGTGAGAGTAGGGTTAGGAGGAACCTGAATCTGCGCCTCATCAGGCTCCTCTTCGCTATGCTGAATATCGGCGTCAGGATGCTCCGGATGCTGACCCGCCCCTCTCTTAATGCGACGCCCATGAGGCGCGGGAAGAAGGCGGCCAACGCCAAGATGCCTGTGAACGAGAGGGCGGTCGAGGCGACGAAGCTCTCCCTCGGGACGATGCTGCTGCCCGGATAGGCGGCGTAGAGGATCAGGAGGGATACGATGTATGCGGCCAAGCCGGATAGTGCCTGCATCGTCGAGGAGTCTGAGAGGAGGAAACCTACAGCTATCGACGTTGCCGCCAGGAACACGACCAGGATGTAGGCTGAGAGTGATGCATCCTGGTAAAGTCCATCGAGGGAGTCCAGCGTGTGCCTGAGGGCGATGTAGCTCACCTTGGCGGCGTCGAAGCACTTAGGGTAGTCGCCTGAATCGTAGAGCACCCTAGCTTCAAGGAGCTTCGCCCCCGCGTTCGATGTCTCGGCTACCTGTTTGGACAGGTAGAACCCTAGTCCGCCCATCTCCATGAGCCTAGACTTGACCGAGTCTAAGATGCCCTCGACGGCGTCGAGGTTCGGCGGTAGAGAGTATCTCCTGACGTCGATCTCGAGCGATTCCCCCGCGTTAAGCCTCTTCACCGGCTTGATCTCGAAGACGCTGGTCACGACCTTGGGGCCGACGACGGTCGAGCAGTTGACGTAGATCTCGGTAGGCGTGTCCACCGGCACTATCACCACCGACGGGTCGAGTCCGGGGATATGCAGCAAGCCCTGCGCCTTGAAGCCGAACTCGAGCGGGAACCCCGTAGGAGCCAGGAGGTTCCCATCCTCGCCACGGACCTCATACCTTATCCTCAGCGGGAGGTTCTCAGAGTAGACAAACTGGATATCTCCCGTCAGTTCAACTGATGCCCCGGGCGAGAGGGACACCTTCGGCTCGCTTCCCGTCTCATTCAGATCGATCAGAGACGGCAGGTAGTCCCATCCAGGAGTGGACTCATCGTCGTAAAATACGAGGATCTTGGTCACGCCGGGGTCTACACGGATCTCGAACCCCCCATCGCCACCTGTTTTCACGAATGTGACGACGCTGTATCCCTTAACTGTGGTCACTGAGGCTCCCTGGAGTGGCCTCCCCGCCTCGTCTGACACCGTGCCCTTCACGGTATCGGCTGCATTCACTGCTTGTGCCGAAAGGAGGAGGAACGCCATGAGGACTATCATCGTGGCGTAAGTTTCTCCATTCCTCCTCAAATTCAGCGTCAGACCTCTCTCCCCATGGAGCTCGGAGGCGTCTCTCGAAGCCCCGACGATCAGGAAAACTCGAAGGGTAAAAAGTTTAAGCTAGTCTACCCGATTTTAGAACTAAAATAGGCGCTCGGGGGTCAACAGGGTTTGAGGCTCAAGATAATTTCGAAGGCAGTCGGTGAGGCGTACGCCGAGCTTACGAACGAGAACCCCTTGACCGTCGACGCCATCTGGTCTAAGCTGCCTATAGAGGGCAAGGCGAACACCTGGGGCGACGAGATATACTTCCCCATACCTGTGCAAGTTGACGCCGAGAACCAGAGCGAGGTGGTCCAGATGGGTGACCTCGCGTACTGGCCGCCTGGGAAAGCCCTCTGCATCTTCTTCGGCCCCACGCCGGCTAGCTGGGACAAGGAGATAAGGACGGCGAGCCCCGTGAACGTCATCGGCAGGATAGTGGATAACCCCCGCCTCTTCAAGCTCATCGGTCCAGGGGACAAGATACGGCTAGAGAGAACCTAGCCAAGCGCCAGCTTGATCTTCTCTAAAAGGTAACCGCTTAGCGCTTCCACGTTCTTTCTGTCTCTCATAATCGCCACGCTCGGGGCCTTCTCATTCGACCAGAAGTCAATGGTCAGGGGCCGCCTGAAATCTGCCTTCGGATGGCCCCTCGTGTGGGCCAAGAGGCCCTCGATCTGCCTCTTCATCGACGCTTCGCTCACCCCCTTGTCCACGCATCTTGCGTATATCGATGGGAAGAGCATGTTGAGGGCTGGCAGACCGGGCATCGAGAGAAGTGTGTATCTCTCGTGCTCCGTGAATGCCTCAGGGTAGATCGCCTTGACACCGCTCCAGAAGAGCTATTTTTTACATATTAGTATAGGTTTGAAAGGATAATCGTAAAGAATTAGAACGCTAAAAGAATAAATCCTGAACAATTCTTAGAGCCTGCGCCGTAGCGCGTTTTTTTGGGAACTAATTGATAATTTAACAACATATTTATATATTTAAATATATTTTATTCTAATGGGCCTCCTCTCTCCGAGAGAATGGTCGCGGGAGAACTCGTAGAGCCGGCGTTAGGGGTCTCGGCCCGGCTGGAAAAAACCTTCCCGCGGCCCCCAAGTCCTGAGTGGCCCTTTTTACGAAGTGTTTTGGGTGACAGGATGGATCGGCTTGATGTTTAAAGTTTCCATCAATGGGCTATATAAGGGGTCGTTTTCAAAGGTGGATTGGTTTGTAAGGAGCTTGATTTTTAGCTCAGCCTGTTGGTAGGAATTTAGCTTTCCTTCAAGGAACCCTTCTTTTAGAAGCTCGGTTCTAATGGCTTCGATTAGATCATCGAAAATACCGCTTTCTTTTAACCTATCGATGTTCTCTATGAGAATATCCCTCTGGTCGCTAAGTTCTGAGGGAAAAGGCAAATCCACATCTTGAAATATCTCATTATAAGTGTGTCTTCCATAAATGTATGTTGAAGGGAAAGATGTGGCGATGTCAATATATCCTCTAAGACATGATGATTTACCTATCTGAAGAAGAGTTGAGCGTTCATATAAATCGAATAAAGTATTAACTCTCATTAATAGTTGGGAGTTTTTAATAGAGGAACCTATTTTCTTCAAATAATCTTTTACTTCTATAGCATTATTTGGCGACCACATATAGAAGTTATCAATAGCGTGTGTAATAGCATCAATCGGATTAGCACGTTCATGGAGATTTAATTTAATTCTTACTGGATGTTTGGGGGGTTTAAATTCCTTGTTTGAAGGTCTTTGATAATTAGTTTTAGTTGAAGGTGGGGATTGATGAGATGGATTCTTTATGGGTTGAGGGCTAGTTTGTATTTCGGGCTTTACGTCAGGCTTAGCTTCTAAGGGCACATTTGATTGAAAACGCCTTTCTTCCTTTTCTTGCTCGATTTTGAGTTCTTTTTTGATTTTAAAATAATAGGATCTGTCACATGGAGCGTTTTTAATTATCCATTTTTCATCCTTGTCTTCTTTGATATATTTTTTAATTTCCTCTTTTAATTGGGTAGACTCGTCTTTTTTATTTAGCTCGAAGTTCGGGCAACTAAGTAATTGACAGTGTTTTTCATCGAGTTTTTTAGCAGTAGGAGACTCCCTTGAAATGCATATATGATCCTCATTAGAGGGGTTAATTCGGAGGTTTCCTGTTTTACAGGAAACAAAATCTTTATTTACTGTTGGTCTGTTCTTCATATCGGGAATCACCCGTTTAAGGTTCTGATTGGCGTCAGAACCTAGTTTTTTTAAGCTTCTTTTTTACCTCCATTTTCCGAATGTCTTTCTATTTATGTCGTTCTGTGAGCTACCACATTTAGGACATCTGATCCGGTGCTTCAGATTGCCCTTATAAGTCCATTTATGGCCACATTTCAGGCAAATCACATGCCTAATCTGGGGTTCGGGAAGCCTCACTTTGGCGTTGAAGTCGCCGTTGCAGTGAGGGCATTTTACGGTGACGGTTAAAAAATGGGGGGGAGAGGGTGAGGTCTGAGCCATGTTACCTTACCTCCACCTCAGGAAGGCTCTTTTTGGCGATCTTCTCGAACTCTGAGAGTCCTGACCCTTCTTCGGGGATCTCATCGGAGAGGTCTACATCGATGATAGGAAATAGGCTAGGTTTGACCTGTTTAAACTTCTCAAGACCTTCGTCTCCAATGTGCCATGAAAGATATTCTCTTCCGAAGTCGGATAGAATGATGTTAAGGTTGTTTGCGATTAGATGATAATTGTATTCTGTTATTCCCTTCTCTTTTGACTGTGATAACACCTTATCTATGGTGTAGGCTTCGTTTTGTTCATCATTGAAATTTAGCTTCTTGAAGAGTTCTGTTCTCTGTTCTATTGTCAACTTGTTTGCGAGGTATGCTTTTCGATAGAAAGTCATTGGGATGTCTTTGAGTTTTTCGACTAGGTTATCGAGTTGAAGGTCGTCGAAGAAGCCTTTAGAGGTATTTATAGCGTTTTGGAGTGGCGTCATGTCTTTGAAAAAGGCCACGCCGGCCTCGATCAGCTCTGAGCACATTTTGTTACGACTCATGCCTTTTTCGTAGGCGAGGCGGTCAATCTCTGAAAGTGTCTTTGATGGCGTCCTTATGGTAATTGTCTCTTTTTTTTGTAACAATCCCTTAGTTAACATCTTATTCTCTGAGTAATTAATATAATTCTTCTTTATATTATGTGTTTTCTAGGTCTTTTTTTACATTTCTTCAGGTCTTTTTTTACAATCTCTGTAGATTTTTTTTAACTATTTTTTCCTAGATATTGTGTTTTCGGTTTTCTGTAGAAAAAGTTGGTTTGTTGTTAAAATTCGCGCGCGCGAGGCATTGATCAATTTTGTTTTATTTAAATCAATTCTTGGTTATCACAATGGCTCTCTCAGGAGTCACGGAGATTGTGACCTCATCACCAATCTGCCATTCGAGGCTCCTCATCACGTCAGGTGGAATAACTACTACTGCTGATCTACCGCTCGACCTGATCATGCGCGAAAATTTTATTACCGATGTCAAGGTTGGATTCACTACCCTAGTAATGTATTGGAAAGATTTAAATATTTTATGGTTATATGATAATGCAAAGGTTGTGAATAAGTAATGAAAGTGTTACTCGACGAGAATTGTCAGAGCCTCAAGCCGTTTCTCTCTGATTTGAGTTGGGAGGTCGTAGCTGTGAAAGACGTGATCGACAGGAAGGCTGGATCGAGTGGGGTCAGCGACGATCAGGTTTTGATATACGCCATTGAAAAGAAGGCTGTCATAGTGACTAAAGACAATGGATTGAAAATTCGATGTTTCAATAAATCGATACCTTTCATAGACTTGGGATCTCCCGAGCAGGAAGCGGCGATAGTGAGCCGAAAACTCAAAGAAATGCAATCATGGAAAGAGTATCTATAAAATTATTAATTGTGACGGGGTTCGCACAATTCCTTTTTTATATAGGCTATCCGTGTAGGCGGCTACGATTATCTCGTCCTCGGAGAGGCCGGTGGCCTCGCTCTGGTTCTCGATGATCTTAGCCAACGGGGGAGGGAGGGGAACTCTCACTACCTTACGGGTCATCTACTGCTTCCACCCCATTTTATGCCTGGCCTCATCATCGCTTAAGCCTTTGTTGTGGAACTTCAGCCTCTGATAGTCGCCCCAGAGTTAAATCCCCGATTTTTATCAAGCATCCACCTAAATAGGTGAGAATGTCGGATTAAATTATTTATTCGCATTAAAAATAATGTATTATTTTGAGACAAAAAGCGGGAACAAAAGGAGTGGTTTTTAGCCTCATTTAGCCTTTTTCTGAGCTTCTATGTCTGCTTTAGCCTTTTCTTGAGCTTCTATGTTTGAAAAACCTAATTTATGGTATTTTAAAGCGTTTCTCCAAAAGGAGATCGTGCGTCCCCAATTCTTATTTGCCTTGATTTTTTCAGCCTGTAAAAGTGAATCGTATCTCTTTATCATCAATTCAATGGAAACCCAAACAATTTTACGTTTTTTAGCTGTTGTTTGAGTGGTCAATTTAGGCTTTGTTTGTTTTTGTGCTTGTTTTTGTCTCTCTTTTTCCTCGCATTTAACGAGTGCGATAATTATGGCGTCGTGTAGACTCATTCTTTTTCAGCCTCCAATTCTTCTAATTCTTCGGTGGCTATTGGTTCATTTCTGCTCTCAATGAGACTCATTTTATCCCTTGAATACTCTTTTTTATTCCAATCTATTGTATTATAGCGTTTTTTTAGTTTTTCTGGTGGAACGTAAAAGTAGAAATCTTTGAGTGTGTTTACGTCTTCCCAGCCTCCTAGCTCGGCGGTTTCTTCGAGGGAGACGTTGTTGATCGAACAGATGAATCCGAAGGTGTGTCTGAGCAGGTGGCTACTCATTGGAATTCCGCTTATATGTTTCCATTTCAATCTTCCTTTTTTTAGTTTTGTTAGTTGATATTGACATAATCCCGCTTTTATTCCATATTGCTTCATCAAATTATTATATGAATTTAGTGAAGTTTTAAATAGTTTATCGCTTTCCTTTAATGTTCTCATGTTAATGTATTTATTTAAAACAGTGTATGTTTCTTCGTCTAACCATTTCTGCCATGTTTTCTTAGTTTTTGGCTCGAATAGTTGAACAATGCCTATTATTTTTCCATCTTTCTGAGGGAAGATGTCGATATCTTTAACCTTAAGATTATCAAAGCCGGAATGCCGACAGCCAAACTTTAATTGACAAACAACTTGAGCTAAGAACTCAATGTTATCTATAGTCTGCACGAATCTCGAAATCTCGTCTGGGGTAAGGAACCATTTTCTTCGTTGGCCTTTTGGGGGTTTGATTCCCTTTGTGTATAGTAAGCCTTTTCCTTCTCTTTGGTATAGGTCGGGTTTGTTAGAACGAAGGAACTTTCTAAGTGTTATCATTATTTCATATTTCATTAAACCAGTTCTTTCATCAGATATTTTTGGGTGCTTTCTTAGTATTGTTAGGTCTTGTTCATCCCAATTCATAGGGTTTTTTCTATCAAGTAAAAGCCATAAAGTTTTAATGATGTTTGCTTCTTGTGTTCCTGCTACCTTTATAAATTGTTGTATTTCCGGTATGGAGTAAAAATCTTGATATTCAGCGTATTTTACCTCTGTGTATTTTGGGATGGTTATAAGTAGTTTGTCTAATGTCGGTCTTGATATTTTGAACTCTGTTGCGATTTGTGACTTTACGCCATGTTTGTCGAAGCCGCCGAGTTCATTGGCCCTTTTGTGAATGTCTCTTGCAAGCTCAGGTTTTACTCTGGTCATAGCTCTCTGTATTCATTTGTAAATATTCTCTTATTTAAGTTGTATGTTCTTTACAATTCAATTGTGCAAACTCATCTTTAGCACAATTTATTAACATATATATTACAACTTTTCACCATGCTTCCGATATTAACTTAGGGAAAGCCTAATACTTTTATGTTAAGAGAAGACACATATTTGATGATAGGATTTCGATAAAAAATGGGGTTGAAAATGTCTAAGGAATCTATATGTTTGAATTTACCCGAGTGGCTTTTATCTTACTTTGAGACTGGGTGGAGCCGATATCAGCAGGGATTAGATTTTCAACCTTCAACAGAGGGCCGGTCTTTCAGCACCTTCGAGGAATATTTCGTTTGGGTGATCGGGGAGTTGGTCAAAGAGGATTATAACCGCTTCAAAGAGCTACAGAGAAAAGACCTGAATAAAATATCCGAAGCGATTAAAATATCATTAGAGAAATGCATTGAAAAAGAGAATTTATTAAAAAGTCATTTTGATTAATTGATGTTTTTTAATTATTCTTACAATTAGAAGTAGGAAACAAAGATAGGTGTAAAGGAATTCGAGTTTTAGAATATTTAAAATTTAGTTGCTTTAGGGGAAACGATAAAATCTTGAACTGGTTGGAAACTATTTGAGTATGGTTTTTGGAGATAATGATTTCAATATGATTTTGATATAGTCACGTGTCTTTTAACGTGAACTTGCAGAAACAGTAAGGGTTTGGCATCGTGGATATGCAATTGTTTCAAAAACAGTTTATTTTAGTTATTTTCAACCAGTCTACTCAGTCTACTCTAAATATGTAAAAAGTCTACTCAAAAACACAAAATTTGTAGACTTTGAGTAGACTATTGCATATTACACGTGTTATGTGACGTATGCGGTGCAGTCTACTCTAAGGTTCAAAAATTGAATTAATGGCTTGAATTTCCGGAATTTTACAACTCTTTTACAATTTTCTTTACAAATCCTGTAGTATAATTCGTTTACATCGTCTTCCAGAAGTCTATCAGGGCGTCTGCGAGCTCCCTGACGGGGAGCCCTGAGAATGCCTTCTCGCGTAGTATCTCGGCGACGGAAGCTATGAATGGCTTGTCGGAGACGATGGTCTTCTCGTCGCTCTCCTGACCCACCATCCTTATCCTCCTGTAGAAGGGTGACCTCGGCTCGGAGTTGAGGTAGTCCACCGCCTCGCTGGCTAAGCCGAGCCGGACGCCCCTCGACCCCTCTAGGTCCGTTAGCCATGAGGTTCCCTTCTCCCAGAGCATCCGCTGGAGGTGCCTGTAGGCGAGGTCGGTTGGGACGCTCTTCTGCCTCCTGTTGACAATGTAGAAGAGCATCAGTTCGTCGAATCTTGCCGGCTGCCTCAGGATGGAGAGGATGATTGGGTACCTCTCGAAGTCGCTGTTCCTCTCTATCGCCCTCTTGAGCGCCTCTATCCTGTGCTGGCCATCTATGAGCCAGAACCTCTCTTCGCCGACATCGAGCCTGCCGATGGAGCGCCATCCGAGGCTCGCCTCCTCCCTGAACTTTGCCTCGCCCCTTATGTTCACGAGGATCGAGGTCGGGAAGCAGCCCATCTCCCTCATGAGGTACCTCACGGCACTGCCTCGCCCCTCCTTGAGCTGGCTAGCGACGGGAAACCTCTAGTAGCCCCCTGGTTCTGAGGAGTCCACCTGTCTATCGCGCACCTGTCCATGACTTCTTGGGCCATCAACACCGAGACATAGATCTCGAAGCTCTCCCAGCCTCCCCGCTGGGACACGCGGAAGATGTCGAACTCCAAGCCGAGCACCAACCGTAGATTAGGTAGACTGAAATTAAAACTTTCAATCACTCTTAACAATAAAGGTGTTGATGAAACGTATGTATTTAGCTCGTATTTATCAATAACTTAGAAACAGGCTTAAAACGTGAAAAGGAGACCTTTTAGGGCTTGGACTACCCGTTCGATGAGGATAGGGAGAGCTCCAAGATTCAAGCCTATTTCGCTGAAAGAGCACCAAATATGGGAGAATCAATTTCATGAGCTAAACACATACGATGAAACATGTTTAATATCTGAGACATTAATCAGCCTATTCGGTATGGGTCGGCTGGGCGGTTTTGTCCGCATAATTAGGCCCGTGAACGCTCTGATGCTCGGGCTCGGCGTCCTCGTCGGCGTAGTCATCACGGGCGGCCTGACCTCCATGATACCTCTATTTTATCTGGCTCTCGCCTTCGTCACAGGCTTTACCATGACGGGTAGCGCCATGGCGGTGAACGACTACTACGACCGCGAGATAGACGCCGTCAACGAACCAGGTAGGCCAATCCCGAGCGGCTCAGTCAAGCCCGGGGAGGCTCTCGCCCTCTCGGCTTTCCTCAGCATCATAGGTTTAGCGGCGGCGTGGGTGACGAGCTTAGAATGCTTCGGGGTAGCCCTTTTCGCCTGGCTCGTGATGATGGTCTACTCGAGCTGGGGGAAGAGGACCGGTTTTCCCGGGAACCTCATGGTGAGCACCTGCATAGCGCTTCCCTTCATATACGGCGGACTACTGACCTCGAACACTCGCTCCGCCCTACTCTTCAGCCTCCTCGCCTTCCTCTCCAACACGGGCAGGGAGGTGACGAAGGGCATCATCGACGTCGAGGGGGACCGGAAGGAGAGCGTCAGGACCCTAGCGGTCTCCTTAGGGCCCCGGATGGCCTCATACGCCGCCGTCTTCTTCTACCTCTCGGCAGTATTCGCCTCAGTTCTCCCCCTCTACCTCGGCCTGGTCTCGATCTGGTACGTCCCGTTCGTGCTAGTCACCGACCTGGGTCTTATCCACGGGTCTATTGTGCTATTAAGGGAGCCGAGCAGGGAGAACAGCCGGCGTGTGAAGAACAGGGTCCTATACTGGATGCTGACCGGGCTCCTGGCTTTTGCCGCCGGGGGCCTCATTTAAAACGAGCCTGTTTACCTTGAGGAGAAGGCTACCCTCTCAACTTCTCTCTTGCGCCGGACTGCGAAGTTGTTGCTATCGTTATTCGCGGCGCCTATGAGCTGATCCGCTAT
>Ga0315288_10010523_pt1 | contig 11661 bp, 6 predicted proteins | sample YL17G11_20_MG_FD_203454 | JGI IMG/M metagenome (GOLD analysis project Ga0315288, IMG submission 203454) | Sediment microbial communities from Yellowstone Lake, YNP, Wyoming, USA - YL17G11_20 | ecosystem: Environmental > Aquatic > Freshwater > Lake > Sediment | place: USA: Wyoming | collected... | reverse complement strand
GAGACGGAATCTATGAATGCTTCAAGGGGGAAGGCCGGGATGGACGAAGCGACCATGTCGGGACTTCGGGAGCGAGTCCATCCCGGCCTTCCCCCCATATAGAACCAGGTTTATGAATAATGCAGGTTTGATGCCGATTGTCATTTCTTCTTCAAATACTTGTCGAACCAGGCCAACGCTCTCTGGTTGTAATCGATGACATGGGCGGGCTGCCTTAGCCCGTGTCCCTCGTTGGGATATATCGCCAGGACGGCATCCGCGCCCAACTTCTTGAGGGCCATGAACATCTCTTCGGCCTGGCCCAAGTTAACGCAGAAATCCCAGGCGCCATGAATGAATAAAGTCGGAGTCTTGCAGTTGGCGATGTATTTCAAGGGCGACATCGCCCAGATCTTGTCGTAATTTTCAAAGGGCATAAACCCGCGGCGTTGCATGAAAATTCCCTCCTTGTATTATTCATGGCGGCAAGATATATTAGATATCAATGAAAGATTGCCTGTCAAGCACGGCCTGGACAAGGATAAAAGGATAATGACCGAGGCCGGGAAAAAGATCGGGGAGGATTCATGAAAAACCACAAGGCTTTTCCCGCAACCCTGCTGCTGTTTGGATCTCTCTTCTTCATTTGCGCAACGCGCGCCGGCGGCCAGGATTCAATCAACGAAGACTTGTTGAAAATTTTCACTTTCCGGAACCTCGGCCCCTTCAGGGTCGGGTCCATGATCATGGACTTCGCAGTCCCGGAATCTCCCCGCAACGCCCACCTCTATACCTTTTATGTGGGAACGAGGAACGGCGGCGTCTGGAAAACCGTGAACAACGGCACGACATTCGAGCCGGTGTTCGACGGCCAGAGCAGGCTGACCATAGGGGATATCGCCCTGGCTCCTTCAAACCCCGATATCATCTGGGTGGGAACAGGAGAGACTCTCACCGCCCGGAGTTCTTACAGCGGGGACGGCGTTTACAAATCCACCGATGGCGGCAAAATATGGAAAAATATGGGACTCAGGGACTCGCACCATATTTCCAGAATCCTGGTCCATCCCCAGAACCCGGATGTGGTCTATGTCGCGGCCATGGGCCATCTCTTCACCAACAACGAAGAGCGGGGCGTTTTCAAGACCGCCGACGGCGGTAAAACCTGGGAAAAAGTCCTTTACATCAACGAACAAACGGGCATCATCGATCTGGTCATGCACCCTTCCCGTCCGGAGATCCTCTACGCCGCGGCCTTCGACAAGCAAAGGCTTCCCTGGCTTTTCAACCGCGCCGGGACGGGAAGCGGCATCTATAAGACGGCCGACGCCGGGAAAATCTGGACAAAGCTCGGCGGCGGCCTGCCGACCGGGATGCTCGGCCGCATCGGCATCGACATCTGCGCAAAAAATCCGGACATTCTTTACGCCATTATCGATAACGCGAATAAGCGGCCTCAAACCAAAGAAGAGGCCGAACAAGACCGGAGCCGCGGCCTGGAGCCCCAGGACCGGGACATCGGCGGCGAGACTTACCGGACAGACAACGGCGGGAAGACGTGGAAAAAAACGAACCCGGACGATCTCAGCGTCCTGAGCAAAGGGGGCGGACAGATTCGGGTCGATCCCAACAACGACAAGAATATCTTCGTGACGGGCGTCGCATTGAGCAACTCGACCGATGGCGGAAAAACGTGGCATGACCTGGGCTGGCCGCCGGTGAGGCTGTTTTCCAAGATGTTCGGCGACGTCCGAACCCTCTGGATCGACCCGCAGAACTCCGAGCGCATCATCCTGGGAAGCGACGGCGGCGTGTTCATTTCCTATGACGGCGGCAAGACCTGCGATCATTTCTACAATCTTCCGCTGGGCGAGTTCTACTCCGTCGGCGTGGATATGGAGGATCCCTACAACATTTACGGCGGCCTCCAGGACCACGAAATGTGGAAACTTCCGAGTAACGGACCCTCGGGTGAAATCAGGCATTTCGATTGGGTCGCGGTCGGCGCCGGCGACGGCATGTTCACCCAGGTCGACCCGAACGACAGCCGCTGGCTGTACACGACGAGGGAGCAGGGCAGCCACTTCCGGGTCGACCAGAAGCAGGGATACCGGGTCAGCATTCTTCCGCAAAGAGAGAAAGGCAAGCCGCCCTACCGCTTTGTCTGGTGCACCCCCATCCACATTTCTCCCCATAACAGCCGGATCATCTATGCCGGGGCGCAGGTTCTGATCCGGTCGATGGACCGCGGAGATCACTGGCAGGAGATCAGCCCGGACCTGAGCACGAACGACGCCTCGAAAATGGTTGGGAGAGAAAAGGGCGGCATTCCTTGGTTCGCCATCACCACGATCTCGGAATCGCCCGTAACGCCCGGCATCATCTGGGTGGGAACGAGCGACGGCAAGGTCCAGGTCACCAGGAACAATGGAACGACCTGGACCGATCTGACCGAAAATATCGCCGGCGTCGGCGGCCCGGAAGAGTGCTACGTCACCCGGGTATTCGCCTCCCATTTCAAGGAAAGCACGGCTTACCTAACGAAGTCCGGATTCCGCAACGATGATTTCAGGCCGTTCGTATTTAAAACGACGGATTATGGGGACACCTGGACATCCCTGGCCGGCAATCTTCCCGACAGCCCGGCCAACGTTGTCTTCGAGGACGGGAAAAATCCCGAACTTCTCTTCCTGGGCACGGATACGGGCGTATTTGTCTCCATCGACGGCGGCGGCAAATGGGTGAAGATGAACAACAATATCCCCAATGTCCCCGTGCATGACCTCCTGGTGCATTCCCGGGAAAACGACCTGGTGGTCGCGACCTATGGACGCGGCCTTTTCGTGACCGATATCACTCCCCTGCAGGAGATGAGCGGGAAGGTCCTGGCTGAGGAAGTCCATCTCTTCGATCCCGAGCCCAAGACGCAAAGAGTCACGCGGGATTTCGGAGCGGAAGATTACCTGTTCGGTGACAGACACCTGCTGACTCCCAACGAGCCCAACGGGATCGTAGTCAACTATTATCTGAAAGCCGCGGCAAAGGAAAAGGCGAAGATCACAGTGACGGATCCCTTCGGTACGGAATGGGCCGGACTCGAGGGCCCGGCGGAGGCCGGGATCAACCGTGTGATCTGGGATATGAAACGCCAAATGACAAAGGCGGAAGAGAACAAGGCGAGGCTCGAGAGATCCAGGGATCTATTCGCCCGCTGGGCGCCCCCGGGGGAATATGTCGTTATCCTGGAGGTCGGCAGCCAAAAATTCACTCGGAAGACCCGGATCATCAAATGGACAGGCTGGTCCATCGGGCCTAGCCCGGTGGTTATCCGTTGATTGGCCCGAAGATGGGCTAGTTTTTCGTTTGATGCGGGATGATGCCCGCCCGTTTGCTCGCCTCGGTTGATATGATGTTGTTCGGGCCGGCTCCAATCGGCCCTCGTCCGTCGCCGCGTTATTTCCCCTCCGTCCGGCCGTACCAGACCGGCTTCTCGGGCAGGCGGCCGCGATCGACGATCCGGCCGTCCCCCATGACGATCGCGAGTTTGCGGATATTGGAGATGTTCGCCAGAGGGTCTGCATCCAGGACCAGGAGATCCGCGAGTTTTCCTTCTTCCACGGTGCCGAACCGGTCGAGTCCGCGGCAGGCCAGCGCGCCGTTCTTCGTCGCCGCAACGATCGCCTGGGAGGGCGTCATGCCCAGCTCAACCATCCCCTCGATGGCAATGATCGTCCCGATCCCGGCTTCCTGGTTTTCGGGCTTGGGCTCGCGGCGGAACTCCGGAGCATTGCCGAGATAGTTGTCCGTGGACACGGCCATGATGCAGCCGCTCTTGATCAGCTTCTGGGAGTTGGAGCGCCGAATCTCCATGCCGATTTCCCGCTCATTCCGCTCTTTGCGCAATTCCGCCGAGGTCTTATCGCGTTGTTTCTGCACGGTCTGCTGCGCTTGTTCTTTCTCCGCTTCGGTTTTCTTTTGCTGCAACGCCTCTATCGTTTTGAGGTGCTTCTGCCAGGCCTTGCCCGTGATCGTGTTGGAGAGGAGGGTGCAGATGACATTGCGCTCCCGGATCATCTTGATCAGGTCATCCGGGTATTCTTCGGACAGGATCTCGGCGTGTTGAATCAGGTCAAGTCCGGCCTGGACGGCGATGCGCAGGCTCTCCGAGCTGGTTGCATGCGTTTCCGCCACCTTCCCCCGCTTGTGGGCCTCCTCGACCAGAACCTTCTGCGCATCCGGAGAGAAGGCGATCAGGGAGGGATATTCAAAGTGAGCCGTGCCGCCGTACTTGATGAAGTCGGGGCCCTTGTCGAGGTAGCGGTTGATCGCCACCCGTAGGTCCTCGGGGTCCATGTCCAACAGCTCCTGGCCGGATCCCTGGGTGATGAAATCGTTGATCTGTTCCTGGAAAAGCGTGAGGTTGGTATCGCTCGTCGTCGAGAAGGTGATGGAATACGGCCCTCCCCAGCCTACGATGTTGCCCGCGGCCAGGATGCGCGGCCCCGTCTTCTCGCCGCGGCTGATGGCGTCCCGCACCTGGACGAGCGGGACAAGCGAGCCGTAGCTGTCCCTCACCGTCGTGATCCCGTGCTTGAGGTGGAGCTGGGCGGCTTCGAGCGCCAGGTCCGCGTTCTGACGCTCATACCGGACGAACGTTTCCCCCGCGCCATAGAGCGACAGGTGCACGTTGGTGTCAATGAAGCCGGGAGTGATGAATTTGCCTTTGCCGTCGATGATGCGCGCGCCGCGCGGAACCTGAACGGCCGCCCGGGGCCCTACGGCCGAGATGCGGTTTCCGGTCACGACCACTGTCGTATCCTTCAAGGGGGGACCTCCATTTCCGTCAATCACTGTGGCCCCGACGATGGCGGTTATTGGCTCGCGGTTCTGAGCTGTGGCGGCCATCTGAACAAAGGCGATGAACAGCCCAAGTGCCAGAAAAGCCGAATTCTTTTTCATTTTCATTTCCTCCCTATTTTTGATTTATTCCATTCCTTTTGTCAGCGGCGTCTTGGCCGCCAGCGACGATTGACACCTGATACATATCCAAGAAAAATTGCGAAGTCAAGAGTGGACGGATCAGGAGTTACCCCATTATGTTATTTTTAATTTATGGAACTCCCTGAAGGACAACGAAATGCAGTAAAAATAAAGTGTCAGTCTGAGACTGGCGACCGGGTGGCGCGGCTGGACCCATAACACCCGAAGCTCATGGTGGCGGGTGGGGGGGTCTTGAGCGAGGGTGTTATGGGTCCGGCCGTGACAGGACCCGGTTTTCTGCTACAAATAAAAAATGCGGTAACTCCTGTAATGCAGGCCTGTTGACAGGGGCCGGAGGGGGTGATATATCTTGCCCGGGAAATCGGATGGCAATCTGCAGGCAGAAAAGGCACGAAGGCCGCGAGGGCCTGGAAACGGCGTCTCTTCAATTCGAGGGCGCCCCAACGATCCTGGGCCGGTGTACTCTTGGAGAAAGGAGGAGATTTATGGAAGGCCAAAGAAAAATCATCGCGAAGGCGGGTCTATCCGTTCTCGCTTTATCCCTTGTCTCGCTCATCCACTGCGCGGCCAAGAAATATCCCGACGGCCTCTACGCGGAAGTCACCACGAACAAGGGTTTGATCGAGATGCAGCTTGAGTTCGAGAAAACGCCGATGACGGCCGCCAACTTCGTCGGCCTGGCCGAAGGAACGATCAAAAACGCGGCCTTTCCCGAAGGAACGCCGTATTTCAACGGGACGAAGTTCCACCGCGTCGCGCCGGGCCATGTCATCCAGTGCGGCATCCCGAAGGGATCCGACCAGCCGGGCCCCGGCTACGAATTCCCGAACGAGATCCGTCCCGACCTGAGCCATGGCCGGGCCGGGATTGTGAACATGGCAAACTCAGGACCGCACACCAATGGCAGCCAATGGTGCATCATGCTGGGCGACCGGTCGTATCTCGACGGCGATTATACCGTTTTCGGACATGTCGTTCAGGGGATGGAGGTTGTTTTCTCCATTGTCCAAGGGGACGAGATTCAGGCCGTGAAAATTGTCCGTGTCGGCCAAGCGGCCAGGAAATTCAGGCCGACGACCGAGTCCTTCCGGAAAATGGTCAAAGAGGCGAAGGTCCGGGTCAAGGAAGCCGAAGACACGAAGAAACACGAAGAAGAGGATATGATCAGTAAGAACTGGCCGGAATCCAAGGTCATGGAGAAAGGGTTGAGATATATCGTCGTCCGGGAGGGTAAGGGAAAAGCGCTCGCCGCGGGGGCCAAAATTCGGGTCGTTTATACGGGCAAATCCCTCCATGGGCTGTCTTTCACGAGCACGGCCGATGAAGGCAAGCCGGCCTTCGGCGATCGGGGTGAGCCGTTCGAATACGAGGTTGGAAAATCCCATGTTGCGCCCGGATTCGATGCGGCCGTAGCTCAGATGAAAAAAGGCGAAAAGAGGATCCTCATCGTCCCAGCCGAACTCAGCTACGGAATTCCCGGCTTCTACGCCAAGGAAAAGAAGGGCGAGAAGCGCTTCCACATCTCCCCCAACACGTTGCTGGTCTATGAAGTCGAGGTGCTTGAATTCTAATCAGGTATATTGGACGGTGATGTTATGAACTTCAGACCCAACCCGCCTTTGGTTCCCCGGCTATTCGTGCCCAAGGAGTGGATGCGGGGACGAAAGTGCCCGAATCTGGAAATCGAGCCATTCCTGGGTTTTAGGATGATAACAAGACGTTGGATTCTCAGTATCATGCCGGTTATCCCTGCGGTTATTTTTCATTATTTTCTGATGGGGCAAAGCTTAAGCCAAGCCGCCTCGCTGAATCCCGTTCAATCCTTAGCGGCGTTGACGGCCGCCGACAAAGCCGAACTGGCCGAAGCGTTGCGACTGAAAAAAGTCATTGGGGATCAGGTCTGGCCTGGTTTCAGCGGCGCCGACATCCCCATCATTCTCTATAATGATCGCCATGAATTCCTCATGGGAGCCGAGAATCCCGGAGACCCTTGGGAGGTTGTCGAAGGGGATGATTTTCTGGGACGGCATTACTTCCGACGCGCCGCCAAAGATCCCCAAGCCTTTGCGGTATCAATCGGAGCGCATTGGGCCGGAAGTATCGGAACTCTCGACTGGATGAACGGCAAGATCCCTTTCAAGTTCAGCCCGGACTTCCACCTTGCCTTGATTCTCCACGAAGTATTCCATGCCTATCAAGCCGATCTGGCTCCCGCGCGTTTCGCCAAAGCCCTTGCCGTCTATAAATCCGAGAGCCGCTATCCTTACAAAGACAAAGAGTTCGCCGACGCTTGGAACAGCGAAGGCGCGGCGCTTAGCGAAGCACTCAGGGTAGCGGACGATGCCGCGGCGCGCCGCTCGATCAGAAAATTCTTGCAAATCCGTGACGCGCGTCGCGAGCGCGCAGCCCTCGGCCCTGACCTCGTCGCTTATGAAAGCGAACTGGAATGGCTCGAGGGCCTTGCGAAATTCGCCGAAATCAGGTTTTACGAATCGACCGCATTACGCGCCGGCGAAACCCCGATCGTGAGCTACCGGCCCGGCCTCCCTCCCTATCTCGGGTGGGATTTCATCCGGCTGGAAAAACAGCTGGGCCTGCAACAGAGTGACCTCCGTTTCTATTTGAGCGGCATGGCGCAGGCTCGCCTGTTGGACCGCCTCAGCCCCGCCTGGAAGGCTGGGGCGAATCTGGATAAAATTGACCTGGAAGATTTGTTGCGCGCAGTTGTCGGGCTCGAAAAGAAAAACTAAACAGGCCGGCGTGCCTCGAGCGGGACTCGAATCAGCACGCCACCTGAAGGGCGCAGGTCGCCGGCTTTAAGCCGGGAAAAGAAACGGCTACGAACCCGCGCCGGCTACTCCTTGACCTCGATGGCTGGCAGGTTCGCCGCCTTGAGTTGGGCGTTCAGGTTCGTCAGGTCCTGCGTCTTGAGCCCGTTCCAGCGCGCTATCAAGTTGGCGAACGCTTTCCTGGCGTCCGCGACCGCCGCAGCCGCCTGGCTCGTCGGAGCGGCGTCGGCGCCTTGCAGCAACCCCATCAGCGAGCTGAACGATCCGCTGATCCCGGCCAGCGTGTCTTGCCCGCCTCCGCCGCGAGGGCCGAAACCGCCGCCACCGCCGCCTTCAAGCGACGCAGCCTTTTTGTCGAATGCGGCAAGCTCCTGGGACGCGGCACCCTGGCCGGCGCGTTCCTGAAGCGATTTCACCTGAGCGCGGATCGCGCGAAGCTGCCGCAGCGCCGCGGAGGTTTCAACAATCCCGTCGTACATCTGTTTCGATAGATTGAACTGTTGGGTGAGGCCGGCCAGCGGCGTCCTGACGCGCGGATCCACCTTCACTATCAACGGCTGCGTATAGCTTTTTCCGTTGGCTGTGAGCTTGACCGCGTATTGCCCGGGCATTACCCAGGGCGAATTCGGCGTAGCCACGGTATTATGAGCAACGGCCGCAATGGGGAGCCCGCGCCCTCCTCCCCCGCCCAGGGGCTGATAGTGCAGATCCCACATGAAGCGGCGCATGCCGGGCGACGTCGAAAGGACCTGCGGCGGCCGGTACCAATACAGCGGGACCGACGCGGTCGCCGGATTGGGCGGCTCGACGGGATCCGCGCTCGAGTAACGCCTTACGATCCGGCCCTTGTCGTCTAGGATCTCAAGCGTTACCGGCCCCGTCGCGTCCGACTTCAGGATGTAGTCTATGATGGCGCCGTCCGGCGGGTTCTCCCCGGCCGGCTCGTCCGGCGGCAGCGGCGTGTCGGTGTTCATATTCCATCGCACTCGATACGCAACCTGCGGACTGAACAGGAAAGCGTCGGCCTCGGCCACGTTTTGGTTGAGCTGGCGCAGCGGCGTAATATTGTCGAGAATCCAGAACCCGCGGCCATGCGTCGCAACCACCAGGTCGTCGTCCTTCACGATCAGGTCGCGCATCGATGTCGCCGGCATGTTCAAGCGCAGCGACTGCCAGTGATCGCCGTCGTCGAATGAGACGTAGACCTCGCGCTCCGTGCCCGCGAACAACAGCCCTTTGCGCTTCGGATCTTCCCGGACGACGTTGACGGGGGCTCCGTCGGGAATCCCGTTTGTGATGTGAGTCCAGGTTTTTCCGCCGTCGTGCGTCCGGTAGATATGCGGCTGCACGTCGTCGAGGCGGAGGGTATTGATGGCCGCATAGGCGGTCTGCACGTCGAAGCGGCCGGCGTCCATGACGGACACCTTGGCCCATGGGGTGAGCTGCGGCGGCGTCACGTCATTCCAATGAAGCCCGCCGTCGACCGTCACATGAATAAGGCCGTCGTCGGTGCCGGCCCAGATGCGCTTGACATCGATATACGACGGCGCCACGGTGTAGATGACGCCCCTCTGTGTCGGTTTGGCGGAGTCTTCATTCCGGTACTTGCCGACGCTCGCGGGCACCTCCCACGTCTTCCGGGTCAGGTCGGGGCTGATCTGCTGCCAACTCTGGCCGCTGTTGGTTGTCTTCCACAGCGTGTTCGCCGCGAAATAGAGGATGCGCGCATCGACCGGCGAAAAGAGGACCGGTTGGGTGCGCAGGGTCCGGAAGTCGGCGGACCGGACCGGTTTCGGCCCGACGTTCTGCACCTGGCCCGTCCGGCGGTCGTAGCGAGTCACTCCCCTGCCGCCGTATACGATGTCCGGGTCGAGCGGGTCCGGGGCGGCGTACCCATACTCATCGACGCCGACCGGGTGCCATTCTCGGAACGTGATCTGGCCGTCGTTGCCGCGGCTCGATACGCCGGCCGATCCGCTCTCCTGCTGCCCGCTGTAGACGCGGTAAGGGAATGCGTTGTCGGCCGCGACATGGTAAAGCTGCGCGGTCGGCTGGTTATACCATGAGCTCCAGGTCTGGCCTCCATTGACGGTCACGATGGCGCCCTGGTCGCTGACGATGAGCATATAGTCCGGGATCTTCGGGTTGATCCAAATGTTTTGGTAGTCGTCGCCGCCCGGCGCGCCTCGGATGCCCATCCAGGTTTTCCCGCCGTCGACCGACTTCCAGGTGACCGTGCTGTCGCTGAAAACGATATCGGGATTTATCGGATGGACTGCCAGCCTGGGGAGATCGCCGCCGCCGATACGGCTGGAGGGACGCGAGTCGGTCGTGATGCGGGCCCAGTTCTCGCCCGCATCGTCCGAGCGATAGATGCTCGTGCCGCGCGGAGTCGCTATCGACGCATAGATGCGGCCCGGGTTGCTCGGTGCTACGGCAAGGTTGGCCTGAACGACACCCTCTGCGCCCGTCGGCAGGCCTTGGTTGAGCTGCCTCCATGTCGTGCCGCCGTCGGTCGACTTGTAGATGCCGCCCCCCGTGCCGCTCCACGCAGCATTCTCCCAAGGGCCCTGCCTCGATTCCCAAAGGGCCGCATATACGATTTTTGAATTTCCCGGATCGAACGCGAGCTCGGAGCCGCCCGTGTTCTCGTCCTTGTAGAGCACCTTTTGAAACGTTTTCCCTCCGTCGGTCGAGCGGAAGATGCCGCGTTCCTCGTTCGGGCCGTACGGATGGCCGAGAACGGCGACGAATAGCCGGTCCGGGTTGCGCGGGTCGACGATGATTTGCGGGATCTGCTGCCCGTCGCGCAGGCCGAGGTGTGTCCAGGTCTTGCCGGCGTCGGTCGACTTGTAGATGCCGTCGCCCACCGAGAGATCGGGGCGCTGTAGGCCTTCGCCGCTCGCGACGTAGACGATGTTCGGGTCCGACGCTGCCACGGCGATGGCACCGATCGAGCCGCTCGGCTGGTCGTCAAAGATCGGCTTCCAGGTCCGGCCGGCATCGGTCGTCTTCCATACGCCTCCGTTGCATACGCCCATATAGAAAACATTGGGCTGGGCGGGGACTCCGGCAACAGCCCTCGTGCGGCCGCCCCGAAACGGCCCGATCATACGCCAGCGCATTCCGGCAAAGAACTTCGCGTCGTACGGCTGGGCGAGGGCCGTCGATACGGCGGCGGCCAGCAGCAACGTCGAAACGGTCGCGACAAGCTTGGTCCGAATTTTCATAGCTGATCCTCCTCACGCAAGAGTAAATGATCCGTAGCGGAAATTAGGCCGATCTTCCAGAAGACGGGGGATGGCTTTTCATCATGCTGATGATTTCTTCTCGCTTTGAGCTTGGACGGCATCTGCAGACATCCCGGAATGAATGTATTCCAAGTGGAGAATCCCTGTCAACTCCATTCGCTTTCATTATTCATAACCGGGTTCTATAAGGAAGAAAATCCCGATAAATTGGCCGGCATTATTCATAGATTATAAGTTGGAGGGACGGAATCAATGAATGCTCTAAGGGAGAAGGCCGGGATGGACGAAGCAACCATGTCGGGGCTTTGGGAGCGAGTCCATTCCAGCCTTCCCCCCATATGGAACCCGGTTTATGAATAATGCAGGCTAGGTGGAATCGCGCAATCGTCCGGGCTATTAAGTAAAATTTCTTGTAAAATCGGACACCCAAATGTCCAAAAACGGACGATTACAACTGGGAAACTATGCTGATGAACATACTTTTACCATTCCATTAAAGCCGCCGCGGCCAATCCGGTTGATTCGATCCGGCATGAGTGAATCGAATTTTGAACTGTGTCGCTAACCTTGTATCAGAAGCCGTTTCAAGAACGAGAAAAGGGGACATTCCGGGATGTCCCCTTTTTTTAGCAGACGGTTAC
>Ga0315288_10010522_pt1 | contig 11661 bp, 11 predicted proteins | sample YL17G11_20_MG_FD_203454 | JGI IMG/M metagenome (GOLD analysis project Ga0315288, IMG submission 203454) | Sediment microbial communities from Yellowstone Lake, YNP, Wyoming, USA - YL17G11_20 | ecosystem: Environmental > Aquatic > Freshwater > Lake > Sediment | place: USA: Wyoming | collected... | reverse complement strand
GGTGGGTTCGCCGCCGCCAGCCGCGACGTCGTGGAATACCTGCGCTTCTACTCCCGCTCCTACATGTTCTCCACGGCCCTCCCGCCGGCGGTCACGGCCTCCCTCATCGCCGGGCTCGAGGTCATCGACAGCGAGCCCCAACTCCTGGCGAGCCTTTGGGACAACATCCGCTACTTCCGTAAGGGCCTTGTCGACCTCGGGTTCGACATCGGCCTCTCGGAGACGGCCATCTTCCCGATCATCATCGGCGATGACTGGAAGGTCAAAGAGATGACCCGCCTCCTCCACCAGGAGGCCGTGTTCGTGAACGCGGTCTTTTACCCGGCCGTGGCCCGCAGGCTGTCACGCATCCGTCTCAGCCTGATGGCGACGCACACGCGCGAAGACCTTGACCTGACCCTCGCTGCCTGCGCGCGGGCCGGCAAGAAGCTGGGGGTCATCCAGTAGCGGGCGGCGCTATTCCCCGCCGTAGATGCAGACACGCACGTCATAGTAAGGGTTCCTCCGGGTAGGCCGCGACCGCCCCGAGAGCCTGGCGAGTCGGCCAGGATAGTAGCCCTCCTTCTGGGGCGACGGTTTGGGCAGGAGCCTGCCGCGAATCGTGGAAAACCCTTCCTATGCTGCGACTTCTCCTTGCCCGCCACGGACAGCCCGAGGCCCATGTCCGGGGTCTCATCCAGGGCTCGGCCGACCTGCCCCTCACGCCCACGGGGCACCTCCAAGGGCGCCTCCTCGCGGAGCGCATCCAGCGGGAGCACCGTCTCGCGGCGGTCTTCTCCAGCCCGCTCGTGCGCGCTTGCGACATCGCCAAGGACATTGCCTCGCGTCTCTCCGTGCCGCTCATCGTCGACCCCCGTCTGGCCGAGGTGGCCACCGGGATACTGGCGGGGGTCAGCCGAGCCGAGGCCGCCACGAGGTGGCCTCTTCCGTCGCGCGGCCACCTCTTGTTTGAACGCATTCCTGGCGGAGAGCCTCATCGACACCTACGCTCGGGTGGCCGAGTTCCTCCTGAACCTTTTTGACGTGCTCGGCGAGCCATTCCCGGGCGTCTTGGGCCGGCGGACGCTCCGGTTCGAGGGCGAAGTCGAGACCACCCGCGACCTTGCGCCATGGGAGAATGAGCTGAAGGCCGCCGTGAAACGGACCTCCCGCGCCGGCGCCCCTGGGGCTGGTGTCAATCCCAGCGGAGCTCGCGCGAGTTCCGGCGCGTCCGTGACGCTCTTGCTCGTCAGCCACGGGGGCGCCCTCGCGGAGTTGTTCCACGTTCTCCTGGGGTTGCCGGTCAATGCTCCGGCAGTCATCACCCACGCCGACACCGGATTGAGCGAGGTCGTGCTCGACGGTGGCCGCCTCTGGGTCGTCCGGACCAGTTGCCAGGCCCATTTGCCGCCCATCCTGAGGCGCCCCGAAGACCGGGACGTCGCGACCGAGGACGCGGCGTCCGTGGACGCGGCCGTGCGGGCGTGGCAGGTGCGGTCCACGGGGTAGTCGCTTGAGTCACGCTTCGGAGAGGCGACCTCAGGCCCGCGTGCCTCCGGAAGGCTCTTGCCGACCTGCCGGAGAACACTACTCACGTCGTCCTTGTCGATGGCGAGGAGCCCCGAGATGCCGGCAACCGAGCCCCCCGGACCCCGCGGACCCGCCCAGTCCGAGCCGGCCCGGGTCGCCGCCGTCCAGTTCGAGCCGACCCTCTTCCGCAAGGCCGAGAACACCGAGGCCCTTCTCCGCCTGGCCGAGGAAGCCGCCCGGGGCGCGGCCGTCGCGCCGGCCTACCCGGGCCGCGATGTTCCCGGTCTCGTCGTCCTCCCCGAGATGGCCACGACGGGTTATGTCTTCCGGGACCGCGAGGAGATAGCCCCTTTCGTCGAGCCCATCCCCGGGCCGACCACCCAGGCCTTCGGTCGCCTCGCCCGCCGGCGGGGGATGAGCCTGGTCATCGGCCTTCCCGAGGTCGACCCGGCCACCGGCGCCTTCTACAACTCCGCCGCCCTCATCGGTCCGGACGGCGAAGTCGCCGGAGTCTATCGTAAGACCCATTCCTTCCACTGTGACACCCTCTGGGCGGCCGAGGGCAACCTCGGCCTGCCCGTCTTCGACGGCCCCTGGCCGGGCCCGCTCGGCCTCTTCATCTGCATGGACGCCGGGTTCTTTGAGACCGCGCGCGTCATGGCCCTTGCCGGCGCCCGCGTGCTGGCCTTCCCGACGAACTGGCTTCGCGCGGCGCCCAGCCCGGAGTGGCGGGCGCGGGCGGCCGAGAACGGAATGGCCGTCGTTGCCGCCAACCGCTGGGGCGAGGAACGGGGGGTCGGCTTCGCCGGGGGGACCTGCGTCATCGGCCCGCGCGGCGAGATTCTGGCCCAGAAGGACCGAGGCGACGGAGTGGTCGTGGCGGCCGTCGACCTCGCGGCGGAGGCGGCTCCCGCCGCCTGGGTGCGGCGGAGGCCGGACCTCTACCACGCCCTCGCCCGTCACCCCTACCTCTGGCCGGAGCGGTTCAACTTCGCCGGTCTCGGCGCCGGGCGGTTTGCGCTGTCGGCGGCCTCGGAAGCCGCCCTGGAGGCGCCAGGGGAGGAACATCTGGCCCGCCTCGGCTCGCGGCTTCCCGGCCAACCGGGGGCCCGCGTCCTGGTGCTGCCGCCAACCCGTGAACCGGCCCTCGTCGCCGCGGCCGCCGCCACGGGCACCTATCTCGTCGGTTCCTGGGCGGGCGAGGTCCGGCTGGTCGGACCGGAGGGTCCCATCGGACGCTACCGATCGCCGCACCTCTCGGCTGCCGGGGAAGCGCCCGCGGCCGCAAGAGGCGTCGTTTTCCCCACCTTCGACCTTCCGTTCGGACGAGTCGGCCTCCTCGAGCCGCTCGACCTCCTGCTGCCGGAACCGGCTCGCCTCCTGGCCAAGGAGGGCGCCGACATGATTCTCGCCTCGGGCGTCTGGCCGGCCGAACTCGACGACCTCCGGTTCCTCTGGGCCGAGCGGGCCGAGGCCAACGACCTCTGGCTGGCCGTGGCCGTCAGCGGCTCGCCCGGGCGTGCTCCTGGTGGGCCCCAGCCGGACGCGGCGGTCTTTGTCTCCGGCGAGCGCGGCGCCGAGCTTCCCGGCCTGCCGGGAGTCGTGAGCCTGACCGGCGAGACCGGACCGGGGTCTCCCAGCCGGCGCAAGGACCGGCTCCGCCGGCTCCGTCCCGATCTCTACCTGTCCCTGGCCGAACCGTCGCCGTAGCCTCCGTCGGGCGCCCAGCATCGGTCGGGCGCCGATCCGCCGCTGTTGACGTAGTCTCCGGGCTTCTCCTTGCGCTATACTACCTTTGGTCCCACTTTCAGCTACGCCTTGAGCGGCTTCCTCCGTTCCCCAGGTCCCGAAGGGAGAGTCAAGACTTGTCCGCCAGCGCCGTTCGCCTGACCAAGAGAGCCCTCGGCATCCAGCCTTCGGGCACCCTCGCCGTGGACGCCCGGGCCAAGGCCTTGGCCGCCGAGGGTCGCGACATCGTGAACCTCGGGGTCGGGGAGCCCGACTTCCTGCCGCCTCCGGCCGCGACGGAGGCCGCCCTGACCGCCGTCCGCGAAGGCTTCGCCAAGTACACCGTGACGCCCGGCATCCTTGAACTCCGCCAGGCCATCGGCGAGAAGCTGCTCGCCGACAACGGTTTGGAGTACGAGCCTGAGCAGATCGTCGTCTCAACCGGGGCCAAGCAGGCCCTGTACAACGCGTTCCAGGTCCTCTGCGAGGAGGGCGACGAGGTCCTCATCCCGTCCCCTTACTGGGTCACCTATCCCGAGCAGGTGCGCCTGGCCGGCGGTGTCCCGGTCTTGGTCGAGACCGACGCGAAGGCCGGCTACCATATCGAGGTCGCCGCGCTCGCGGCCAAGCTCACGCCGCGCACCCGCCTCCTCGTCCTCAACAGCCCGTGTAACCCCACCGGCGCCATCGAGACGCCGGAGTCCATCCAGGCCATCGCCGAGTTCGCGGTCCGTCACGACCTCTCCATCATCTCCGACGAGATCTACGAGAAGCTCGTCTACCACGGCGCCGTCCACAAGAGCCCGGCGGCTGTCTCGCCCGAGGCGAAGCGTCGCACCGTAGTCGTCAACGGGGCCTCTAAGGCCTACGCCATGACCGGCTGGCGTATCGGCTACGCCGCGGCCGAACTCCCCGTCGCCAAGGCCATGGCCGAGTTCCAGGGTCACGTCACCTCCAACGCCAACTCCATCGCCCAGAAGGCCCTTTTGGCCGCGCTTCGCGGCGACGCGGAAGCGGTGGCCAAGATGGTCAGGGAGTTCGAGGCCCGCCGGGACTATACGGTGAGGCGCCTCAAGGCCATGCCGGGCCTGGAGATTCCCGACCCGCAGGCCGCCTTCTACGTCTTCCCGGTTCTGGGCGACCTCGTCGGCCGCGAAGTGGCCGGGAAGGTCGTGCTGAACGGAGACGACCTAACCATCGCCCTCCTGGACGGGACCGGAGTCGCCGTTGTCCCGGGCGCCTGTTTCGGCCGGCCCGACGCTTTCCGTATCTCGTACGCCACGTCCATGGCGAACCTGGCCAAGGGACTGGACAGGATAGAGGAAGCCCTGCGGGCCGCGAAGTAGGCAGGCAGGGAAAGGGGCTGGGACCGCATGCCCGGTGACCGCGACCGCATCCTGAGGGAGCTTCGCCGCCGGCGGATAGCCATCGTTGGGCTGGGCGTCAGTAACCAAGCCCTGCTGCGGTTCCTCCTGGCCCGAGGGGCGCGGCAGGTCGCGGCCGGCGACATGAAGACCGCCGACCAACTCGGTCCGTCCACCGACTGGCTCCGGTCCGTGTCCGGCGTGGACCTCCGCTTCGGCGACAGGTACCTCGACGTCCTGGCCGAGGCCGACATCGTCTTCCTGACCCCGGGTATCCGCAAGGACCTCCCCGAGATAGCCGCGGCGCGCGCGCGCGGGGCCACCATCACCTCGGAGATGGGCCTCTTCCTCCAGCTTTGCCGGGCCCGCACCGTTGGCGTGACCGCCAGTGCCGGGAAGACCACGACGACGGCCCTCGTCGGAGAGATGCTGTTCCGGTCGGGTCACAAGGTCTTCGTCGGCGGGAACATCGGCACGCCCCTCATCGAGCGGGTCCTGGACCTCGGCCCGGACGAGACCGTGGTCCTGGAGCTCTCGAGCTTCCAGCTCCAACTCGTGGACCGGAGCCCGAACGTGGGGGCCGTCCTCAATATCGCCCCCAACCATCTTGACGTTCACCGCGACATGGCGGAGTACGTGAGCGCCAAGAAGGGCATCTACCGCTACCAGCGGCCAGGCGACTGGGCCGTCTTCGGGGCCGACAACGCCGAGACCCTGACCATGGCCCGCGAGCGGGCGGGGATGGAGGGCGGCCCAGCGTCCGGCGGCGGCCCGGCCCTCTTCGGCCGGTCCGAACCAACCGGCGCCCTGAACGGTTTCTCCGTCAGGGCCCGGGGCTGGATTGAAGGCGAACACTTGGTGGCGGCCCTGCCCGAGAGGCGGGGGGGCGACGGCCCCGAACCGGGTCGCCTTGAGCCCGTGCGGTTCTGCCCTGTCGCCGGTGTGCGCCTGCGAGGCGAGCACAACCTCCTGAACCTCCTGGCCGCCACCCTGGTCTCCGTCCTGGCCGGCGGACGCCTCGAAGCCGCCCAGCAGGTGGCCGCGACCTTCGAGACCATCGAGCACCGCCTGGAGCTGGTGGCGGAGGTCGGCGGGGTCACCTTCATCAACGACTCCATCGGCACTTCCCCCGACCGCACGGAGGTCGCCCTGGCCGCCTTCCCGGCCCCCATCCACCTCATCCTCGGTGGGTACGACAAGAAGATTCCCTTCGATACCTTGGGCGAGATCGTGGTCCGGGGGGGGAAGGTGCGGAAGGTCGTGCTCCTCGGGCAGACGGCCCCGAAGATCCGCCGGGCCTTGGAGGAGGCGATGAGCGGCCTGCGGTCGCCGGCCGCCCCGTCGGCCGGGCCCCCGTCCGCGCCGACGGCGTTGCCGCTCGTCATCGCCGAGGCGGCCACCTTCGAGGACGCCGTCCAAGAGGCGCGCTCGGATGCCGTTCCCGGCACGACCGTTCTCCTCTCGCCGGCTTGCGCCAGCTTCGACATGTTCCAGAACTTCGAGGCCCGCGGGGCGGCGTTTAAGGCCGCCGTGCTGAGAGTCGCTCAGGGCCGACCTTCCCCCACGCAACGGAGTTGAGTTCCGGTCTACACCCGGTAGACTCCAAGGAGGGCGTGAGGTTCTCAATCCGTTCCGCCCCCCCCTCCTGATTCTGATCTGACGTTCCAGGGCGTGTGGGCGAGGGCCGGGAACAGATCCTTGTCCTGCCCGACGGCTTCTGGTGGGCGGGCCGGTGGTATGCCCTGGCCGGAGCCGGCGAGGCAACCAACAACATCCTGGAACTGCCCTAGTGGCGGGCTAGAGGGAGTGCCTCCGTGAGACTGGCTGTTGGCTGGCGAGCCTGCCCTGCCCGGCTACAAGCTGCTGCCGGAGGTCGTCGACTCGCCGAACGGGGCGGCTTCACGGGAGGCAGAGATCCGGACTACGCGGGACCTACTTTCTTTCGCCCTTGCCCCTTGGGAACGAGGCTGGCGACTCGCACCTCGAGGTTGGTCACCCGGCAATCGAGGGCCGCGTCGGCCCCCTCAAGGGCCGTGGTCTTTCGGACCAGTCCAAGGATACCGTCAGCCAGCGCCTTCGTGTCGTTCCTATGCTGCTCGAACTCCACGCCCAACTTGGTCATCTCGACGCCTAGCTTGGCCATCATCTCGCGGAGTTCCGCGTGCTCACCGCGGTTGACCTCGTGCTCCTTGCGGTTGGCCTCGTGCTCCTTGCGGTTGGCCGCAAGCTCTTCGCGGAGGGCCTCGTGCTCCGCTCGGTTGGCCGCAAACTCTTCGCGGAGGGCCTCGTGCTCCGCTCGGTTGGCCGCAAACTCGGCGTGGCTGAGCTCAAGAAATCCGTCGATCCGGGCCATGATGGCCTCATGCTCGGCACGGCTGGCCTCACGCTCGTCAGCGTGGGCGGGTCTGGCCTGTTCAGGCATAACAACAGCCTCCAGGGTTGGAGCCCCCGCGGCTCCTCTTTCGTGGGACTAAGCGGGATGAGGCCATCGACTTCCACCGCGGTCGGCCATCCCCTGCCGAACAAGGACCGAACGGCTTGCGCAAGATCTGACGGGCCAAGAACCGCTTGTAGAAGGCGTGTCTTCCGCGACCTCAAGCACACGGTCGACATCCGGCCTGTCTACCATCGCCTGGCGGACAGCGCTCCAGCGGCGGCGGACGCCGGCGCCGTGCCGAGCGCCACGGAGCCCAGGCGCTGACCAAGGCCTGCTGCTCATCTTTCGTCGCTTCAGGTGCAGGGAAGAATGGCGCGGGTCTGACTTGGGCAGAGTTCCCGCGCCTTCCCGGCTTTGTAGTCAGCAAGGGCTTCAGCGATGAGGCCATCCAGCTTCCCGGCCTTCACGTCCGCCTCGATTTGACGGTCCCAGACACGAGCGTCGAACTCAAAGAACCAGGCCCGGGACTCCGCGAAATCCCGAGGCGTGAGGTTCTCGATCCGTTTCGCAAGCTGCTTGACTTCGCTCATGGGGTACCTCCTTCGGCTGCCCACCAGCATTTCCATGTCGCGTGCACCGTCTTGGGCCAGCGGCTGGGAGGTCAGCGGGCCCAACCTTGCCTAACGGGATTTCTCCGGACGCTGGCCGCCCTGCCGACCGCCAGACCCTGCGCGGAGGAAGGGCCACGAGACGGGCTGGACGAGGTGGATGGAGTGGTGCCGCGGCACCGGGGGAGGTGGCATTTGAGTGATGGCGCCTGCGAGTGAACCGAGGCCTCGTTCAGGCGGGCTAACGGTCGGGAACTCAGCGGCCCGGCCGCAGGAACCGGCCGACGCACGGGCCTACGGTCGGTGCACATGCCCGGTCTTGACTCCGGTCGGCCGCTGGCGAGGCTCCTCCGGCCGTTCACGAAGGTCTGCCCGCCGGTCTAGTCGCGCCGGACCGAAGGCAGACTCTCTCCGGTCGGTCGCCGACCGGTGGTCGACGTCGAGCGTGACCCGAGGACGAAGCGCTCCGCTGCTCTCGCTCGCACCCTGGAATAGCTCTCCCGTAGGTGGGCAAGCACTTCGCCTGTCATCGCCGCACACCCGTGCAGGTTGTGACCTCTTCTTCTACGCCTCGCTCAGCGGGGAAGAGCCGATTCCTCCGAAGGGACCCACTGGCGAGGTCTGGCGCAACTTCGCCAAGACCACGACCACCCGGGCAGAACTTGATCGTGACTATCGTTCGCTCCTTGATCGCTGGGAGGGCCTGGCCCGCCGCCCGGAGGACCCCGCCGCTGCCTCGGCCTTCGTCGCCGAGCTGTTCGCGCTCCACGGCGCCAAGATCCCCAAGTGGCAGGGCCTGCCCCTCGACACCGACATCATCCGCTTCCACTTCGAGTCGGCAGGCCTGCCCTGGCCGTACTAGATCTGAGTCGGGCGGGTTCTCTTGCATCCGGCTCTCATGTCATGTTAGTCTGAAGCATAACTCAATACCGAAGCGCACGGATGCCGGGGAATCAGGTGCAACGCCTGAGCGGTCCCGCCACTGTATCCGGGGAGTCTTGCGGCAGCGCTACTAAGCCACTGTCCTCCGCTGGCTGAGATCCTGTAAGGGGGATGGGAAGGCGCCGCAAGGCGGTGATCCGGGAGCCAGGATACCCTATCCGCGCGGTCCACGCGAGCCCTCCGAGGGAGAGGAACTCGGGCGTTCTCACTTGGTTCCCCCGGCGACGCCGCGGACCAGTGAAGCGACCCAGGCCCCGGCGGCCCGGGTCGTTTTCGTCTCCGCCCGGTCCCGCCCCAGGCCAACGCCCGGCCAGAGCACCCGAACCCCACACCCTCCTGAGAGAGGCCCGCCCCGGGCCAACCGAAGGAGTGAGGGTATGGCAAGCGGCAAGGCCAGGGCAAGGCTTTCGGCAAGCGCGAAGTGGTTCGTCATCCTCATCGTGGTGGCCGTTATCCTGGGGGCGGCCATCCTGGTCTGGCCCCAGGGGCTCGACCGGATGGCCCAGACCGGCGCCGCGGTGGCCGCGGCCCTCAAAGGCGGCTTCCCGGTGACGGTCGAAGACTGCCGGGGCCAAGGCGTCACCCTGGATCGGGCCCCGGCCCGGCTCGTTTCCGCGGCCCCGGCCGTCACCGAGATCCTCTTCGCCATCGGCGCGGCTGGCGAAGTCGTCGGGGTCGACGAGTGGAGCAACTACCCCCCCGAAGTCAAGCAAGTCCCCAGCATCGGGCCTTACTACCCCCTGAACATCGAGGGCATCCTCGCCCTCAAGCCCGACCTCGTCGTGGCGATGGGGGAGCAGGCGGAGTGGACCGCGCAGCTTGAGCAACTCGGGGTCAAGGTCTTCCTGATCGATCCGAAGTCCATCGACGATGTCCAGGCCACCATCGTCTCCGTCGGCCAGGTGACCGGGCACCGGCGTGAAGCGGAGCACCTGGCCGAGTCCATCCGGCAGAGGATCGAGGCTGTCGCCCGGAAGGTCGCGTCCATACCCCAGGCCGGGCGCGTGCGGGTCTTCTACGAAGTGTACGCCGACCCGCTGATGACGGTGGGGCCCCAGTGTCTCATCGGCCAAATGGTTACGGCGGCCGGCGGTCTAAGCATCTCCGCCGATTCCGACCTGGACTACCCCACCATCAGCGCCGAGGAGGTCATCAACCGCGACCCTCAGGTCATCGTTTTCCCCGACGTCCACGGCACCGCCACTGAGGGAGCCGCGGACATCAAATCCCGACCCGGTTGGGCGTCCATAAGCGCCGTCCGCGACGGCCGCATCTACCCCGTGGACCCGGACGTTTTCTCCCGGGCCGGCCCCCGCGTGGGCGACGCCGTCGAGACACTGGCGAGGCTGCTTTACCCGGAGGTGTTCCGGTAATGGGGCCTTGGGAACCAGGGGGCCGGCTCGTCCTAATCCTGGGCGGGGCCCGGAGCGGCAAGAGCGACTACGCCCAGAGGCGAGCGGCCGCGACGGGTATGCCGGTGACCTACGTGGCCACCGCCACGGCCGGAGACCCGGACATGGTTCGGCGAATCGCCCGCCACCGCCAGGACCGGCCGGCGGGTTGGGCGACGGTGGAGCAGCCCCGCGGGCTAGGGCCTGTCCTCAGGGACTTGGGCGGGTCCGGAGTCATCATCGTCGACTGCCTGACCATGCTCCTGACCAACGTCCTCCTGGATGGAGTTGACGAGCCCGCGGCCGCTACGGCGGCCGAAGCCGACATCGCCGAGTTCATGGAGGCTGCCCGGGCCGCCCGCGACGCCGGGTCTTTGGTCCTGGTCGTCTCGAACGAGGTTGGCCTCGGCTTGGTCCCACCCTATCCCCTGGGTCGCCTCTACCGTGACGTCCTGGGCCGGGCCAACCAAGCCCTGACCGCCGTCTCCGACGAGGTCTGCCTTATGATCTCCGGCATCCCGCTGACGATCAAGGGCGCTTCCGGGCCGCAGCCCCAAGCTGCCGGCCCGCTTGAGCGCCACGACAATCTCTGATTCGGATATGAAGGGAGAACTGTCGACAGTGACAACACGACGCCTGGCTTTGCTCGCCGTCCTGATCGCCCTTTCCGCGGTCGGCTCTCTCATCAAGATCCCCAGCCTGGTCGGCACGCCGGCCCTCGATTCGGCCCCAGGCTACTTCGCCGCGCTGGCCCTCGGAGCCGGGTCCGGCGCGCTAGTGGCCGCGGTGGGCCACCTCCTGACCGCCCTGACCTCCGGGTTCCCGCTGGGCCTACCCATCCACGGCCTCATCGCCCTGGGGATGGCCGGGTGCGCCCTGGGAACCGCTCTGCTCCGGCGGGTCGCCGGGCGCGGGGTGGCCAGCGCCGGGGGTGTGCTTCTGAACGGCATCGCGTTCCCGGCCGCCTTCATCCTCGTGCCCGGGTTCGGGACCGCGTTCTTCGCGGCCATGCTCGTGCCTCTTCTGGTGGCCAGCCTGCTCAACGTCGGCCCGGCCTGGGCCGTCGCGGCCACGGTCGACCGGCTCGGGCTGCTCATGAAAGGGCCTGCCGGCCGCACCTCCGGCGAGAGAGCGCCCCGGTGAACTCTCCCCGGCGCTATGGCGATGTCCTGGTCCTGCCGGCCGCGGGCAGCCGTCATCTAGCCATAGCCTGCGATTCGCTCGGCGGGATAGGTCCCAAGCCGGGGGACACCGTGCGCGCCTCAGGCTACGTTGTCGGCCGCTTCAGCTGCCGGGTCCCGCTCATGGAGCTTCTGGCGCTGGGGGCCGAACCGGTGGCGATCTCCTGCTGCCTGTGCGTGGAGCCTGAACCGCTCGGACGGGAGATCATGACCGGGGTGCGGGAGGAGTTGAGGGCGGCCGGGCTCGCTGAAGCGGTGTCCCTCACGGGAAGCACGGAGAAGAACGTGGCGACGTCCCAGACCGGCGTGGGGATGACCGTGGTCGGAATGATCGGCCCGGCGCGCTGGGGCCTGGCCGGGGCCGGGGACCTCGTGCTCGCCGTTGGTGAGCCCCGGGTGGGAGGGGCAGTCGCGCTCGATGACAGGGCCGTGGCGGACATCCCGACCCTGAGGCTGATCCTGGGCCACTCCGCGGCCGGAGACGTCGTGCCGGTCGGGTCGCGAGGCATCGCGGCCGAGGCCAGGGACCTTGCCTTCCGGTCGGGGCTCTGCTTTGTCCCG
>Ga0315288_10010521_pt1 | contig 11662 bp, 9 predicted proteins | sample YL17G11_20_MG_FD_203454 | JGI IMG/M metagenome (GOLD analysis project Ga0315288, IMG submission 203454) | Sediment microbial communities from Yellowstone Lake, YNP, Wyoming, USA - YL17G11_20 | ecosystem: Environmental > Aquatic > Freshwater > Lake > Sediment | place: USA: Wyoming | collected... | reverse complement strand
AAAAAGATCGGACCCCATGAAGTCGAGAAGCTGTTTTGTCGTAAGATGATTGCGAACCGTTGCAAAGCCAATCCGTGACGGAAGGCAGCAAGCCCTTCCGAGAGCGCAGAGGAGAGAGGCTTTCGGCACACAGTAGCTTCGGCCCCTCTTGAGAATATTGCTGGCTCGGTAATGCTCTGCAAGGTAGAAAGGTGAGTAGGGATCGTAGCGGATGCCGTCTCGAACCGCCAGGTAGAGCTTGACCGCACGATCGACGGGATCCAGGCTATCTTCGATTATCTTCCGCGCGTAATCCTGGACGCTCTCGTGATCGCTGTCGATGATGCTTGTTGGAGTTAAGTAGACCCCGCCCCCTTGGTTCATGGCTCTAAAGAAAGTTTAAGGTACGGGAGTGGGAGTGTCAACTCCGAAAAGCAGGGCTTGGGCGCAATGGGAGGTGCGACATCGATCGAGAGGAGGGACAAACCCTATCTCTCCAGAGGGGTATGTCCTTGATTCTCACAGTTACTTTTATTATAGTTTCGTTAAAGTTGAAGTCTCCTCATTGCAGAGAAAAAGAGCCTGATGAAAACAAAGGTTGAGGAATGGGTGGTCCAGAAGCTGGATCCCCGCTGTCCATACTGCGATCAGCCCATCATGCATGGCGAATCCCATCTCAAGATAGGGGAACATCGGATCACGTGCCCGTCCTGCCAGAGGACCTTTATCAAGGTCGTCTCCGAATGCCCTGAGCAAGAGGGGACCGGGTAGATGGCAGGAGGGCAACCCCAACCCGTGAAAGACCGCCTTTCAACCCCCATCCAGTATGTGAAGGGGATCGGTCCCAAGCTCGCCAAGCTTTTCGAAAGAAAAGGCATCCATACGGTTGAGGATGCCTTATACTTTCTGCCCCGGCGCTACGAAGACCGCCGCAATCTGCGTAAAATCTCTGAACTTCAACCGGGAAAAAGAGAGGCAGGGTTCGGTGAGATCTTGCTCTCCGGAAGCACCTACTACCGGTTCGGAAGAATGAAGGTTTTTAGTACCGTGGTGGGAGACGAAAGCGGGACGATCACGTTGAAGTGGTTCCATGGACACGATCGGTACCTCAAGGATCGATTCAAAAAGGGGCGGAAACTGATCTTCTCCGGAGAGGTGAGGTTGTTTAACCATAAGCGTGAGATTCTGCATCCCGACGTGGAAGTGGTCGAGGGTGACATAGAACAGGATTTCCTTAATTTCAAGAGGATCGTTCCGATCTATTCCGAGACCGAAGGACTTCACCAGAGGACGCTCCGGAGATTGATGAAGAGCATCGTCGATAATTTTGTGGACACCCTCGGAAGCCCCATCCCCGGCGAGATCCTGGAGCGGCAGGGGCTGATCGATTTCAAAGAAGCCTTCCGAACGGTCCATTTTGCGCCTGACGAAGCCTCTGTGGAGATGCTTAATCACCAGCGATCTCCCGGGCACCGGCGGATCATCTTTGATGAATTCTTCTTCCTCGAACTGGGCCTTGCTCTAAAGAAGAGGGGAATCGCCTTGGAGGAAGGGATCGCTTTTAGCACCGGGGGGCATCTGGCCCGGAAAGGGATGGACCTTCTTCCTTTTGATTTGACCCAGGCACAGAAGAGGGTCTTGGGTCAGATCAAGGAGGATATGGCAAGGCCTCACCCGATGAACCGTCTGATTCAGGGGGACGTGGGAAGCGGAAAGACCGTGGTAGCCCTTTTTGCCTGTTTGAATGCAATCGAAGGGGGTTATCAGGCGGCCCTGATGGTTCCCACGGAGGTCCTGGCAGAGCAACACTATCTCAATCTGCGACGCTTGGTTGAACCCTTGCGCATTGAAGTTGCATTGCTCACCAGCAGCGTCAAGGGTTCGGAACGAGAGGATATCTACCGGCGGATTGAACAGGGCCGCATCCAACTGGCGATCGGAACCCATGCCATGCTTGAAGAGGCAGTCGCATTTCAGCGGCTGGCCCTTGCGGTGATTGATGAGCAACACAAGTTCGGAGTGGTGCAAAGGGGGCTGTTGAAGAAGAAGGGGATGAACCCACATGTCCTCGTGATGACCGCCACTCCCATCCCGAGGACGCTCGCCATGACGGTTTACGGAGATCTGGATGTGTCTGTCATCGATGAGATGCCCAAAGGCCGGATGCCCGTGGAGACGAAAGTCCTCCCGGAATCGGCCAGGGCAAGGGTTTACCGGATTCTTGAAGAAGAAGTTCGCAAAGGCCGTCAGGCCTTCATCGTCTACCCCTTGGTGGAAGAGTCCGAAAAAATCGATCTGAAAAATGCAACCCACATGGCGGAGCATCTTCAAAAGGAAATCTTCCCGGACTTTCGGGTGGGCCTGCTCCACGGTCGCATGAAAAGCGAGGAGAAAGAATCGGTCATGACGGGTTTTAAGAATGGAGAGGTTCAGATCCTGGTTTCTACGACGGTGATCGAGGTGGGGATCGATATCCCCAATGCCTCCCTGATGGTCGTGGAACATGCGGAGCGGTTCGGCCTCTCTCAACTCCATCAGTTGCGAGGCCGGATCGGGCGAGGCCGCTATCCCTCCCAATGTATCCTGATGGCCCCGTACCGGTGTTCTGAGGAAGCCAAGATCCGGCTTCGGGCACTGGAGAGAACGACCGACGGTTTTCAGATTGCCGAGGAGGACCTCAACCTGAGGGGGCCCGGAGAATTTTTTGGCCTCCGACAATCGGGTTTCCCTGATTTCAGGGTGGCCCATATCATCCGCGATACGCCGATCTTAGTCGAAGCGAGAAAAGAGGCCTTCGGATTGATTGAGAAGGATCCAGAGCTGGTCGACCCGTCCCATTCGAAACTGAAGGAAGCCTTGCAGAAGAGATGGAGCGGCCGGTTGGAACTGGCCACCATCAGCTGACCAGAAAATTTACTTCTCAGGGAGGCGAGAAGGATCCCAGGGAATCGTCGAGTTGAAAAGACAGGGAAAGTATGGTAACCCTGTAATCATTCTTTGGGCTGGAATCGGAGGGGTGTTAAAGTAAGAAAATGTCAACGTCCAAAGTTTATGTGGTATTCGGAGGGCACCCTGAGAAACGGTTCCTACTCTGAGGATGTTGTACGCAGTATGATGAGAGGGTGAATGATATGAGAGAAATTAAGGTGGGTTTGATCGGTTTTGGGACGGTGGGTTCTGGAGTCGTCAAGGTCCTGCAGAAGAATTCGAACCTGATCGAAAAACGCATGGGTGCAAGGCTCGTCCTGAAAAGAGTCGCCGATATCGATACTGCTTCGGATCGGGGAGTAAGATTGAGACCCGGGGTGCTCACAAGGAAGACAGAGGAAGTGATCAATGATCCCGAGATCGATATCGTCCTGGAGTTGATGGGGGGGATTGAACCCGCGAAAACCTTCATCCTGAAGGCGATTCAGAAGAAGAAGCATATTGTCACAGCCAACAAAGCCCTTCTTGCCCTCCACGGAGACGAGATCTTTAGGCTCGCCCATCGTGTGGGTGTCGACGTCAACTTCGAGGCCTCTGTGGGAGGAGGGATCCCTCTGATCCGCTCGATCAAGGAAGGGCTCGTCGCCAATCGGATTCATTCGATCTTCGGAATCTTGAATGGGACCTGTAACTACATCCTTTCCAAAATGACGGATGAAGGTCGAAGCTTCAGGGAAGTTTTGAAGGAAGCCCAGGGAAAAGGATATGCCGAAGCCGACCCGACCTACGATATCGAGGGGATCGACGCGGCTCATAAGTTGGCCATCCTGATCCGGTTGGCTTATGGAACCCCGCTCCCATTTAAGGACATCTTCATCGGGGGGATCTCGGAGATTACGCCCCTCGATATTCAGTTCAGTCGCGAATTTGGCTACCGGATCAAACTCCTGGCCATCGCCAAGATGGACCAGGGAAAGATAGAGGCGCGAGTCCATCCGACGATGATTCCTGAGGGACATCTGCTATCGACCGTGGATGGTGTGTTCAATGCCATCTACATTCAGGGAGACGCCGTCGGACCGATCCTGTTCTATGGTCAAGGGGCCGGTCAGATGCCGACAGCCAGTGCGGTGATCAGCGATCTGGTGGAACTGGGAAGAAATCTTCTGGTCGAGGCAATAGAGCGCCGTGTTCCCCTTCTTTCCTTTCAGGAGTCGGCCATTGTGAAAATCCCCCTCAAAAAGATGGAAGACGTCGTGATGCCCTGCTACATGAGATTCTCGGCCGTGGATCGACCCAAGGTCCTCTCCAGGATTTCAGGGATCCTGGGGGAAAATGGCATCAGTATTTCATCGGTCATCCAGAAGGGAAGACAGGTGAACGGTGCGGTGCCTATTGTGATGATGACCCACGAAGCGAAAGAAAAGAATGTTCATCGAGCCTTGAAGGAGATTGACCGGCTTAACATGATCCTGGGGAAAACGATGTTCATCCGAGTGGAAAACGCGTTGGAGTGAGTCTGGAGACTCCTGAGGCGATCGCCGCCGTGCTTCAGAGCCACACGATGAAAAAGAGTGGGGTCATTCATGAAGACCGCTTTCATTTATACGGATGCCTACGTGGATTTCGATTACGGTCCGACCCATCCCCTCAAGGTCATTCGCCTCAAGCTCACCTACGAACTGATTAAGGCCTATGGACTTCTATCCCTGCCCTTCGTTCAATCGATTCAGACGAAGAAGGCTGACGATGAAGATTTGGCCCTCTTTCACAGCCGGGACTATCTCGATATCTTGAAACAAGCCAGCAAGGGTCAATCGGCAAAGAGCTTCTATCATTATGGGCTGGGGCCAGGGGACAATCCGATCTTCAAAGGGCTTTATGACTGGTCGCTCTGGGTGACAGGGGCCACCCTTCAGGCGAGCGAATTGGTGGCGAAGGGTGAGAAAGAGATCGCCTTCAATATTGCCGGAGGGCTCCATCACGCTCAACGATCGAGAGCATCCGGCTTCTGTTATATTAATGACGCTGTCGTTGGGATCTCGAAGTTGCTCAAGCAAGGCAAGCGAGTGGTCTACATCGATATCGATGTCCATCATGGAGATGGCGTCCAGAAGGCTTTCTATCAGACGGACCAGGTCCTTAGCATCTCCTTTCACGAAAGCGGCTATACCCTGTTTCCAGGGACGGGCTTTGAGAGCGAGATTGGAGAGGGAGCAGGGGAGGGATATTCGGTCAATGTTCCCTTCCCAGCGTTTACAGATGACGAGACCTATCTCTGGGCTTTCGAGGAGGTTGTTCCCCCCCTCCTTCAAGCTTTCAAACCGGATGTGGTCTTCAGCCAGCTGGGAGTGGATACGTTCTACAATGACCCCCTGGCGAACCTGCACCTCTCGATCGCCGGTTTTGAGAGGATCGTCCGGAGGATCAAGGATCTCGTGCCCCGATGGGTGGCCTTGGGAGGTGGGGGTTATGAGGTCTCCAATGTCGCCCGTGCCTGGACTCTGGCCTGGGCTATCATGAACGGGATCGAACTGAATGAGAACCTGCCTGAGCCCTATCTCGAAAAGGCAGGCAGGCTTGGGATCCATGACAGAAAATTGAGGGAAGGTGCCCCCCCGCCTTCCCAGTGCCACGATAACGGGGGACGAATGGAGATCGAGCGGGTGGTGGATTACTTACAGAAAAAGGTCTTTCCCAAGATAAGAAGTTAGAGCATAATCGTTTCCCCGTCCTCTTCTCCTCCCCTTTTCCCTGGGTGCTTTTTGGCATGTCTTTTGCTTGCATCTTTTCATTTTAGTTTGACATTTGCAACTTTTTGGTATATTTAGGGTTTAGTGTAGCAAACCCGTATTCAATGTTTCTTAATCTCATGCCGAGCATTAGCGGAGGGGACTCTTGGCCAACACAAGGACAAAGTACATTTTCGTCACGGGAGGGGTTGTCTCCTCTCTTGGAAAGGGATTGGCATCATCGGCGATCGGAGCCCTTCTCGAACTGAGAGGGCTGAAAGTGGACTTCCTCAAATTTGATCCCTACATCAATGTGGATCCAGGAACGATGAACCCGTTCCAGCACGGAGAGGTTTATGTCACCGACGATGGAGCGGAGACAGATCTCGACCTGGGACATTACGAACGATTCACGGGCGTGAGGACCTCGAAGAAGAACAATTTCACGACCGGGCAGATCTACGATTCTGTCATCTCCAAAGAGAGGAGGGGAGACTATCTCGGTAGCACAGTCCAGGTGATCCCGCACATCACGGATGAGATCAAGTCGAAGATCTTCGACCTCGCTCAAGAGGTGGACATCGTGATTGTTGAGGTTGGTGGAACGGTGGGCGACATTGAAAGCCTGCCTTTCCTGGAGGCCATCCGACAGATCCGGGGAGATGTGGGTCGTGAGAACACGCTCTACATACACCTCACCCTGGTGCCCTACATCGAGACGGCCGGGGAGCTGAAGACCAAGCCGACCCAGCACAGTGTGAAGGAGCTGCGGGAGATCGGGATTCAGCCTGATATTCTGCTCTGCCGGACCGATCGATTCCTTGGCCCTGAGGTCAAAGCGAAGATAGGCCTCTTCTGCAATGTGGATAAAGACGCGGTGATCACCGCGAAGAACGTGGAAACGGTTTATGAGGTACCCATCAATTTTCACGAAGAAAGTTTAGACGCCAAGATCGTTGAAAAACTGAATATCTGGACCGGAAGGCCGAACCTGAAGGATTGGGAGCGGGTTGTGAAGAAGATTAAGCAGCCCCATCGGGAGACTACCATCGCGGTGGTGGGGAAGTATGTGAGCCTCATAGAGTCCTACAAGAGCTTAACCGAAGCATTGCGTCATGGAGGAATTGCAAACGATGCCAGGGTGAATCTGAAGTATGTCGATTCAGAGCAAGTTGAGAAGGAAGGTCCTGCGGCTTTCCTGGAAGGAGCGGACGGGATCCTGGTCCCGGGGGGGTTCGGAACGCGAGGTATTGAGGGGAAGATTCGAGCCATCCAGTATGCCAGAGAAAAGAAGGTCCCCTTCTTTGGGATCTGCCTCGGGATGCAGTGTGCGGTCATTGAGGTTTCCAGAAACGGTGCAGGCCTCAAAGGAGCCAACAGTACCGAGTTTGACCCTCAAACCCCTCATCCGGTGATCTACCTGATGGAGTATTGGACCGATCGCAATGAGCTCCTTCAGAGACGGAGAACGGATACGGCCAAGGGGGGGACGATGAGGTTGGGGGTCTATCCCTGCCGGCTCGAAGAGGACAGTCTCGCTTTCGAGGCCTATAATAAGAAATTGATTTACGAACGACACCGCCATCGCTATGAGTTCAATAACACCTATCTCGATTCCCTGAGGAAAACCGGGATGGTGCCCAGCGGAGTCTCTCCAGATGAGGGTCTCGTGGAGATTATGGAGTTGAAAGGCCATCCCTGGTTTCTGGGGTGCCAGTTCCATCCTGAGTTCAAATCAAAGCCCATGGACCCCCATCCGCTGTTCCGGGAGTTCGTCAGGGCTGCCCTGAAGCAGGGCGAGCAGAAGGGGCAGGGTGGAAAGAAGAAAAGCCTGAAGAGTCAGAAAGGCGCAAAGGACAAGGTGCGCAAGGCTTGAGGCAGTGTTCAGAGCTGGTAAGACACGCGGCCCTTGGACGGCGTGGAAGATAGAGGAGGCAGGAACCGTTGAACGTGTTGGAGGAGGCCCAAAGGGTCCTGAGGGTTGAAGCGGATGCAATCCTTGCCCTGTCGGAGCGGATCGACGAGACATTCGAACAGGCGTTGGAGTTTCTGTGCCATTGCCGGGGCAAAGTCGTCCTGATGGGCATGGGAAAGTCAGGGTTGATCGCGCGGAAGATCGCCTCTACATTTGCGGGGACAGGGACGCCTGCCTTCTTCCTCCATCCGGCGGAAGGGGTGAGCGGGGATTTCGGGATGTTGGCCAAGGAAGATGTGGTCATTGCCATCTCCAACAGTGGGGAGACTCGTGAATTGGTCGAGACCCTCCCGCTCCTCAAACGATATGGGAATCGTTTGATCGCCCTGACCGGAAACAGGAATTCAACCCTGGCCAGATCGGCGGATGTTGCCCTCGATGTTTGGGTGAAAGAGGAGGCATGCCCGCTGGGACTAGCTCCCACGGCAAGCACCACCGCGGCTCTGGCTCTGGGGGATGCCCTGGCGATCACCCTGATGGAAAAGAAAGGGTTTAAGGAAGAGGACTTCGCCCTGCTCCATCCCGGCGGTGCTCTGGGGAAAAAGCTCCTTCTCAAGGTTGCGGATTTGATGCACGCCGGAAAGGCTTTCCCGAGGGTATTGGAAAAGACCCCGATGAGAGACGTTATCCTCGAGATCACGTCGAAGAGGTTGGGGGCCACGGCGGTCTGTAATTCAGAGGGCCATCTCATGGGGGTCATCACGGATGGAGATCTGCGACGTGCGCTGGAGAAGTTTCCAGATCTTCTTCATCGAGAGGCCCGAGAGGTCATGACGCGGAGTCCAAAATGGATCGAAAGGGATGCTCTGGCGGCCAAGGCAGTCCAGAGGATGGAGGAGCATTCCATCACATCGCTGTTTGTTTCAGAGGCGACAGGGAATAACATCCCGGTGGGGATCATTCATCTTCACGACCTTCTGAAGGCAGGGATCGTTTGACCTCCGGAATGAAAGGCACAAGATAGGACAGACGCCATGAGGAGAGCGAAGGTTGCCATCTTGATGACGATCATTTTGATCGGGGGGATCGTGCTCGTTAGCCTCTGGCAGAACTTGCAAGAGAAGAGAGAGTCGAGGCAAGAGGCGGAAATTCCGAAGCTGGCCGACGATGATTCGAAGATGCACCTCGAAAAGATTCAGTTTGTTGAAGATAAGCAGGGCCGGAGGACTTGGGAATTGGAGGCCAAATCGGTCCGGCAGTACGAAGATCAGGATCTCATCGTCCTCGAGGACGTGAAGGTCACCGTCTTCACGAAGGAGGGACGGGCCTTTGTGCTTTCGGGAAAGCAAGCCACATTTCATCAGGATTCGAAGGACATGGAATTGGAGGGTGACGTCCTGTTGACGTCGAGCGATGGGTATCGGCTCAAAACCCGGTCGATCGCCTATCGTCACGAAGAAAGGAAAGCCCAAACGGCGGACCCCGTGGAAATCGAGGGAGAGGAGATCCGGGTGAAAGGAAACGGGATGGTGGTGGATATAGAGGCTCGGACCTTTCGAATCCTGAACCAGGTCAGGACCCAGTGGCGAAAAGGAGGGAAGGGATGAAAAGGATCCGATGGATCGGACCTCTGACCGCCGCTTTTCTGCTGCTTCTTGTTGTTTTGAGTTCGGGATGGGCTCAAGAACAGAAGGCACGGGAGAAGAAGCCAGAGGTGGGCAGCGGATTCGGATTTAATGTCAGCCGTTCTCCCATCGATATTAGCTCGGATACTGTCGAGGGAGATCAAAAACAGAACAAGGTTACGTTTAAGGGGAATGTGGTTGCCAGGCAGGAGGGGACGACCATCTATTGCAACCTACTGATGATCACATATGATCCGGAGATGAAGAAGCTGAAAGAGATTGTGGCCCTGGGCAACGTAAAGATCGTCAACGTGGAAAAGCGGGCGACGAGCCAGAAGGTGACCTTCCATCAGGACGAAAACAGGGTCGTGTTGGATGGAGATACGGTCATCCGCGAGGGGGACAATGTGATCCGGGCGGAACGCGTGACCTATTATGTCGACGAAGAGCGTACCGTGGTCGAGGGTGGAAAAGGAGGGCGGGTCAACACCAAGATCACCCCGCCCCAAAAAGAGTAGAGAGTTCGGAGCTTAAGAGTTGAGAGTTGAAATCAACGATGATTCCATGACTCGATGATTCAATGACTGATGCCCTATGACAAAGGACTCATTTCCTGAACCTCGCCAATATGAGCTGCCGGTCAAGCTGGGGGCTTGTCCGGTAACCGATGCGCAAACCTATCCGGACACGCTTCTTCGCTGTGAGCAATTGACCAAATCCTTTCGCAAGAAGAAGGTGGTCAATTCGGTCGATGTGGAGGTGCGGGGAGGAGAGGTGGTGGGATTGCTCGGGCCCAACGGGGCAGGGAAGACCACCATTTTCTATATGATCGTCGGGCTGCTGCAACCCAACGGAGGAAGGATCTCCCTGAACGAAGAAGAGGTGACCTTCTTTCCGATGTATCAGCGGGCGAGAAAAGGGATCGGCTATCTTCCTCAGGAGCCTTCCGTCTTCAGGAAACTGAGCGTGGAAGGGAATCTGATGGCGATCTTGGAGACGCTCCCCATTTCAAAAGAGGAGAGGGAGGCGCGACTGGAGACTCTGTTGAGCGAATTGGGACTCTCCTCACTCCGCAAGCAAAAGGCGTACAGTCTTTCGGGAGGGGAGCGCAGACGGGTGGAGATCACCCGGGCCTTGGTCCTTTCCCCTTCGTTCATCCTGTTGGATGAACCCTTTGCAGGCATCGATCCCATCGCTGTCCTGGATATCCAGAGCATCGTTTGTCAATTGAAATCGAAGGGGATAGGAATTATAATTACGGATCATAACGTCCGGGAAACCTTGGGCGTTTGCGACCGAGCCTATATTTTGAATGAAGGGGTCATCCTGGAAGAAGGTCCCCCTGAGAAGATCGCTCACAGCCGGAAAGCGAAAAGGATCTATCTCGGGGATGGCTTTCAGCTATCAGAGCCCCATCGGATCCGGAGAGAGGGCGGTCGTGCGGAGAAAGACCTGAAGAACGAAGAGCAACGGGGATTATGGGATCGACATGCCGATTGAAATGAGACAAACACTAAAACTCTCCCAGCAGCTCGTGATGACGCCGCAACTTCAGCAGGCGATACGGCTTCTCCAGCTGACACGTCTGGAACTGGTCGATATGCTGGACCAGGAGATGAAGGAGAATCCTCTTCTGGAGGAGGTGGAGGAAGGGAAGGAGTATGCCGACGAACCGACCCCCGAACCCACGGAAGGAGAGATCCCTGCCACGGTCGCCGAGGAACGCCCGACGGAAGTGAAAGGAGAGGGCGAGGGCGTCCGTGAGTTCGATTGGGAGAACTATCTGGAGAATTATAACCACGCCCCCTCCTATCGACAGACCGATGGGGATGGTGAAGAAAGGCCCTCGTTTGAAAATTTTCTCGCCAAGAAGACCACCCTTGCGGACCATCTGCATTGGCAGCTTCAGCTTTCTCGGTTTACGGAGGACGAGCAAAGGGTGGGAGTCTGGATCATCGGGAACCTGGAGGAAGATGGCTATCTGAAGATGTCGGTAGAAGATATCGGTTCAGAGACGCAGCTCCCATTGGACCGGGTGGAAGGTGTCCTCCGAAGGATCCAGCAGTTTGACCCCTTGGGGGTGGCCGCCAGGGACCTGCGGGAATGTCTTCTCATCCAGCTCGAACAGTTGTCACCCAGAGATTCGATCGCGGAGAAGATCGTCTCGGAACATCTTTCCCTGTTGAAGAACCGAAATTACGCGGTCATCGCGAAGCGATTGGGAGTCTCGACAGAACGAGTGAATCGGGCCGCCTACCTGATCTCCAAGCTCGAACCGAAACCCGGCAGGGCGTTTGGTGGAGAGATAGCCCAGGAGATCATCCCCGATGTGTATATCTACAAAGTGGAAGGGGACTACGTGGTCCATCTCAACGATGATGGGATTCCCAGGCTCGAGGTCAATTCGTTCTACCGGAATATCCTGACCGAGGGCCGGTCGGGGTTTGAAGGCGATCGGAAATACATTCAGGAAAAAATGCGGT
>Ga0315288_10010520_pt1 | contig 11662 bp, 17 predicted proteins | sample YL17G11_20_MG_FD_203454 | JGI IMG/M metagenome (GOLD analysis project Ga0315288, IMG submission 203454) | Sediment microbial communities from Yellowstone Lake, YNP, Wyoming, USA - YL17G11_20 | ecosystem: Environmental > Aquatic > Freshwater > Lake > Sediment | place: USA: Wyoming | collected... | reverse complement strand
CCAAGTAATTTGTATGGATTAGCTTTAATGAATGTAATGAGTTCTGCGGCTAACTGGACTTCTGGTGATCAGAAACAACAAGGAGCTTCTGTTCGTTTAATAAAAGATTCTACTACTTTATTGAATGGACAAACTGGTGTCGTAGTTGATTATGATGGAAATACATATTCAACGATTTGTATAGGGACTCAGGAATGGATGGCAGAGAATTTAAAAGTCACTCACTATGACGATGGTTCTCTTATTCCTGTCATTAAGGATAATACGGAATGGATTAACGATACGGCAGGGGCGATGTGCTATTATAATAATGCGGCACCAGTATTTACGAGTGAATTTTGTCCTGAGTTCTGGCATGTTCCTACAGATGAGGATTGGATAGAATTATTACTGACTCTTGGTGATAGTGATTCGGATGGGAGTGATGCTTCTGCAGGAGGTTATTTAAAAGAGGTTGGTTCTACTCATTGGTTGACTCCTAATACTGGAGCTGACAATTCTACTGCTTTTACTGCCCTGCCTTCAGGGACAAGAGATAATCTTGGAGTATTTGGAGGTCGGGGTGAATATGTAATGTATGCTGTAGCCACTGAAAGATCATTTACAGAACAATATTCTACTTATCTGGCTTATGATAGTGCTGCAATATCAATATACAATTATTCAAGTAAGAAGCGAGGGGTGGCGGTAAGGCTTGTAAAGAATGATACATTTAATGAAGGGACTGTTACCGATTACGATGGGAATGAATACCCTACCGTCAAGATAGGGAACCAAGTATGGATGGCAGAGGATTATAAATGTACTCATTATAATACAGGAGCTTTGATTTCTCTTGTACCTGAAGCGACTGTATGGAGCAATGCTAATCTGGTAGGTAAAATGTGTTACTATAATAATATACTGTAATATGGCAATAACGGTAACAAATCGGACTATAATCAGTAATATAACAGGAAATGCTACTGTATATGAAGTATCGAGGGCAGTAGCAGATTTACTGACTTTTAGCTATAACTCCCTGACTTCCGTTAATGCGGCAGGGTATCAGTTATTGGCAGGTGATGAAACTCCCGGTGCTACAAATTATAATCTCGATGGGGCTCAGATCATAGGTAACAAAGTTCTGTATAATGGAGCACATGCCTATGGAACAGATCAGGCTATTACTCATGGGATATTTTTAGGCTATCAGCTGGATGCTATAATACAGCATAATTATATTGAACGTTCCCCAATGGCAATCATTCGTAAAGCGAATGGGGTGAATGAGACCACTGGGGCGGTGATGTATAATATAATCAAGAATCCTTATGCCGTTGGAGTAATCTGTAAAGGCATGGGAGGAGTGAAGATATATAATAATACCTTTTATAGTAATCAGCCAACCTATGTAGATGAGAATACAGGTACTTGGAGGGGATTGATTCATATAACGGAGAATCCTGAAGCTGGAGGTTATGCCACTAACATCAAAATAAAGAATAATATATTCTATACCACTCATCAGATTTACAACATAGCCATATTGGATACAGGAGATTTAACAGGTTTTGAAAGTGACTATAATCTATTCTGGTGTGAAGCTGGTGATCCAGTATTTAATTATCTTGGGGATAGTAAGACTTTTGCTGAATGGCAAGGGTTGGGTTATGATACTAATTCAATAGTGGTAAATCCCTATTTCGTTAATCTTACCAATTTCATTCCTGCCGTTGCATTAGAATATGGAGTTGATCTTGGAGCATCGTATGATGAAGGATTGGCTACCAATGCCACATGGATAGTTGGTCAGGCTCCTGCCACACAGACTCAGGGAGCCACTTGGCAGGTGGGGGCGGTAATACATTCAGGGGCTGTTGATCAAAATGCTTATTATGTTGATCCTGCTGGTAATGATAGTAATCCAGGAACGGAAGCATCTCCATTTAAGACTATTCAATATGGGGTTAGTCAATTATCCCCCAGTATTCCTATTTTATATGTAAGAGAAGGTACTTATGAGCCTAATGCTATTATAGGATCAGGAGATGGTGGTTCTACTTATTGTGGGATATATCAAAACAATAGGCATGGATCAGCTACAAATTTATATCGTGTTTTAGCTTATCCAGGTGATAATATGCCTGTGGTAAGTGGAGTAAATCTTACAGGTACAAGTTATAGTCGGCAGGGGTTACTGTTTAATAATTGCAGTTATTGGTATATAAAAGGAATACGCTTTGAGGGATTCACTCAGTCATCAAGTCCCGTGCATGGAGGAGGAGGTATTCAATTATACAGTTGTAATCATATAACGGTTGAACAATGTGAAGCTACCGAAAATGGTGGTCCAGGTTTCCAGACAAGAGTTCCAAGTGGTAGTGAGAATCATTTTATTAATTGTGACTCGTGGTATAACTATGATCCTTATTCAGGTATTCCAGGAGACAATGCTGATGGTTTTGACTTTGGCTGGTGTTCCAATGACCGTATAACCAGAGCAACCGGTTGCAGGTCATGGGATAACTCGGATGATGGGTTTGATATGTATCAGGGATCGGGGTATAGTGGAATACATTATCTTACAAATTGTTGGGCTTGGCGTAATGGTTACATCCCAGGAACGAGCACTCCTGCTGGTCAGGGATGTGGTTTTAAGTTGGGATTGGATACATCAGGTAATACCTCTTCTACCAGAAAGTTTTTAGTTAATTGTATAGCTGCTAAAAATAGAGCAAGAGGATTTTCACAGGAATCCGCTGAGATTAAAAAAGAGCTTTATCATTGTGTAGCTTATGCAAATGGCACACATGGATTTTCATTCTATGGACTTGATGTACCCGATATTGTTAAGAACTGTATTAGTTATGATAATAGTAGTAGTGAAGTAGAAGCAATAGGGACTATTCGTCAGCATGATCATAACAGTTGGGATATACCTATAAGTCTGGTAGATGGTGATTTTGCTAGTATTGATGAGACTGAAATGGAGGCTGCTCGTCAGGCTAATGGTAATCTGCCCGTAATAGACTTTATGCATCCCAGTGGAGGCGGTGCGGCAATGGTAGGGGTTGGTATATCTATTTCAAGTTATACCACAGATGGTGATGGTGATTTATGGAATAATCCACCTTCAATAGGAGCATTTGAATTTGGAGCATCCTCAGTAACTCTTGTTGAAAATATAATTGTTACTGGAGCGGATAATGCTATTGCAATATTAGTAGATGGTGGTACTTTGCTGATGTCGGCTACGGTACTTCCTGCTGGAGCTACTATAAAGACAGTTGTGTGGTCAGTAACATCAATAACGGGTTCAGCTACCATAAGTTCAGGTGGTTTATTAACTGCCGTATCTGATGGAGTGGTAACTGTTCGGGCAACAGCCGTAGATGGATCAGATGTATTTGGTATTTTAAACATTACTCTATACAATCAAGCAGGAGGAGTACCAGCTTCTCAAACTCTTGCTCCTGATGGGTGGCATGTTCCAACAAATACCGACTGGCAGAATCTATTAATGTTCCTTTATCCTGAAGCCACTGATCCTGGCACCAATACAGTAGGTGGTTATTTAAAGACTACCGGAACAGCTTTCTGGTTTGATCCTAATACAGGAGCTACAAATGCATATGGTTTTAATGCTAAAGGATCAGGTCAGCGAACAGTAGGGTTCTTTACCGAAGCACCATATTATCGTACATTAGGGTATCAAAACTTAAAATTTGCAGCTACTTATTGGAGTGCTACTGAATTCTCTATGTTTGATACCGAACACGCCTATGCTGTAAATTTGGTAAATGATGCCGCCAATTTCTATGCCGTTTACAATGGTGAAGGTACTGCGGCTTTAAAAAGAGCAGGGTATGCAGTAAGATTAATAAAAGATAATAGTATTAATACAGGTACCTTAACGGATATAGATGGTAATATTTACGAGACTATTACAATAGGTTCTCAGGTATGGATAGCAAGTAATTACAGATGTACTCGTTATGCTGATGGAACTCCTATACCTAATATAACGGATGATCAACAGTGGGCAGACCTTACTACTGGAGCGATGTGTTATTACAATAATATTTATATCCCACCCTCAAATCCTCCCAGTGATCCTAATGATCCTAACGATCCAAACAACCCTCCTTATGATCCCAATAACCCTACAACATGGGGAGAGGGTATTTTCTATTCGGGTGATGAAGACCCAACTGGAACGGTGCGATTAAATTATGAGGGATATTTCTATGCTACTAAGTTATTTTCAGGTGGGGTTGAGGTAGGCACTGGAGGAGAGGGAACTACTTATGATTTTATAAACTCTATTGAAGAATCATCAGGGGGAGTTCAATTAGTTAATGATCAGGATGATCCTGGTCCTGGTATGTATTACGGTACAGCAGATGATAGTGTAGGAGCAAAAGGCTGGTATGCCTTACCTGAAGGAGGTGGTGGAGTTGATGTTTCAGGTACTCCTACAGAACATCAAGTAGCATTCTTCTTGGACAATAACACCTTACAAACTCATGCTAATTTTACATATGATCCAGATGCGGGTAGTGGGAGTGGAGTATTGACGGTAGCAAGAATAGATGGAATAGAAGTATTTCCAGATTACATCATGTTAAATATTTATGCTCCACAAGGACTTTTTATGTTCGCAGATACGATCTATATAGGGGCAAGTACAGGGGCAGCTTATGCAGTAGGTATATCCGTAATAGGGAATCCAAATCCAAATGAGAAGGGTAAAGATTTATTTATACAAGCTGGACTTGGGAATGATGAAGTAGGAGGAAGTTTATATTTAATACCTGGCTATAATGCGGGTTCAGAAGGGGGTAATTATGGAGATATTTATTTTGGAGATGGATATGATGGTTATTTACCAGCCAAGTCTTCTGAAACAAACGTAGTATATTATGACCCCGCAACAGGAAAGTTAAGTTATGGAACACCATAGTTTTTAATAGTAACCAATCTAAATTTAAGTAAAATGAAAGTAAACATTAATCAAAAACTCTTAGGAGTTGACGGAGTAGAAGTTCTCAAGGGAGAAAAAGGAACGCCTTTATTGCTAAAGGATATTTGCATTAGTTCATTACTCACCCCTAATCAGCAGGACGATGAACGTAAGAAGTGGGAGAAGTATGATGTATTTAAGAAGTTGCGGGATGCCGTAAATAAGGATGGTGATATTTGGGTGGAACTTAAATCAGAGGAAATTACCATGCTTAAACAGGCTTTAGGCAAAACCCAAACTCCACTTATTATGGGGCAGTGCTGGGAGTATTTGGAAGGAGTTAATTTGAAAAAAGTCAAATAATTTATTAAAAGAAGGATATTCATATGAAAATAGGTAAAGATTTATACCAAAATATATTAGGAGCTATGATTGGTATAGTTCTCTGTGTTTTAATATTCTTGTTATTTACAAAAGAAATCCCACAGGCAAACATGAATATACTTCTTTTAATTATTGGTTCTCTTATTAGTGCTTTTACAACAGTAGTTCAATATCACTTTGGATCAAGTAAGGGATCAGCTGACAAAGATAAAATTCTTAGAAAAGAGGAAGAAAATTAATAAATAAAATTATGCCACAGTTTAGTTCAAAATCAAGTACAGCTTTAAATACAGCTGAAACTGACTTAATTATAATATTTAATGAGGTCATAAGATACTTTGACTGCTCCGTCATTTATGGAAATCGCTCACAAATGGAGCAGTGGGAGCTTTACAAAAAGGGAAGAGCTTATAATAATAATACTCTCCAATGGGAGATAGTGGACCAAAGTAGAGTGGTAACGTATAAAGATGGAACAATTAATTTATCAAATCATAATTATAGTCCTTCTAGGGCAGTGGATGTAACTCCATATCCTATTAATTGGAAGGATGTAAACCGTTTATATTTATTTGCTGGTTATGTGTTAGGGGTAGCCTCCCGTTTGAAACAAGAAGGTCACATCTTACATAATATTCGATGGGGTGGTGATTGGGATAGAGACACTTTAGTATTGGATGAAACCTTTTTAGATTTAGTTCACTTTGAAATCATAATATAGTACTATAAGTATAGTATTCACTTAAAAATATAATAAAATGAAAATACCAAAAAACTTTCCGGAATGGTTGTTATATCACAAAAGATTTTTGATATATTTTCTTATTCAGCTTTTGTTTGTAGTGATAGTAATCAACTATAAACCAAAAGTACAGGCAGCTGAAAATGTCATTCCTACCATAATGCGGTTAGATACTACTGTTAATAAAATATTTGACGTCTTGACTATACTGGCTAAGAATGATAGTATTATGGCGGTGCAGTTAAAACATTTCCCAACATCCCCGCCTATATCATTACATGAAATGACGGCGGTTTCCTCGGTATATAGTTCTAGGGATAATCCGATAACCCATAAAAAAGAATTTCATTGTGGGGTAGATTATAGGGCAAAACGAGGAACAGTAGTACTGGCAGCAGCAGATGGAGTGGTATTTAAAGCAAAGAGGGAAGGAAATTACGGTAATTTGATTGCCATAAATCATTTAAACGGATATGAAACCACTTATGCTCACTTAAATACTATATTGGTGAAAGTTGATCAACAGGTAACTAAGGGTGATACCATTGGTACGGTAGGTAATACAGGCATGTCTACTGGTGATCATCTGCATTTTGAAATAGCTTATTTAGATAAGAAGATAAATCCAGAACAATTTTATCCATTTTAAAATTTATTGATATGAAATTGCCGTTTGTCATAAAAGTTAATTTTGTTAAGCTGTATTTATTCATTATAAAATTCATTCACAAAAGAAAGGAGAGAGATATGGGACTATTCAGTAGATTATTTCATTGCAAACGACCACCTATTGTAGTTCCTCCAGTAGGAACTCGAACGGCATTGCTATTTGCTATTAATGATTATCCTGGTACTCAGAATGATCTTAATGGTTGTATAACTGACCAGAGGGAAATGAGACAACTGATAGAAGGGACATTTCCGAGTTTCATTATCAAACCTTTTATTGATTCTATGGTAACGGTGGCTGAATTTACTTCTGAAGTCATTAAGCATATCAGTTATCTTAAAGCTGGTGACTTCTTGTTGGCGCATTACTCAGGGCATGGTACTCAGGTATATGACATACATGGAGATGAAGAGGATGGGTATGATGAAGCTCTTTACCTATATGACGGAACGGTTATTGATGATGATATAGGGGAAGCTCTTAAAAAGATTCCTGAAGGAGCGACTGTATTCTTTATGCTTGATAGTTGTTTCTCAGGAGGAGGGATGAAGAAATATCATACTTGTAAACCTAAGTTTATACCACATCCTGATTATCCTGAAATGCGTAGAAAGAAACGTATTAGGATACCAAGAGAGGAAATGAAATACTTAGTAATGTCAGGTTGTCAAGAGGATCAGACTTCTTCTGATGCTTATATAGATGGTAAGTATTGTGGTGCTTTCACTCATTATGCCATACAGGCATTTGCTCCTGGTTTAACATACAAACAGTGGTTAGACCGTATTCATAAATTCCTTCCATGCAAGACATATCCACAAAATCCTACACTTGAGGGTAATATGGATTTATTTAATAGAATAGTATTCACTTAATTCTAAAAAACATGACAACACAACAATTTTTGAAAGGACTAATGATGGTTTTGGTGTCTGTAATCTTAACTTATTTCACACAGACCCCAATAGACTATCCAATGATGGCTATTGCAGCAGTAAGTGCCCTTCTTGTATATTCAGGAAAGAATCTTATTGCTGTGTTACATTCTAATTCCCCAGCAGGAAGTTTGAGTTTAATAAATATTATCTCAGCTTTTCTGATTCTGATTGGGAATGGTATTTTGGACGGAGTGGCTATGTATCTTATTAATGGCGTAATTCTATGGGGAGTTCTTGGTAAGATTGTAGTATCTATTACCCTGACTTATGTGGCTGCTACTTGGTTTGCTCCTCCCTATACACCTGTTAAAAAGAAATTATTCGTATGAAAAAATTAATTATTATTTTGGCATTTATTGCCTTTGCCGTAACGGCTATTGCACAGAGTCCTTGGGATGGATTCTTTCGTCCTATGAGCATTCAGCATTTTGATAAGATGGTAGCTCATAAAGGAGTCAAAGCTGATGTTCCTAAACTATGGGCATTTCGTCCTGCCATAGAAATATCCGCTATGAAAATATCCTATAATAAGGATAGTAAGCAATGGAGTTCAGCTTCATTTACTTCGGTGGGAATGGGTATTGGTTACCAGCATTACATATATGTAGATCAATTACCATACAATAACTTTGGGTTTAACCTATTGATGCTGTATAACGCAGTTCCTACTGAGACGGCTGAAGCAGGTATATCCTTAGCAGGTACAGTAAGTGCATTAAAGTTTATAGATGTTGGTATAGGATATGATTTCCAGATGAAGGTTGGTTTTGGGTTGATGGGTATTAAGTATAATTTTTAGGTTCTGTTTTCATTTGTTAGTTTGGGTTGAGGGACGGAGTGGTTAACCGTCCCTCTTTTTATCTTTGCATATCCTTCTATTCTTAGGATCAAATCCGGTTATTTTAACCATTGTAGAAAAAGCCAGTGGTCCAAATTGAGAATAATATCCTCCATTACCTCCTGCTTCCGTATGGTATAATACAACTTCTACCGCAAACTTTAACTGCCTCATATCTCGTTCAAGATTTTCAAGATATTCCTTATCTACTTCTATTTTCATTTCAAAGGTATTATTTTAAGTCCACGTTCTGATTCTCTTGGTACAAGTTCATAGTCTTTTACTTTCATCCATTTCAGTCCTCCTGCCCACTGTATTCTTCCTGCCATACAATCTACAATGCAGGTTCGATGTACCCCTAATTTATCAGAGGCTTCCTGCGTGCTTTTAAATCTGCCTGCCTCTACACCCCACTGATCCATAGCTACCACTTCCTCCATTTCTTTATTATAATGATCTACCCCTACTGCCAGTGCCATTTGGATATAAATCTTAACCGTTTTAAAATAGCTAAAATCACCCATAGCCAGACAGCATTCTCGTGATAGCTTGTTTATAACTTCTGATTGTAGCATATTATCTCTTTGGTATTAATCCGCTTTTTGTTGCTTCGATGTCTTGCTTAAATAAATATTAATTAAACCCGCATCCGTTAAGTTATATAAACCATGACAGCCGCCAGAACCAGCAGGAGGGTGAACGGTGCATTTATCAGCCGGAGAAAGTTTATTATACCATTTCAGAAACTTTAAAAATTCATCTTTCAAGTCAGTCGGCTTTTCTTCCTCCTCAACTTTCTGAGGTTGCTGATCTGCGTGCTTTCTTGCATAGTTCATAATATCAGAAGCGAGTTTATGTTTCTGACCTATCCAATCTTTATCTTCACATTCCATCCATGCAACAGCAATTTCTCTTGCTTCGTCTGTTATATCAGACATTGGAATTAATTTATAATTCTTCCATTCTCCCTTGCTCTCTTTCTGTTCAATCGAATCAAGTTTCTTTTCAATCTCAACAACTTCATCATAAACTCTTTTGTCCCATTCAGATAATTCACCTTGAATAGCAGCTTTATCTTGTAAAGATTGAGCAACATCAATAAGTGTCTGCTTCCACTCTTTTGCTTCTGTAATTTCTATAGTTCTCATTTTGGTGATATATAAATATTATTATCTCTTAAATCTTTTGCACCTCGTTCATAAGCATCTGCAATATGTAAATAATCAGCAGTATTCCATGCTTGTTCAGGTTCATTAATATAATCCGCTGCTGCATTTTCTATATCATGGTCGGTTGCTTTCTGCTCAAATAAGGCAAGGATAGCATCAGCAATTTCTGTTATCGTATTTCCATTTGCGATAATCTCAATGATCTGTTCTCTTATGTCTTTCATGGCTTTGAGATTAATTCAACTGAATCAATTTTAATTCTATCAATATGCTGAGATGGTGGTTCGTCATATATTTCAACAAACATTGCTCCGAACAGATCAACTATGCCAGCAACTCTATATCTACTACCTGCAAATCTAATCCAAGATTTTTCAGGAATTAATTTTAATGCTTCTTCTTTTTTCATCTTCTTATTCATCTTCTTATTCATCTTCTTATTCATCTTCTTAATTTTTAGTTTTTAATTATTGTTTTTGACATTCTATAAATGATCCAATCATTCTTACTGTATCTACAATTATGGTATTCTCCTTTTCAAATTGATGTATCTCAGTTTGCGTTTGATCACATATCTCAAACGAGTATTTATACCAATTAATAACCACATTGTCGGCATTCACATATCGTTCTTTAATAGAACAGTTCCAGCAGTATTGCTTCTCACAGGAAAGGAGAAATAACAAACACAATATTGTAAGTATCCTTTTCATAACTATAAAAGATTAATCCAGGCATAATGCTTTCGCTTATCCATATAATCCTGATCATGTTCATTGTCGTAGGCTTCCCGTTCAAAGGATATTCTACGGTAAGCTCCTTTGCCGTATATAATAAATTTGATCAGCCATTCTATTACATACCACAGGTAAAAGAATACGATAAGCATTTCCTTTTGCTGATACCAATGAACTTCTTCATGGTTAATCAGTTTATTGCTGAGATTATCCCACAACCCATTATAGTACATATGGAAAGGGTATAGGGTAATGGCTACTATATTCTTTGGTAATAACCAAATCATAAACTTATTCATTCGTTTTATTCTCATGGTGTGTTTTCATTAATATAAACTTCAAATAATGCTTCTGCTGTATAACTATCTTCCCAGTACAGGTATTTCTGGGTTCGGGTATTAAATGTCACATGCAATTCCATCCAGTGGATATAATTCATAACCATATTGGCTATATCTCTTGCTGCCTGAGCACTGTTTATTACAACACTGTTTAACTCGAAGTTAAAGTCAGTGTTGTTGGCTATTAGTCTGCGAATTTCTGTTTCCATATTATAATATTGTTACTTTAGATTTACCATTTTTTAGTTTTACCTCAAATACACGATCTGCAGTAGCAATGATATCCTCCTTTGGAATACGCTCATCACTAACCATTATAACTTGAATGTTCAATTTTTTGGATATCTCATTTATCATTTCCAATACTCGTAAATTAGTTTCTTGTCCTTTTAGATGTTTAAAAGGCTCGTCAAGTATAATAGTATTCCTTGATTTGGGTAGTGCCATACTCCATGAAGCCACTCTTAATGCAAATGTAGCCACGTCTACTGCACCAATACCTGCGGCATCTATTGGGTTAATATAATTACCATCTCTTACAAAATATAGGTCACATTCAGTCTTATTTCTCCTTTGTATAAACTCTACTTTTAGCTCATACGGGTTTGGAAATACTGACTCAAGGGCTAAGGATGTAAGGTCAGATACATGGTATTGTAGCTGCTCTTGTGTCTTTAACCCAACTTGCCGGATTATTTCTTTAGCTTGTTCATGGTACTTAAGATCCCTATTTTTAAAGCGGACAGAATCTTTTTCAGTAACCAAACTTTGGGTGAGCTGGTCTCTTTTTCCCTTTAGTCTTTCCACATGGTTTCTTAACTCTTGAATTTGGATCATCTTTAAATATATTTATAGTTATTGTGCTTCTTCCAGAATATTTCCAATTTTTCCAACCATC
>Ga0315288_10010519_pt1 | contig 11663 bp, 18 predicted proteins | sample YL17G11_20_MG_FD_203454 | JGI IMG/M metagenome (GOLD analysis project Ga0315288, IMG submission 203454) | Sediment microbial communities from Yellowstone Lake, YNP, Wyoming, USA - YL17G11_20 | ecosystem: Environmental > Aquatic > Freshwater > Lake > Sediment | place: USA: Wyoming | collected... | reverse complement strand
CCATGCCACACGACGACATCACTCATCCGATCGCCGATTTGACCGGATACATAACCGAGGGGCAACTCATCGTCGATAGAGGGCTCCACAGACGCGGCATCTATCCGCCGATAAATGTCTCGCCATCGCTGTCACGTCTCATGAGGGAAGGAATAGGGAAAGATAGGACACGCGAGGATCACAGAGAAGTCTCCGACCAACTCTACTACTCATACGCTGAAGGACGCGCTTTCCGAGACCTCGTCACCGTCATCGGAGAGGAAGCACTCTCGAAAAGAGACAGATTCTACCTGAACTTCGCCGACGCCTTCGAGAGACGCTTCATCAACCAAGGCGAGTACGAGAATAGAGACATAGAACAGACACTTGACCTCGGCTGGGATCTCCTATCTATGCTGCCCGAACTTGAGCTCAAACGCATCGATCCGTCAACAATCGCGAGGCACCATCCTGAACACAGGGGCAAAGGAACGCATAATGTCTGAAGTCATTCCGGGTATTCATCCAACGCGGATGGAACTGCTCGCCCTCAGAAAGAGGCGGAACATCGCAGAAAGAGGAAGAGACCTTCTAAGAGAGAAACTGGACGCCCTCATGATTGAATTCTTCGAACCCGTCCGCAACATATCTGCGCTGAGAGAACGTTCTCATGCGCTTCTGGAAGAAGCATACGCCCTTCTCATAGAAACCCAGATGACGCATGGCTCTGCGAGACTCGAGCAACTATCCATTGGAGTCGAAGACCGCTTCGATCTCGAAGCTGAGACAAGAAACGCGATCGGCGTCACTTTGCCAGACATGCAGCTGAAAGTGTCACCGCTCAACAGTGCGCCCTACAACCTGCTAGCGACGTCAGCGAGACTGGACGATGCGACCATGAAGATGGCTGAGACCTTGAAGGCGATTGCCGAGCTGTCAAGTGCAGAAGCAGCAACCAGAAAACTCGCAGAAGCCATAGCCTCAACCAAAAGACGTGTGTACTGAGAGGGGTAGGCTATGCCTCGTAAACACTGGGCAGCTGAAGAGAAGATTTGGATAGTTCTCGAATCATTGAACACCAGCCTAGGCGTAGCTGAACTGTGCAGAAAATATGCCGTGAATCCAGTCGTATTCTACGCGTAGAAAGAGAAGTTCATTGAAGGAGCAGGCGCTCACCCGATCCAGAAGAAAAGGAGGGGAGGGGGAGTTCCAGGCGGAGAATGAGCGTTTGAAGCAGCTGATCGGCGAACTCACCATAGCGAATGATGCGTTAAAGGAATTTGCAGGGAGAGAAAGGAAGATGGTAGCAAATATCATCCGAGATCAAGGAGCAAGTCTCAGAAAGGCTCTACGCCTATCCGCATGCTCACGCAGAATCTACTATTACCGAATCAGAAAGAGAACCATCCCTCCAGATCCGTATATCCTCGAGAAGATTAGAGAGGTAGAAAGCTTTGAAGAGACCGCTCTGTGGGACCAGGCGCATGGCAGTCACCCTTGCAAAGGAGCTGGGTAGACCAATCAACCGCAAATGTATCCAGCGAATCTACCGTATCCTGGTGCAGGGGATTCCCAGCCTAGGATGTGAAACACTATTGAAAGAGCAACGGACGGCTTAAGCTGAGAGATGCGTCGTAACGCAGCTTTGCTCGCAAGATGAGGGACAGGTCACTTCGCAGTATTCCACCTTTTGATTCCCATGCAGTTCTCACAAAGAAACATTCCCTCGTACGACTCTAATCTCTCGGACCAGCTCTCACACTCATCACAGTACCCAGACAGCTCGTCGGGACCCTTGTAATGATGTGCCTTTCCAATCCGAGATTTCTGAACAATCACTTCTATGAGCGCGGGAGTCACGTTGACGATGTCTTTGCTGGACAAGACTCCGACCGCCTCTCCTTTCTCGACAACGACGAGGCGCCGGATTCTGAATTGCTTCATCTTGCTGGCTGCGTCGAATATGTCTAGCTTCGGGTCAATAGTGACCAGGGGGGTGCTCATGATGCCCTTTGCCTTGACGTGGCTTGCAAGCAGGTTCTTCGCCACGATCCTCTTGGCAAGATCTCTCTCGGTGATTATTCCAACAGGGTTTCCTTTTTGGTCGACTACTATGACGCTGCCGACCTTGCGCCTACGCATTAGTCTTGCGACCTTGGCGGTGTCGCTCACAACGTTCACTGCAACGACTGGACGTGACATTACGTCCTCAACCTTGACTCCAACGTAAGGTTCTGAGCCGCGAATCCTTGCCCGGTCACCGGACAAGACTTGTTGCCCTCCCAACTTCTCGTCCGCCACTACGTTTTGATGGGTAGAGTTGCTTCCATGGCCGCCTTGCGCTCACGTGCAAACTCCAAGCTTGATTCCTCAAGCTCTCGAATGCAGCCAGGATCTGGAGCCAGATAGTCTTGGTAGTAGGCGTATGCCCTAGCGCGACATCCACCACATATGTACCTGTACTGGCACCGGCCGCATTTTCCCTTCAGCCTCTCCCGATCGCTAAGGTCGTCCAACACGCCGGATCGTTTCCAGATGCTTACTAAACTCTCGCTCCTCAGATCGCCTATCGTGATGGGCATGAAGACGCACGGAGTAACTAGGCCGTTGGGCTGGATGGCGCAGTACATCCTTCCAGCGCCGCATCCGCCAATGAACTCAGCCAGATGCCTTGTCTGGCCGTGCAGATCGGCCGAAACAAAATGCGTCGGGGTCAACCGCTCGCGGTTGCCGGCAATGGAGCGCTGCAGGCAAACCCTTGCGTACTGAGGGGCCGTGCAGAGAGCCTCCACATCGCCCTTCACCAACTCACCATACAAGTATTCAAGCAGGCGCTCTCTTTGAGCTGGTGAAAGATCCATATCAAGTATGGCCTGACCGCGCCCAGTTGGAATGAAGTTGAATACTATCACGCGTTTGACGCGCAGCATCTTTGCAAGCTCAACGATGCTTGGGATTTCGTAGAGGTTGTACTTGGTCGCAGTTGTTGCGATGCATGTGTAGACATCTTCCTCTACAAGATTCTTTATGCCCTCAACAGTTCGTCCGAAACCGCCCGGGACGCCTCTGAACGTGTCGTGGGTTTCAGCGGTGGCGCCGTCGAGGCTGACCTCAGCGTATCTTACTCCAGCCGCCTTGAGCTTCCTGACCGCTTGCTTGGTCATCAAGGTTCCGTTAGTCGCGACGGAAACGTAGATCCCTTTTTGTGCGGCGTGTTCGGCTACTTGGAAGAAGTCCGCGCGCATGAGAGGCTCGCCGCCACTGAAGGCGATTGAGCTGACATGATCTCTCTCGAGTTGATCGACCACTTCGAGCCTTTCCTTGGTGGTAAGTTCGTCAGCGGTAGGCTTCTCCGCGTTCTGGTAGCAATGCCGACACTTCAGATTGCAGGCATTGGTGTAGTTCCATACCACAAGGAACGGTGCTGCAAGCCGTTGCGGCTTTGTGACGCCATATTGGGCTATCCCGTTTAGGACGTTTAGCAGCCCCTTTCTGAAGTAGGGAGTCCGTAGCGCTTCCTTCATCATGCTCTCCTCAATGTTGAAGGCTCTGGATCCGAGACGTATCGCTAGTAGAACGAACCAAGAAGCAAGTCTGCCAGTGGGATGGGTTTGGCCCACCGTATGTCCAACGTACTCATCCAAGGCGCTTTCGAGATGACTTCGGCCACATACTGGGCATGGTTTGCTTGAGATCGAGATTGCATTTCGCAAGAGGGGATTCTCTATCAGAGAGAGGAAGGTCTTGACCGAAGCGGCGCCACCTGATTTGTGGCCTTGCTTCAATCTGCGCCACATCCTCCCATCAGCCTAGCTCCAGGGTCTTCCCTTCCTGACCCTGGCGATACAGGACAACTTGCAACCACGACAACGGGATCAAGAAATGACGTATTCACATCCGTAAATACGTTTCCCAGCTACAATATATAACAGGAGCCGTGAGGAAGCCCGAGTGTGAAAGTCAAAGACATTCCGGACAGTTGTGTGGGATAGATTTAATACTGTGAATGTGGCACTCGCGCCAAGATGTCAGATGGGTGTGACGCTTACCGAGGATAGGCTTAGGCGATTCGTCGATTCAGGGTTTCGGAGTTCCTGCCGACCCAGCGAGCGAATATCTCAACTGAGGAAAAGAGCGAAACAGGCCGACGACCTGATGCTCAAACGATTGGAAGCAGTGTTCTTCGGCCTTGCAGATAATACTCGGCTAAAGATTTTGCAACTCCTTGCTAGGGAGGAGCTTTGCGCATGCGAGGTCATGGCTGCACTGGACTTGACGCAACCGACCACGTCCCATCACTTGGGGATCCTAGAAAGATCAAGCCTAGTTACTTCTCGCAAGGAAGGAAAATGGGTCTTCTACACACTATCCAATCCCAAAGTTGGAGAGTTGCTGACGAAGACCATCTCGTTGGTTAAGGCGGTGCCATCATAAAGATGAGTGAGAGCCGCGGCGGTCTTGGTTGGATAGAGAAGCTTCTAGCGGTGTGGATTGTCCTTTGCATCGTCATTGGCCTCGTTCTTGGAAAGTATGCACCTCAGATTGCAGGGCATCTTGAGGTTGGGATTCCAATTGGGCTCTTTCTCATGATTTACCCGGCAATGACCAAAATCGAGTTGGGAGAGCTCAAAGATGCGTTGAAGAGTAAGAGACAGGTCGGCGTGATTGCGTTTTTCAACTATGCTGTCAATCCGTTCCTGTTGTACGCTCTCGGTTTCATATTCTTTGAGCAGATTCTCCCATACTTCGGTTTGATTACTGCTGAGACCGCGCGGTACCTTTGGACTGGGCTGATTCTGTTAGGTGTTGCGCCTTGCATTGCCATGGTTCTCGTGTGGACTGATTTGGCCAAGGGCAACGGGCCACTTGGAATAGTCCTGATGGCTTGGAACTCGATAATTCAAGTCCTCACGACGCCCCTGTACATTGCGTTGCTTGTTGGAACTTACATTGCCATAGACATCGTGCTGATTGGTCAAAGTGTACTTCTTTATCTGGGCTTACCCTTGCTCTTCGGAGTGATTACCCGAAGAGAAGTCATAAAGCGGAAATCTGAGGAATGGCTGAACAAGAAGCTGATTCCTTACTATAACGCAATGCAACTCTTGGCGCTCTTGTTCACCATGGTAGTGATGTTCTCTCTGAGGGGAGGCGTCATAGTTGATAATCCGAATCTCATTTGGCAGATGGCCATTCCCGTGGTCCTCTTCTTCTTCCTGCTCTACAACATAGTATACTACACAACGAGGCGAATGGGCTACAACTATGAAGACGCATCAACGATGGGATTTCACTGCACAGGTAGAAACTTCGAGTTAGCCATAGCCATAGCATTAACTGCATTCGCGTCCATGCCAATGGTCGCTGTCTCCACCGTAGTAGGCCCCCTCATCGAAATTCCCGTCATGCTCACCATAGTCTGGATGGCTCTCCGAAGAAGAAACCATCTTCAACTTGTCACGGTGGAAGCGAAATCGGTACAGAAGGTTGGCAAAGGCGGAGTCTGCTAGCTCACCTGAAGTAGGAATGAGGGTTACACATGTCTAAGGATGAACCGAATCTGAAGGCGTGTGCATGCGCTACGAGAACGGCCGACCTGTTACGCGCGGCTCCTGTGAAGAGAGACTGGCTCAGAAAGACGGCATGCCCCAACTGCAATAAGGAGTACTGGACCAATAGAGAGACTGATTACTGCTTCAACTGCGAATCAGTCACCCCGAGCGAGGCGACTCGGGCTTGAGCGAGTACCTCCAGACCGTCTTCGACAAGTTCGAACTTCGCGTCCGCAAAGGATACTACTACACCGAAGACGGAATCTGGACAAATGTTGAGGGAACCAATGTCAGAATCGGTGTGACTGACTACGCACAAAGGACAGGCGGAGACGTCGCATTCGTTGACCTCATCAGAGAGGGTACGCAAGTTGAGATGCAGGCAGACATTGGCACGCTCGAAACCGCAAAGACAACCGTCTCACTGCACTCGCCCATATCCGGAACAGTTGGGCAAACAAATGCCACGCTCGTGGGCAAACCTGAACTCGTAAATTCGGATCCATACGGGAACGGTTGGTTGGCGATTCTTGCACCCAGCAACTTGGAGGATGACCTGAAGGCCCTGATGAGCGCCGAAGAATACTTCCAGCTGATGCTCAAGAAACTGGAGACAGAGCACAAGAAGCTGGAGTCGAGATGAGAAGAACAACGCCCTACCCGACAGGGAAGGAAGTAGTTGTAATCCCCTGCAGCGGAATCGGCAAGGCCTTGGGCAGCATCAGCAGAGACGCAACCTACGAGGTTGTCGATAACCTAAGGAAAGGTGTGACGGATACCACGTGCCTTGCTCTCATCGTTAGCGGGGACGAGGAGGCGCTTCGACTCGTGCGCGACAACAAATGCATCACGGTTGACGGGTGTCCGCTTCAATGTGCACAGAAGAACGTGAAGCTTGCGGGTGGCGACCTAGCAGCCAGCTTCAGAGTAGTTGATGCGCTCAGGGAGAACAGGAAACTGAAACCGAAGACTGTGACTTTCCTGGATCACGATGGTCAGCAGCTCTCAGCAATTCTTGCCAGGGACATCGCGAAGAAGGTAGACGAGTTAGTTGGGAAGTGAATGGTGATGGTTGATCTACCCAAGAAGAAGGTTGGCGTCATATCGTGCAGCGGCGAAGGATGCGTTGAGGGAACCATTTCACGAGTCGCCACACGGATGGCCCTAGAGCAACTCAGGCCTGACCAGACTGTGACGATCTGCCTACCGTTATTCCTCGCGGGAGGCGAGGAAGAGAGAGCCTTCGCGAGATATTACCCGACGATTACTGTTGACGGCTGCGAGAAATTGTGTGCAAAGGTCGGCACCGAACGTTACAGCGGGAAAGTGGCGTCCTCAATAGTCGTCACCGACTCGACGGGGAATCCGGGTTGCTCAAAGTTGCCTGCCCGCCGACAACTGAACCAAGAAGCACTCATCTTGGCTGGCAAGGTGGCCCAGAAGATCGCACAAGAAGTCGATGAAGTTCTGAAGCATTGGAGGTAGGGAAATGCCCGTTTACACGACAAGAGTTGTTTGGACGGGAGGCCATGATGGCGAGCTGACCTGCGGCAACGGCCCCAAGATGAGTTTCTCAGCGCCGCCCGCCTTGCAGGGGCGCTCTGGCGTCATGACACCTGAAGATGCCTTCGTTGCAGCATTGAACATGTGCTACCACCTCATGTTCATCTGGGCCACTGAACGACTCAAGATCCAACTGATTTCCTACGAATGCGAAGCCGAGGGACACATGGTAGACCTCCTGGATAGAACATCGATAGTTGAACGAACCGTCCTCAAGCCTGTGATCAAGGTTAAAGCCAACTCAGTCGACCGAGTAGCGAAGGCATTGGACTGGGCCCGCAAATACAGCCTAATCGCAAACTCAATCAAACCCCCAGTCTCGATCGAACCGAAGATCGAGACCGAACCATAGAGGTAATGCATTCACGAGATGACGCAAGGAGCGAGTTCCAAGCCCACGAAGAGTCTTCATCGGTCATGAGATGTTGAAAAATGGCGAATAAGATAGAAATACTTGGTCCTGGCTGCCCGAAATGCAGGCAATTGGAGGAGAACGCCAGAAAGGCAGTTGAGAATACCACAAAAAGAGCAGATATAGTCAAGGTGACTGACATTGACAAGATAATCGAATACAATGTCATGTCGACGCCCGCCCTGGTTATCGACGGCAAAGTAAGAAGTTCAGGTCGGATACCAGAAGTGGAAGAAATAGAAAAATGGCTTCAGTGATAGACATGACAAGCAAGAAAATACACACAAAAACAAGAAAACACACAAAAAAAGGCAACAAAAACAAGAAGATATTTGCTGTGTGTTTGCTGGCGGCCTTTGTCCTAATCTCCGTATACACGTACAAACAGACTGACTCCGGAAGTCCAGAAGAGTATTCGAACCTAGCATCAAGTGTTGAAAAGGTGGAGATAATTCACTTCCATGGAACCCAGCAATGTTATTCCTGCAAAGCTGTTGGAAGCCTTGCGGAAGAAACTGTCAATACGTATTTCTCCGAGGAGCTGAAGTCTGGAAAGGTCACTTTTCAACATATCAACGTCGATCTTCCGGCAAACAGCGAGACTGTAGAGAAATACGGAACAACAGGCGCTTCACTTTGGATAGGCGTATATGATCAGAACGGCTTTCATCCAGAACAGAACATCAACGTATGGTACAAGATCAACAACAAGAACGAATACATGAACTATCTTAAAGGAATCATAGAAGAGAGACTGGCTGGTAATCTTGGTTGATAGACATAATGCCGTTCATGGAAGCCATGGGAACAAGCAACATTCCTCTAATAGCCGCATTCTTCTTAGGTCTGATGGTTTCAATAAGTCCATGCCCGCTTGCAACAAACGTAACCGCCATCGCGTACATCTCCAAGAAAATCAATAACGGCAGAAACACACTGATTACGGGCTTTGTTTATACCTCTGGAAGAATGGCTACATACGTTTCGTTGGCAAGCTTGGTTGCCTATGTAGGAATGAGTATTCAGTCGATATCCATTTTCTCGAATAATTACTGGGATAAGATGTTGGGTCCTCTACTGGTTTTCGTCGGGTTGGTGATGCTAAATGTCATCAAATTGCCTTACCTTAAGGGTAGCTCCAGACTCGACAAGCTGAAAGAGAAATTGTCAGAAAAGGGGTATCTAGGCAGCTTTTTGCTGGGCGTTGTTTTTGCATTGGCATTCTGTCCTCTTAGTGGTGTTCTCTTTTTTGGAATGCTCATACCACTTTCACTGAAATTCTCAGACAGCGTGCTGATTCCGTCTGTATTTGCGTTTGCAACCGGCCTGCCTGTAATCATGCTCTCCTCTGTACTTGCCTATAGCGTCTCTAGAATAGGGAGAACCTTGCACAAGGTTCAGACATTTGAGAAATATACCCGATATGTTGTCGCCTGTGTATTTATCTCGATAGGCCTCTATTATATGTGGTCGGTTTTGATTTAGCGACTTGGTCAACTATGGTCCTATCACGACAGTGGTCCGATAGTGCAACAGGAATGGCGCAGATAGAACAAGTCACCTGATCGTGTGAAAGAGGAGAGTAAGGGCAAGGAGTAGACAACTTGACCACGGTGTTATTCATTTGCATAGAGAATTCTTGCCGAAGTCAGATGGCGGAGGCCATCTTCAATCACCTCGCCCCAGAAGACATCAGGGCGATCAGCGCTGGCAGCGAGCCCGCAACGGAGGTTGACCCGCTCGCATTGGCTGCGCTGAAGGAGATAGGAATCGAAACCAGTGCACTCAATCCAAAACTGCTGACTCGAGAGATCGCTCAAAGAGCCGACAAGATAGTCACAATGGGTTGCCCCGAAGCGTGCCCGGCGGTTGGCAAGCCAATGGAGGATTGGGGAATAGAAGATCCATCGGGCCGAGGCATCGAGGAATATAGGAAAACGGGAGAGATCATAACACGAAAGGTTGAGGAGCTATTGGAGGTCTTGATGTCTGAATCAAGCTAGTGACATTCGAGCCGAACACCTATCCGCAAAGAAGCAAGAGTTGAATCAAACACAACTAGAACCCGCGGAGAGAGTCAACACGAAGACTTCAGCTGATTTTCCATTGGAAGAGAGCTACGAGTGTCTCGTGTGCGACAAAGTGATGCTGCGCTCCGAGCAGACCTCAAGCTGCTCCTATTGCGGCAAGAGCGAAGTGGCAGACTACCGGTGTCCCAACGGGCACTATGTCTGTGAAGAGTGCAGGCTTTCAACGGCTGAGCAACTCGTCAAGACCACCTGCAACCATACGAAAGAGACGGATCCTCTCAAGATCGCTAACTTGTTGATGAAGCACCCCGCCATACCCATGCATGGCACCGAGCATCACTATCTCGTCAGTTGCGCCATACTGGCTTCGATGAGAAACCTCGGACTATTTGATATCGATCCGCTCCAGATCGACAAGGCGACGGCGCTGGCCAGAATGCCGCCATTAGGTTCGTGCGCGCTCTGGGGTGCCTGTGGTGCAGCCATCGGCGTTGGGATCGCGTTCAGCAGGGCACTCAAGGCGAATATGATGTCAGGCGAAGAGAGAAGCATCGTCCTGAATTTGGTTTCCGAAAGCCTAGGGGAGATCTCAAAGCTTGGAGGACCCAGGTGCTGCAAAGCCAGTGTAATACTGTCCCTGCAAGTTGCGAGGAAGTTCCTTGCAGAACGATACGGCGCTCAGTTTGACGAGGGAAACCCAATCTGCGAGTTCAAGAACGTTGAGCCGTGCCTTCGAAAGTCCTGCCCCTTCTATCACGAATAGCATGCCGGTCGAGTGTCCCAGGAATGATCTGCAGAATCCTGCGCCACTCGAGCCCTGATGCGAGTATGAATGAGGCAATCGAAGAGGCGACTCTGCTAGCTAGACATGAGGGGCAACCTCTGGATACGGTCCACATTTGGCAGAATGGCAGGGCAGCAATTCTGGCGAGAAATGCGGATGCAAGAACTTCAGTCGATGAGGCTGCATGCAAGAGTAATGAAGTCGCGATCGTGAGAAGAGCCGCTCCCCTCGGCAGGACAATGTATCAGGACGAGGGTACACTCAACCTGACCTATGTCATAGATCAGAAAGGATTCTTTCCTGACACCGACAGCTTGACCGAAGCATATCGTCGGCTTTCCAAACCAGTGGTCGAAGTAATCTCTGGTTTGGGCGCAAGTGTTGAGCTTCCGGAGTATGCAGCGAGCCTAGAAGTGGAAGGTAGAACGATCGCAGATGCTTGGGTCACATTCTACTACGATCTGATGTTCCTCCAGCTGTCGATTAACGTACAGACTGACTTGAATGCGCTAGGCCGCGCCTTGAAGCAGGGAACGAGGCTCACGACTCTGTCGAGAGAAGCTAACAGAACTGTGGAGATTGAGGATGTTCAAAGGGCTTTGGTGCAGAGCATTGCCAAGCATTTTGAAGTGACATTTCAAGAAGAGAGCCTTTCACCACTGGAGAAGAAGCTCGCTGACAGATTACATGAGATTAAGTACTCCAGACACGATTGGAACTTTGAGGGCAAGGCACCACTCTCAATTAAGGATGTACTCATAGAAGTGTACGTGGCTTATCCGCCGACAAGAAGTTGCAGAGAGATCATCGAAACCGTCCAATCCGCCATGAGCGATCTGAGAGACAACGTTGAGCTTAGAATTTGGATGCGTGGGAAAGGATTAGACGGACATGGATCCCCTGCTGGCGTGCCCATGTCGATTGCGCTAACGGAAGCGGCGAAGAAATCCATAGTCCCAGCAGTCGTAGTCAACGGGCAACTGGCATTCATAAGGGATGTACCGTCAGCTGAGGATGTAGAGAAGAAGATACTGCAGGCCTTGGAGAGATAGGTTTGAGGTGGCGCCTACTTCTCGACAGTACCTTAGACCCTTCGGTCAATCTTGGCATTGAAGAGGCCATTGTGAGAAGTAGAAGAGATGAGCTCTGCCCGGACACTCTCCGAATATGGAGGAACGATAGATCCGTCATTCTCGGTTGCAACAGTAACGTCCAAGACGAGGTTAACATGCAAGTCTGCAAACGCATTGGCATCACAGTCCTCCGAAGAACTTCAGGAGGCGGAGCCGTATATCATGACCTTGGAAACATCAACTACAGCGTTATCATGAAAGAGAAGCATG
>Ga0315288_10010517_pt1 | contig 11664 bp, 10 predicted proteins | sample YL17G11_20_MG_FD_203454 | JGI IMG/M metagenome (GOLD analysis project Ga0315288, IMG submission 203454) | Sediment microbial communities from Yellowstone Lake, YNP, Wyoming, USA - YL17G11_20 | ecosystem: Environmental > Aquatic > Freshwater > Lake > Sediment | place: USA: Wyoming | collected... | reverse complement strand
AATAAGGGAGTACCGGGGATGGGGGAATACTCCACCAGGATCGGCTTGGCACCCGTCTCTTTTACAAAAGCAATACTCTCCTCTACTTCTTCGATTCTTTGACCCGGCAGCCCGGCCAGGAGATAAACTCCAATCTCTTCACCCGGATAACCCGCCCTCCGTAAGCTCCGAACAGCCCCCTGGAACTCCCGGTTATCCACCTTTCCTCCGGTTTCCAGCTGAGCTTGTTCATTCGCTGTCTCCAGACCAAGGCGAATCGTTTTGAACCCGCTGCGAAAGAGAAGGTCAGCCACTTGTTGGTCAATCATTTTGGCATGAAGGGCATTGGGGGTGTGAAAGTTGCATCGCCTACCCCGCCGGATCACCTCTTGCAAGATTTTCATGATATGCTCGGATGGGTTGATCAAAAGCGCATCGTCGTAAAAGGCAAAGTCGCTCACTCCAAACTGATTCGTCCAGTATTCGATTTCTTCAACCACTTGCATGGGGGGCCTGGACTCGAGGCCCTTCATTAAGGTTGAGGCTGCGCAATAGGTACAGGAAAAGGGGCATCCGCATCGCGTCATGAGGCTAACGTATTCCAGGTTAGGATAGAGATCAAAAGCCGGGTAGGGCCAGGAGGCGAAGTCTTCCCCGCCCTGGAGAACAGGGCTCCCCAGATACTCCGATAGAATCCGCATCTTCTCTCCATCCCAGGGTCCGGGTAAAACTCGGTCGGCATCAGAATACTTCTGGGCATGATCAAAACAAAGGGTGGCATAAGTGCCTCCCAGGAGGATGGGCACGTCCGGCATGTTTTGCCTAAGGAAGCGAATGGTCTCGATAACGCCTGGGTACCAGTAGGTCATCGAAGAGGTGATTAAAATGAGGTCCGGGCAAGGAAACGGGGAGATAGATTTCTTTATGACCCCGGGGGGGATTCCGTAACGCCGGTATTGGCGCGGGATTTCCCGCAGGGTTGGCGGTTTTGGGATTGCTTCTTTGTAAAAATGTCCCCGCCCGAAATCCCGGCGCTTGGGCGGCTTCAGCTCCGTTGCAACTTCGGTCGGCAGAGATGGAAGATCCAAGCAGTCGAGCAGCGAAACTTCATACCCTCTTGACCGCAGGATGGACCCCAGGTAGAGGAGTCCAAGGGGCTTCATCCAGAAATCATAGGCGGAAAAGTCATGGATCCATGGGTTGACCAGAAGAATGGAACTTCTTTTCGCCGGGGGGGACATAGCGGGAAATCAGAAAAGTTTCATCTGATTTACTTCTCCTGCTCCTCCCGGGGAAGGTCCTTTTTCCCGTTCTTCGGGGGAGAAGATCTGAATCTTGCCGAACACCCCGTCGTATCCCGGGGTAATCTTCAGGCGTCCTTCGCGCACTCGCAAAATTCCCTCCAGGATGAGGGGTGGAGTAAATGAAGAAAGCTCCTCGGGGGAGAGTTCTAAAAGGATGTCGAACTCTGTCCCCCCGCGCTCCACCAGGCGCAGGTATTCTTTCTCCACAGAAGCGGCATTGGCTCCCACTCCCAGAGCATCGGCGATGATTTCATCCAGGGGAACCATGTGCAGGGCGGGGATGGCTTTCTCCGGAACCGCTCCTTCTGGCCGGTCAGCTAACTCCTCCACCCGATTCATCACCCCAACGGTCAGGCGTTTGCCGCAGACCGGACATAGACTTTTGTGCGCCCTGGTTTCCTTGGGGGAAAAGAGAACCCCGCAGTTTCGATGGCCGTCAAAATGGTATTTGCCTTCCTCGGGAAAGAATTCGATCGTAAAGAGGATCTTCCGCGGGTCTTTTTTGCGGATGGCTTCGGCCATCGCCCCATAACTCAAGTCGCAGTTGAATATATTGGCCTCTCGACCAATTTTACCGGGGGAATGGGCGTCAGAGTTGGAGATCAGGGTAATGTCATCCAGGGCCGATAGTCGCCAGTTCATCTCCGGGTCAGAGGAGAGCCCCGTCTCTAGGGCATGAATATGCCTGGATTCTTCCTCATAGCATTCTGGAATGGAGTCAAACCCCGAGTTGGCCCCGAAAATCGAGAACCAGGGCGTCCAGGCATGGGCCGGGATAAGCAGGCAATCCGGAGAGATGTCCAGGATCATCTTCAGCAGATCTTTCGCCGAAAACCCGAAGATGGGCCGGCCGTCGGAGCCGAGCTTGCCGAATTTTCCCAATTTGGAATTTATCCGCTCGACCACTTCGAAGGAGGGGGCGAAGATCAGGGAATGGACCCGCCTCCCTTTTCCCCCCTGGGTGAACATGTTACTTACCTCTCCCGTGAGGATGAACTGCGGGCCTTCGGGATCTTCTTTCAGAACGAAGAGTCCATTTCCCAGGGGGCGTAACTTGGATTTCAGGTCCAGAAAATAAAGGGGGTGGGTGAAATCCCCCGTTCCCAGAAGCTTGATCCCTTTTCGCTTCGCCCACAAAGAAAGTGTCTCTACTTCCATGTCCCGGCTCGTCGCCCGGCTGTACTTGGAATGGAGGTGAAGGTCGGCGATGAATTTCATCCTGGCTTTTCACCTTTCTAACTTCGGGATTTAAAGAATTGATGATCTCGTAAAAAGTCGTCACTCCGGTGAAAACCGGGGTCCAGAGGATTTTCAACTATTTGAAAAAACTGGATTCCGGCTTTCGCCGGGATGACCGAAAACGGCATTTTCAGACTTCTTACGAATTCATCAAAGAATTGGCCTCCGGGAAATACCTATTTTTCCTTCAAGAGCCGGCGGGAACTGGCAGCGCTCTTGGCTACGAACTGGCAGCATCGCCCTCGCAAGTTCAACTCCTGGAATTTTTTCCGATCTGCCGGATCCAAAAGATTCAGATGGATGAGTTCCTTGCACTGAATGGTCTGGAAGTCTTTCTCAAACTCCCGGATCATCTGCTGAACCTTCGCATAAGTCTTCTCTCTGTTTTCCTTCTCCTTACCCGGAGTGGAACCATAACAAAAACCCAGGGCCATGGCTCCTCCAACGACCGCCCCGCAAACCGTTCCCCAGCGAGCGAGCCCGCCCCCGAAAGGCGTCGCCATTTTCATCGCTTGGGTCTTATCAAAATTCAGATCCTCACCGAGGATCTTGATCACCGACTCCGCTCAGTTGAGCCCGCTCTCCAGGAGTTCGTAAGATTTCTTTTCTAAATCCGTCTTTGCTTCCATAGGCCCCTCTTTTCAGCAAAAATTTGGGTACGCGTTCTGCATGGCTAGTATTATAGGGGGCGGATAATTCCCTGTCAATTTTTCATCCTCCTGATTGTCGATCTATTTCAAAACCCCGGGGTTATCATGGGTCCAATTTGATCTCCTTGGCCAATACCTTTTTGTAATAATGGGCATCTCCAAAGGCAATTTCCGCGGCCTTGGCCCGCCGGGAATACAAGGGCATATCGTGCTCTTCCATGTAGCCCGTGCCTGCCATGATCTGATGTCCCAGAGCTGCGACTCGCTTGTAAGCATCGCTCACCCAGGCCTTGGCGACCGCGACGAGCTTCAGGCAGGGAATTCCTTGGCTCAGCATCCAGGCTGTCTTATACGTGATGTATCTACCGCCTTCGATATTCATGAGCATGTTGGCACAATGATGCTGCACGGCCTGGAAGGTTCCGATGAGCTTGCCAAATTGTTCCCTTTCCTTGGCGTAGCTCACGCACATATCGAGGACAAATTGGGCGCCGCCGATCATTTCGGCGCACTTCCCGATCGCCGCCTTCTGCAGGAGCTTTTCCAGGATGCTTGCTCCTCCGTTCAAGCTACCCAAAATGCTGCCCCCAGAAACCTTTACCCTCTGGAAAATCACCTCGCCCTGTTGATCGCGGGCAATCGTCTTTAAGCGCTCCCTTCGGATACCTGGATTCTGAGCCCCCACCAGGAATAGGGTAATACCCTCTTGGGAATTGCTTTCTCCTCCGGTGCGGGCGACGCAGATGATGTGCTGGGCCACCTGCGCATCTGGGACAAAAAGCTTCACCCCGTCCAGAAGGTAATCGTTTTGCTCGGGCAGAGCCCGGACGGAAATCAGATAGGGGTGAAATTGCCTGGTTTCCGGCTCGAGGTGGGCCAGCGTTAGAATCAAATCGCCACGGGCAATCCCGGGCAGGAACTCCTTTTTTTGCGCTTCCGTTCCGGCCTCTAAGATGGGAAGGCCGCCCAGAATGACGGTGGAGAAAAAAGGCCCGGGCAGGCACGCCCGGCCCATCTCCTCCAACAACACGAGCAGGTCCAAGAAATCTCCCCCAGAACCTCCCCATTCCTCCGGGAAAATGATCCCCATCCAGCCCAGGCCGGCCATCTTGCGCCATAGCTCTGCCGGGTATCCTTTAGAGTCTTTTTCCATTTCTCGAACCAGAGCCTTGGAACATTCTCTCCGCAGGAAATCCCGGGCGCTTTCTCTCAACATCTTTTGTTGCTCGCTAAAATGAAAATCCATCAATCCCTTCTCCCCGATTATGAACAAATGATTTCTAATCTTGGGTCGGAGAAATCGGCCCCCGGACCCTGAAAATTATTTTTAACTCACCTGTTTTTGCAACTTAACCCAAACGTTGCATGGATATTCTCCTGGCGCAGGATGGTCTTTCCCGCAAAGTTTGTCCTCGCGAAGCTTGTCCCAGCGAAAGCGGGGAGCGGAGAGTGGGAATTCAGGAGTGGGCCAAAGCACTGCTTGCTTGCCTGCGCGGGCATGACCGAAAGTAACACCCGGTTGAGTCCAGGAAAACTCGGGAAATTCCTTTCCAGGTCTGTCTGCGAAAGAGTCTCGCGAAGATCGCTCACGGTTTTTGGCAACGGTAGAGTTACCATTAGGATCGAGGAAGTCCCAGCCCTCGCTGGGCGATCACATTGCGGCCGATTTCACTCGTGCCGGCACCGACGGTCGTCATAAAGGAGTGGAGGAAGTACCACGCAACTCTTCCCCGCAGGGGGACCCACTTAGAGCCTTCCTCCAGTTGACCATGTAGGCTGAGGATTTGCATCCCTGTGTCGACCAGCCGTTGTTCCAGTTCGGACACGAATACCTTGGTAATTTCCGGCTCATAGGTCATGGGAAGCTCGTTGCTCTCCATCCATCGAGAGTGGTCGGCCAGTACCTGGGCGACTTCCAGTTCTATCGCGGCCTGGGCAAGTTTATCCCGGATAACCGGATCCTCCGCCAAACGCTTGCCCATAAATTTCGTCTCCCTCGCGTAGAGGATCAGTTCTTCCAGTATGGGCAATAGGCGGAAGGGGGTAAAGACGTGGTTCCGTTCGGAATCTATGGCCTCCATCATGTAGTAGAAGCCTTTATTTTTCTCCCCGACCAGCCTGTGGCGGCCCACCCTCACGTTCTCGTAAAAGACCTCGTTGGTCTGCTCCCCCGACATGGTTCGCAAAGGCCGAACGGTGACCCCGGGGCTGTTCATATCCACTATGAATAAGCTTATGCCGCGATGTTTGGGAACATCCGGACTGAAGTCTGTGCGAGCGGCCACCCAATGGTAATCCGCGTAGTGTGCTTCCGTGTTAAAGGTTTTCTGCCCGTTTAGGATGTAATCATCCCCTTTTTCTACGGCCCGCATTTTCATCGAGGCTAAATCGGAACCCGCGTTGGGTTCGGTGTAGCCCAGGCAGAATTCAATCTCCCCGCGAATAATGCGGGGTAAAAATTCTTTCTTCAGCTTCTCGCTGCCCCGCCGCAAAATGGTATGCCCGACCATCGTGTAACCTACGTCCAGGGGAATGTGCGCTCCCCACCGCCTGCCCAATTCATCAATGACGATAAAATCGTAGGCCGGAGACAAACCCTGACCCCCGTATTCTTTGGGCCAGCTCATTCCCAGAAAACCATTGGCGGCTAACTTGCGGCTGAATTCTCGCGCTTCGGGACCCACTCCTCGATCTTCCCAGTTCTGGCGGGCGATTTCTTCCGTCAGCTCCCGATCCAGGAAATTGCCGAGCCTCTCACGGAACTGCTCCTCTTCCTTCGTGTATCCAAAATCCATGTTTCCTCCTTCATCGCCCCGCATCCCAGCCTCCAGGGGCCACCAGAATCTTGATGTGCCCCCCCGGATTCCGGATCATCTCCTGGAGGCCCTTCTCGACGAAATCTTCCAGATGGATTTTTGCGGTGATCATGGGCTCTACTACGACCCGGCGATCGGCCAAAAACGCCAGGGCAGCCGGGTATTCATCCACGTATCCGGTGCAAGTGGTAATCTCTTTCTCGTGTCCCCACAGTCGGAAGAAAGGAACTTCCAGGGGTTTGAGGGCCATGCCCACCATGACAATCATGGCTCTCCGGCCGGTAACCCCGATGGCGGTATCGAAGGCCGCCTGGTTGCCCACACACTCAAAGGCTATATTTGCTCGCCGGCCGCCCGTGCGATCCGCAATCTCTTTTCCCGCATCCCCCTGCGCGGGATCGAAAACTTCGTCGGCCCCTAACTGCTTGGCCAGCTCTCTCCTTTTTTTGAGGGGCTCAATGACAAACACGTGGCTGGCCCCCGCTACTCTGGCTACCTGTAAAACCAAGAGCCCGATGGGGCCGGCCCCGATCACGACCGCCGGGTCTCCAATCTTCAACCGGCTTCTCTTAACCGCCCGGACAGCAACTGCCAGGGGCTCAGCAAAGGAGGCCACCTCATAGGTGATTGGATCGGGGATTCGCAGGACCGTGTATTCGGGGACGACGACGGTTTCCGCAAACGCTCCATCCCAGGCCAGCCCTACAGTGGCCAATCTTAGACACATGTTGAACTCCCCGCCACGGCAGTACACGCAGGCTCCGCAGTAGATGAGACAGTTGATCGTTACGCGGTCCCCTACGCGAACTCTTCTAACTTCCTCGCCGACCTCGACGACGTCGCCGGAGAATTCATGGCCCAGGATGACCGGAGCCTTTTTACCGGTAAGAGGATGGGGCTTTTTCGGAATAATTAAAGGCCCTTGCCGGTACTCATGAACATCGGAACCGCAAATTCCGCAACATTTCACTTTGATCTTGACTTGATCCTTCCCGACGGCGGGTTCCGGGACTTCCATGATCCGGATATCTTCTCTCCCATACCAAACTGCCGCTTTCATCTCCCCCTCCTATCTGCCGCTCAATAACAGCCCGGGTACCTCCTTCCTGTACCGGATTTTACGAAATTGTCAAGGGGAAAAATGCGAGCCCCAATTCTTGACAAACATACACTACCGGTGTATATTTAAAATAAATGTTGTTGGTCTTAATTCTTAAGGATCCCAGAAGGCTGAAAAGGGCAAAATCATGGAGGAGGGGAGCTATACCATCGGTGAGTTCGCCAGGATTACGAAGCTGAATCCCAGGACCGTTGATTTTTATACCCGCCAGGGACTCCTTCATCCTGAGCAGGCCCGGCGCGGTCATGGGTACCGGCACTACACCGAAGGAGATTGCCACCGGATAGCCCTGATCAAACAGCTCCAGGCGCAGAAATTTTCGCTGCAGGAGATTCGCCGGGTTTTACGTCCTGACGGCCCGCCGAACGCATTATCGGCTGCAGAAGCCATAGAGCGGGTCACCATTGACCTGGAAAAGCTGCGGAATTTCGTCCAGGAAGCCCGTTCTTCGGCTTTGGCCACGGATCAACCCGCAATGCGAGCCGTGGCGGCCGAGGCCCTACAAAAGGCTACCGCCCTTTGCTCATTGCTGGTAACCTTATTGCAAGATATGCCGCTTTTATAGGTGGCCTTTCAAAGAAGGAGGGAAAAAACATGTCCGGTAATACTTTTAAGACCTTTATCCTGCTGGCTGGCTTGAGCGCCCTCTTGTTGCTCATCGGCCAGGCCCTGGGGGGGCGATCGGGTCTTTACTTCGCCTTTTTCATGGCTTTAATCATGAATATGGTGGGCTACTGGTTTAGCGACAAGATCGCGCTGGCCATGAGTGGGGCAAAAGAGGTCTCTATCCACGAGGCTCCAGATCTGCACCAAACGATAGAAAGATTAGCTGTCCAGGCCGGCCTTCCCAAGCCCAGGGTCTACATCATTCCCCAGGACACCCCCAACGCATTTGCCACCGGCCGAAATCCCGAACACTCCGCCGTAGCGGTGACGGAAGGGATCTTGCGGATCCTCAAACCCACTGAATTAGAGGGCGTCCTGGCCCACGAGCTGTCGCATATCCGTAACCGGGACATTCTCATCAGCAGCCTGGCCGCGGTCATTGCGGGGGCGATCAGCTATCTGGCTACCATGGCCCAGTGGGGAGCCTTTTTAGGGATGGGCCGAAGTGATGATGACGAAGGGGGCGGGGGGAGGAATATCATTGCGGTCCTGATCATGGCCATCGTGGCGCCCATCGCCGCCATGCTCATCCAGATGGCCATCTCCCGCAGCCGCGAATTTCAGGCCGATGCCACCGGAGCCAAGATTATCGGCGCCGGGCAACCATTGGCCAACGCCCTCATCAAACTGGAGGATTCCAATAAACAGCTGCCCATGCGGGTGAACCCGGCGCAGGCCCAGATGTACATCGTCAATCCCCTCTCGGCTGGAGGATTCACGCGGCTCTTCAGTACCCATCCGCCCGTCGAGGAGCGGGTGGCGCGCCTGCGAGCCATGAGGCCGCAAGATCTACACTTGTAAAGACCGAAAGAAAGCTGCGATTTGAGCAAAAAAGAAGTCGGCTGCCAGATTCAGCCGGCTTCTTGCTTTTTAAAGCTTATAGCTTCGTGACCCGGGCAGGGGGATACGGGGAAAAGAGGATTTGTCTTGGGAAAACGGCCGAAGCCCGCTCCCCATATCACGTCTTAAAAATAAATGGATAAATTCACCCGTGGAGCCGGGGGCGGGGGCAGCGGTCCGGCCCTCGGCTACCCGGAACAGAGTCTGAATGAATCCACTTATTTCCGAAACGCGATACTCGATCCCTTACTTCATTTTCAGCTCTGGGGATTTACAACATTGACTTACCCCTTGGCCCAAGCAAAACATGGCCTAAAAGGAAGCAGAATTCGAGAGGTTGGAATCCTGGAGGTTTCTTAGAAATGGCAATCAGTATTCAGCGGTCAGCAGTAAGAAAAAACAAGTAAAACTTTGAATGCCCTTTCTCTGTCACTGCATACAAAGGAAAGTAATCCCCACATTTTTGAAAATCAATGAGATTGTCCCGTTTTGTCCCGTTTCTTTTTCTCTCGCCAAGACGCCAAATGCATTTTTCCTGAGGTTTCACAAAAAGGCCAAATTTTTTCGTTAATTTACCCCGTCTTGCTGGTTGCTGAAAACTGCCGGGTGAGTGCTGTTTTTTTTATGGAAGAGGGATTAGCGGAGCGGAAGCCCGCGGGAAAAAGACCACCACCCCCGCCCCGCCGAGAAACCTTAAGATTACTTCACCGCATCTTTAAGCGCTTTTCCAGCCGAAAATTTCGGGACCTTCTTCGCCGGGATTTTAATCTCTTTGCCCGTCTGGGGATTCCGGCCCACGCGTGCTTTCCGTTTGCTCACGCCAAATGTTCCGAAGCCCACCAGCGTCAAAGTCTGCCCTTTCTTCAGGGCCTTCTTAATCGTTTCTAACACGCAAGAGACGGCGCTTTCCGCCTTTCTCTTGCTTCCCACCACTTTGGCCACTTCCACCACCAGATCCGCCTTGTTCATCCTCCTTCACCCCCTTCCCCCTCCAAATAATGAAGATTGCTTCTTATATTCTAAAGATTATTTAAAACTTGTCAAACCTTATTATTGGAGAAATTTTGAATTCCTTTGCCGCCATCGAAAATTCCTTGATTACAACCGCGAGCTGTGATAATTTGCCAGTTAAGGTGAACAAGCTCTTTTCCCAAATCCTTTGATTCAAGGGAGGATCAATGACCGGCGAATTTCACCCACCTGCCCGTATACTCATGGGACCCGGGCCCTGTAATGTGGATCCGCGCGTTCTTCTGGCCATGGCTAAACCCCTCTTGGGGCATCTGGACCCGGAATTTATTAAAATCATGCACAAAATTCAAGAATTGCTTCGCCCCATCTTCGGGACGAAAAACGAATGGACGATTCCCGTTTCCGGGACAGGCAGTGCCGGAATGGAAGCCGCCTTTGCCAACCTTGTCGAACCGGGAGACAAGGTGCTGGTCTGTGTCAACGGATACTTCGGAGAACGCATGACGCAGGTAGTGGAACGCATGAGAGCGGATCTTCGGATTCTCCCCGGTCAATGGGGTCAACCTTTTGACCCGGCCATGGTTGAAAAAGAATTGAAATCGTTCCGGCCTAGGGTTTTCGCTCTTGTCCATGCGGAGACTTCAACCGGCGTTCTGCAGCCTATGGAAGATCTGTCTAAAATTCTGAAAAATTATCCCGAAACTTTTCTCCTGGTAGACGCCGTCACCTCTCTGGGAGGACATCCGGTAAAAGTGGACGATTGGGGGATCGATGTCTGTTACAGCGGTTCGCAAAAATGTCTGAGCAGCCCGCCGGGACTCGCGCCGATCACCTTCTCCCCGAGAGCCGTGGAAAAGATCAACCAGCGCTCCCAAAAAGTACAGAGCTTCTATTTTGACATGAGCGTGCTCGGAAAATACTGGGGCAAGGAACAGACCTATCATCACACCGCTCCCGTCAGCATGAACTATGCCCTTCTCGAATCTTTGCGGATTATCCATGAAGAAGGCCTGGAAACCCGCTTCGAGCGCCACCGGCGCAACCACCTTGGGTTGGTCCGGGGCATCGAGGCCATGGGGCTGAAGATGCTGGTGGACGAACCTTACCGGCTCTGGTCTTTGAACACCGTACTCATACCCGAAGGGATCGACGACGTCAAGGTGCGCAAGAAACTTCTGCAAGAGTACAACCTGGAGATTGGTGGCGGGCTGGGAAATTTAAAAGGGAAAGTTTGGCGGGTCGGTCTAATGGGCTATTCTTCCAGTGAATCCAATGTCATTTTCTTCTTGACCGCCCTGGAGCAGGCCCTTCGCGAGCAAGGATTCGAGGTTCCTCGCGGAGCGGGGGCCAGCGCTGCCCAAGAAGTTTATTCCAAAGGCACAAAATAAGCGATCAGGCAAAGGCCTCAACGTCCGCAGACCTTACACCCGCTACAATAACAAAAAATTTTGCTAAAAAGGCGAAGCCATGTCTCAACCCTGGACGCTACTGGATTCAAAGGTATTGCAATCCTGCCGTGTATTCACCCTGATCAATGAGCGCTACCGCTCTCCCCGAACAGGCCAGGAGCATGACTTTTACTTCATCGATTCTCCCGATTGGGTGAACGTCATTCCTCTCACCGCCGACGGAAAAGTCATCCTGGTTAAACAGTATCGTTTTGGAACCAAGGAATTTTCCCTGGAGATTCCCGGGGGAATGCTCGACGAAGGGGACACCCCGGCGAGCGCAGCCGGCCGCGAGCTTCTCGAAGAGACAGGGTACGCCGGGGATGAACCCATTCTTCTGGGCACAGTCCACCCCAACCCGGCCATTCACACCAACCGCTGTCATACCTACTTGATCAAGAATGCCGCCTTTAAGAATCTCCCGCGACAGGATTCCACCGAAGACATCGAGGTCCAAAGCGTACCCCTCTCCGATATTCCTCAGCTGATCCGTGAGGGGAAAATCACCCACGCCTTGGTGATTGCGGCTTTCTACTGGTATTTTTCCCCCTCACCCTCACACCCTCCCTCCCCCCCAGAGGGAGGGAGGGTGTGAAAAATTTGAAATATGCCCCCTCACCCTACCCTCTC